>Ga0184623_10000363_pt1 | contig 19317 bp, 22 predicted proteins | sample PLM1_100_b1_FD_133138 | JGI IMG/M metagenome (GOLD analysis project Ga0184623, IMG submission 133138) | Groundwater sediment microbial communities from an aquifer in East River, Colorado, USA - PLM1_100_b1 | ecosystem: Environmental > Terrestrial > Soil > Riparian zone | place: USA: East River...
CGTCCTTCAGGGTGAGGCCGGCTTCCAGTGCCGCTTGTTCGACCGGGCTCGCAGCCGCGTCGGGATCAAGCTCAAGATCGCCCGTGCGGCACGGCGTCCGGCGACCGTCTCTCCGTACAAGCGAGTCCACCGTATCCTCCGCCATCTTGCGGTAGGTTGTGAGCTTCCCACCGATGATCGAAACCATCGTGTTCGGGTGCTCGACAACTTCGTGGCTGCGTGACACCTCTGCGGGCCGGGATGTTCCCCGACGGACCAGCGGGCGGAGCCCAGCGTACGCGCCGACGATGGCCTCCGGGCCGATAGGAAGACGCAGATAGCGATTAAGGTGATCGAGCAGATACAGCGCTTCGCCGGCCGTCGGTCTCGGGGCGCTTAGATTCCCGTCATAAGACTCATCGGTGGTGCCAAGAATCCAGCGGTCACGCCAGGGAACGAGGAACGCCAGACGGCCGTCGTCGGTTTCTGGGATGACCAATGCAGAGGTCGCTGCAAGCGGGAGGTCCAGCACCAGATGGGTGCCTTTGCTGTGCTGGATGTGGAAGGGCGCGTCCCCGGAGAGGTGGGCGACCTCTTCCGCCCAGACTCCCGCTGCGTTGACGATGTGCCGGGCGCGGACGCGCGTCTCGCCGCTCCCATGACGGTCTCTCACGGTGATGATGCTGGGGGACCCGGGCGCGATTGCGCGTGCTTCCGCATAGTTCAGCGTGAGCGCGCCGGCACGCCGCGCTGCATTCAGTACCGCGTGAGTGAGCCGGACGTCGTCCGTCTGCGCGTCGTAGTAGCGATACGCCGCGGTCAATCCTTCGGTACGCAAATTTGGGAACTCCGCGTGGAGAACGTGAGGCGACACCGTATCATGGCGCAGATCGGTCATTGCCAGCAGATCGTATAACCAGAGTCCGGTACGTATCAGGAGAGGGTGGAGAGGTTGGAAAAAGCCGGGGACCTCAACGCCCAGTGGCCGTCGCATTCCCGCATAGAGCGGGACGACGAACTGGAGCGGCGTAACGAGGTGGGGCGCCAGCCGGCGGAGCCTGTCCCGCTCGAGTGCCGCTTCACGCACCAGCCCAAGTTGCCACTGCGGAAGATATCGAAGCCCGCCGTGTACGAGTTTTGTTGAGCGGCTGCTGGTCCCGCCGGCAAAGTCGGATCGCTCGACCAGGCCTACCGTGTACCCGCGCGTCACGGCGTCCAACGCGACCCCTGCACCGGTGATGCCGCCACCGATGACAAGAACATCGACGCCTCGCTCAAGGTCAGAGAGAATCTGGCCGCGTTGACGAAGGGGGTCTGACACGAGCCGATCGTTCGACGGCTCGCAGTTGAATCCTTATGTCAGTGCAGGCTCGAGAACGGGTTTCTGTTCCGCGACAATGAGGGGAGCTGCCGGACTCTCCCACCGCTGCTTGAGGAGAGGCCACCGTTTCTTCCAGTCATTCACCAGCGGTCCGAACTTGCCGCCGTGGAAAATTCGCTCGACAAGATACTTCGTGGGGAATGTATTCCCGAAGTAGCTGACGCGTTTCGCCGTCACTTCGACAAGGGACGGGTCCCAGACCTTACCATTCAACACGCACCAGCCATGAGCAAAGGGAGCGGGATGACCGGCGATCCAGGCGTAGCCCTCTGCATACGCCAGATCCTCGTCAAGTTCCAATCGCGACGACGCAATGGCCGCGAACACCGCCCTTTGCGCGTTGGCAAAGCAGTGACCATTTCGGAGGCGAACACGCTCGCTGAGATTCTTGATAGTCGTGACTTCATCCGAGGTCCAGGTCCCCGCGCCTGCCGGCATCTCTTCCCCGTGGGTGGCGAACCACTCGGCAACGCTCGAATACGCGTAACCTTGCCGGCGGAGATCCTCGGAATCCGTCCGGATTCGAGTCAAGCGCTCGGCGCGGCTTTGGAGATACTCCTTGATGTCACGCATCTGGTTGCACTGGCGTTACCTACATTTACCCAATCCGCAGAAAGTGCTCCAAAACAACGGGCGACCCGGCGGGGCACCAGGTCGCCCAACTTCGGCGAGGCAGGCGGCACGGCATGCCGCCGGTATGAATTTCCCCCAAGCGCCCGCTGGTTAAACATGCCTGATTGAATTTTTCCGGCAGGATTTTGCCCGCGAGGGTTCCAGGTCGCCTCACGGCGAATACGTGTGCGGACTCCCTTGAAGCACGCCATCACCGTCCGGGTCAACGGGGCAGAGTACCGCCATGAGGTCGAGCCCAGGCTCCTGCTCGTCTATTACCTGCGCGAGGTCCTCGGGCTCACGGGGACCCATATCGGTTGCGACACCACGAGCTGCGGCGCCTGTACCGTCATCCTCAATGGCATGGCGGTGAAGGCCTGTACGGTGCTGGCCGTCCAGGCCGATGGGGCTGAGATCCTGACCGTTGAGGGACTGGCGAAGGACAGCCAGCTCCATCCCATTCAGGAAGGGTTCTGGGAAGAGCACGGTCTGCAGTGCGGGTTCTGCACGCCAGGCATGATGCTGGCCGCGATCCAGATCCTGGCCCGCAACCCTAATCCTACTGATGATGAGATCCGGCATGGTCTTGACGGCAACCTCTGCCGCTGCACCGGCTACCAGCACATCGTGAATTCCGTGCGCTACGCGGCGCGGAAGCTTCGCGAGACAAACCAGGAAGCCATTCCGTCCGCGGGGGGCGGACGATGATCCCGGCGGCGTTCGAATATCATCGTCCCTCCTCGGTCAAAGACGCGCTCAAGATGCTGCAAGACTTGCCCGACGCGAAACTGCTGGCCGGCGGGCACAGCCTTCTGCCCCTGATGAAACTGCGTCTCGCGAACCCGCCTCACCTGATCGACCTCGGCCGCATCGACGCCCTCCGTCAGATCCGCGCCGATCGCAATATCCTGGTCGTCGGTGCCATGGCCAGCCACTGGATGATCGAGTCATCAGAGTCGGTGAAACGCCACGCGCCTCTTCTTGCCGAGACGGCGGGAAAAGTCGGAGACGTGCAGGTGCGCAACGCGGGGACCATCGGTGGATCAGTCGCTCACGCTGATCCCGCAGCAGATTATCCCGCGGCGCTGCTCGCGCTGGATGCACAAATCATTGCAGAGGGTCCCAACGGTCCCAGAGTCATCGCGGTTGACGATTTCTTCACGGGCGTGTTCAGCACTGCTCTCGATGCCCACGAGATTCTGACCGAGGTGCGCATGCCGTTTCAGGACGCGGGCACAGGGAGCGCATACCTCAAGTTCGCCCACCCTGCGTCCGGGTTTGCCGTCGTCGGTGTCGCTGCCGCGCTCCGAATGAATGGCGGGAAGCCGGCACGCATCCGCATCGGCATCACGGGCGTGGGTCCCGCCGCATATCGACCCAAAGCCGTGGAGGAACTCCTTGTGGGAAAGCCGTTTGAGGCGCGCACGGTCGCCGAGGCGGCGAACCTGGCTGCAGACGGGGTCGACGTCAATGAGGACTTGTTCGCATCGTCAGAATACCGCGCTCATTTGACGCGAGTGTTCACGAAACGCGCCGTGATGCTGGCCGGCGAGCGCGGGGGCGCTCGGTCCGAGTAGGGATCAATGCCTGCCGGACGCGAGGACCTGATCAACGATCTTGCCGGGCTGGCGCTGTTCGCCGACCTGTCACGGCCGCAGCTGGAAGCCGTTGTTCACATCCTCGAGGACGAGTATTTCGCAGAAGGGCAGCGGATTCTCCGCCAGGGCTTCTCCGGATCGAATCTCTATATCATCTTGAGCGGCGAAGCGGCCGTCTTCGTAAATGGGACCCAGCGCGCTACGTTGGGGCGGGGGGAGTTCTTTGGTGAGATCTCGGCCCTGCTGGGTGAAGCGCCGGCCGCCGACGTCGCGGCACTGCATCCGCTCCGCTGTCTCGTGATGCCGGCCGCCGACGTGGAATCGTTTCTGCTGACATATCCCAAAGTCGCGTTTCGCATGCTGCAGGCTGAAGCCAGGCGCGTCCGCAGCGCCAACCTGTGGCGCTGACACTGGCTCCCGCTAAGCAGCAGACACAGCCGCACCCACCCGGAGAGTATCCCGCTGTCATCGTTGGTGCAGGCCCCGGGGGTCTGCAGATGAGCTACTTCCTGCACCGCCTGGGCGTCAGGCATGCGGTGATCTCGGAGGATTCCAATCCCGGTGGGATGTTCCGGAAGTTCCCCGTGTATCAACGGCTTAACACCTGGTCGAAGCCGTATGCTCCGGTCGAGCCCACATCGAGGCACTACGCGTGGTTCGATTGGAACAGCCTGCTGGCGGACGAGCGCACCCACCTCGCGCTGGTTCCTGAGTTCATGAACGATGGGTCGTACTTTCCGACGCGGTTGGAGATGGAGCGTGGTCTCGAAACGTTTGCAGAACGCGCCGCCGTTCGCGTGCGCTACGGGTGTCGATGGGAGTCGACGCGACGCACCGAATCTGGGTTCGTCCTGGGAACATCAGACGGGGAGTACCGATGCCGGATTGCCATCTTCGCCATCGGGATGGCTGAGCCGTGGAAGCCTGAAATTCCGGGGATCGATCAGGTGCCGCACTACGCTGAGGCCCTTCCGTCACCGCAATATGCGCGGAAGCGGGTGCTGATCCTAGGCAAGCGCACCTCCGCGTTCGAGATGGCCGACGCACTCCTAGCCTATACGCCGCAGATCATCCTCTTATCGCCAAGGCCACCGCTCCTCGCCATCCACACCCACTCCACAGCGGGCGTCAGGGCGCGCTATCTGCTGCCGTACGAGGACCATGTGCTCGGCGGAGGCGTGTTCATGCTGGATGCGGCCACTGAACGGATCGAACACACTGGAACCGGTTTTCGCGTCTCTGCCTCAGGGACGACGCGCCCGGGCACCTTTACGTTCGCCGTCGACGCTGTAGTGGCGGCAACAGGGTGGACTACACCACTTCGAGACCTCCGCGATCTCGGCTTGGCGACGTTCAGTCAAGACCGTATTCCCGCGCTCACGCCGTACTGGGAAAGCACGACCGTGCCAGGTATCTTCTTCGCAGGCGCCACCAGCACGGGGTCAGTCGGGTTGCGCAAGTACGGAGTCCCCGGCAATTCTGGCGGGGTTAGCGGATTCCGGCACAACGCACGCGTGCTCGCAGCGCATCTTGCGCGGACGTACTTCGATATCTCAGTGCCGCGGCCGCCTGTCCGTCCCGGCGACGTCGTAGCGTATCTTCTGTCGGAGGCCAGCTCGGCGGCCGAGCTTTGGAATCAGCGATCATACCTGGCGCGTGTCCTGAGTGTTTCAAAGGAGGCGGGGATTCTCGACGAGGGGATCCAGCCGCTGGCAGCATTTGTTGATTCTGCGGGGCCCGATGCGGTGGCTGCCGTCCTCGAGACCGACGCGCAGGGGGATCACCATCCTGCGATTTACGTCAGGCGTGACGGTCGAGTGAGCGAGCACGCGCTCTCCGGGGACCCACTGCTGGACTTTCAGTCGCCGGACCATCGGGCGCAGCTCACGTCCATCCTCAAGGATGGATTGGGGCTCATCTCATGATGGGGGTTAGTGTTGGTGTTGGTCACCCACTGAGATCGCGCGCAGGCGTTTCGCCACTTCCCTCAAGATACTAAGCGTGAGCTTCGGCGTCTTTTCGAGGAGACGCGTGAAGTCCCAGGAGGCGAGGGCTAGGCAGGTGGTTCGCTCTTCCGCGATGACATGGGCCATGCGCGGTTGGTGGTCGAGCAGCGAGAGCTCGCCGAAAAACTCGCCGGGCCCCAGGCGCGCCAGGGTCTTGCCGTCCATGACAACCTTAGCCTTCCCGCGCGTGATGAGGTAGAACCCGGTGCCCACTTGTCCCTGCCGGACGATGTACCGGCCGGGTTCGACCTCAATCTCTGTCGTGAGATCAGCAATCGTGTTGAGCTGACGGGGACTGATGCCCGAGAAGAGCGCGACGTCGCGCAGTAACGCCGCCTTTTCTTTCTTTGTCATCGGCATGAGCACACGCACGTTTCTCTCCGCGCAGATACGACTCCTTTGGCCACATAGGCCGGTGGAGCATGCTTGTTGCGAGATTGAAGGAAGAGTCTCCAGTCCGGTCAAAGTAAAACCCATTCCCGCAGGCAGGAGTGCGTCGCGGGTCAGATCGGGAGGTGGCGACAGTGTCAGATGCGCCTGACAGTAAGTGGGTGCGCGTTGACGATCACCGCTGGAGACGGCTCTCTCGGCGCGAGTTCCTGAAGCTGGCGGCCGCCGGTGCGGCCGGCGCCGGATTGGCCGCGTCGCGTTTCGGTTCCCTCACGACGTTCGTGCGTGCGCAGCCGCGCGCGCTCCGCATCATGACCTGGGCCCACTTTGTGCCCTGGGCATACCATCCCTGGTTTGATAACTTCACCAGGGAGTGGGCGAGAAGCAAGGGTATAGAGGTGACCATCGACCGCGTCAGCTTCGCGGACATCGTGCCGCGCGCCGCCGCGGAGGTGGCCGCGCAGCAGGGGCATGACGTCTACTTCTTTATCTCGCCCCCGTCCCAGTTTGAGTCTCAAGTGCTGGACCTCGCCGATATCAACAGGGAAGCGGAACGGCGTTACGGTCCGATCCTCCCGGTGGTCAAGGACAGCACCTACAATCCGCATACCAGGAAATGGTTCGGGTTCTCAGACAACTGGGTTCCGGATCCGGGAGATTATCTGAAGAGCGCCTGGGCGGGTGTGGGGTTCGCGCAGGGCCCGCGGACCTGGGAGGACCTGCTCACAGCGGGCCGGAGGATCAAGGAGAGATTCCCCAACATTCAGATCCCTATCGGTGTTGGATATTCTCAGGACATCGACTCTAATATGGCCACGCGGGCGCTCCTCTGGTCTTTCGGAGCGTCCGTTCAGGACAAGGATGCGAACGTCGTGCTCAACTCGGAGGAGACGGTGAAGGCGGTCGAGTGGGGCAGCCGGCTCTTCCGCGAGGTGATGACGCCCGCCGTGATGAGTTGGAACGCCGCCTCTAACAACCAGGCGCTGGAGGCGGGGGCGACCGCCTACATCCTCAACTCCATCTCGGCCTATCGCTCCGCGCAGCAACGGCGGCTGCCGATCGCAAGCGACATCTTCTTCGTCCCTGCCTTGAGAGGTCCCGCCCGCGCCATGGCGGCATCGCACGTGATGGGAGTGTGGGTCGTCTGGAGGTTCAGTCGCGCTCCCGACCTGGCCAAGGAGTTTCTGCTCCACCTGGTTGACAACGCGCGCGAATCGACGCTGGGCAGCGAGCTGTACAACTTCCCGTCGTACATGGGGGCGGCGGCCGAGAAGGCCACCCCGGTGGCGCAGAAGCCCGCCGAAGGTCTGAGGTGGGTCCAGGGGCAGGTTCGCCGCGATCGGTTCGGCTCGCTCCCGCCGGACAAACTGAAAGTCCTGGCCGATTCGCTGAACTGGTCCGCGAACATCGGCTGGCCGGGGGTGGCCAATCCGGCCGAAGGGGAGATCTTTGACACCAGCGTGACGGCGGACATGTTCGGAAAGGCGGCAACGGGACAGCTGACGCCGAAGCAGGCCGTCGATGAAGCCAGCCGCCGCGTCAAGGAGATCTACACCAAATGGCGCCAGGCAGGCTTGGTGGGTGGTGGCGGCCGCGACAGATAAGAGAAGCGAAGCCGCACAGTAGAGTAGGGGTGCGCTTGCCATCGCGCAGCGCGCCCCTCACTATGAGTGAAGTCGTCATGTGCCCTTCGACTCGGAGCGGCCGAAGGCCATGAGCGAGTCCGCGAAGCGGGGCGAGTCGAATGGGATACGTTGAGGCGAAAGATCTGCACAAGCACTTCGGCGAGGTCCTTGCGGTTGACGGCGTGGATCTCTCCGTCAATCAAGGGGAGCTGCTGGTCCTGCTGGGCCCCTCAGGGTGCGGGAAGACCACCCTGATGCGGATGATCGCCGGATTAGAGGAGCCGACCCTCGGTGAGATCTGGATCGCCGGCGAGCGTGTCGATCAGGACGTACCACCGCGGGCCCGGGGGATCGCCATGGTCTTCCAGAGTTACGCGCTGTACCCGCACAAGACGGCTTTCCGGAATATCGCCTTTCCTCTTGAAGCCGTCGGCAAATCCCCGACGGCGATCAGAGAGGCGGTGGACTGGGCCGCCAAAATGTTCGGCATCCGGCCGCTACTCGCCCGCCGGCCGCGCCAGCTCTCGGGCGGCGAGCGCCAGCGGGTGGCCCTGGCACGGGCGGTCGTCCGTTCCCCGCGCGTCTTCCTCTTTGATGAGCCGCTCTCCAACCTCGACGCGCAGCTTCGCGCGATCGCCCGATTTGAACTGAAGCAGTTCCAACGCGAAATCGGGACGACTACGATCTACGTCACGCATGACCAGGTAGAAGCGATGGGGCTAGGGGACCGCATCGTCGTAATGAACAAAGGCAAGGTCAGGCAGATCGGCACCCCGCAAGAAGTCTACGACAATCCCGCGGACACGTTCGTCGCGACTTTCCTAGGGTCGCCGCCCATGAATCTGGTTGAGCACGACGAGAACACCCTTTTCGGGTTCCGTCCGGAGCTCTTCCTTCCGCGGCCGACCTTTCCCCCTCATGAGGACATTCGTGTCTACCACCTGCGCGTGCGGCAGGTGGAGCACTTGGGCGCGGGTCGTTTGGTCTATGGATACCTGGAAGAAGAGTCGCGCTCGGACCAGCCTGTGATCGCTGGCCTTCCGGTGACGATTAGGACGCCAATAGCGGAAAACCAGGTCTACGAGTTTGCCGTGCCGCGGCGGGCTATGCGCTACTTCGATCGCCGCACGGGGCTCAAACGGCAGGATGGCCCAGTCTAAGGAAGCGCAGCCCTTAGTTCAGCCGGCGGCGGCCACATTCCGGCGACGCACGCTCGCGGACCGGGAAGGCGTGCTTGGCCGCCTCCTTCTCGCGCCGGCATTCCTTTATGTCATCTTGGTCGTGGGCGTCCCCTTCGTGCTGGCAATCCTGCTCAGCTTCAGCGCGGCGAGATCGGGGTCCTTATCGTTCTCTTGGGTCGGCCTGTCCCACTTTTCGACGATCATCGCGGACCCGCAGTTTCAGCTGACCCTGCGGAACACCCTGGTCTTCACGATCGCCTCGCAGGTCCTGGTGATGATTCTGGCGACAGCCGCCGCCAACGTCCTGGACGCGGCGTTTTTCGGGAAGCGCGCCGTCAGGATGCTCATCCTGCTCCCGTGGGCAGTGCCGGTCTCCCTGGCGGCAATGTCCTGGGCGTGGATTTTCGACTCTACTTTCAGCGTCATCAACTGGACCCTCAGGGCGTCGGGGTTGTTCCAGGGCTGGCTCTATTGGCTCGGTGACACGGAACTGGCCATGATTGCGATCATCATCGTGCACGTCTGGCGGACGTTCCCCTTCGCCACGGTCGTCGTCCTCGCAGGGATGACGGCCATACCGCTAGAGATTCGTGAGGCAGCGGTCATTGATGGCGCGTCCTTCTGGCGGCGGCTTTTTCAAGTCAACCTCCCACTGTTGCTTCCGGTGGTGACGGTCGCCGTTTTGTTCGGCGTCGTCTTCACGTCAACCGATCTCAGTGTCGTCTACCTGCTGACGCGCGGCGGCCCCTACAACAGCACCCACGTGCTGGCCAGCCTGGCGTTCCAGCGGGGCATCCTCGGGGGCGACCTTGGGCAAGGCGCGGCGATCGCCCTCTTTCTGTTGCCGGCTCTCGTGGTCGTCGCCATCGTGATGCTGCGCCTGGCGCGGCGGGCGGAAGTGGGCGCATGACGGCGCGACGGGTCGTCCGGGTGTTGAAGCAGATCGGCCTCTATTCCGCGGCGGCCGCCTTCACGGGTTTGGCCGTCTTCCCGTTCTATTGGATGCTCGTGACGGCATTCAAAGAGGACAACGATCTGTACGTCGCAGCGACCATGCGCTCCCACATCCCGTGGATCTTCAACGAGCCCCCGACGCTCGAGCACTTCCAATACCTGCTGGGAGACACGGCCTACTTGGCGTGGGTGCGCAATACGATCTTGGTCGGAGCCGCGGTCGTCGTGATCACGCTGGTACTGGCCGTTCCTGCCGGCTACGCGCTGGCGAGGTTGACCGGACGGTGGGGGGAGCGATTGGGCATCGGTATCTTTCTCACCTATCTGATCCCCCCGACGCTGCTGTTTATTCCCTTCTCTCGCGTGATCGCTGTGCTCGGTCTGCAGGACTCGCTGTGGGCCCTGGTCCTGGTCTATCCGACCTTTACCATTCCGTTCTGTACCTGGCTGTTGATGGGGTTTTTCCGATCCATTCCGCGCGATATCGAAGAGCAGGCGATGATCGACGGCTACAGCCGTCTTGCAGCGATGCGGTTGGTTGTGCTGCCGCTGGCTGTCTCCGGCGTGCTCACCGCCGCCTTCTTTTCCTTCACGCTGGTCATGCAGGAATTCGTCTATGCCCTGACCTTCATTAGTTCTGTAGGCAAGATGACGGTCAGCCTCGGCATTCCGGTGGCGCTATTCCGGGATGTCTTCAACTGGGGAGCGATGATGGCCGCGGCGCTGATCACCAGCGTGCCGATCGCTATCGTCTACAACCTCTTCATCGACCGGTTCGTCGGCGGCCTTACGGCGGGGGCCGTGAAGGGATGAAGGCCGGATGAGCGAGGCCTTCTATTGAAGGCTCAAGAATAGGTTCTTCGATGGCTCAGACAAAACAGATCAGCATCGTTGCACCGACCGACCGAGCCGCCGCGGCGGCATTCGGGGCGTACCTCCGGATACTGCGCGAGAACCTGCACGGCCCCGGCCGCGGGAAGAGCCTGCGCAGGCTGGCGCGGGAATCCGGTATTGCTCCGAGCGTTCTCTCACGAGGCGAGCGCGGCCACCAGGATTTGCGTCGCGCCGAGTATGTCGAGCGAATTGCTCCACACCTTGGGGTGCGGCCTGCCGTGATGAAACGCGTTGCGGGTGCTCTGACGGCCGATGATCTCAATACCATCAAGGCGGCCCCGGGACGCGAAGGCAGCACCAGCCAGGTGCTGTGGACGCGGCTGGGCCGGGAGGTCGATCGGCTCCGGGGTGCACGGCCTGAAACGCTCGAAGCCGTGCTTGCGTACATCGAGTTTCTAACCTCGCGGCGGCGCGGGACGTCGGAGAGGAACTAGGGCCATCGGAGATGGCGAAGGTCGGAGCTACGACGATCATCCTGGCCCCGCTCGACGATGTGTACGAACTGGCCAAGAACGTGGAGAGCTTTCCAGAGTTCATGCCGGACCTGGAATCGGTACGAATCCTCGAGCGATTGAACGGGGATACGGTCACGGAATGGGTCGGGGTGGTGCAGGGTCGAAAAATCCGGTGGGTTGAAGATGACAAATGGGATGATGCCGCCCACATCTGCCGGTTTCGCCAGCGTGAGGGAGATTTCACAGTGTATGAAGGGACCTGGAGCTTCGAGGCCGTTCCAGAGGGCACGCGCACCAACCTGGCGGTCGAGTTCGAAATCAACATCCCCCTGGCGGGAGCGTTGCTGTCCAACCTGCTCAAGATGTTGATGCAAAGAAATCTCGAGAGTATGCTGCAGGCTCTGAAGGGCGAGTTGGAACGCCCGCGCGCTCCGCGCGGGGTAAAATAAACAGAAACACTGGGAGGTGAACATATGGATCCGGTTTTCATCTGGCTTCGCACCTACCTGCTCAGCCGTACGCGCGGCGAGCGAGGTCAGTCGGAAGTAATCGTGCTTCTAATCATCATCTTCCTCCTGTGGCTAATCGTGCAGGGCAGAAGGGTCGTCGTTCAGTAACACTGCTACTCCAGAAGTCGGGCCTTCGGGAGCCGCCCATTGCTCCCGAAGGCCTTGTGCTGCGGCCTCTATATTGCCCCCGTGGGGTACGAGAACCGGTAGGGTCATGACAGGACACTATCTCAAGGATACGCGTCGTGTACGCCCTAGCGTCGGGAACAGTTAAGAGGAGCTTAAGTTGAAGACACAGCAGCGGACTCAGCATCGCATCCCAATTGCCAAACCCATGATCACCGACGATGAGAAACGCCGTGTGATGGAAGTCCTGGACTCAGGGCGCCTGGTGGCCGGCGCGAAGGTGAAGGAGTTTGAACACTCGTTTGCCGACTATCTCGGTGCAGGCTCGGCGGTGGCCACCTCGTCGGGGACCACGGCGTTGCAGGTCACGCTGGAGGCGCTGGGCATCGGCGCGGGTGACACGGTCATCACGACGCCGTTCACGTTCGTGGCGACAAGCAACGCCATCATTCACGCCGGTGCGCGGCCGCTGTTTGTAGATGTCGATCCGCATACGTATAACCTCGACCCGCAGGCCGTCGAGGACGCATTCAAGCGGGAGAAGGCGCGCGCTATCGTGTGCGTACACCTGTACGGTCTGCCGGCCGATCTTGGGGCGCTGCGCGAGATCGCACGCCGGCATAGCGCGCTCTTGATCGAAGACAGCGCGCAGGCGCATGGCGCCCGTTACGATGACCGGAAGGTTGGGACGTTCGGCGACGCGGCGATCTTTAGCTTCTACCCATCGAAGAACATCACGACTGGCGAGGGCGGAATGATCATCACGACCGACGCGCAGGTTGAGCATCGCGCGCGGGTCCTCGTCAACGTTGGACAAGACGGCGCCGGCGAGTACGTGTACGAGGTCATCGGCTACAACTACCGCATGACCGATCTCTCCGCGGCGCTCGGATTGGGTCAACTCGAGCACCTGGATGAGTACAACGCCCGCCGCCGCGCCAACGCCGCGCGTTTGACCGAAGGGCTTGGGCGATCGCGGTGGCTGATGACGCCGGTGGAACCTCGAGAATGTTTCCACGTATACAATCAGTACACGATCCGGGTTCCGCAGTCCCGGGACCGCCTGGTGAAGTACCTCAACGACCAGGGAATCGGCACCCGAGTCTACTATCCGAGCCTCGTGCCGAACTCGCCCGCCTATCGCCGGCTTGGGTTTGCGGGGCAGTTCCCCGCCGCGGAGACCCTCGCGCGGGAAGTGCTCTCACTGCCGGTGCATCCGGCGCTCGCTGAAGGTGATCTCGAACGCATTATCGAGGCGGTGGTTCACTTCCCCCGAGATCGGGGCTGACCGAACCTGTGGTGAACAGCAGGACGAATGTTGGGGTCGTTGGGCTCGGGCAGTGGGGCAAACATCACGCTCGAGTCTATGCCGGCCTGCCGGATGTCCGTCTGGTCGGCGTCGTTGATCTGTCGGTCCCGGAAGCCCGAAGTTTCGCGCATCGCTACAAGACCGAAGCCTTTACCGACCACCGCAAACTGATCGGCAAAGTCGACGCCGTCAGTATCGTCGTTCCCACGGCACTGCACTACGAGATCGCCCGCGATTTTCTGAATGCCGGCGTGCATGTGCTGGTCGAGAAACCCATGACTACGACCACAGAGGAAGCGGCCGATCTCGTCCGTCTCGCAAATGACAAGGAGCTGAAGCTGCTCGTCGGCCATGTCGAGCGCTTCAAGCCGGCCGTCCGGCGGCTCGTTGATCTGGCGAAAGAACCGCTGTTCATACAGGCTCGTCGCGTCCGGCCGTACGATGCCACGCGTGTCATGGACGTCGGAGTCGTGCTGGACTTGATGATCCACGACATCGATATCGTGCTCTCGATCACGGGAGGCCGCGTGACCGAGATCGACGGCATGGGCGTGCGGATCCATAACGCGCACGAGGACCTGGCGGTGGCGAAAATCACGATGTCCTCAGGGTGCGTCGCCTGGCTGCTGGCCAGCCGCGTGTCGGCGGAAAAGGTTGCAGAGATCGAGGTCACGACGGCGAACCGCAGCATCCGTCTCGACTATCACCGTCAGCAGATCACGATCCACCCTTTCGGCGGAGAGACCGAACGGATGCTCATCCGCGGCGATGAGCCGCTCCGGGCCGAGCTCCGGCACTTTATGAACTGTGTGCAGGGCCTCGAGCGCCCGCTCGTCACCGGCGAAGATGGCCTGCGGGCCCTCGAAGTCACGCTCAACCTCGTTCAACGCATGGCGATGGTCTCACCCCCGGTGAAGGTGTAGGGATGTGGAAGGACATCGAAGTTCGGTCGCGCCGTCACGTTGAGATAATTGATGTCACCGACCGGGTGGCCGCAGCGTGCCGGAATCTTGACGCGCGCGATGGGTTAGTGGTTGTGATCTGCAAGCATACGACCGCAGGTGTGTGCGTCAACGAGGGTGACCCCAAACTCCATCAGGATCTTGAGCGATGGCTCGAGTCGATTGCTCCTACGGATAGGGAGTATGCGCACAACGCTGTCGACGACAATGCCGAAGCACATCTCCGCTCGATCCTGCTAGGCCACAACGCAACGATCCCGCTTGCCGAAGGATCATTGAGTCTCGGGCAATGGCAGCGAATTCTTTTCGTCGAGCTTGACGGGCCGAGGACCCGTGAGTTGCAGGTAGGTCTGATGCCCGTCGCGGGCTAAGGCCGCACGACCACGCAGGTCGAGACTTTCAGAACACCTTCAATTCTTTGCACCTCAGCCGCCACGGCGGGGAACGTCTTCGTGTGGTCCGTCTCGACGAGCGCAATGACGTCGAACTCGCCCATCGTCACATGAGCATCCACAACTCCCGAGACCTCACGGACTTCGCGGGCCACCGCCGCGGGCGTACTGCGATTTAGAGAGATAAGAAGATAGGCGACTTCGGTCACCCCCCACAATTCTCAAGACCTCTGCACGAGTCCTGTGAACGTACAATCGATAGAACTCTGGACCGGCAAGAGACGGAGCCTCTCCCCGACTGAAACTGATACGGGGACCCCTCAGGCTCCGTCTCTTGCCGGTCCACCCGTCAATTCCAAAGAATGTGCGACGGAGGAGCGGCGCTGGCCTGTGCAGATTGTGCAAACTGATGTATCATTTCGGGTAGCCTTCTGGGGCAGGGTGAGATCTCGCGGTTCGCTGCGGGTATCAATTCCCGATCGGCGGTGACAGCCCGTGAGGCGCAGGTTGTGGCCTGCGCCGTGGCCCGGTGGAATTCCGGGGTCGACGGTACAGTCCGTATGAGGTGAAGGCTGGGGATACGGCGCCTGAGCGCCCCTAGGACGCCCGATCAGGGCGTCTTTTCATTTATCTCGAATTTCAAGGGGGGAGTAAGTATGAGAACTCGAGATATGGTCGCGGCAGCAATCTTCGTCGCGCTCACTGCTGTTGTTACCCGGTATACTGCCTTTCCTATTCCTGCGACACGAGGCTTCTTCAATCTGGGCGAAGTGGTGATCTACGTCGCCGCGATCGTCTACGGTCCGCTGGTGGGGTTGCTTGCCGGCGGGGTCGGTTCGGCACTCGCCGATGTCTGGGCCCAGGCGCCGTACTATGCTCCCTTTACGCTGGTAATCAAAGGCGTCGAAGGATTTGTCGTCGGGCGGCTCGCCGGATCAACCGGGGGTTCGCGCCTGCGCGCGACACTGATGGGTGGCGCGTTGATGGTTGCTGGGTATTTTCTTGCGCAGACGTTCTTTGCGACGACGCTGGGCATTGCACCGACGTCAGGCACCGCCGCGACCGCAGCCCTCGCTGAGCTTCCATTCAACGTCGTCCAGGTCGCAGTTGGAATGATTGTTGCTCTGCTGGTGACCGCCCGAGTCTCACGAGCGGCTATGGTGAGACCCGGTCGGTGAGACCCGGGAAGATTCCCCCGCAGCTTCTCGAGGCCCTCGTCTACTCTCACCTGGGAACGCGCAGGCCTGAGGTGCTGGTACGTTCTCACGTTGGTGAGGATTGCGCGGTGATCGACTTTGGCCAGTGGGTCGCAGTGATCACCTCGGATCCAGTGACCGGTGTGGTCAACCGGTTGGGTTGGTACGCAGTCCACGTGGCATGCAATGATTTGGCGACCACGGGCGCAGCGCCGGTTGCGATAATGCTCACGCTTCTCCTCACCGAGGGGACCACAGAAGACGAGCTAAAAGAAATCATGCGAGACGCCGACGAGGCCGCCTCCGCACTAGGCGTCGAGATCGCCGGCGGACACACAGAGGTGACCGCGGGGATTACACGGTCGATCGCGGTTGTCACGGCGGTCGGAAAAGCTCAGAAGGGCAGGGTAGTGGGCGCCCGCGGGGCCCGGCCCGGTGACGCGCTGCTGTTGACCAAGGGGGCGGGCATTGAAGGGACGGCCATTCTCGCGACGGATCTTGCGGCGCAACTGGAAGGCCGGCTTGATACTTCGATCTTGGCCAAAGCCCGGCGTTTCACCGACTGGCTCAGCGTGGTGCCCGAAGGCACAGTCGCCGCGCGGTCAGGTGCGAGCGCCATGCACGATGTTACCGAAGGCGGGGTGCTCATGGGCTCCTGGGAACTGGCCGAAGCCGCCGGAATCGGGGTTGAACTATGGGCCGACCAAGTCCCCGTGCACTCTGAGACGCAAACGATCTGCCGGGCATTGGAGATCGACCCGCTTGCGCTGATCGGCAGCGGCGCCATGCTGATCACAACGCCGGAGAAAAATACTGTGATGGCCGCTCTCAGAGAAGCCGGTATTCCGGTCAATCAAATCGGGGTCATGACCCCACGCCAGCGTGTCGTCTTACGCGGTGGCACCCGCTCGGCACTTGAGCCGCCAGATCGAGATGAATTGTGGCGACTTCTCGAATCAACCAGCCGTGGCCAGCCCCGCTCTCCCTCGCGCTAGCCGTGTTCAACTGCTGGCCAGAAATCTTGTGCTAGAATGTTGGTTAATAGTTGAATAGTGTGGCAAGTGGGGAGCTCGGAGAGCCGGGCTGAGAGGGCGTCCAAAGTCGACGCCGACCCATCGGACCCGAACCAGGTAATACTGGCGTGGGGAGTAGGGAAGATGGCCGCCAGCCTGGCTAAGGCTGGCGGTTCTTGATTTTCCGGGGGGAGTTATCCGTGAACAGACAGGCCCTTCAACGGTTGGTTGAGCTCGGCATCGCCGTTGCGCTCATGGTGGTGCTGAGCAACGTGAGGATCTACAAGCTGCCGCAGGGTGGATCAATCACCGCCGGCAGCATGGTGCCGATTTTCTACATCGCCCTGCGATGGGGCGCAAGGTGGGGCATTACAGCTGGGATAGTTGCCGGGATCGTGAACTACATCTTCGATCCCTTCTTCACACACCCGATTCAGGTATTGCTCGATTACCCAGTAGCGTTTGGAGTACTGGGGCTGGCAGGACTCTTCCCTGGACGGCCGGTGCTCGGGATTATCATTGGGGGCGCGGGACGATGGCTGGCGCATTTCGTTTCCGGCATAGTCTTCTTCGCGCAATTCGCCCCTAAGGGGGTCTCCCCGGTCCTCTATTCGGCACTCTACAACGGCAGCTTCATGTTGCCTGAGGTCGTCATCAGCGCCGTACTGACCCTGCTGGTGCTGCGGGCAATGCAGCGGATTCGTCCGGTGCAGCCTGCCTAAGACAGCCATCGTCATCGCGAATGGCCCGCTGCGGCTACACAAGGATCTCCGCAGCCGGCTCCGCAACGCTGATCTCGTGATCTGCGCAGACGGCGGGCTGCGCGCCGCACGGCGCCTCGGCATCCCCCCACAGATCGTTATCGGGGACCTCGACTCGGCGCCCTCGGCGCTTGTCCGATGGGCCACGTCCAGGGGCGCAAAGCTCCTCCGCCATCCTGCAGACAAGGACAAGATCGATACTGAACTCGCGCTCGATAGGGCCATTGATGTCGGCGTCACAGACGTAGAGTTCGTGGGCGTGCTCGGCGGCCGCCTCGATCAAACACTCGCCAGTGTTTCGCTGCTCATTAAGGCAGAGGCCGCGGGGGTGCGCGCCAAGATCATAGGGGAGAAGCAAGAAGCCTTTCTCGCACGCAAGGTCACAGAGATCTCAGGACGCCGGGGAGACATCGTCTCTTTGATCCCGCTGACTGCAAGGGTGACCGGCGTTACCTTGAAACATTTCAGGTATCCTATGAAAGATGCCACAATCAGACAGGGAACAACCCTGACCATCAGCAACGTCATAGAGGCGACGCCGGCGACCGTCCGAATCGGCCGAGGCCGTTTGCTGGTCGTGGTCAACCACAGATAGCGCCTTCTCGGGCAATACGTGAAGGGAGAACACTGCGCCTCCGTATGCCAGATTATTGGGTTCGCGCGATTACAGAAGATGGGACGGTCCGGGCGCTCGCCGCGGTGACCACTGCCGCTGTGGAGAAAGCCCGGCGGCGACACGGTACGGCGCCCACCGCGACGGCAGCGCTGGGGCGTACCCTGACGGCTGCCGGTCTCATCGGTGGAATGCTGAGATCAGGACAGTCCGTCACCGTAAGGATTCTTGGCGATGGGCCGCTCGGGGGCGTGCTTGCCACCGGCGACGCGGGCGGTTCGGTCCGGGGATACGTGGCCAACCCTACCGTGCATCTTCCTCTGACTCCGAGTAAGAAACTCGACGTGGGCGCCGCCGTCGGGCGGGGGACGCTTCACGTCTCGATGGATCTCGGCATGCGCACGCCCTACCACGGCAGCGTCCCGCTAGTGTCCGGCGAGATTGGGGAGGACTTCGCGGCGTATTTTGCTCAGTCGCAGCAGACCCCTTCGCTGGTGGCTCTCGGCGTTTTGGTCTCGCCTGAAGAGCGGGTGATCGCGTCTGGTGGACTGATCGTTCAGCTCATGCCAGGGGCTAACACGCATACCGCGGAGTATCTGGAGGAGCGCGCCAAAGTCCTACCGACGATTACGTCGATGGTCTCGGCCGGTCGAAGTCCTGAGGAAATCCTGAACGCGGCATTGGGTGATATCAGGATCAGCATCGTCGCCAGGCAGGTCGTCCGTTTCGCCTGCCGCTGCTCGCTGAGGAAGGTTAAGGGTGTGCTGGTCAGCCTCGGCGAGCACGAACTCAGGGATATCGTCGCAGAGCAAGGTCATGTGGAGGTCCATTGCAATTTTTGCGGACGGCGCTACGTGTTAAGGGAGGACGACGTGGAGAACCTGATTGTGGAGATGCGGAAGAAAGGGCGTAACGGCGAACTGGGGGCTTAGGGCTTGGGGCTTAGGGCTTAGTAGGAATGGTTGTCTTGCGATGAAAGTCGTTGCTAAGCCCAAAGCCCGAAGCCCTGAGCCCTGTAGTTTAGACGGCTCGCTTGACCCGTCCCGACTTCAAACAGTTCGTGCATACCGTAAGACGCCGCGGTGATCGGCCGACCAGCACACGGATCTTCTGAAGGTTCGGCAAAAACCGCCGCTTGGTCTTCATCGCCGAATGACTGACCGAGTGTCCAGTCCCCGGCGTCTTTCCACAGATTGCGCACATCCTTGCCATTTCAATGCCTCCAGAGAACTACGGGAGCAGATTCTATCACGTCACGGTTGGCCAAGGAAGGGGTAGCGCCGCGGCGAACACACCCGCGAATGGCGTCAACACGGGCACACACTCAACCGGTTCCGGTGAAGCACCGGAAGCCCGGATCC
>Ga0184623_10000364_pt1 | contig 19317 bp, 16 predicted proteins | sample PLM1_100_b1_FD_133138 | JGI IMG/M metagenome (GOLD analysis project Ga0184623, IMG submission 133138) | Groundwater sediment microbial communities from an aquifer in East River, Colorado, USA - PLM1_100_b1 | ecosystem: Environmental > Terrestrial > Soil > Riparian zone | place: USA: East River...
GCCGCCAGCGCCGCCTGCGAGCCGATGCCCGATTCGGGCATCGTTCCGGCCCACAGCCGGGCGCCATACTCGGCGGCCAACCGATAGATGCGACAGACCTCACCGAGTCCGCCCACCCTATGGACCTTGATGTTCCACACCTTCGGCCCGTTCAGCGCCATGATCTGACCCGCCGCGCGGCCATCGCGCAACGTCTCGTCGAGGCAGATCGGCGTTCGTAGGGTTTCGCCGAGACGCGCGTGACCGACGAGCTCATCGGGATGGAGCGGTTGCTCGATGTAGAGCAGGCCGGCGTCATCGAGCGCGCGCAGCGCGGTTTCGTCGCGCGGCCATTCGTAGGCGCCGTTCGCGTCCACGGTCAGCGGCAGCGTCGTGCCCGCCATTCCCGCGCGGGCGGCGGCAACGGCGGAAGCGTCCCAACCCGGCGCGACCTTGATCTTGACCCGGCGATAGCCGCGCTGTACCGCCTCGGCGACCCATTTGGTCAGGACAGCGGCGCGGCGGTCGGGCGGGATACCGAGCGCGACCCCACAGTCGACCGCGGCTGCCGGCGTCACACCGAGCCGATCGCCGAGCAGCGCGGCGAGGCCCGTGCCCCGCGCGTGTGCCTCGAGGTCCCACGCCGCGGTCTCGACACCGGCGCGCGCGAACCAGTTGCCCCGCACGCCTTCCCGCAGCGCGGCATCGACCGCTTCGGGAATGGTGGCCTCGAATTCCCGATCGACGACGCGTGGGAGCAACACGCGCTGGATCAGATCGCGCGCGCCTGCCAATGTCTCCTCGGAATAGAAGGGCAAGTGAAACGGCGGGCACTCCCCGTACCCCACGTGGCCGGCGTCGTCGTGCAGCACGACGACGAGCGAGCGCCGCTCCGCGATCGTACCGCCCGAAATGACGAACGGCTCGACGAGCGGGAGCGTGAGCTCGTAGAGCTCAGCGCGGGCGATACGCATCGGGAAGAAGATCGAGGAAATGGAGCTCGCCGTCGCGGCGCGCGAGGACTCCCGTTTCTTCAAGGTGCAATAACGTCGCGATGAGACCGTCGCGCGGATCGAAGATCAATGCATGCAAGGCCCGTTGCGTGCGCGACCCGTCGGTCGCGGGATACTCTTCGAGCGGGAGCTGGAAGAAGGTGTGCAGTTGGACGGAGGAGCTGCCGCGCCGCGCGTACTCCACGATCATACGGCCGGAGTGAATGTTGCCGGTGCCGGAGAGCGACGGGCGGACGGGCGGGCGGGCGGACGGGCGGTCCAACACGCGAAGATTCCGGTCGCTCAATTCTGTTCCTCCGTAAGCAGCTCCTTGTACCGAATCGAAGAGTCGATTGAACACCACCAGCGCATCGGCACGGCCCGCGGCTTCCATCATCTCGCGCTGAAAGTCGTCATCGAAACGGGCGTTCATCAGCTTCATGGCCAATCGCACCTCGCCATGCGCCCGGATGCGCTGCGGCACGTCGCGGAGCCAGCGCAGGATCTGCTCCTTCTCATCGGCGAGCTGATCGCCCGCCAGCGTCGGTGAGAAGTCCTTCTCGAGCAGCAATGGCGACTTGCCCCACGCTTGGGCCAGTGCACGAGTCGTGAACGCGTATTCGTCGTCGCGAAACGGCTCGTCCAATCGCGGCAGATGGTATTTCACCGAGGGCACCGTCAACAGTTGCCCGGCCCGGGTGAGGTCCCGGCCGGCGCGCACCAGCGCGAGGTAGTCGGCGAACGAGCGGTCCCAACCCCTTCCCTTCCACGTCACGGTCCAGCCGCCACCGCGGCGCTCGATCTTCATTTTGGTTTCGTGAATCGCCCAGGCGGCCATCGACTGCGCGCCGGTCGCATCCTGGGCGATCACCGTTTTCAGGACCGCGAAGGCGAGTCCCGCCTCGGCGTCGGTCTCAAGCTGCCCGACATTGAGTGACAGCTGGCCGGACCCTTTGCCGACGGGATGCGGAATCGGCTCGCCGAGGTAACGGGCGGAGAGATTGATGCGATAGGCGTCGCGCACATGTGCCGGGAAGTCGCGCGGCAGCTCTCGCTGGAAGCGCTCGAAGTCTCTAGCGAGCGAGGCGCGAGAGCCTGAATTGGTCATCCGGCGTCGCCTCGGTAAGCGCCAGCCGGGCCACGAGCTCCCCGACCGCGGGACCGTGCTTGAAACCGTGCCCCGAGCCGCCTCCGACGATCCAGGCGTTTGCCGCCGCCGGATGGCGATCGATGATGAAATGCTCGTCGGGCGATTCCTCGTACTGGCACACCCGCGCCTCGAGCAATGGGGCGCCCTTCAAACCCGGGAAGCGATACGCGAGATAGTCGCGCGCCGTTTGCAGGGCCTCGGGAGTCGGGACTCGCTCGCCGCTGGTGGGATCGAGGACGGGTCCACGTGTATCGTCCGCGACTTTGAAGCCGCGCCATTCGTTGCCGGGGATACCGTACATGAACGTCGTGCCGTGATCCGCCCAGACGGGCAGCGCCGTCTCGGTGAAGCGCTGATCGCCCGGCGGCGTGCCGAAAAAGAAGACTTCCTGCCGAGTCGCGCGCACACGGTCGCCAATCACGTCGGGAAAAAGCGATCCCAGCCACGGGCCGCACGCGAAGACGAAGCGATCGGCCGTCAGCCGACTGCCGTCCGATAACGTCAGGCTCGAAAGCTGACCAGCAGTCGGCGCAGGCGGTTGGATGGCGACCTGGCGATACTCGCCGCCTTCGGCGAGGAAGCCCTCGAGCACCGCGGCGCACGCCCGGCGCGCCGTGAGATAGCCGGCGTCCCTCTCGAAGATGGCCCAGCGGACGCGGTCGCAGTTGATCTGCGGGTAACGCCGCGTGACTTCGGGGCCGGTCAGCTCCTCGAAATGAATGTTCGCGTCGCGCAGGATCGGAAGCGCGGCCTTTTCGTACTGCTCGTCGCTCTCGACCAGCCAGAGCACGCCGATGCCGTGGTACAGTTGCCGTCGCCAGCGCTTCTCGTGCTCTTTCCAGAGCGCGAGCGATCGCGCCGCCATGCGCGTGTAGATCTCGCGCGGACCGTAAGTCGCGCGAATGACGCGGGTCTCGCCGCCCGAGCTCGCGCGACTGTTGCCCGGGCCCCAGGCGTCGAGCAGCGTGACGCGCGCGCCGCGGCGCCGCAGGAAGAGCGCCGTCCAGCCGCCGAAGGCGCCCGCGCCTACGACGACGATGTGCGGTTGCTTGGGCTTTGGCACCAGACCTCCGAGCGCGACAGCAGCGCTGGTCTTGAGAAAAGATCGCCGTTCGATCATTCGCGAGCCTCACGCACCGCGCGGCGCACGGTTTCTCGCTCCGACTGCGGTAACGCCGGCCCCCACGGGTCGTCGCAGGATTCTTCCGGAATCACGCCATCAGCCGCGAGAGCCCACAGCATGCGGCGGATGTAGCCTTCCATTGGATCCGTGAAGGTGACCTGAGAAAAGGCGTCTAACTGCGTGGAGAGGCGTAGAAAGGCGTTGGTGTCTCCGCCCGCCCAGGCACGCAGCAGAGCCGCCTGAACATCCGTCAGCGCGGCGCCCATCCCGATCAGCGCCGCTCGCGCGCCCATCATCAGCGAGTAGCCAAGGAAGCGGTCTTCGCCGGTAATCAAGAGCTTCCCGGGGTGATCGCGCATCACCGCAGCGATGCGCTGGAACGTCATGATCGAATCCAGCGTGGCGACTTTGATGCCGATAACGCCCGGCAACGCCAGGATGGCGTGGAGCGTCGTGTCGCTGTAGTCGGTGCCGCCGGCAGCTGCGTAGAGGTAGAAGGCGATCACGGGTAGCTCTTGCGCCAGCTCGTCGTGATAGACGACGGGATTGTCGCGTTGCGGGAACGCGAGCAGTGCGTCGGCCCCGCCGCGCTTTGCGTCGCGAGCCATTGTCGGACCGTTCGCACCGGCAACAATAGTCTTCCCGGGAATTGCGGCGCGCCACTCCTCCAACACGATGCGGCGTTGGTCCTCGGAGAGATGCGGGCCGCGGCCTGTATGCGCCCATACCGCCACTCCCGCGATCGGCTGCTGCGCCATCCAACTCGCATAGGCACGCTGCGCCGCGGTATCGATCGTGGAGCCGCGAAATGGAACGGGGACCGCGGGAATCAGGCCCCACTCGAGATTCACGCTCAGGCCATCAACCCTTGTGCGTTCTGCGACTCGATCGCCGCGCGCTGCTCGCGCGAAAGGTCGAGCAGGTCGAGCTTCGCGATGCTGTTCTCGGGAAGGCGCAGTGGCTGCCCGGTGCCGAACACGAACCGGTCGACACCGACAGTCTCCAGCAGCGTGGCAAGATGATCCTCGGGCGGCCCCCAGAGCCAGCAGATGTCCCACCACAGGCGCCGCGCTTCCTCCGGCGTCGATCCAAAATGCACCTCTTCCACGAACCCGCGGTCCGCGTGCGTCACGATCAGCCGCACGTCCGCATCGCTGCGGATCAGCGCGCGCACGGCCGCCGCCGGCAGCTCGGCGACGCGATCGTTGGGATGTCGCTGCCGGCCGTCCTCGAGCCGCACCGCGAGCTGCAGCGGAATGCGCGCGGCAGCGCAAGCCGCGGCGAGCACCCGCATTTCGCCGCCCGCGGGGTCGAGCCCCAGATACAGGGGATCACAGCGCACCGCCGGTGCGCCGGCATTGACGGCATCGGCGAGCACTTGCTCCCATTGCGCCAATCCGGGGTGCACCGTGGGCACCGGCTTGAAGCGCTTTTCCTGCCGCGCGGTCTCGTACAGCCACGCGTTACCCTCGGTGGGATCACGCCAGAACAGGCTGGGCAGATGCGTGACCCAGGCGGTGTCGATTTTGGTGCGATCGAGTGCTTTGACGAGGGCGTCGGGCGCAGTGCCTGGCACTTTGCGCCAGGGGTAGGCGCCGAGAAAGGCGTTACAGTCCACTCGCATCAGTCGGCCGGAAATGCGCCCGGCGGGAAGATGCGCGCCGCATTCTTCCAACGGACGAGCGCCATCTCGTCCCGGGAGAGCAGCGTCTCGAGGTACCGGAGCTTGGCCCAGCCCGTGTCCATGGTCAGGTCGGTCCCCCACACCAGTCGCTCGACGCCCACACTCTCGAGACACGCCTCGAGCATGCCGCCATCGACGCCGCTGCCGGAGAGATCCACGTAGACGTTGGGGACGTCGCCCACCGCGTGCAGCGAATGCAGCCAGTCTCCGCCCCCGCCGATATGCGCGAGGATGAACGCGACGTCGGGATGGCGCCGGGCGAGCGCGCACAGCTCGACGGCATCCGACGCCTCCTGGCCGGGCCAGTCGCGGCGCCGGTGCTGCCAGACGTGCTGCATCACCGGGACACGCCGCTCGAGCGCCAGCGCGGCGATCGGGTCGAGCAGCGGATCATCGGCCCGGCGGCTCGCCGCCAGCTTGATCCCGATCAATCCGGCGTCGAGGCAGCGTCCGATTTCCGCGCGCGCGTGCGCCGTGTAATTGGGATTGACGCACACGTAGCCGCGGATCGTGTCCGGATGTTCGCGCTGCAGCGCGAGCAGCGCATCGTTGCCCGCCGTGACATCGCGGGGCGATGGAAAGTAGATCGGCGACATGAGGCCCCAACTGCCCAGGATCGACGCGACATGCACGGAGATCCCGATCCTCGCGCCCGCCGTGAGGCGGCTCACGTTGCGTTCGCGCCAATCGGCGCGCGGCGTGCGCGCGTGATGGAAGTGCGCGTGCACATCGACAAGCATGGCAACAATCTACAGATAAGCTGGCGCGACGCCGCCCTGTGCCTATCTTGTGGGGCGACCTGAGGGGGAGAACCCGTGGACACGATGATCAGCCGCGTGAAGGGCATCATGCTCGAACCACGCGCGACATTCAAAGAGATAGACACCGAGTTTACCAAGTCCGGCGAGGTGTGGGGCAAGTACATCATTCCCCTCGCCGCGATCGGCCCCATCGCCAGCATGGTGGGGATGTTCATTTTCGGCAAGCGCGTCCCGTTCACATCGCTCACGAATCCTGTGCCGATCTCCACGGTGATTTCCACGGGCATCGCGACCTTCGTGCTCGCGTTGCTCAGCGTGTTCGTGCTGTCCCGCATCGTCAGCCTGCTTGCGCCGGGATTCGGCGGGCAGCGCAACGACGTGCAGGGACTCAAGGTTGCCGCCTACTCCAGCACGTCGGCCTGGCTCGGCGGGATTTTCCAGGTCCTGCCAGCGCTCAACCTCGTGAGTTTAATCTTCGCGCTCTACAGTCTGGTCCTGCTGTATGTCGGGCTGCCGATCGTCATGAAGGTGCCGAAGGATCGCGCCATGGGGTACACGGCCGTCGTGATCATCGTGTGGATTGTCGTCTACCTGATCGCCGGAGCAGTCGTCGCGGCGTTCTAGAGTCGCGAGCGTTCGGCAGGGCTACGGTACTTTGGTAATGCAGGCGCTCCGGCGAGGCGCGCGACCGCACGCTCCTGGGTCATCCTGATCAGGTCGGGATTCTGGTCAGCCTGCGCCCACAGACTCGTGGCCAACAACAGTGAGGCGAGCCACAGCGTGACCCCTGGTCTGATCCCTCGACGCGATTTCATGACGGCCTCCTCGAGCGGGGCGTCTCGTCCTGGAGAACTTCGGCTAGGACCGCCAGTGTGCTGTCTATGACCGCCTCGTCGTGGGCGAGCGAGACGAAGTTGTAAGCGGTCCGCTTGAACAGCAGCCCGCGCCGGGCGGCGGCAAGCGTGGTGCGCTGAGCCAACTCGTCGCTCGCAAAGTGTAAAAAGCACATCTCGGCGATCCCGGCGACGCCCGTGATCGTGCCGGCGTGACGGCGCTGAAGCTCGTGCAGACCGTGCAGCAGGCGCGTACCCACGCGATGCAGATGCCCGCAGACATCCTCGCGCTCGAACACCTCGAGCGTAGCCCGCGCCGCGGCGAGTGATACTCCTTCGGTCGCCAGCGTAGACGATATCCAGGTACGGCTCGTCCCGGCCATCAGGTCGGCGCGGCCACCCACTGCCGCGAGCGGGAAGCCATTGGCGAGTGCCTTCCCCAACACAACGAGGTCGGGAGCGGGTCGCACGTCGTAGCGCTCCACGGCGCCGCCGATCGCGAGCCGGAACGCCGTCTTGATCTCGTCGAAGATCAGGACGGCGCCGGCTCGCTCGGTCTCGGCGCGGAGCATTTGCAGCCACTCGCGCGTCGGCTCGCTCACGATCACCGGCTCGACCACGACCGCGGCAAGCCGGCTCGCCCGCTGGCGAATCATGTCGCGCGCCCCGTTGACGTCGTTGAAGGGCAGCTCGGCAAAGAGGGCGCGCACGCCCGCGGGGACGCCTTCGCTCGCCCCCTGGCACCAGTCGAGCCAGCCGTGATAGCCGCAGCCCAGCACTTCCTCGCGCCCGGTTGCTACGCGCGCGAGCCGCACCGCCGCGGCGACGGCCTCCGCACCCGTCTTGAGGAAGCGAATACGCTCGAGCCACGGAATCCGCTGGGCCAGCGCTTCGGCGAGCTCTTCTTCGGCGACCGGGGGCAGCGGTCCGACGACGCCCGCGGCGATCGCCGCCTCGGCGGCGCGATTCACGCCGGGATGCCCGTACCCCAGCGCGACCGCGCCGAGGGCCATGATGTAGTCGAGGTATTCCCGGCCGGCATCATCCCACACGCGGCAGCCGGACGCCCGCGTCATGCGCGCGGGCGACCCGAACAACGCCTCGGGCCGCTTGCTACCGGTTGATGTGAAGCCCGGAACGCGCCAGTCGTTCACCGTATTTGGTCACCTCGATGGCCATCGCGCGCAGCAGTTTGACTTCGCGGGCGTCCAGCGGCGCGCGGTGCGCAATCTCGCGCATCGTGCGCATGACGCCATCAGCGTTACGCGTCTTGAAGAACTCGATTGCGTGCAGCGCCCGGGCGACGTCCACAAACAACCGCTCGAGCTCCTCGGCAACCGCCGGCTCGGAGAGGCGGCGCGGCGCCTTGAATGGACCGGCCTCGGCTCCCCGCGCCAGCGCCAGCTCGTAAAGCATGATGACGACCGCATGGCCGAGGTTCAGCGACGCGTACGACGGATCGCTGGGGATCGTCACGACGCGATGGCAGCGGTCGAGTGCCTCGTTGGACAGACCCTTGTCCTCACGCCCGAACAGCAGCGCGACCGGATGGGATCCGCCCGCGTCCAGGGCGACGATTTCAGACGCGGCTTCGCGCGGACGCTGCAGATTCCGTTTGGCAGTGCGGCCCCGCGCCGTAAAGCCGGCGATATGTACACAGTCCGCGAGCGCTTCCTCGAGCGTGGCGAATGTGCGTACGCGTGCCAACACATCTTGCGTCTGATGGGCGATGCCTTCCACTCGGTACGCTTCGTACTCGCGCGGACTCACGAGGCGCAGGTCGCGCAGGCCGAAGTTCTTCATGCCGCGCACGACGTGCGCGATGTTGACGAGATCCTGCGGTTCGTGCAGGACGACGGTGATCATCCAACGAGCTCCAGGACTCCGAAGCGATCCGGGTCTTGACGATCGGCGCGCAGCCAGGCCCAGCCGCCGCCGCCGCTCCAGACCAATTGCCCGACGCGTCGCATGCGTCCCGGGAGCATCTCGTTAATGATTAGATCAAACGCGACGCGCCCGCCCGCATGTGGATACAGCCCTTCGGGCCACGGAATGGCGACGGTCACGCGGTAACCCGTCTCGGTGCGGCGCCAACCCCCGGTTACGGAAGGAGCGGCATGGCTTCGTGTGTCGCTCGTGAGATGCGCGCGCACGGTTTGCCCATCCTGGTTGGGTACGATCAGGTATCCGACGGCACCCGTGCCAGCCCCGTTGTTTTCGGCGTGTCCGGGCACAGGCGCGAGATAGACCTGCACCCCGTCGGAGTGGATGTCGTCGGGCTCATTATCGAGCTTGAGCGGCGGTGCGTTGCCCGGTCGGAGGCAGACGTCGGGCTTCTTGATCTCCACCGCGAGATACAGCGCCCGCTCGTCCCAGGCGGCGTAGGCCGAGGCTGAAAAGTCATCGGGACCGGGATAACCGTCCTCACTGCGTCGATACTGGTCTTCGAGCGCCAACTGCAGCGGCTCCGCGAGCTCGAACCCCTCCAGAGTGCCATCGAGAGGGGGAGCGCCTCCCACCCGAAACGCCGGGGCCGCCACAGGGGTCGGTGGATCGATCTGGAGCAGCGGCACGAACGGAGGCTTGGGCTCCCGGGCTCCGCTCAGGGTTCGCGGGGCCTGCCCCTCTTGCTCGATCGTCCAGGTACTACCGGTGAACCGATGGCGGTCCACGCCTGAGGTCGTGCCGATCTCCACCGAATCCCCGCGCGACTGGACGGTCTGGACGGCGGGCTCTCCGGAACGAGCCTCGAGAACACTGACGATACGCACGTTACGACGGCGGGCGCGCACCACGTAGAACTTGGCCCGGTCGTCACGTCCCGGCAGTCCAGGCCCTTCCATTTCCAGCAACTCACCATCAAACACGAGATGCAGCCTGAGCTGCGCGTGATCCCGGACGTGCGTCAGGACGATCAGCCCCCCCCCGCTCCCGTGCTCGTCCGGCACGAACCGTTGAACGCGCGTAACGAACTCGTCGGGCAGCTCATCATCGACCCAGCGGCCCTTGGTTTCCACGCTGCCGCGTCCGGCGATATGCCACGGCAGCTCGAACAGATGCTCCTCGCGCGCCGTCAGTTCCGTGACATCGACGATGTAAGCCGGCCCCGCTGTGACAATCCGATTCAGATTGTCGAACCGTCCGTGTACCCACGCCCACTCCTCTTGATCGTCGAAGCACTCGCACGTCGCGTTGCCTGGCGGCTGTGACTCGCCGTCTATGCGTGGCGCGTTGTGAGCCAGCGTCGAGCGGTACCAGAAGAGATCGCGCGTGACGTATTGTCCCGTGCCGGGATCGGGAAGCCAATGGACACCGTCCGCGTGCAGCGTCAGATGCAGTCGATCGGGATGGCCGTGGCCACCGCCGTATGGACCGCACTCGAGGCTAACGTAGCGTTTCTCCTGGCGAAGCACCGCGAGTCCCTGACTCTCGAGGAGTACGCTGCGAGGCTCCCGCGGCGTCTGGATCGGGGGCAGTTCTGGAAGCATTTCGAGCAGCGACCACCATGACAATGTGGAGCGGGAGACGGGAACCGGGGCACGGGACAGCGGCGCGTCATGGAGATAGGATTCCAGGAGCTCGAGCACGGGGGGTTCCGCCTCCCGATACAAGGCGGTCAGCCAAGCAGCTAATTCATCGCCGTTTCCGAGTCGAGCGAGCCCAACCTCCCACGTCTCGACGAACAGCGGCTGTGCGAGCGAGATGCCGAAGCGTGCATCCTTGCGCGCGGGGAACGTGTAATCGGGCAGCGCCGTCAGCGCGGGCGCTTGCAGCGCGGCGCGCAACCGCGGCGCGAGTCGCTCATCCGCACCGAAATCCACCCCCGCGGCGCGCGCCCACCCGGCACCCGTCAGCAGACCACGCAGCGCGAACAGGTGATAGTTCTCGCCCTCATACCACATCCCATCGTGCCCGTAGCCACGCACCAAATGCGCGATGAGGCCCGTCTCTCCTTCGATCGTCCGCTGCGCCAGCTCCTCGTCCTCGAACCACACCGCGACAGCGGCGAGCGCCGCGTTGTTCCACGTCTGGCGGTTCGAGAAGCCCTCGTCGTAGTCCCCGATCAGCGTCGCGGCTTCTTCCGCAACCTGATTCACCCCGCGCGCGGTTGCGTCATCGAGCTGGTCGGCGGCCCGCAGCAATGCGGCGGCGGCGAGATAGTTGCAGGTCCACAATGACTCGAGATAGGTGGAGAAGAACAGTCGGCTCGGTCCGAGTATGTTGTCGCGATTGGGATAGCTCCAGTACCGCTGGGCATACGCCTGAAGGATCTCACGAGAGCGAGCGGCCGCCGGCTGGTCCTCGGGCCCGCCGATGCCCGCCAGCGCGGCGAGGTGCGCGGCCCGCTCGGCGAGCCAGAGATGCTGATGCCATGCCCAATCCCGGTCGTGCCGCTCCCCGCGCCATGTCTTACCGCAGCGCGGACAGCGGTATTCGGTGTCGCTCCAGGGATCGAACGTGAATTGGGTGCCGTCCTCCGGACATCGGCCGCCGTCGATCGAGATGAGCGCTTTGTGTTCGGGGATCGGCGGCATGCGCGCAATTACCGGCTGCGCCCGCTGACGCAGATGGCCGAGCAGGGCGCGCAGATCGGGTGCGCCGCTGACGGCGTCCGCTCGCGCTGCGAGCTCCTCTGCCGTCACCACGCCCGCACTCCTTGCTGTGACCAGGCGAGCGGCAAGACTTTCGCGCCTACGGCGCTGACCGCGGCGGCCGCGTCCCGCGCCGCGCCCCTCATGACGAAGAACATGGATCCGCCGGCGCCGGCGCCCGCCGCTTTGCCGCCCAGCGTACCGGCCTTGGCGGCCGCAGCCTCCAGCTGCTCCATCTCGTCGGTGCGCATGCCTGGATCGAGCGCTTGTTGATGTTTCCAATTCTCACTGAGGAGCGCGCCGACCCGCGCCAAGTCCGCCGCCCGTAGTGCTTCGGCCATGGCGTTGCCCACGTCCTTCAAGGCGCGCAGTGCGCCCGTCACTTTCGCGTCGCCGCGCTCGTACGCGCCCATTACGCGTGAGATCGTATCGCCCGACACTCGGCTCTTGTTCGTATAGCAAATCAGGATGTGGCGCTCGAGCGCCGTAGCGAATGCCGGATCGAGCGTCATGGGCTCCACGCCCACGTCGGGATCGCGAAAGCTCAGCCGGTGAAAGCCGCCCAGGGCGGCGCCGTACTGGTCTTGTTTTCCGCCCGGCAACCGGGCTTCGACGGTCTCCACGTGCCAAGCTTGCTCTGCGAACGCGCGCTCGTCGAGTGACTCCTGGCGCGCGCGGGTGAGCGCCCCCACCAGCGCCACCCCCAGCGCGCCCGAGCTGCCCAGGCCCGATCCGGGCGGCGCGTCGCAGCGGGTCGTCAGTGTGAACCCGCCGAGGACGGGAAAGGTGCGCAGCGCCGCCGTGAGGAGCGGCAGCTTCCCTCCGGCGACGAGCCCTCCCGAGTTCGCGCATTCCAGGGTCTCGCGCAGCTCTTCCGAGACCAGGCGCAGCAGCTTTCCTCCGAGCTTGAGATCCACATGGGCGCGCAAGTCAATCGCCCCGTTAACGACGATCCCGCCCTCGCGCGACGAGAACGGCGGCACGTCCGTCCACCCACCCGCGAAGTCGAGCCGCATGGGAGCGGTCGCGTGAAATTCCGTCGGGAGCTCGCGCCGTCTCATTGCCCTCCTCGAATGTGCCACGCCGTGACAGTAGGCAACTCGCCTCGCACATCCATCTGTACGCCCTGGACCCGTTGGTTCATCCCCTGCACGCCCCGCGCGTGATACAACCACACCACCGGAAGGCGTTCCGCACAGACACGCTGCGCCGCGATCGGATCGGCCGGGATTGGAATGCCGGTGAGATCTCCCAGCCGCTGCAGAAATCCGAGCCCGGGATCGCCGGGAATCCCCATGACGGCGGCGGTGAAATCATGCCGCGCGCCGTTGACGCGATCCTGGAATGCGGAGTTCTCGAGCTGGCGAATGGTCATTTGGAATCCGACGGCATTAAGCCTCGCTTGGAGCATCTGCTCAAGCGGGGCTTCTCCACTTCCCACGGTTAGCAGCTCGAAACGGGGCGGCACCTTCAGGGTTGCGACGAGACGGCGCGCCGAATCCGCGTCGACCGGCAGACGCGGCGCTGCCAGATATCGCGGCACGCCGGACGGAACAGGCCCATCGGCCACCGCGGCGTAGCCGAACAGGTAGCCATCGACGATTTCTTGCCGATCAATCGCCAGCGCCGCCGCCAGCCGGGCGCGCGGATCATCGAACGGCGGCCGCCGCGTGTTGAAGACGAGCCCAAACGGATAGATCAGCGGATAGTCTCGCACGGCGAGCGCCGTATGGCGCCTCACGAACGCGGCGTGCTGCGGACTGATTCCCGCGAAATCGAGCTCGCCGGCAACCAGCGCCGAAAGCTTGATCATCGGCTCATCGACAACCACGACGATCAGCCGTTCGATTTGCGGCGGGCCTCCCAGCTCGCGCGGGAAATCCGCATTGCGGGCAAATACCCACCGGCGATTCGCCTCGTGCGTGACAAAACGGAAGGGACCGTTGCCGGTCGGTTGCGCGTTCCATGACGCCTCGCGCAGACCCGCGTGCGGGACAGTCTCCAGCAGGTGGGCCGGCAAGATCGCGAGATCGGTGAGCACATCGGGAAACTCCTTCGGCGCCGTCGCGAAGCGAAGCGCGACGGTGGAGTCGTTCATCGCGACGACGGACGTCAGCGCGCGGAGCTGGCTCATGCGCGGATAGCCGGTCGCTGGATCGCGCGCCGCCTCCAGCGTCCACGCGACGTCCCGCGCGGTCGTCGCCGTGCCGTCGTGCCAGCGGACATCCGTCCGCAGCCGGAACGTGAGGACGTGCCCACCCTCGGACCATTGCCAAGCGCGGGCAAGATAGGGACGCGGAGTAAGGGACGAGTCATAGCGCGCGAGCGTCGTGAGCAACACGTACCGCTGAACCTGACGAGCGAGTGGGTGGTCAGTCAGGAGCGGATTGATGCTGTGCAGATCGGCGCCCGACGCGAACAAGACCGTCGCGCCGCGACGCGGGGCTTCGTCTCCGCAGGCGGCGGTCAGCGTCATCGCCATGGCGAGGAGGAGCGGTACGGAGGAAGGCACGCGCGGCACGCACGCATTCTAGCGGCGCACGCGAGGCGTCGCGAGATTCCCGCCGATGCTCGCCAGGCTGGGACATCGGTTGCTCGGCGGTCTCGCCGTCGTGCTTGGCGTCGTTGTGCTCACGTTTCTGCTGCTGCATGTAGCACCGGGCGATCCCGTGGCGCTGCTCTTGGGCCCCGCCGCCACGGGTGAACAGGTGTCGGCGCAACGGCAAGCGCTTGGTCTCGACCGGCCGCTGCCGTCCCAGTTCGCGACATGGATCGGCCGGTTCGCGCGCGGCGACTGGGGCACCAGCATCGCGAAGGGACGGCCCGTGCGCAGCGTCCTGGGCGACGCCTGGCCGGCGACCGTCCGGCTCGTCGCGCTGTCGCTCTTGCTCAGTTACGTGATCGGATTGGTCGTCGGCGCGGTGCAGGCGGCGCGCAGCGGCTCGCGTACCGATACGGTGCTCTCGGTCATTTCGGTCGCGCTGTTCGCGGTGCCGGGCTACTGGCTGGGTCTGATGCTAGTGCTGGTGTTCACCTACTGGGCTCGCTGGTTGCCCGCGTTCGGCGCCGCTGGTCTCGACTCCGACTATCTGAGCGGTGGCGCGTGGGTCGTCGATCGGCTGCGGCACCTCGCATTGCCGCTCGCGACGCTCACACTCATCGGCATCGGCGGTGCCGCGCGGTTCGTGCGCGGCGCGATGCTCGAGACGTTGAGCCAGCCATTCATCACGACGGCGCGCGCCAAGGGCCTGACGCCGCGCCGGGTGGTCGGGCATCACGCGCTGCGCAACGCGCTCACCCCGATTGTCACACTCCTCGGTCTCTCGATCCCCGCGCTCTTTTCCGGCGCGGTGTTCGTCGAGGCGGTGTTTGCGTGGCCCGGTGTGGGACGGGTTCTGGTCGAAGCGGTGCAGGCTCGGGACTATCCCGTGGTGATGGCCGCGACTGCGGTGAGCGCGGTGCTGGTGGTCGCGGGCAACGTGCTGGCCGACATTCTGGCGGGGTGGGTCGATCCGCGAGTCCGGAGCAGCGCCCGGTGACGAGCCTGCTGCGGGACCGGCGCGGCGCGTTCGGGACGATGATCCTGCTCATCGTGCTTGTGTGCGCTGTCGCCGCACCGCTCGTGACGAGCGGCGATCCTTTTTCACAACGCGACATCGTTGCAACGCGATTCCTTCCGCCCCTTTCCACCGATGCGCACGGCGCGTTTCATCCGATCGGGACCGATCGGTTCGGCCGAGACGTCTGGACACGGCTGGTGTACGGGGCCCGCATTTCGATGGGCGTCGGCGTGCTCGCGGTCTTGGTGTCGCTGGCGATCGGTGTGATGGTCGGCGCTGTCGCGGGCTACTGGGGCGGGCCGGTCTCCATCACGCTGTTGGGACTCACCGACTTCGCGTTGGCGCTGCCGCGCGTCGTGCTGTTGCTGCTACTCTCGGCGCTGTGGCAACCGAGCACCGCGCTGGTAATTGCGGTGCTGGGACTGACGGGATGGATGAGCATCGCCCGGCTGGTGCACGGCGAAGTGCGGGCACTCGCCGCCCGTCCGTTCGTCGAAGGCGCCGTGGCCGTCGGCGCGCGACGGCTGCGGGTGCTCGCGCGTCACATCCTGCCCAATGCGCTCACGCCGGTCATCGTTGCCGCGGCACTCGGCGTCGGGAATGCGATCACGCTCGAGGCGGGACTCTCCTACCTCGGTCTTGGCGTCCAGGCCCCGACGCCCTCCTGGGGCAACATGATCACCTCGGGCCGTGACACGCTCGTGAATGCCCCTTGGGTGGCGATGGCGCCCGGGATTGCGCTCGTGCTGGTGGTGCTGGCGTGCACGCTCTTGGGGGATGCGCTGCGAGACGTGCTTGATCCAAGGGGTAGGGGCTAGGGGCTAGGGGTTAGGGGCTGGGGGTTAGGTGAGGCGAAGCAGTGTCGCTGTTTCGATCTCGTGTCCACCCTCAAACGGCACCAGCTCGTAAGGAATCTTCTGATCGCGTAGCCGGGCCTCGTTTGCGGCGACAATCTTTGGCGTGAAGAACTCGTCGCGACTGCCGTAGACGAGTGTGAGCTGAGGGACGCGCAGCAGCTTGAGATCCAGATCGGGCGGCACTTCTCCACCCCAGACGATCAGCCGATCGATGCGCGATGACCCGAAGGCCGCCCAGCGGCACACCGTCGCCGACCCCTGGGAGAATCCCAGCGCCGTGACCCGCGCGGTGCGCGGCGTCACCTGCCCATAGACCGCGTCGAGATAACGGACGTAATCGTCGATTTCGCGCAGCCGGTCTTCGCGGGTCATCCAGCTGGCACCGACTCGCCGCTCCGCGGGATTCTCCGTCAGATAGAAGCGCGACAATCCCTCGGGTGCGACGATGCGGCGCTGTTTCGCTTCGAGTGGGCGAAAACGCTCGAGAAATCGAGACGCGAGCTGACCGTACCCGTGGCAGACGAACCAGCACTCGGTCGCGTGCTCAGCCGAGCCGAGCGTGAAGTAGCGCGCCGATCGGGCCGTGGAGAGTGTGTGTTCCTGCATCACGTCACCAAAATCGAAACGATCTCGTGCGGCTCAGCCACGAACCGCACGATGTTGCCGCGCTGCTCGAGCACGAGCGCGACGGCTTCCCGCTCATCCGCCCGCACGCGATGCGCCGTCTTCACCCCGTTGCTGAAGCGCCAGGCGCCCGCCGTCTTGCGGCCGGTCGCGTTGTAACAACGCAACACCATCGGCGATCCGATCTGCGCAGGCTTGAGCGCGGAGAACACGAGGCCGGTGCCCTCCAAAGCGATGTGCACCGGCGCGGGCGTGAGCGTGGCCGCGTCACGCAGCCAAAGGCTGTGAAGCGGAAGGAACGCGTCTTCCCAAAGCAGCGGAACGACATCGCCACGCTCCACGTCGGCGGCGCTCACCGGGACGAGTGCGAGATCGACGCGCGTCGTCCCGTTGCACTGAGCGGCGGGAATGGCCGTCGGCCAGGCGGCATGGCCCGGACGGGTGGGCAGATCGCCGCGCGACAAGTCGCCGACAGCTCGCAGCAACGTGACGAGCAGATCTCCTTTGGGGGTCCACTCGTACTCAAAGAATGCGGGAGCAAGGACGGCCAGACCTCGGCCACCCCGAGCCGCGGCCACAAAACGCTGTGCCGGCGCGGTACGCACCGGCGCCTCGCGCGGATACCTCGCCGGATCGGCGCTCACGGGCGCGCGTTCGACGGCCCCGAACGCCGCCCCCGCGATCGCCGGCACGCCGGCGAGTCCAGTCACGAGGCGTGCACGCAGCCGGTGATAGGCGTTGCGGTTGTCGATTACGAGCGTCGCGCGCACGATTGGACTGTCGGCGTACAGCTGCACCACCATCCGAGCGTCGATACCGCGCGTCGCCTCCCACCGTGCCTCGAGGGCGCCAACCAGCGGCCCGGCCGCCACACGACGCACGCTGATCGGGCCGCGGCTCTGTTTCACCCGATCGCGGAGGGGTGGGCAATAGGTGTACGCGTCGCCGGCATCACCCGCATCTTCCAGGCGCAGCAGGTCGCCGTACCGCTCGTTTTTCCGTCGATCCGTGATCGTGATGGCGCCGTTCGGCTCGAGCGCCACCTCCACGAACCGATTCTCGAGCGCGCGACCGCGTACCCGGACGTCGTCGCCTCGGGTCATCGGTACCGGGGCCCCCGATTTCAGCGCCGTGACTCCCAGTCCTGGAATGGAGGGTGCGCGAAACGCGATGCGAACGTGGTCCACTTCGTCCTGATCGGGATAATGACGCGTCGCGTCGCGGCGCTCGTGGGTAACGCGCCGTGCCAGCACCTGAACGGGAAGCGCTCGTCCGTCCGGACCATAAAGCGCGAAAGGCCGGTAGCCCGGCCCGTGGCGTGTCGTGGGTCCGTCCGTGGGCGGAGGTCCCACCAGCACATCGCGGCGGAACATCGCGACATCGGCCACCGTCACTCCGCCGCGAGGACGCGCCGCCGGATTCCAGAGGACCAAGGCCGGCTCCGCCCCCTCCGCGCGCTCGCGGGACACGTCGGGATCGTAGCCGGCTAATTCCTGAAGCCCGCTCCGCGTCAGCTCAGCCGCGTACGCCGCGACCTCCGCAAGGCGGTGCTCCGCCGCGTCCGCGACTACGTCCGCGGTGCAGCCGGCGATCGTGTCGTGGAATTGCGTCCGCACGAGCGTCCGCCACGCAGTGTCGAGCACAGGCCGGCGGTCGCGGCTTCCCGCGGCCCCCATTGACGCGAGCCGGGCGAGTGAAACGAGCGGCTCCGCGAGCCGCTCCAGCCAGAGCTCGACCTGCCCGTGCCGGCGTTTGAGCGGCGCGCGAGTACCGTGCACGCCTTGCAGCGTCCAGGTGTAGCCGTACGACCATCGCAGCTCACCGGCCACCGCTCGCGCCGGCGTGCTCTCGGCCGCTTGAAAGAACTCGTCCAGGCGGGAGACGCGGAACGCGCTGGCAGGCTCGAGGTCGGCAAGGAGGTCGCGCAGGCGCGCGAGCGCGGGATGGGGCGCGTGATGATCGGCGCCCACGAACAGCGGGATATGTTTCCCAGCGGCGCGCTCGACGAGGGTCGCGCGTACGCGCGTCCAAATGTCGGGCAGGCGTGCACCGGCGCCCGGCAATGCGGCGCCGATCTCGTAACCATCCGGCGGCAAGTGCCAGAGCAGAATGTCCCTACCATCGGTGCCTCGCCAGCGAACGAAGTCCTTCTCTCCTCCCAGACCGCGCCACAAGACACCGAACTTCATTCCGAACTCGCGCGCGAGGGCGGGCAGCACGCCGGGGTGACCGAACGCATCGGGAGAGTACACAACGTCCAACCGTCCACCCAGGCGATCCGCGTCCGCCGCCCCGAGCAGCAAGTTGCGGATCAACGACTCGCCTGACGGAATCAGCTCATCGGCGAGGACGTACCAGGGCCCGACCTGAAGGCGTCCCGTTTTCACGAGCGCTTTGACGTCGTTCTCGCGCTCGGGCCGCACCCGCAGGTAGTCCTCGACCAGCACCGTCTGGCCATCGAGCAGGAACGTCCGGAATGCCGCATCGGCATGCAGCCGCTCGATCAGGTCGTCGAACATCGTGATCAGACGTGCATGAAACGCCGCGCGTGGGAGGTACCACTCGCGGTCCCAGTGCGTGTGCGCGATGAGATGAAAGATGAACGCCGTCACGGATACAGCGGCGCGAGCTGCGCGGGATTCGAGAGGTGGACATGCGCCACGCGCCGTCCACGCGCGAGCAGCGCCCGCACGTCGCCGCGCGCCTGCGCATGATGCAGCTCGCCAAACGTCCACCCCATCTCGGGAATGGCGATGTCCTCGGCGATGTCGGTCGTGATCACGAGAAACAATCCGTTAGCGGGACCGCCCTTGTGGAGCTGACCGGTGGAGTGGAGATAGCGCGGGCCGATGCCGAGCGTCGTTGCGCATCCCAAGGCCCGGCCCCACGCAGCCCGCAGCTCCTGGAGCCTGGCGAACAGCTCGGGAGTGGGAGGCACGTAGGCGAGGATGGCGAGGTAATCACCTGGTCGGACGCTGCGACGGAGTTCCGCAGGCGATAGTGTGGGTAGGGGCGCAGCAGGCTGCGCCCCTCCACCGTCACCCAATTCCGCGCGCGCGAGCCGTTTTGCCTCCTCGACGTCGGGCTGATCGAACGCGTTGACGCCGAGCCGTTCGCACAACGCGACCGTGGCGTATTCCCAGCGCAGGAATTCGGCGCCGA
>Ga0184623_10000365_pt1 | contig 19294 bp, 11 predicted proteins | sample PLM1_100_b1_FD_133138 | JGI IMG/M metagenome (GOLD analysis project Ga0184623, IMG submission 133138) | Groundwater sediment microbial communities from an aquifer in East River, Colorado, USA - PLM1_100_b1 | ecosystem: Environmental > Terrestrial > Soil > Riparian zone | place: USA: East River...
GGCGACGAAACCGGCGAACCCGGCAAAGGACACAACCAGCCAGCCGCGGCTCTGCGCAATGGGCACTTTTCGCCTCCCGCCGGGCCGCAGTGTTCTTATCGGCCTCTTATCTACGTCTTATCTACGGTCTTTGATTGATGACGCTGACGTATCTGGCTCGGACAATTGGCGCGGGGTGGGTGCCTTCTCCGACGGAGTTGGCCTTGTGTGGGCAGGGCAGGGAATGCGGAACAGGACATCGTCGAGAATAGGGGACCACCCAGGTCAACTCACGACGGAAGGCCTGGGCGATGATGCGTTGGATCGTCGGATCGAGTCTTAAGTTCCGGCTTCTGGTGATTCCGATCGCGGCGGCGATGATGTTCTTCGGCGTCGCGCAACTTCGCGACGCGCCGACGGATGTGCTGCCCGAGTTCACGGCGCCTAGGGTGGAGGTCCAGACCGAGGCTCTCGGGCTCTCCGCGGCCGAGGTCGAGCAGCTGGTCACCGTCCCGCTCGAGGCGGACCTGCTCAACGGGGTGGCGGGGCTCGACCAGATCCGCTCCGAGTCGGTTTTCGGGCTCTCGTCGATCGAGCTGATCTTCGAGCCGGGCACCGACGTCATGCGAGCGCGGCAGCTGGTGCAGGAGCGGCTGACCGGGGCCATCGGCCTGCCCCACGTGTCGAAACCGCCGGTCATGATCCAGCCGCTGGCGTCGACGAGCCGGGTCGTGATGGTCGGCCTCTCCGCCAAGGACCTGTCTCTGATCGAGATGTCGGTACTCGCCCGGTGGAAGATCAAGCCCCGGCTGATGGGCGTACCGGGCGTGGCCAACGTGGCGATCTGGGGCCAGCGCGAGCGGCAGCTGCAGGTGCAGGTCGACCCCGAAAAGTTGCGGGCTCAGGGTGTTTCGCTGAACCAGGTCATCGAGACCACCGGAAACGCCCTCTGGGTGTCGTCGTTGAGCTTCGTCGAGGCATCCACGCCCGGCACCGGAGGGTTCATCGACACCCCCAATCAGCGGCTGAGCATCCAACACATCTCGCCCATCACCACGCCGAAGGACCTGGCCCAGGTGAGCGTCGAGGACACCGGAAGCAGAAGGCTGCGCCTGTCCGACGTGGCCGCGGTGGTGGAAGATCACCAACCGCTCATTGGTGACGGCCTCGTCAACGACAACGCCAGCCTCATGCTTGTGATCGAGAAGTTCCCCGGGTCAAACACCGTCGATGTGACCGAGGACGTGGAAGCAGCACTCGAAGCGCTCCGGCCCGGTCTGTCCGGTATCGAGATGGACACCACCCTCTACCGGCCGGCCACCTTCATCGAGACGGCTCTCAGCAATCTCACCAGGACGCTGATCGTCGCCCTGATTCTCGTGATCGTGCTTCTTGGCGCATTTGTTTTCGACTGGCGGGCCGCGTTGATCAGCCTGGTGACCATCCCGCTCGCTCTGCTGGCCGCCGGGCTCGTGCTCCACCTCGGTGGGACGACCTTCAACATGCTGATCCTGGCAGGGCTGGTGATCGCCCTCGGCGCGGTCATCGACGACGCGATCGTCGACGTAGACAACGTCAGGCGGAGGCTCCGCCTGCACCGCAAGGCGGGTGCTGACAGGTCGACGGCTGCTATCCTCGCCGAGGCCTCGCTCGAGGTTCGTGGACCGCTCCTTTACGCAACGCTGATCGTGTTGGTCGCCGTGGTGCCGGCTTTCTTCTTGACCGGCGTGATCGGCTCATTCGCCCGGCCACTCGTCGTCGCCTATGCGCTGGCGGTGCTCGCCTCGATGGTGGTGGCGCTGACCGTCACCCCGGCGCTGGCCCTGCTTCTCTTCGCCAGAGCCCGGCTCGACCGGCGCGAACCCGCGGCCACCCGCTGGCTGCGGCGTGTCTATGACGCCGCGCTGCTGCCGGTGCTGCACCGCCCGCTCCGGGCGCTCCTCGCCGCCGCTGTCGTGGCACTGGCGGGACTCGCGGTGGTGCCGCAGCTCTGGGGGAACTCGATGGTTCCTTCGCTTCAGGACCGGGACGTGCTCATCCACTGGGAGGGCGCGCCGGGAACGTCCCACCAGGAGATGAACCGGATCACCGCCCTGGCGAGTCGTGAGTTGCGGTCCGTTCCCGGTGTCCGCAACGTCGGCGGCCATGTGGGGCGCGCCGTCACGTCGGACCAGGTGGTCGGCATCAACGCGGGCGAACTCTGGGTCAACATCGATCCCAAAGCCGACTACCAAGCAACGACCGCCGCGATTCAGCAGGTGATCGACGGTTACCCAGGGCTCTCCCGTGAGGTGCTGACCTATCCGGAAGAGCGGATCAGAAAGGCGCTGACCGGCTCGGACGAGGCCGTCGTCGTGCGCGTCTACGGCCAGGACCTCGAGGTTCTCCGCGACAAGGCGGAGGAGGTACGGGAGTCGCTGTCGCAGATCGACGGGGTCGTCGCGCCTCATGTGGACCTCCAAGCCGAAGAGCCGACCGTGGAGGTCGAGGTAGACCTCGCCGAAGCTCTGGAACACGGCATCAAGCCCGGCGATGTCCGCCGGTCGGCGGCCACCCTGCTCTCGGGCATCCAGGTCGGCGCCCTCTTCGAGGATCAGAAGGTCTTCGACGTGGTGGTCTGGGGTGCGCCCTCGATCCGCAACAGCCTGAACAGCATCGAGGACCTGCTGATCGATACTCCCGACGGCGATCAGGTGCGCCTGGGCGACGTGGCGGAGGTACGCATCACGCCGAGTCCGAACACCATCAAGCGCGACGCTGTCTCGCGCTATGTCGACATCGGGGCCAGTGTCCGCGGACGTGATCTCGGCGACGTGGTCAACGAGGTCGAAAACGCGCTCGAGGACGTCACCTTCCCGGTCGAGTACCACGCGGAGCTGTTCGGGCCGTACGCGGAGGGAACGGACGACCAGGGGTGGGCCCTGGGGCTCGGGGCTGCCTGCGCGATCGGGATCTTTCTTCTTCTGCAGGCGGCCTTCGGCAGTTGGCGCCTGGCCACCGTCGTCTTCCTGACCCTGCCGCTGGCTCTGGCTGGCGGAGCGCTGGCCGCGTTCGCGGCCGGCGACATCATCTCGCTTGGTTCGCTGATCGGGCTCGTCACAGTCTTCGGGATCGCGGCACGCAACGGCGTCATGCTGATCAAGCACTACCAGCATCTTGAGGATGAAAACGAACCATTCGGTCCCGGGCTCGTCGTCGTCGGGTCACAGGAACGGCTCGTGCCGATCGTGATGACGGCGTTGGCCACCGCGCTGGCCGTCCTTCCCCTGGTGATCTTCGGCAACATTCCGGGCCAGGAGATCGTGTACCCGGTGGCCGTGGTCATTCTGGGTGGTCTGGTCACATCGACGCTACTCAACCTGTTCGTCGTCCCCGCTCTGTATCTGCGCTTCGGGGCGAGAGCACCACATACGCCGAACCCGCAAACAACCAGTCAATCGGGCTGAAGGTCGTGCGCGCCATGCTGAGTCGTCTTCGAGCAAAGCTGGATCCCTGGACGGTTGTGTTGCTCGTCATCGCCGGGGCGGTATTGATCTTCGGCATCACGTCATTGTCCACGGCGTCACAGACGGTGGCGGAATCGGAGAGCCACGCCGAACCCGGAAAAGTCGAGCAGGTCGAGGGGACGGACGTCGGTCGGGTCACCTTGACCGCGGCTGGGGCCAGCCGAGTCGGCATCCAGACCACGCCCGTTCGTGAAGAACGGGTAGCCGGGCAGCAGCGAAAGATCATCCCGTACGCGGCGGTGGTCTACGACAGTGACGGCGAAACCTGGACGTACACGAACCCGGAACCCCTCGTCTTCGTGCGAGAGCGCATCGAGGTAGACCACATAACCGGGGATCAGGCGGTTCTCACCAGCGGTCCAGCCGCTGGCACCGCGGTGGTGACGGTCGGCGTGGCGGAACTGTACGGCACCGAACTCGGGGTCGGACACTGACAGGTAGGGACGTCCAGCAATGATTCGGTGGATCGTTGGCTCTAGCCTGAAATTCCGGTTCCTCGTGGTCGCGCTGGCATCCGGCATGATGTTGCTCGGGGTGGCGCAACTTCGCGACATGTCAGTGGACGTCTTTCCCGAGTTCGCGCCGCCGCGGGTGGAGATTCAGACCCCGTGCCTCGGGCTCTCGGCAGCCGAAGTGGAGTCTCTCGTCACGGTTCCGCTGGAGGAGGCACTCCAAGGGGTGGCGGGGCTCGACGACATGCGCTCCAAGTCGGTTGCCCAGCTGTCGTCGATCCTGCTCATCTTCAAGCCCGGGACCGACCTCCTGCGGGCACGGCAGCTGGTACAGGAGCGAATGGCAACGGCGACACCCAGCCTGCCGACGTGGGCCAGCCCGCCGGTCATGCTCCAGCCCCTGTCGTCGACGAGCCGGGTCATGAAGATCGGACTCTCCTCGAAGGACCGGTCACTGATCGAGATGTCGATGATCTCCTACTGGACGATCAGGTCGCGCCTGTTACTGGTACCCGGCGTCGCGAACGTGGCCATCTGGGGAGAACGGCTGCAGATGCTGCAGGTGCAGGTCGAACCGGAGCGCCTGAAAGCGCACAATGTCTCGCTCGACCAGGTCATGGGGGTCACTGCGAACGCCCTCGACGCGGGCCTGTTGCGGTTCTCGAACGGAGCCGTGATCGGCACCGGCGGTTTCATCGACACGCCGAACCAGCGGCTCGCGATCAGTCACCCCCTGGCCATCTCGACGCCGGAGGACCTGGCGCAGGTGCCCGTCGGGAACAAGGGCGGCACGCCGCTGCGCCTCGGCGACGTGGCCCGGGTGGTGGAGGATCACCAACCGCTGATCGGCGACGCGGTCATCAACGACGGCCCCGGCCTGATGCTCATCGTCGAGAAGCTTCCCTGGGGCAACACCCTGGACGTGACTCGCGGGGTCGAAGAAGCACTCAAGTCGATGCAGCCAGGTCTGACCGGAATAGAGATCGACACCACCATCTTCCGGCCGGCGAGCTTCATCGAGGCAGCGATCGACAACCTCACCCTGGCACTGCTGCTCGGCTGTCTCCTCGTGCTCCTGGTGCTCGGCGCATTCCTGTTCGAATGGCGGACCGCGTTGATCAGCCTGGTCGCGATCCCGCTCTCGCTGGTGGCGGCGGGAATGGTGCTCTACCTACGGGGGTCCACGATAAATACCATGGTCCTAGCGGGCCTGGTCATTGCCGTCGGCGTCGTCGTCGACGACGCCATCATCGACATCGAGAACATCATGCGGCGGCTACGCCAGGAGCGCAGGGCGCACAGTGGACGGTCCACGGCCTCGGTCGTTCTCGAGGCGTCGCTCGAGGTCCGGAGCCCGATCATCTACGCGACGCTGATCATCGTCGCGGCCGCCGTGCCGGTGTTCTTCCTGGAGGGCCTGACCGGCGCGTTCTTCCGGCCGCTCGCCCTCTCCTTCATTCTGGCGGTGCTCGCCTCGCTGGTGGTCGCGCTCACCGTAACGCCGGCGATGGCCCTGCTGCTCCTGCACGGCGCGCCGCTCGAGCGCCGCGACCCGCCGCTCGTCCGCGTGCTGCAGCGTGGCTACCAGGCGATGCTCGCGCGGATCATCCGCCGGCCGCACCGGGCGTTCGCCGGTGCCACCGTCGTCCTGGTGGCCGGCCTGGTGGTGATGCCAGGGCTCGGGCAGGACCTGCTCCCGTCGTTCAAGGAGCGAGACTTCCTGATGCACTGGGTGACCGAGCCGAGCACGTCCCACCCCGAGATGGTCCGCATCACCGAGGATGCCAGCCGTGAGCTGCGGGCCATCCCAGGGGTCAACAACTTCGGAGCGCACATCGGGCAGGCCCTGCTGGCGGACGAGGTCGTCGGCGTCAACTTCACCGAGAACTGGATCAGCATCGACCCGGATGCCGACTACGACGAGACGGTGGCCGCCATCCAGGAGGTGGTCGACGGTTATCCCGGGCTCAAGCGCGATCTGCAGACGTACCTGAAGGAACGGATCCGGGAGGTACTGACGGGATCCGGCGAGGCCATCGTCGTGCGCCTCTACGGCCAGGACCTGGACACCCTCCGCAGCAAGGCGGAGGAGGTGCGAGCGGCCCTCGCACAGATCGACGGCACCGTCGAGGAGCATGTGGATCTCCAGGTTGACGTGCCACAAGTGGAGGTCGAGGTGAACCTCGCCGCGGCCCAGCGCTACGGGCTCAAGCCGGGCGATGTCCGCCGGGCGGCCGGGGTACTGGTGTCGGGTGAGGAAGTCGGCGACGTATACCGGGGTGGGAAGGCCTACGACGTGCAGGTGTGGAGCACGCCTGAGACCCGGCACAGCCTGACCAGCATCCGCGAGCTCCCCATTGATACCCCCAGCGGCGGTCGCGTCCGGCTGGGCGACGTGGCCGAGGTACGCGTCAAGCCGACTCCCAACGTCATTGAACATGACGGGGGCTCGCGCAAGATCGATATCGCCGCCAACGTGCGCGGGCGTGATCTCGGCTCGGTGGTACGCGACGTCCAGGAGAAGCTCGAGAAGATCGACTTCCCCCGCCAGTACCACGCGGAGCTGCTCGGCGAGTACGCGGAGCGGCAGAAGGCCCAGAATCGCCTGTTCACCCTGGGGATCGGTGCCGCGATCGCGATCTTCATCCTCCTGCAGCTGTCGTTCGGGAGTTGGCGCCTGGCGTTCCTGTCCTTCGTCACCCTGCCCTCGGCGCTGGTGGGCGGAGTGCTGGCGGCCTACCTGTCCACCGGGATCATCTCGCTCGGGTCCCTGGTCGGATTCTTCACGGTGCTGGGAATCGCTGCGCGGAACGGCATCCTGCTGATCAGCCACTACCAGCATCTCGAACGGTACGAGGGCGAAGCGTTCGGCCCTGCACTGGTGCTGCGGGGGGCGCGGGAACGGCTCGCGCCGATCCTGATGACCACACTGGCAACAGGGCTGGCACTGGTGCCGCTGGTGGTGCTCGGCGATCGCCCAGGCCACGAGATCGAATACCCCATGGCCGTCGTGATCCTGGGCGGTCTGGCCTCTTCGACGTTGCTCAACCTGTTCATCGTGCCCGTCCTGTACCTGCGCTTCGGTCGGGGCAGGTCGGCCACGCCGGCGCCCGAGCCCGCCGCGCCGCCCGACCCGTCCACCCCATTGCCGGCTACCGCTGCCCATTCGGTTGACGGTGTGTCCTTCAATTCCCCGTTGTGGGCGACTCCCTACGGGCTCATGCTGCGCATTTATGCAGGTCATTCCCATGCTGCTCCTGGACGACGAGCCGCTGTTCGCGGAGACCCTGGCCGCCTGGCTGGAGCGTGAGCCTGACCTGGAGATACTGCCGATCGCGCACGACGAGCGGAGCGCCCGCGCCCTGCTGCGCACTCGGTCTCCCGCTGTGGCGGTGCTCGACCTGAGGCTGGGTGCAGAGAATGGGCTGGACCTGCTGGAGGAGATCTCCGCCGGCCACCCGGGGATGACGGCCACGGCGGCCGTGGACCAGGCGGTCGCCGCCGTACGCCGCGGCGCACCGGCCTGGCTGCCGAAGACGGTGGACGTCGAGGCGCTGGTGGCGGTCATCAGCGGCGTGGTGCAGAGGAAGAGCTGGATCCCGCCCGCGCGGCCGTCCGGGTGGTGTCCGCTCACCTTCCTCAAGGTAGCCCGGCAGGTGTCCACGAACGGTGCTCGAAACTCGTCCGCCGCGCAGATGGCGCAGCCTCCGCCGGGCTACCCGACAGATCGAGTGCCGATTTCGCACGCGCCGAGGCCACCGCGGAGACTCGCCCGACGATCGCGGTCCGCAGCCATCGATCGTGGCGTCGTCGGCGGATCCCAGGCGGAGCTCCAGTACCCGTATATGGTCACGCGTCAGGTCTGCCCCCGGCTTCGCGACTCTGCCCCTCGGCTTCGCGACCTGGCAACGACCACTGGCCGGTCTCGGCGTCGATCAGGCCGTGCCGCACCGCCGCGGCGGCAGCCTCGACGCGCGAGTGCACCCCCAGCTTCGTGAGCGAACTCTGGATGTGGCTGCGCGCGGTCGCCCAGGTCACGCCCATATTCCTCGCGACGCCTTTGGTGTCCTCACCCCGGACCAGAAGGCACAGGACCTCGCGTTCGCGCCGGGTCAGCAGCGCCGCCAGCCGGTGCGCGGCGTCGTGCGAGGCCGGCGGGTCGCCGCGCACCACGGCCGGCCCGACGATCTCACCGCACAGCACCCGTTCGATCGTGTCGAGGAGGTCCGCCACGTGCTGGTCCCGGTAGGCGAAGCCGTCCACTCGGGCTGCCGCGGCGGGCACCAAACCGGCGGCGGACTCCGCCAGCAGCACGATGCCGGTCGCCGGAGCGATGCCGCGCAGCTCCGCGAGCCGATCCGGCACGCTCGCGGACCAGCCGCCCGCGCTCAGTACGCAGACGTCGACGGGCTCGCGGCGCAGCGCGGCCACTGCCTCGTCGAGCGTGCGCGTGATGGCCACGACGTGGTGGCCAGACTCGCCGAGGACCAGAGCCAGCGACTCGGCGAAGACGCGGTGGCCGTCGCAGAGCAGCAGCCTCATCGCCGTCCGCGCTGCCCGCTGCGGCCAGAGCCCGCCGGCGGCGCGGTCGCCAGGAGAATCCGCACGCAGCCACCGCCGAGTTCGCCGCGCCGGATCTCCAGGCTGCCGCCGTACTCGGCGGTGAAGTCCTGCACGATCCCGAGCCCCAGCGAGCCCGTTCCGCTGAACCCGGCACCGAATCCCGGGCCGTCGTCGTCGACCTGGGTCACCGTCCATCCGTGTGCGGACGTGACCCGCACCCGGACGAGCCCGTTGGGGCCGGCTACCCGGACCGCGTTGTCGACCACGTTGCGGACCGCCCGCCACAGCGCGAGGGAGTCGACCTGCACCCACGCCTCCTCCGCGCAGAGCGTGAGCCTGGTCGAGGTCGCCAGGCGCAGCGCACCGACCACGGTGCCGGCGATGGCGTCAACCCGGATCCGTTCCGGCGGGGGCGACCACACCCGGTCGTCAACGGGGACCTCCGCGTCGTCGTACGCGCGCAGCAGCCGCTCGAGCCAGCGCGCCTCCCCCAGGATCTGCCCGGCCCGGACGCGGCTCGCGGGCCCGACGTCGGCGGCGGACTCCACCACGCTCGCGAGCAGCATGATCGTGCCCAGCTCGTGAAAGAGGTCGTGCCGGACCTGCGACCGCCGCCGCCCCGCCAGCTGCGAACCGCTCTGGATCCCGAGCGGGCTGGCCTCCGTGAACCCGGAGCTGCTCTCGCAAGCCACCCGCTGAGCAGGCAGAACGGCGTCGGCACCGGTCGCGGTACGTGGCGAGGCTTCCACAGAGTCCCCCCAGAAGGTCCACGTAGGGCAACCTGACCGTCGCCCTTTGTTTTCATCCTGTTCATGAAGAGACCGCCGACCCGCCCCCGATACAACAATGGGTCGGTCAGTAAATCTGAGCTGGCGATCAGCCGCGGGCAACAGCCCTGAAACCGGACCCCGCCGCTCGATCGGATGCCGTAGCGGATCTCAGCAATCGGGCCGATCCGGCGACCGCGCACCTGTTCGTACGATGAGCCATCGGCCGCGGGGTCGGCCCAGTCAGAGTCTGGCAAGTCGGCCCTCCCGGCGAGAGAGGTAGCCTATGCGCGCGTTGGTGACCGGGGCCGCCGGCTTCGTCGGTTCTCATCTCTGTCGGTTCCTGCTGTCACAGGGCGACGAGGTGGTCGGGCTCGACGCGTTCACGGAGTACTACGACCCGGCGCGTAAGGAGGCCAACGTCGCCGACCTGCTGGACGGGGACCGGTTCGTTCTCGTCCGGTCCGATCTGCGGCGGGCGCCGCTGGAGACGCTGCTCGACCGGGTCGACATCATCTACCACCTGGCCGGGCAACCGGGTGGGCAGCCGTCGTGGGGTGACGACTTCACCCTCTATGTCAGTCGCAACGTCGTCGCCACCCAGCGGCTGCTGGAGGCGGTGTCCGGGCGTCCTGTGCGCAAGCTGGTGTTCGCCTCCAGCGCCTCGGTGTACGGGGACGCGGAGGCCCACCCCACCGCCGAGACGATCCTGCCTCGCCCGCCCTCGCCCTACGCCGTGACGAAGCTCGCCGCCGAGCAGCTCTGCGAGCTGTACCACGCGGTGTACGGCGTGCCCGCGGTCTCGCTGCGGCTGTTCACCGTGTACGGACCGGCGCAACGCCCGGACATGGCGCTCGGACGCCTCGTCGATGCAGCCGTGTGCGGCGAGCCGTTCTTCGTCTACGGCGACGGCGAGCAGACCCGCGACTTCACCCACGTGGACGACGTCGTCCGGGCAATGCGGGCTGCGGCGATCGCGTCCTGGACCGGGATCGCGAACGTCGGCAGCGGTTCCGGTACCTCGCTGAACGAGGTGATCCGGATCCTGCGCGCGCTCGGCGAGCCGGTGCACGTACTGCACCTGCCGGCGCGGCCGGGCGAGCTCCGGCATGCGAGAGCCGACAACACCATCGCCCGCAAGGCGTTCGGGTACCGGCCGACGGCCAGGCTCGCCGAGGAACTCGCCAGGCTGGTCGGGGCGGCGCGGCTGGACTCGGCCCGGCTGCCGTAGCCGCCCGGCACTGACGCGCACGGTCGCGCGCGCCGCCGGTAGTGCGGCGGCGCGCGTGACTGGCCTGTCCGTTACTGGAAGATCGTGCCCGTCCCGAGGTTGCGGATCGGGGCGGTGAGGTTGCCCGCGAAGTTGTTCCCGGGCCCGACGACGGTCCGGTTGCAGAGCGAGCTGGCGATGTTGAGCCCGTACTTCTGGGTCTTCGTCGCCTGGTTGTCCGTCGCGGTGTTGTTCGACACCACGTTGTCGTCACAGGTGATGGAGTCGCCCGATGTCACGCGGATCCCGTCGCGACCCGTGGTGTCGTCGGAGCTGTTCGTGATCATGTTCCCGGTGACCTGGTTACGGTCGCCGCTGGTGACGTTGATGCCGTCCTGGCCGGCCTGGTCGATGGTGTTGCCGGTGATGGCGTTGTCCGACGACTTCTTGTTCGGCTGGTCGGCGCTGGTCGAGGACTTGTTGACCTGGATGCCGTGCCCGCCCACGTTCGTGATCGTGCACCCCTGAATCGTGTTCTCGCTCGAGGCGAGAAGCTCGATGCCGTCGCCAAAGATCCCCGTGATCACGCAGTCGCGCACGGTGTTGCGCAGCGATGTCCAGCTGTCGTTCTTGCCGTCGAAGACGATGCCGCGCCCACGGGAGGCCGTGACCTTGACCCGTTCGACCACCACATCGTTGCCCCGGTCGAAGTCGAGGGCGTCGCTGGTGGTCCGGATGGATCCGCCGGCCCAGACGGTCAGGTCGCGTACGGTCACCCGGTCGGCGCCGCTGAAGTTGAACGGCTCGGTATCGGCCGCCGCACTCGAAGAGTTCCGGATGATCGTGGCGTCGATCCCCGCTCCCACGAAGGTGATATCGGCGATATTGTCTCCCTTGAAGTACTCGGTACCGTAGTCGAACGTCCCGGCGGTGAACTGCACCGTCCCGCCGCCGAAGGCCTCGAGATCGGCCACCGCCTGCTGCACCACGGACTTCAACGTGCCGGTGAAGGTGGTGCCCGTCGTCAACGACTGCGCCTGGTACGACGAGCCCACCTTGCTCACGAGGTAGGGCGACGGCCCCGGCGGCGCGGGGACCAGGAGCTGCGGCTTGTTCGTCCCCTCCCGGCTCGTGATCCTGATCGCCGTGCTGGAGGTGGTCGTGAGGGCGAAGCTCACCGGCCCGTCGCCGGTGACCGCGGCCGACACGTCGACCGTGAGCCAAGTGCCACTGCTGAATGGACCGGTGGTGTCGAGCACTGCGCCGACCGCGGGCGCGTTGGTGAAGTTGATCGACGTCTCACCCCAACTCGTGTCGCTCACCGCGCGAACCTCGAGCCCGGTACCGCTGCTGGACGCCGCATAGAACTTCAGGACCGCAGAGGTCGTCGGGCCGACGCCCTGCACGTCGAACCGGAGGTACGCCCGGCGCACCGGCGAGGCGTCGGCCCGCAGGTAAGCCTGGGTCCCGAAATTGGTGCTCGGACTCGAGGCGTCGACATAGCTGTCGGCCACCGGGTTGAACGTCGTGGACGCGTCCGCGGGCGCCGCCGGAATGGCGAACACCCCCCCGACCAGCGCTATGAGCAGGCTGATTCCTGCCTTCCTTAACATTGTCCCCCCTTGGGGTTCGGGAGGACGCTGCGTCGGCGTCCTCTGGTCGACTGCCCTCCGGCTCACGGCGAGGAGTCGACGAGCAGCACCGGCTGCGTCGTCGACTCACGGCTGCCGTAGGCCGTAGAGGTCGTCGAGGTCGTGTCCACGGCGATACTCACCGCGCCGTCGCCCCTTACCAGCGGCGTGACGTCGACCTCGACCCAGCCCCCCGTGCTGAACGGGCCTACCGACCCGACAGCGGCGCCCAGCGCGGGCGCGTTGTTCCATGTGATCGTGCGCTCACCCCAACTCGTGTCGTCGATCTGGCGGACGGTGAACCCGGTCGTCGACCGCGCGGTCGCGTAGATCCGCAGCCGCACCCGGGTCACCTGCGCCTGCGCGCCGCTCACCGTGAACCTCAGGTAGGGGCGCTGGACCGGGTCGGCGTCGGAGCGCAAAGACGTGCCCGTGCCGTAGTTGGTGCCCGGGTTCGCCGCGCTGACGTAGCTGTCGGCGTCCGCGGGGATCGGCGTCGCCGCCGGGGTCGTCACCAGCGCAGCCGCCGAAGGCGCCGACCGGTTGCCGGCCTGGTCGACGGCGACGACCGTGTAGGCGTACGTGGTCGACGAGAGCGCCTGCGGATCGGTATACGTGGTCGTTGGCGCGTCGACCGTCGCCACCGGGGTGCCGTCGCGGAATACGTCGTACGCCGCGATGGCGCGGTCATCGGTCGAGGCCGTCCAGGACAGGGTGACGCTGTTCGGGCCGGCAGCCGTAGCGGTCACTCCCGTCGGCACCGTCGGCGGCTCGCTGTCCCCGGTCGAGACGGCGATCGGATCGCTGGGCCCGGAGCGGTTCGCCGCCGCGTCCACCGCCTCGACCGTGTAGGCGTAGCCGACGTCTGGCGCGACCGTGGCGTCGGAGTACGACGTGGTCGTGGCCGTCCCGATCCGCGTGCCGTCCCGGTAGACGGCGTAGTGGTCCACACCCACGTTGTCCGTCGACGCGTTCCACGCCAGCGCCACCACTCCGGGCTCGGCCAGAGTCCCCGAGCCCCCCGTCGGGACCGTCGGCGGGGTCACGTCAGGCCCTGTCGTCCGGACCGTCGCTCCTGTCGACAGGGCAGACTCGTTCCCTGCCGCGTCAAGGGCGCTGACCGTGTATGTATAGGTCGTCGCGCTGACCGCGGTGTCGTCGGTGAACGCGCGGGCCCCGGTGGTCGACCCGACGAGGGCGCCGTCCCGGTAGACGCGGTAGCCGGTGACGCCGACGTTGTCGACCGCCGCGTCCCAGCCGAGCGCCGCCGACGTGTCGCCGGTGACCATGCCGGTTAGGCTGGATGGCGCGGCCGGTGCCAGGCCGTCGTGCCCCTTGCAGCTCAGCGTCTGCGCGTCGATGACAGCGCCCGCCGAGGTGGCGTACTGGAAGTTGGCGTGGTCACCGTAGAGGTCCATGCGCAGGGCGCCGTAGCTCTTGTGCTTCGCGACCACCCGGGGATCGCTCGTCACGACGGCCTTGCTCGAGTGCCCGCCGGTGCCCACGACGAACTCGGCGACGCCGTCCGGGTCGGGGTCGCCGGCCGCGTCCATCGGCGTCCAACGCTGGTAGTTGTGGTCGTGGCCGGTGAGGAATGCCGTCACGCGGTGCTCCCGCATGAGCCGCCACATGTCCTGCAGCCGGGCTGCGGGCTCCTCCGCGCCGATGGTGTAGAGCGGGTGGTGCGCGAAGACGACGGTGCAGGGCGACCGGTTCTGTTCGAGATCGGCCTTGAACCACTCGTACTGTGGGTCACCGGGCTCGGTCTTGCCGTACTGGCTGGTCGAGTCGATCGCCACGAAGTGCCAGCCGTTGACGTCGACGCTGTAGTAGTGCGGGATATTGTCCCAGTAGTTGAAGTAGCCCGGCGCCTGGCCGCCGTCGTACTCATGATTGCCAATGATCGGCAGCGTCTTCGCGCGGAAGCGGTCGAAGAACGTGCCGCCGGTGCCGTACCAGTTGCGGAACTCGGTGAGCGTCCCGTCCTCGTACACGTCGCCGAGATAGAGGAACATGTCGGGGTTCCAGCCGGCCATGAGATTGACCGCGGCGGTCGCGGTGGTCTCCCCGCCGGCTCCGTCGCCCGTGACGGCGAGCACGGTGGGTTGGTCGGGCGGGCGGGCGGCGATCCCGGGTGCTTGCCACTGGTTCTGGTTCACCGGCGGCTGGGTGATCCCGTTGGAGAACGTGACCGTGATGGTCGCGGGCGTGGAGACGAAGCCGTCGCGCAGGATCGCGGCCGCGGCGAGCGTGTGGCTGCCGTCGACGAAGTCGGTCGTGTACAGCGTGAAGGTGTGCGGCGACTGGTAGTCGATGATCAGGTGTGCGCCGTCGAGCGTCCAGCTGGTTTTCGCCACGCCCGGGCTCGTTCCCGTCACGGTGACCGTCCCGGTGGCAGCCACCGCGCCCGCAGCCGTCGCCTCGTTCGCCGGCGCGGTGATGCAGATCTTGACCGAGTACGCACCGGTCGGCCCGGTGCTGACCGCGCATGAGCCGGGGTCGGCCGCGGCGTCCACACCGGACAGCGCGGAGACGACCAGGGCGGCGGCGGCCACCGACGCGGTCGTCCGGAACCGCAGCGTGCCCGGCCGTCGGCGATGTCGCAGATCACGTGTCATCGCGCACCTCCATCCTGGGCGTCGCCGCGTCGCCGCGTAGCCCGGACAGCGCCGGTTCACGCCGCTGGCGGCGAAGGAGAAGCGCGAGATTGAGCAGCCCGGTCAGGAAGGCGATCGCCACGACGGCCCCCCAGCCGGTGAGACCGGGTCGCTGCGACGTCACGTCGCTGGAGTCGTGCGGCACCTGGATATCGACCTTCGCGCCGAGGATGTCGGCGAGCGTCTTCAGGGCGACGGTCCCGTTCTCCTCGCTCGGCTCGAGGTGGCTGTTCTCGCTGAACTCGTTCCAGCTGATCACCGCGACCGCGTCCGGCGCGGAGCCCCGGGCCGCGTCCATGCCGCGGCGGAGCGTCTCACCCTGGCGGCGCGGGATCACCTGCTGACCGCCGATGAGCCGGGCGTCGAAGCCCGGCGCCGCCGGCGCCAGCCACAGCCCGCCGTGGGCGTGGACCGCCGCGCCCATGCTCCTGAGCCGTTCGGCGTAGGACGGCCGCGCCGGATCGCCCGACGACCAGTAGTACGCGTCGCCGTCCAGAACCGGCGCCACCCGCGCGTAGTCCTCGACGCTCTTCGCCGCCCCGAGCACCAGCAGTCGCCCGCGCACCGGCTCGACGATGCGGCGGAGCTGCTCGACGGTGTAGTCCTCGCTTCCGGTGAGGACGACCACCGGCTTGCCGAAGATGCCGAGGACGGGGTCGTCGCCGTAATGGTCGGCGAGGTACCCCAGGTCCTCCGCGACCCGTTCCACCGGGAGCGGCCGGCGCGCGAAGTCGAGTCCCTGGTAGACGATGCCCAACTTGAAGTCCTGGCTGCGCGCCGTCTCGACCAACTGCTCCAGCCGCGGGTCGAGTACGTCGGTGTGCTTCCATGACACCAGGAAGCCGGTGATCCCGGCGGAGCGCGCCATCGTCACGTGCCGCCGCATCACCTCGGCGTCGTCGCTGGAGTAGCGGCCGAGCAGCGGGTAGTCCGACTTGGCGCGCTGCCAGGACGTCGGGTTGTACCAGATGTAGTAGTACGCGAGCACGGGCGCCGGCTGCGCGGCCCGTGTCGGGTCGGCCGACGCGCGGGGCGCGAGCACGACCGGCGCCGCCGCGGCCGCGGCGAGCGCGGCCACCAGCATTGTCCGTTTCGTCGCGGAGACCAGGCGCTGGCGCCGCGCCGATCCGTGCGCCCGCCGGCGCCGAAGGGATGCGTGGGCGCGGCGGCGGGCGACGATCCTGCCGAGGCGCCGGCCGAAGCTGAAGACGTGGTGCCGGCGCCCCACCAGGACCAGCGAGAGCGCGATCAGGAACAGCGCGGAGCCGATCAGGGTGAGATCCAGCGGCGTGATTACCTGGATCTCCAGGGTCTGGTCCTTCGAGATGCTCGCGGGGCGCAGGAACGACACACCGGAACCGGCGACGCGGAGGTCGTACTGCCCGCGCGGAACCTCCGGCAGCACCGCCTCCCCGCGGACCAGCGGTGCCCGGACCACCTCGCCGTCCGGCCGGTGCAGCTCCACCTCCTGCCCTACCTTCCGTCCGAAGAGGAGGTCGCGGCCCACCACCTGCACCCGGTAGAAGAGCACCTCGATGGTCCAGCGTCGGGTCTCGTTCGGGACGTACACCTGCTGGCCCTTGTTGACGACCTCCGCGCCGTCGATGACCACCTCGCTGACGCTCCAGTACAGGTCCTTGCTGACCAGGCCCGCCGGCGTCTGCTGGGTCCGACTGGCCGCGACCCAGCGCGGGCGGGTCAGGTCGTCGCCGGTCAGCACGAGGACCTCACCGGTGTTGCCCTTGAGCACCAGCCGGGTGACCCGCTCGGGCGGCACCTCCTTCCCGCCCCGGTCGACGAATGCCCACTTGACGAGGCGCTGGGTACGCAGCCCGACCACCAACGGCCGGCCGCCCGCGCCATGTTCGGGCGTGCCGACGATGCGGTCCCGGAGGACGGTCTGGTCCTTCTGCACCTTGGTGGTGAGGACGTGGAACCGCTGCTCGAGTCCGGTGAACTTGCGGACCGGCAGCCGCGCCACCCCGGCGCGGTCGGCGCGCACGATCACCCCGTCGGCGCTGAACCGCGCGCCCGGCGTCGGCGGGACCGTCCTGATTAGCAGCGTGCCCGGCCCGTCCCGCGGTGCGGACCTGGCGGCCACGGCCGGGTGCGGGAACGACACCGCGCCGAGCGCGACGAGCAACCCGGCGGCGAAGGCGAAGATCCGGCGCTTCATCGGGGCACCTTCTGCCTGGGGATGAGGCGGCTCCACCCCGGCGCGGGACGCCGACGGCGCCGCCGCCGCGACACGAACTGGGCGAGGGCGAGCAGCCCGCCGACGAGCAGGACCGCGCCGGAGTAGGACAGGTACACCGGAACGCTGTTGGGCCGGGGCTCGGGCAGCACGTTCCGCGCTAGCGAGAGCAGCTCCGGTGGTCGCGGGGGTCGGCTGAAGTCGAACGCCTCGAGCATCGGGTTGGCCGCGCGGTCCCGGCTGGCCAGCGGCGCCACGCCCCAGTTGACCTCGATGAACTTCAGGATCGAAGTGAAGTCGTTCGTCTCGTGGGAGACGTAACCGCGCTTGGCGTACGGGCTGACCAGCAACGCTGGTACCCGGAAGCCGTACCCGTACGCGTCGATCTGCGGCGGCTTGACATGGTCGTACCAGCCGCCCCAGTCGTCGTACGTCCAGAAGAACGCCGTCGAGGACCACAGCGGCGACCGCATGAGCTGGTTGATCAGCGCGCGGGTGAGCCGCTGCCCGGACTGGATGCTGCCCGGCGGGTGCTCGCTGTTGCCGGACGGCGCGATGTAGGAGACCGCCGGCAGGTCGCCGCGGGCGGCGTCGGTGTAGAACTGGTCGAGATCGACGATGTGCCGGGAGAGCCTCGGGTCGTCCACGTAGCGGGCGTACGAGAGCAGCGGTACCCAGATCGGCTGGGCGCCCCGGTCGACCTCCTCGGTGAGCCGGGTCCGGAAGGTGATTTTCGAGTCGTAGTTCTCCACGTAGAACTTCCAGCTGATGCCTTTCTGCTCCAGCCGGTCGAAGATTGTCGGCAGGGCACCCCAGCCCTGCGGCGGGATCGACTCGCCTTTGCCGGTCGCGCCGGGGGTGCCGGTCACGCTGTACATGTGGTTGCGGACGCTGCCGGAGTCCGACGAGGAGAAGAACCGGTCGAAGAGCACGTACTCGTCGGCGACGTTCCAGTAGTAGGGCAAGTCCCGGTCGTCGTAGTAGCCCATGGCAAGCGCGCCGTCCTTCGCCTCGCGGTCATGCGCCAGGACGAAGCCGTCCATCTTCCCGCCGTTGTACTCCTCGTCAAACGCCCGCTTGGTGTGGTCCAGGTCCGTGATGGCCCGGCCGCCGAGGTGGAACGGCTTGATGCAGCGCTCGGGCGTGGAAGGGTGGCGCGGCATGCAGGTGCCTGGGGGGTGCCCGTCGACCCCCGGCCGGCTGCCGAAGTAGTTGTCGAAGCTGTGGTTCTCCTGCATCAGCCGGACGAAGTGCTTGATCGGGGTGCGGGTCGGCGTCTCCTCGGCCGCCCGCGCCGGGGCCCGCGGTGCGGCGACCGCCGGGGCCGCGGTCAGCACGAAGAGTGCCACGGCGGTACCGGCCGAGACCAGGCGACCCCACCCGCGCCGGGCCGTCATGGCCGCACCTCGTAGACGACGATGACCGGCACCTTGGCGGGCCGGCCGGACCGGTCCCGGCCGGTCACGTACTCGGTATGTACCGCGCGCGCGTTGTACCGCCGGGCGAGGTGGAGCAGCTGCTCGGAGAAGTGCGGCGAGCGGGCCGCCGAGAACGCGTCCCAGACCGCGTACTGCAGGTCGCCGTTGCGCATCTGCCGGTCCGGGTTGACGATCGGAATGTAGGACGGGTTGCGGTGCAGCGGGTTCGGGCTTACCGAGAGCCCGAACGCGGGGCGGTGGCCGTAGTACTGGATGACGTTCGCCATCGACGGACCGACCGTCAGCACGGTGGCTCCCTCCGGGGTGTGGGCGCCGACCCACCGGCCGGCCTCGCGCCCACCGGGCAGGCCGCCGGTGCCGGCGAGCAGTTGGGTCGCGTCCGTCCTGCGTACGTGCGAGAGCGAGACCAGCAGCAGGCTGAGCAGGATCAGCCCGGCGGTGACCGCCCGCAGGCCGGCGGTGGTGGCCGCGGCGTTCGGTAGCCGCCAGGCCGGCAGCCGGGCCGGCAGCCGGGCCAGGAGCCGGTCAGCGCCGCGGATCGCCCATGCCGGTGCGCGCAGCCGGAAGACTCCCCGCGCCGCGAGCACCGCCACCGCCGGCGCCGCCGGCAGCAGGTACTGGAACCCCTTGACCGGCCACACCTCGAAGGCGGCCACCGGGGCCACGATCCAGGCGCCGAGCAGGACCTCGCGCCAGGCGCTGGCGCCGCCGACCCGCCACAGCGCCACCAGCGCCGCGCCAAGCACCAGCGGCCCGATCGCCCAGGGGACCGTCTCGGCGTAGAACCCCCAGCCGTGGTTCGGGCGGCGGAGGAGTTGCCAGACCAGGTAGGCCTTGCCCGTCCCCACGTGCCCCGCGAGCGCCACCGACACCGGGTGGACCAGGAACACCCCGAA
>Ga0184623_10000367_pt1 | contig 19245 bp, 24 predicted proteins | sample PLM1_100_b1_FD_133138 | JGI IMG/M metagenome (GOLD analysis project Ga0184623, IMG submission 133138) | Groundwater sediment microbial communities from an aquifer in East River, Colorado, USA - PLM1_100_b1 | ecosystem: Environmental > Terrestrial > Soil > Riparian zone | place: USA: East River...
CAGGGTGCTCCTGCCCACGCGGGACTGCGTGAGCTTGCCGAGCAGAAGCTCCCGGACGTTGAGGCCCTCATCGAGCGGGCTCAGGAGATGAAGCGTTGGCTCAGGGCAGCAAGTGATTGCGGCTGCGCGACGTTGGAAGAGTGTGGGTTGTTCGCGACCGACACCTTGGCGAGCTCGTGCGATCCTGATCGTTGATGGCCAACGACGAGAACCTGCAACCAAGCCGATCCGCCGAGAAGCCGTCGTGAGCTGGGTGACCGTGTACGGGGTGGCGGCGCTGACGTTCATGATGGTCATGTACTGGCTCGAGCACCGTGGACCCCGTTTCATCCTGGGCTTCGCGCTCGGGTGTCTGCTGTCGAGCGTTTACGGTTTCCTTGCGGGAGCGTGGCCGTTCGGCGTACTGGAGGCCGTCTGGTGTTTGATCGCCCTGCGCCGCTACGCCGCGATGCGGCCCGGCCCGAGGCGGGTGCCGGCCCGGAGGGATGTGTGAACCGGGGCGCTGAACGTCCGACGGGCCGGTAGTCTTTGTCAGGAAAGCTGGGGACGGTGTCGACGAGAACGTTGAGTGGCACGGCGATCGTAGTCGTGGTGACGCTTGGGCTCGCGGCGTGCTCTGGCGGGTTGGAGGCCTCGACCGATGGGCCCGGCTGGACGCGCCTAGCGCCGCAGGAACTCGACGACCTGCTTCGCTCCGAGGACGTCTACCTCGTGAACGTCCACGTGCCGTACGAGGGGGAGATCGTCGGGACCGACGCGCTCATCTCGTTCACCGATCTCGCGAGCCGTATGAGCGAGCTGCCGGCCGAGGGTGGGCCGACGCTGGTGTTGTACTGCCGCAGCGGGAACATGTCCACGGAAGCGGCGCAGGACCTGGTCGACGCCGGCCGGACCGGCTTCTTGGAGCTCGAAGGTGGCTTCAACGCCTGGGTCGAGGCGGGTTTGCCCTTCGACGACGCGCCGGATCGCTGAACCGTCAACCGATCGGCACCTCGAACCGGCTCAGATATGGAGTCAAGAAGCCTCATCGGGCCCCAACCAGCGACGGAATCGTGGTGGCCCACGACAAGCGAGGAGGCCCGATTCCGGTCGCTCACGTTCGGGTCCCTTTCGTGACGTTTCCCTTTCGTTCGCGGGACAAATGCGGGACGACCGGCGTCCGGGGGGCATGCATCGGGGGTCGCAAGGCGGCGTTGGGATGAGGCCCGCATCGCCGAACGCCGGTCCGAGCCTGACTCAGGCCGAGAACGGATCATGAAGCGGCGACGCTGGTCGCGGTCTCATCGCCCGGAGCCCGATCCATCGGGCGATGGGTCTCGTACATGCGGAGCGCCACGACGAGCCCGGACCCGGCCGTGAGAAAGGCGATCGTCCAGACGGCGGTGGTGGCGCCGAAGGCGTCGGCGAGCACGCCCGCAAGGACGGCGCCGACCGCATAGCCGGCGTCCCGCCAGAGCCGATACACTCCGACGGCCGAGGCACGCCACGCCGGATGCGCCACGTCCCCGATCGCCGCCAGCAGCGTTGGGTAGACCATGGCGGTCCCGACGCCGAGGAGCAGCGACCCGGCCACCCATACGCCGAATCCCGAGCCGCCCGCGATCAGTCCGATGCCGGCCGCCTGGACCCACATCCCAACGGCGATCATCCACTTGCGTCCGAGATGGTCCGAGAGCGCACCGGTCAGCGGCTGCCCGAGGCCCCACACCGCGGGGTAGATCGCGGCGAGCGTTCCGATCGCGGCAACCGACAGCCCGCCCCGCGCATATAGCAGCGGGAACAGGCCCCAGGCCATCCCGTCGTTGAGGTTGTTCACCATGCCGGCCTGACTGCACGACGACAGCGCCGGCTCCCGGAAGCTCGTGAGGACGAACACCGTGCCCGACGAGAGCCCGTCGCCGAGCTCGTCGGACGCCGACGTGTGCATGGCGGCCTCGAAGGCGGCGTGATCGCGCGTCTCCCGGACGAACAGCGCCGAGAGTCCCAGCCCGAGCGCCGCGTAGGCCAGGCCGAGGAAGAAGGGCTCGGGGCGGAGGCCCGCATGCTCGGCGATGATTCCGGTGGCAAGCGCCGTGGCGGCCACGGCCCCGTAGCCCGCCGCCTCGTTCAGCCCCATGGCGAAGCCGCGGCGAGCCGGACCCGCGAGGTCGATCTTCATGATCACGGTTGTGGACCAGGTGAGCCCCTGGTTCACGCCGAGCAGGACGTTCGCCGCGACCACCCAGCCCCACGAGGGAGCCCAGATCACGATCAGGGGGACGGGCAGCCCGATCAGCCATCCCGCCACGAGCACGGGCTTTCGACCGAACCGGTCCGAGAGGGTCCCGGCGACCAGGTTCGTCACGGCCTTCACGGCACCGAACACCACGATGAAGCTGAGCGCGGCGGTGAACGCGTCGAGGTGGAACGCTCGAGTGGCGAGCAGTGGGACCACCGTTCGCTCCTGCCCCACCATGCCGCCGACGAGCGCGTTCACGCCGACGAGGAGCGAGAACTGGGCGAGGTTGGCACGGATCCCTAGCCGCACGGACCGCGTCCGCGGCTCGGTCACGATCGCTCGAGGCGCCGGCCGGTCGCCCTCGACCAGTCCCGGGGGCCGCCCAGCAGGACGGTGAGATCGCGGCGGCCGGTCCGCTCGAGCAGGCTTGCGGCCGTCATCGCGCGCTCGCCGTGACCGCACATGACCGCGAGCGGTCCGGCTGGGGGATCGCCGGCCTCCCTGAGCGTTCCGAGCTCGACGTGGAAGGCTCCGGTGAGGTGGCCGGCGGCGAATTCGCTCGCCTGCCGGACATCGAGCACCGTTCCATCCGTTCTTTGGGCGATCTCCTCGACCCGGACCGTTTCCTCTTCGAAGCCGGCAGCGCGCCAGGCCGCGATCCCGCCCTCGAGCACGCCGGCGAGCCTCTCGTAGCCAACCTTCAGGCACTGGCGAACGAGGTCTGCCCGGTCCTGGTCGGCGTTCAGCACGAAGACGAGCGGTCGATCCTCCGCCACCAGCCACCCGAGCCACGAGGCGAACGCCGGCCGGAGCTCGATGGACAGAGCCCCCGCGATGTGCACCGCGGCGAAGTCCGCGACGGGTCGGGCATCCACGAGCTCCGCTCCACCGGCGAGCAGCCGACGGACCTCGTCGGGCTCCAGCGCAGCAAGCCGCGGCGGATCCGCGCCGTGCAGCGCCGGACCTCGACGGTTCACTTCGCGCAGCCGCCCGAAGTAGGTCGGGTAGGTCCCGAAACCTCCGACGAGTGCTCGCACGAAGGTCTCCTCGTCCGGAGACGAGAGCAAGGGGTTCGTCTCGCGCTCGCGTCCGATGGTGGTGATCCGCTCGCCGCCTGCCGGACCCGAGCAGAACGAGCCGGCGCCGTGGGTCGGGTAGACCTGGGTTGCATCGGGCAGCGTGAGCAGCCGCTCCCGGATCGACCGGTACAGGGCTCGGGCGAGTGGCTCGGTCTGGTCCGGGGAGATGAGGTCGGTGCGGGCGACCGCGCCGGGAAGAAGGGCCCCGCCGGTGAACACCGCCGCCGGGGTCGCGCCGTCCAGGAGCAACAGGCTGAGGTGCTCCGGCGTGTGGCCCGGGGTGGCCAGGGCCCGGACCGTGAGCCGGCCGAGGTCCACCTCCTCGCCGTCGCCGAGGCCGCGGTGCGGGAAGGCGAGACCGGCCTCCTGCGCCGCGAGCACGATCGCACCGGTCTGGGCGAGCTCGCGGGCACCCGAGACGAAGTCGGCGTGCAGGTGGGTCTCGGCGACCCAGGCGACCTCCAGGCCCCACGCCGCCGCGGCCCGAAGATAGGGCAGTGGATCCCGGGAAGGATCCACCACGAGGGCCCGCCCCTCCGCCACCTCCACCAGGTAGGAGGAGTTCCCAAGCCCCTCGTCGACGATCGGGCGGACGTTCGGCACGTTCGGCGTGGGTCCTTCGGTCCCTTGTGAGGCGGCGAGGTGACGTCTAGGATTCATCCAGAGAATATTGGAATAAGCGAGAGGACTCGTCAAGTGAGCGGACGCGAGGTCAAGGAGGCCCTCTACGAGCAGTTCGCGCGCCTGGGCAAGGCGGTCGCCAGCCCGAGGAGGATCGAGCTCCTGGACCTGCTGTGCCAGGGGGAGCGGACGGTCGAGGGCCTGGCGCAGGCTGCCCGGATGGGGGTGACGAACACCTCGGCGCACCTGCAGGTGCTCCGGCAGGCGCGCCTGGTCGAGACTCGCCGCGAAGGCGTGAAGGTCTTCTACCGCCTGGCCGACGAGGAGGTGTGCCGGTTCTTCTTCGCGCTGCGGGATCTCGGGAGGGGGCGCCTTGCCGAGGTGGAGCAGGTGGTCCGGGACTACTTCGAGGCCCGCGACGAGCTGGAGCCGGTGTCCCGAGAGGCGCTCCTCGAGCGACTGGAGCGGGGCGACGCGGCCGTGCTCGACGTGCGGCCGCTCGAGGAGTTCGCGGCCGGGCACATCCCGGGGGCGGCCTCCGTCCCGCTCCCCGAGCTCGAGCAGCACCTCGGCGAGCTGCCGCGCGACGTGGAGATCGTCGCGTATTGCCGGGGCCCGTACTGCGTGCTCGCGCCCGAGGCGTTGACGATCCTGCGCGCGAGGGGGTTCCGGGCGCGCCGGCTCGAAGACGGGTTCCCCGAGTGGCGACTGGCTGGGCTGCCGGTCGAGGTCGGGTGAGCGGCGATGAGGCAGAAGGTGCTGGTGATCTTGAACGACCCGCCCTACGGGACCGAGCGCTCCTACAACGGGCTCCGGCTCGCCGGGTCGCTCGCGAGGACCGATGACGTCGAGGTCCGTGTGTTCCTCGTGGGCGATGCCGTCGGATGCGCCGCCTCCAACCAGAAGGTCCCCGAGGGCTACTACCACCTCGATCGGATGATCGAGTCTGTGGCTCGCCACGGGGGAGAGGTCGCCTGCTGCGGGACGTGCCTGGACGCGCGGGGGATCGAGGAGGATCGGCTCACCAAGGGCGCCCACCGCTCCTCGCTCGAGGGGCTCACCTCCTGGACTCTCTGGGCGGACAAGGTCGCGAGCTTCTAGGGGGAGGGCAAGGTGGACCGGAACGTCGTGGTGCTGGGCGGAGGGATCGGCGGCGTCGCCGCCGCCAGCCGCCTCTCCCGCGAGCTCTCCTCGCTGGACTGGAGCGGCAAGGTGGTGCTGGTCGACCGCGACTTCGCTCACCCCTTCGCCCCCTCGTTCCCGTGGGTGATGACAGGAGCCCGTCGGCCCGAGCAGGTCACCACGGATCTCCGACGGCTGCGGCGTCGAGGGGTGGAGCTCCATCGCGGCGAGGTCGTGCAGATCGATCCGGACCATCGCCTCGTGAGGACGACCAACGGGGCGATCGACTACCGGTGGCTGGTGATCGCCCTTGGAGCCGAGCTCGCGCCCGAGTCGCTCCCCGGGTTCGCCGACGGCGCCCACAACGTCTACTCGCTCGAGGGGGCGGCCGCCGCGGGACGAGCGCTCGAGTCGTTCGGGGGCGGGCGCGTTGCGGTCCTTGTCTCCCGCCTCCCGTACAAGTGCCCGGCGGCTCCATACGAGATCGCGCTCCTCGCGGAGACGCATCTTCGTGAGCGCGGGCTCCAGGATCGCGTCGGCATCGACGTGTACACGCCCGAGCCCTCTCCGATGCCGACGGCGGGTCCCGCCGTGGGCCAGGCCCTCACCAGCATGCTCTCCGAGCGCGGCATCGCCCTGCACCCCGAGCGGACGTTGGCACGCGTCGAGCCCGGGTCCCGCGAGCTGGTGTTCGCCGACAGGGAGCGCGTGCCATACGACCTGCTGCTCGGGGTCCCACCGCACCGAGCCCCCGACGTCGTGGGCAGCAGCGGCCTCGCCGCCGACAGCGGCTTCCTCCCCGTCGACCCACACACCCTTGCCGCGAAGGCGGAGGGCGTGTTCGGTATCGGCGACATCGCACAGATCCCGATCGCCGACGGGAAGTTCCTGCCGAGGGCCGGTCTGTTCGCCACGGCCCAGGCGAACGTGGTGGCCCGACGCATCGGCTGGGAGGTCGCGGGGCGTCGGCCGAAGGCCGTCTTCGACGGCAGGGGATCGTGCCTCGTCGAGGTCGGAGGTGGGAAAGCCGCCTACGCCGCCGGCGACTTCTACGAGGCGGGAGGTCCACGGGTTCGCCTGCACCGCGCCGGCCGGCGCTGGCACCTGACCAAGGTCACGCTCGAACGGCGCTGGATGCGCAGATGGTTCCGATGACGAAGGAGGAGCAGACATGATGTGGGGAGACGGCTGGGGCTTCGGGATGGGACTCGTCTGGCTCGTGTTCCTCGGCGTCATCGTCGCGGGGATCGTGCTCGCGATCCGGGGGTCTTCGGAGCGCCCAAGCGACCGCGGCAGCGGGAAGAGCGCGCTCGAGATCCTGGACGAACGCTTCGCCCGCGGTGAGATCGACCGGGAGGAGTACGACGAGAGGAAGCGCGTCCTCCTGGACTCCCAGCGACGATGAGGACGCGACAGCTGGGCTTGGTGCTCATCGTGGTGGGGGCATCGGGTCTAATCGGGACGTCCGTGGGCGCCGGCGTCGGTCCCGGGCCGCTGGGACCGGACTGGATGGCCTCGATGCACGAATGGATGATGGGCGGCGTTGCCTCGGGGCAAGCTCCGGCCCCGGTGGCCGGGGCTCCCGAGGTCGAAGTCGTGGCTGGGGACTTCGCCTTCTCGCCTGCCGAGGTCAACGTTCCCGCGGGAGGGACGGTGAACCTGGTCTTGGTGAACGACGGAGACCTCCCGCACGACATCACGATCCCGGCCCTCGGATTCCGCGTGGAGGCCCTCCCCGGAACGAGGGTGTCGGCCTCGCTGACGGCGGGTCCCGGGGAGTACGAGTTCTTCTGCTCCGTCCCAGGACACCGAGATGCCGGGATGGGAGGTCTCATCGTCGCGGCGTGAAGGTGGGGAAGGAATCGGACCATCTCTAGCTGACGCAACACCGGGAGGGACCGCTCGGCCTTGCCGAGCGGTCCCTTGATCACATGCTGATTCAGGGCTCGTGTCGATCGGCTTCGTGCGACTCGCCGCGCCACGCTTCGACGCCCTCGCGGAAAGCCAGGATGGCGATCGCGAGAGCCGCGACCGGATCGGCCCACCACCATCCAACGGCGGCGTTGAGGAGAAGACCGACCAGCAGGATCAGTGACACGAGCGCGCAGAGCATCGTCTCGGCCGAGTCGGCGATAAGCGGCGCGCTGCCCATCGCCACGCCGGTCCGCTTCTTCGCGATCGCGAGCAACGGCATCACGACGAGCGACAGCGCCGCCAAGGCGATTCCCGGCACCGACTCGCTGGGCTCAGCTCGGATCAACAGGTCCCGACCTGCTTCGATCACCACGTAGGCCGTCAGCACGAAGAAGCTGATCGCGATCAAGCGCAGCGCGAGGCGTTCCCGGTCCTCCCCAACACCCCTGAGCTCCCAGATCACCACCGAGGCGGCGAAGACTTCGATCGTGGAATCGAAGCCGAAGCCCACTAGCGCGATCGAGCCAGCCGCGATCCCAAACCCGATCGCAACGACGGCTTCGATCAGGTTCCAGGTGATAGTGAGGTACTCGAGCCTCAGTCCACGCCGCAGCAGCCCGGGAACACGCGGGCGAGTCGCCTCGTTCATCGGTGTGCGGCTTCCTCGACCCGACGGCGGTCCGACGGCTCGAGCTGGAACGTGCTGTGCTCGATGTCGAAGTCCCCAGACAGGCACCGACCGAGCCGGTCCAGGATCCCCGCCGCTTCGCCGGCCTCGGTCATCACCACGTGCGCCGACACGACGTTCATCCCGCTCGTAATCGTCCACGCGTGCAGATCGTGGACGTCGGCCACGCCCTCGGTCTCCAGGATGTGCCGGCGCACCTCCTCGAGGTCGACGTCTTTCGGCGTGGCCTCGAGCAGCACGTCGACCGCGTCGCGGAGCAGGTGCCAGGTCCGCGGCAGGATGAGCAGGCCGATCACCACCGACGCGATCGGGTCCGCTGCCTCATACCCGGTGACGGCGATCACCACCGCGGCGAAGATCACCGCGGCAGATCCCAGCAGATCGCCGAGTACCTCGAGGTAGGCGCCGCGCATGTTGAGGCTTTCGCTCTGCTCTTCGATCAACAGGCGCGCGGAGACCGCGTTCGCGATCAGGCCCACGACGGCGACCACCAGCATCAGGCCGCTGCGGATCTCCGCAGGCTCGGCGAAGCGCCGCCAGGCCTCGATCAGCACCCAGATGGCGACACCGAACAGCAGCATCGCGTTCACGACCGCGGCCAGGATCTCCAGCCTGTACCAACCGTAGGTCCGCCCATCGCTCGAAGGCCGCGCTGCGAGGTGGATCGCGAGCAAGGCCAGGCCGATCCCCGCGACGTCGGTGAGCATGTGGCCGGCGTCGGCGAGCAGAGCGAGGCTCCCGGAGATCACGCCGGCGATGACCTCGGCGATCATCACCCCGAAGGTGATGCCGAGGACGATCCGCAGGCGGACGGCGTGCCGCGCCGAAGCGCTCCGCTGCACGGCCGTCATCCGGGACCCCGCCCCTCGGCGGCGTGCTGGAGCCCGTCGCCGAGCACGTGGCGGATGTGCTCGTCGGCGAGCCGGTAGTAAACGATCCTGCCGGACTTTCGACGCTCGACGACGCGGCTCGTGCGCAGCAGCCGGAGCTGGTGGCTGACCGCCGACTGCCCCATCCCCACCAACAGCGCGAGGTCGCAGACGCAGAGCTCCTCGGTGAGGCTCAGGGCGTGCAGGATGCGCACCCGGTTCGGATCGGCGAGCAGGCCGAAGATCTGCGACACGCGATCGGCATCGGCGAGCGAGAGGATCCTGTTCAAAAGAGGCGCCACGTGCTCCGGGTGCACGCACTCGGTCTCGCAGCGTTCCGGCGTCAGCTCGATAACTGAATACATGCTCATAGGTTGACACATCCGGACACCGTCGCGGTAGCCTCTGGAGCAAGATGCGGCTCCCGAAGGGTGCGCTCCCCACCGCGCTCCTGGCGTTTTCCCTCGCGCTGTCGGCGTGTTCCGGAACGACGGCGACGAGCGACGAGGGGACACCGAGCGCTACGAGCTCACCCAACGGTGCCGCGGAGGTGGCGCTGGTGAACTACGAGTTGGTCGCCGGCACACCGAACCGGTTCATGGTCGGTCTGATCCTGCCGGACAACCGCATGGTGGCCTACGGCACGGTGCAGATGCGGTTCCAACCCCTCGATGCAGGTGGGCAGCCGACCGGCTCGGCGAGCGAGGTCGTCACCGGGACCTACCTCGCGGTTCCCGGCACCGACCCAGGCGATCCCGAGGCCGACCCGCAGGCCATCACACCTGCAACGGCCCGAGGCGTCTACGAGCTCGAAGGCGTCCGCTTCGGTGGGCCGGGGCGTTGGGTGGTGCAGGTGGCCGCTCGTGTCCAAGAGGTCGGGGTCGTTCAGGGGTCGGCCACGTTCGACGTGTTGGAGGCCCCCAACGTGCCAGGGGTCGGGGAACCCGCTCTGGCATCCGACAACGCCGTGATCGGCGACCCGGGCGTCGACCCCGTCTCGATCGACTCCCGCGCCCAGGACCGCGCGAAGATCCCTGATCCCGAGCTGCATCGGGTCTCGATCGCCGATGCGATCGCCTCGAAGCGGCCCACCGTCATCGTGTTTTCCACGCCGGTGTTCTGCGTGAGCCGGTTCTGCGGCCCCGTCACCGACATGATGGCCTCGCTCGAGGAGAAGTACAGAGGGCGGGCCGCATTCGTCCACGTCGAGGTGTGGAAGGACTTCCAGAACAACCTCGCGAACGACGCCGCGAACGAGTGGCTCCTGCGCAACGGCACGCTGAACGAGCCATGGGCGTTCATCCTCGATGCCGACGGAACCATCACCGCGCGCTGGGACAACCTGTTCACGCAGCCCGAACTCGAGGACGGTCTCCGCGCCACCCTCCGGGGCCAGTGAGCACGCGAAGTCGTTGACACGGCGCTATCGGTCGGATAGGTAACGAGACCTCCTCTATGCGCTTCCGCAAGCGGATCCCCATTCGAGCGGTCGGTGCCTTCGCGCTCGCCGCCATCCTGTCGATGAGCGCGGTCCTCGTCGCACACGCCGACACGGCCGACGACCTCGAACGAGCCGGGCGGCGCCTGGAGGAGCTGAAGGATGAGATCGCGGATCGGGAAGCAGCTATCGCCGAGCTCCAGTCTCAGCTGAACGCCCTCGCTGCCCGGATCGAGACGGCGTCATCTGAGATCCAACGCACGCGACAACGGATCGCCGACGTGCAGGCTCGGGTGAAGGCCGGAGAGCGAGAATACGCCGCCCTCCGCGATCAGCTGAGCAAACGTGCCGCCGAAGCCTTCATGCACGGACCGGGAGAGAGCCTCGAGTTCCTTCTGGGCGCCGGTTCGATGTCAGACCTGTCCGATCGCATCGAGTATCTGGACGCGGTGGCGCAGAGCGATGCCGACCTCGCGAACGACGTGCAGAACAAGCTCTACGAGCTCGAGAGCGCGCGAGCCGACCTCGAGGCCATGCTCGCCGGTCAGCGATCGGCTCTGGACGGGCTCGAGCAGGACCGCGGGATGAACCCGAACGACGAGACCCGGCGCCAGATCCTCCGGTACTTCTACGATCGGAACGCGTCGGCAACGAGCCGGACCGGGAAGAAGGGCTCGGCCGTCAAGATCAGCGACGTGAAGCGAGAGCTGAAAGAACTTCATGGGCTGACTCAGCCGCAAGTGATGTCGAACCTCACGTACCTCATCGACATGGGGTGGGTGAAGACGTTCGACGTGGAGAAGCAAGTTGGGACGAAGGGAGGCACGCTGGTGCCATCCTCCGTGACGTGGTACGAGATTGCAGCGCCCGGCATCGACAAGATCGACGGGGAGTCCGAATTCACGCCACCGTCGCGATTCGCCGGCGTCAACATCAGCGCCACAGGAACGAATGTCATCACTATGGGCGACGGCAACGTGGTAAACGTCGATCATCGAGAACTTCATGCGGAGCTGAACACCCTCCGGGCTCGGCTCGCCGCCTCGGACAAGCTCACTGAGGCCGACAAGCTGGACATAGTGGCGGACATCGAGAGTCTGAAGGATCAGCTCGCAAAGCCCTCCCCAAACCCGACGGTCGTCAAGAGTCTCTGGTCGGGGATCGAGAAAGCGGCCGCACTGGCCGGCCTCACTGAACTGGTCCTCACCGTGGCGCCCCACGTGCAGCAACTGTTGTCTTGAACGACCAGATGAACTGATGGCATTCGGCTTCTCGTGAGACGGCTTTTCCGTCCCGCGGGGTGTCACGTCGCCACCATCGCTCGTGAGGGATCCTTCAGCGCGGGCCGCAGCGGGTGGGCGAGCGCATCCACCCTCCACGCGCGCGCCCTTTCGCGCACTCCCCACGCTCGACCCGGTGCGGGATATTTGCGGGATATCCGGCGTTTGAGTGGCGGTTCAACGAGCGGATCGATCCAGGACTAGTCCCCTGACTTGGGGTTTTCCGTTCGTAGACCTGGCTGGACGATGTGTGAACCACCTGCCTCTGCTCTTGGAGCTCCAGAATCAATCGGCGGCCTAGGAACTCTGGAAGTCTCGCGGAGACGACGTTCACACCGTCGATGTTCGACCGAGCGGTCCACCGAGCGTTCGGTTGGGCGTTCATTCGGGCGGTCACGTCCGATCGCCGCCAATGTCCAGTCCGTCTACGTGGAGCTTCGTCCGCGGATGGGGAGGGGTGGAAGCGTAGGCACGAGGGACGTCGCTGGGATTGCCCTTCGCGGCTGTCCGACTTGTCCGTGAAGGAGGCTCACGCACCCCAACGTGCAGGGCAGCGTGCCTGTCCTGTTACGGGATCTCTGCGGTCCGAGCGGCGTCGTATCCTGCGATGCCATGAGCTCCGACGCTGGGCTGTTAGGCGGTCGAGAGTGTTTCGTGTGTCTGCGGCCGTCTGGTCTCAAGCGCTACTGCCCGATCTGCGAGGGCCTGCTCACGCGCAAACGAAAGGGGCAAAAGCCGAACATGCGCTCTCGTCGGGAGGCGCTACACGATCAGTGGAACGAGGACCTGCAGGCGTTCACCTGTAAGTACACGTCTATCGCCTCGACCCACACCGGCGGTGCGCGCAACGCCGAGTGGGAGCATGTCATCCCCAGGGACGAGTCGAGCGTTGTGTTGGTCGCCGCTCTCGTTAATCGCATGAAGGCGGACCTCACAGAGGACCAGTGGGACGCGATGATCGGTGCGCTCTACGCTCTCCGTATCGAAGGCAAGCCGTTTGATGAGTCTGCCCTTCCACTGAATTGGCAGACCAAGGCGAGCTCCTGGCGAAACGGCGATTAGGCGGCCGAGCCTAACGGGGGATATGGCCCCGCGTCCCGGCGCGCGACGCCCAAGTAGGTCCCTGAGGTGCCCGACTGTCTGGCGTGTTACCTGTCTGGCGTGTTACCTGAGGGGCCCCGCGCTTAGCCGTAAGCGGGGAACTGGTGCCTGAACACCGCGTCCCACTTCTCGAACGCCTTCTGGGTCTGCCCGCTGGCTCGGTACTGTTCCGCTTCGGCAGAGTTCTTGGCATCTTGTCGAAGCATGTTCACCGCCGTATTTCGATCCGCGGCCGAGAGGTCGGCGTCGATGCGGCGACCGTCGGGCCAAGGGTCGGGGAAGGGATTCGCCGCCCACCCGGGCATCACTCGGAGCGTCTCCGCGACGGCGGCGGGGTAGGGCGAGGAGATGACCGAGTCATCCCGCCACATACGCTCGACCATCAACTCGACGTGGATCGAGCTGAGATGGTGGCCGTTCGCGATGTTCCAAGCCTTGAGGAGCTTCACCAAGGGTTTGAGCCGGTTCGCCTTGGCCTCGTCCGCCTTGCGCATCAACGTCGAGTGGAAGCCGGGATAGGTGGCTCGCCAGTTCCCACTGCCATCGGGCATGAGGAAGCCTCCCCCCTTTCGACGGAAGCAAGGCACTACATCGGCGGTGATGTCCGCGAAGTCGAGCTTGATCGCCACGCGCTTCGAGCTCACCTTGGTTGAGGTGAACCGCTCGTTGAGCGCGTCCCGCACCATGTACAAGAACTTGGACGAGTCGTTGCCGTAGACAGGGTCGTACTTGTTGACCGACAGCGACGCCATGATGTCGACGTCCCTAGTCCATCTCACCATCGTTCCTCGCCGGAAGGACCCCGTGTGGAACACACCTGTCGAGGAGTCCAACACGAAGTTCGTCTCGAAGAACGACTCGATGCTCTTGATGTGAGCCAAGGCCGTTGCCTTTTGGTTGTCGGTGAGAGCGAGCCTGGAACGAAACTCGTCAAACGCCCCTACGACGGTGGTGGCCATGAGCTCAGCTCGGGTACTCGAGCCAGAGGGGGTCGTTCTCGTAGTCAGACTCCCCGGCGGCGATCCCGTCCTTCGCCTTCTTGTACGCCCACGCCGGAAGGTGACGAGGGGGCGACTCCCGCAGCTCATTGCGGCGCTTGCTGAGGTGGGCACAACGGTCCCGGAGGGCGTCGTCGCTAAGGGAGGATCGAAGATCAAGCTGCTGGAATGTCCGGGCATCGTTCGCCAGAGAGATGAACCGATCCCCGTTTAGGCCGTGTCCCTCCGCGATCTCATCCGGCCGAAGGAAGGTGCGCGCCGCGCTCAGACCCGCCGCGATGAGTGCGAGCGTGGCCGTGAGTCCCTTGTTTCCTCCCGTGAGCGCGGATACGGCCGCCCCTCCAGCCACCAACGCACCTGCGACGGCCGCGGGGACACCGAGCCACCGGTTGATGACCTCCCAGCGGTTCCCTACGGCCTGATGCTCTCGACCCGAATAGGTGGAGTCGATGATGACGCGGTTGGCCTCCTGCCAGAGCGCGCGACGAAGTTCGTCACCACCCTGCAGGGGCTCAGGCGTCTCGACCATGCTGCTGAGGTTACTGCCCAGTACCGACGCCACCGGAACACGACTCACACCCGAGGACCCGCCGGGATCGGCGGGGCCTCGATCGAGCTGGGCTACTTCTTGGCGGTGCGCGGCTGCGGGCGGTCGCCTTCCGGCGAGACTTGACCTCCCCGCGAAGGTCCGCCCGCTTCTCGACGAGGATCGCCTTGAACTCGTCCGCGTGGCGGCGCCGAAGCTCCGCGAGCGCGTACCGGCGGGCGGCCCGGCCGGTGGTGTCCTTGTCCGTCATCTCCTGCTCCTTCCCTCGTCCGCCCGGCGGGCGGCCTGCCGTGAGGATCGGGTGGGGAGTCGTGACGGCTCAGTCCCTGATCCGGCCCACGAGGCGAAGGCCGGGAATCCTCGCGCAGCCCGGAGGAAGGGCGCAGCAGAGACTCCCGGCCTTCTGGATCGGAGGAGCTGGAGGGCCAGCTCGTCCGTCCTGGGGTGCCCCGGCCGGTGGTAGCGGAAGGGGGTGAAGTTCTGTCAAGTCGGTACATCGAGAGCCCTGGTCCCAGTAGAGCAATCTGCGGTCGCGCTCCCCTCAGATCCTCAGAGCGCGATCCTCACCCCTCGAGGGGGGGTCGAAAGACGTTCCGCCTCCTGATGGCCGGCCCGACAACGACGGCTTCCCTGGAACCACCAGGGAACATCTGGACGGGCCGTCTGATGTGGGCGAGTGTGCTGTTCCTGGTCCTCCGAGCCGCGCCGGTCTACGCACAAGGTGCGTTATCCGCGAATCGAGCGGTTGCCGTCCAGCGGCCGGGCTTCTCCCCCCCGAAGGACGGCGCTGCTCCTGAAAGCTCATGCTATGAAGACTCCATGATGACGACGCCGCAAATCGACGAGTTCGTCTTCCCGCACGCCGACTTCCCGCGGGAGTTCGATATCCAGCTCTGGGCCTTCGTGCGACTCGTTTGGGGCGAGGACCTACGCGGCGATGCTCGATTCCGCACACGCAGTTGGGACGATCCAAGCCCAATACACTTTGTCCGCGCGGCTGGCGATCTGCTAGTCAGCCACGTGCTCGTCTTTCCGCTTTCAATCGAGGGCCATCGCGGGGCGCTGAGAGTCGGATGCGTCGGGGCGGTGCTCACCTTCCCGCAGTTCCGTCGCGAGGGTCATGCGAGCAAGCTCATGCGCCGGGCTGCGCAGCACATTCGCCAGACGGCGGATGTCGGGATGCTCTTCTGCGATGCCGTGAATGTTCCGTTCTACGAGCGACTCGACTGGAGTGCGCTGCCCCGGGGACGCGCTCTCGTCGAAGGCGAGATTCCCGATGGTGTCCTCATGATCCTGGGCGACGACCTCATCGCGCCTGATCCGATTCGACTGCCCTGGGTCTGGTAACGCCCGCTCGAGTCGAGGCCAGTGTGAGCACTGGGGTTGCGCGTCGCCCGGCGGCCACACGTCTACGCATATGGAACGTTGTCCGCAGATAGAGATGGTGCTCGACCTTGCCGACGAGCCAGTCGATGTCGATGATGGCGTCGTGGCTGTCGTCGGTTTGGGTGCGTGGTGCGACTTCGTGACCCCGGACGAGTACCGCCAGCGACTCGTCAGGGGCGGATGGCGCGCGACTGTCGAATGGCAGTCGGGTGAACGCGATCATCCCGCCCCTTTCGCTCCGCGGTCAACCGAGGAAGTCGAGAAGCTTGTCGAGGACTTCAAGCAAGGGCTCTCATTCGACGTGCATGAGTTCGCTGACCTTGCCGACGGACGCCGCCTCACGCTGCGCGATGACCTCGGCTTCACTAGCGGAGGACCCGCGCGGAGCGATCAGTGGCATCACCTGAAGTTGGAGCAACTCGAGCGGGACGTGCTCACTACCGTGCTGCCCGACGAGGACGACACGCGAGAGCAACATCCGTGGGAGGTTCTCGCTCTGCTCCTTCGCCTCCAGGGCGTCGAGGTAACGGCCGAGGAGCTTAGGCTGCTTCCGTATCACGTGGTGTTCAGTGAGCGTCTTCGGGCACGAGTAGCGGACAACACGTAATCCCCCGTCCCGCTGCTCGTCCCCGTCCCGCTGTTTGCATGTCTACGCTTATGGTGCCTTGTGGGCGAATCGAGAGGGTGCGGTCTGGCGTCGTGAGGCTGGGGTGCCACAGGTCGTTATGTCGCCGGAAGTCAGGGTTCGGGAAGGCGCTCCGATACTTTCCAGGTGATGCGGCTGTGGTCCCGACTTCGGTCTCGCGGGAAGGATGTGCGGACGCCGCGCCGTCCCGCGCCCCTGCCCTCCTGGGTTCTCAGCAGAGAGCCAACCGGTCTACGAGCCGGAGACGCGGAGATCGTGGATCTCGTCGCAGACGGCGCGATCTCGTGGCATAGCCCAACGGGGGACGCGTTCCACCCGGTCGATCCGTACCTCGTCGAACTCGGGTGGCGTGCGTGGGACTGCATGATCGAGGAGAACGTTCTCGGATCGTGGGGATTCCCGGAGTCGCTGGTCAACTTCTGGGAGACGGGCATCTGAGAAGGTTCCGCCCAGCGTGGACGAGCGTCCTCCTCCTCGACGGCTACGAAATGGAGCGTTGTCCGCGGATCACAGGGTTGGCGGCGCAGGCACGAGAAGGTCGCTGGGCGACGGCTAGACGCGTCTCAATCTCTCGGCGATAGCTGCGTCTCACGCGCCCGAGCGCCGGACCGTCCCTCAGGGCAGACGCGGCAACTCGGTACGCTTGAGCAATGGGTCCGTTCACCATCTACGACGAGGTCCATTCCGACTTCGGACCCCTACCGCGCGAGTTCGCCAACGTCGAGGACGCGATTGGAGAACTACGGCGTCGGGCGGCCGTACCGTGGAACCGAGAGCCCAATCGTGCTCCCTGCACGTCGTGGCGGAAGTGCAAACGCAGATGGGTGCTGCTCGGCGAGTCAGCGGCAAGCTGGAAGGAACCCATCTGGATCGAGGTCTCTGCCGCGGGCGTTCACTGGGCCGAGGAGATCCAGCTCCGGGGAGTGGAGTAGGCACCTCGCCTCGCGTGGCGCCTTGAGCCTACCTCACACGCGACACGCGTCCCCGGCGCGAGAGCCGTAACCGCCCGGTGAGCTGCTCGGTGGCACGCGCCCAGTGTACGCGTAAGGAACGTCTATCCCCGGATCGAGAGGGTCCGGAGTGGCCCGCAACAGGCTGTGGCGATGTCCGCCTGCAGCCATCATGTCCCCTATGGAAGCCTCAGAGCGTTGGTGGGCCGTTCGCGTGCTGTACGAGGCAGTGGATCAATGACGTGCCTACCGGCATGTTGGAAGACGTCATCTTCCTCGTCCTTGCCCGCAGCGGTGCCGCGGCGGAGGCGAAAGGAACGGCGTTCGCCGTGAAAGCGAACCACGAGTACGAGAACCCTTTCGGCGAGATGGTGGTTGTCCGCTTCGACCAGGTGACCGATGTGCACGAGACCTACGAGGCCAGCATCGAAGACGGCACTCAAATCTACATGTCGCTGGAAGCAGGATCGGATGCAGCTATTCTCAAGGAACGCGGACGGACCAGGCCTCCCCAACCGTCGACGTAGATCGCCGGTGCTTTCACGGCCAGTGTACGGATAAGGAGCGTTGTCGGCGGATCGAGAAGGTCTGGTGGATGACTTCCGGCGCGCTCATCGGGCAGTATCGAAGCAATGGAGCCACCAAGCCGACCGTACTCACATCACGATGACGCTCGTCGCCTCACCGGGGATCTTCGCACAAGCGACGAGCCACGATGGGCTGCCGTTCGCCAACACCTGATCGAGTCTGGTTTCGATCCTCAAAGGTCGGCCGTTGGGGACCTGTTCCCCGAGGACATCGGGGACTTCGGCGTCTTGGTGGCCTCTGACAGAACGACACACACATTCGAGGTGGGGACAGAGCCAATCCGCAGAGAACGAGGCAAATACCGCATCTGGGTGACGCACGAAGAGAGAACCAGCGCGAGGTCGCGCTACGCGTACGGGCAGTGCGGCGGCGTATTCGACAGCCCAGCCTCTCGTATGGGCATCGACGCGGTCGAGTGGTACATGCGCAAGACGGGAAGATGGAAGCCGCGGAAGCCCTTCTTAGTCGGTCGCCTCGTCCTCGTAGCCATTTGATGGGTTGCTTTCGTGAGGGAATCTTCGCGGGGAGGCGCTCCAGGTCGACGGCCATTTGACAGGCCCCTCGGAGCCGCCGATGGACGTCATCGGTGGTCAGCTGCCTTTCTGGCATGCGGGGCGCCATTCGCTACATACACGAAACCGTGACGGTCATTCCTAGGGCCAGGGCTCCTCGGCAGGAGGAAGGGCGGGAGCAGTACCGGAGGCTCTGTCAGGTGCTCGTCGATCAGCCTGAGCCAGGCATGCCCCCATTGTCAGGGAGAAGCGCACTCCCGGCGCCTACCCCCTGAGCCGGGCGGTGCAGATGGATGAACTGGTAGAGGTTCGGTCCTGCTTCCTCTTCCAGGAGCCGCGCCCACGTGCGGTTGCAGGACTCGCAGATCAAGTTCTCGATGTAGACGTCGAGGTAGATCGGCCGTTCTGGGTTACCCGCGAGCGGGTTCCGGTATAGCTTGAGGCCCTTGAAGAAGGGGTCGCGTCGGAGGGCGGCATCACGCTCCCTCCCGGTGCTGATGCTCCGGTCCTTCAGCAGCACCTGAGCCACAGCGACGTGCAGCAGGTGTTCCTTGGACGTCGGCCTTCGGCGCCCACAGCCGTTGCAGGTGGTATCGGATCGGGCCACGGGTGCTACCTCCACGGCCGAACTACAGGCGTGTTGTTTCAACCTATACCACGTGCCCGGACACCCACGCTCGGGGGGAAGCTTGGGGCGGACCCTGGTGGGCGTTGGCCGTAAGTCGTCCCCGTAGTAGCGGTCGACGTACCGGGCGGCGACCCGGACATCGCTTCTACCGTGTCGAGGCCGAACGTCATCGCCGCGCACCTGCGCTGCGAGCAGCTGCGATAGCCTCCACGGATAAGGAAAGGGCGACTTGTGGCTCACGCGTTCTGGCGGTTGACCCATCCTCACTCCGCCTCCTCAAGTCGCGTAACCACTAACGCCTCTGGCTCAACGATCGCGACATCGAACCATTCCAGAAGACGCGTCAGAACCCGCTCTCTGATAGCTCGGATGGCATCCTCGTCGGAGGCACCTTCGCCAGCCCACGACCGAACCGACGGATTCGTCGAAAGGAGTCCCGCCGCCGACTCCTCGTCGAACGCGCGGACAGCGAGTAGAAGGTCCCCATCGATCTCTATGTTCTCCGAGTCAGGCTGAAGACGAGGTTGGTACTGCCGCCAGACACCGACCCTGCCAAAGTCCGCGATCACGGCCCCTGATGTCCCGCGAATCCACACATTCCACACTTCCACACCTCGGTACTGACCGGCAGGTGCCAAGTGGGCGTCGAATCCCTGAGCA
>Ga0184623_10000368_pt1 | contig 19226 bp, 19 predicted proteins | sample PLM1_100_b1_FD_133138 | JGI IMG/M metagenome (GOLD analysis project Ga0184623, IMG submission 133138) | Groundwater sediment microbial communities from an aquifer in East River, Colorado, USA - PLM1_100_b1 | ecosystem: Environmental > Terrestrial > Soil > Riparian zone | place: USA: East River...
AAGGCCGATGCCGCGGAAGAAGTGGCCGAGCCGGGAGCCGAGCGGCGCCCCGCCCGAGACGGCGGCGTGGCAGCGGCCACCGAGAACGGTGCGGAGCTTGCTGAACACGAGCCGGTCGAAGACGGCGTGCTTGAGCTTGAGGCCCACACCGGCACCGCCGGATGCCTCCGCCTCGCTGTAGGCGATCGCCACCTTCTCGGCCGCGTCGAAGATCGAGCCCTTGCCGGCGGCGTGCGCCTTCTGTCGGGCGCCGTTGTAGACCTTCTCGAAGACGCGCGGTACGGACAGCACGAACGTCGGCTGGAACACGGCCAGGTCGTCGAGGAGGTTCTTGACGTCGGCGGTGTGGCCCATGCGCGTGCGGGTGGCCACGGCGCCGCACTGGATCAGGCGGGCGAAGACGTGCGCGAGAGGCAGGAACAGCAGCGTCGAGCCGTCCGCGTTGAAGAGTCCGCTGAGGCCGGGCATCGCGTTGCCGACGTCGAAGAGCAGGTTGCGGTGGGTCAGCTCGCAGCCCTTGGGACGGCCCGTGGTGCCCGACGTGTAGATGATCGTGGCGGCGGTGTCCGGGCCGGTGGCGGCGCGGCGCGCGGCGATTTCGGCGTCCGGCGTGTCGGCGCCGCCCGCGGTCAGCGCATCGATCGCGCCGTCGTCGAGCTGCCACATGCGGGCCAGATCGGGCAACTGGGGCCGGACCGACTCGACGGTGGCCGTGTGGCTCGGCGCCTCGACGACGACGGCCACGGCGCCCGAGTCGCCCAGGATCCACTGGACCTGCTCGGCGGAGGACGTCTCATAGATCGGGACGGTGATCGCGCCGGCCGACCAGATGGCGTAGTCGACGAGCGTCCACTCGTACCGGGTCTTGGACATGAGGCCGACCCGGTCGCCGGGCTTCACACCCGCGGCTACCAGGCCTTTTGCGACGGCCACCACGTCGTCGCGGAACTGCACCGCCGTGACGTCGCTCCAGTCGCCGTCGACTCGGCGGCTGAACACGACGCTCTCAGGGTGGGAATCCGCGTTGTCCCACACCGAGTCGGTGAGGTTGGCCCCGTCGGGAACCGTGTACGCAGCAGGAACGGTGAACTCTTGCACGGCAGCCTCTCTCCGCATTCCTTCGTGCCCGCGAGGTTACCTGCGGGTACGCGCAAGGTACCCGTGGGCGTGCCGGAGCGGGAGTGGAAGTGAACAGGTCGTTACCCAGGTGGCATGCTCGCACGTGTGCCGCAGATCGACCTCATCGAGGAAACATTCCTCGCCGTGACCCCCGCCCGCGTGGCCGCCGCGATCCGCGAACCGGCGTTCACCGGGGCGCTCTGGCCCGATCTCCAGCTCGTCGTCTTCATGGACCGGGGCGAGGCCGGCGTGCGGTGGAGCGCCACCGGCGCGCTGGTCGGCAGCTGCGAGATCTGGCTCGAACCGCACGGCGACGGCGTGATCGCGCACACGTACCTGCGCACCGACCCCACCGCGCCCGGCAGCACGACAGAACCTGTGGTGCTGCCGCTCCGGACCGCTCTGCGGGAGCTGCGCCGCCGGGCGCGCCACGCCAAGCAGGTGTGGTGGCAGCTCAAGGACAGGCTCGAGGCGGGTCGCGGCCCCGGTGAGCCGGCGGCGTCCTGATGCGCGTTCATGTCGTCTCGGACGTCCATGGGCACGTTGACGCGCTCGCCAGGGCCGGCGACGGCGCCGACGCGCTGATCGTCCTCGGTGACCTGCTGCTCTTCGTCGACTACGCCGACCACTCGCGCGGCATCATGGGCGACCTCTTCGGGCCGGCGGCGGTGGGGGAATTCGTCACGCTGCGGACCGCCGGGCGCTTCGCCGACGCGTCGGCGTTCACCCGTCGCCTGTGGGGCAGCCTGGGCGCCGACCCCCGCGCGGTGATCACCGCCGCGGCGCGCCGCCAGTACGCGGAGCTGTTTGCCGCGATGCCGACCCCGACCTACCTGACGTACGGCAACGTGGACGTGCCGGCGCTCTGGCCGGAGTTCCTCCGTGACGGCCTGACCGTGCTCGACGGGCAGACCGCCGAGATCGGCGGCTGGAAGTTCGGCTTCGTCGGTGGCGGGCTGGTATCCCCGATGCGAACGCCGTACGAGCTGACCCCGGAGGTGTACGCCGAGCGGGTCGCCGCGCTCGGGCCGGTGGACGTGCTCTGCTGCCACGTCCCGCCGGCCGTCCCCGAGCTGCGCTACGACACGGTGGCGCGGCGGTTCGAGATCGGCAGCGAGGCGGTACTGGGCGCGATCCGCGACACCCAGCCGCGGTACGCGCTCTTCGGCCACGTCCACCAGCCGCTGCAGCACCGGATGCGGATCGGCCGGACGGAGTGCGTGAACGTCGGCCACTTCGCGGGCACCGGCGAGCCGTTCGCGTTGCGCTGGTGAAGTTGCGCTGGTGAAGTTGCGCTGGTGAACCGGTAGAGCGTGCGCCGACAGGCACGATCGCCGCAGCCGACCAGCGGCCTGTTGGCGCACGCTCTGACCGTGACCCGGTAGCCTCCGCGCTATGGCGGATCCCGACTCCTCGCAGCAGTCCATCACGATCGACGCGCCCCTGGCTGAGGTGGCCGCGATCATCACCGATTTCGCCGCCTACCCCGAGTGGGTAGGGGCCGTGAAGACCGTGGAGGTTCTCCAGGAGTTCGAGGACGGCTACGCCAGCCAGGTCCGGTTCGTCCTGGATGCCGGGATCGTCAAGGACGACTACGTCCTGGAGTACGGCTACGCCGAGGACCTCTCCCGGATCGAGTGGAACCTGGTCCAGGGCCAGACCCAGAAGAGCCAGCAGGGCTCCTACGACCTGGAGGACAACGGCGACGGCACCACCACCGTCACCTACACCCTCGCCGTCGAGCTGAACATCCCGATGCTCGGCATGTTCAAGCGCAAGGCCGAGAAGGTCATCATGGACACCGCGCTGAAGGAGCTGAAGAAGCGCGTCGAGTCCTGACTCGGTGTCTGCCTGAGCCGCCGCGGTTAGTCGAAACGAGCGACCGTTACGCTCTCTCGGAACTCTGCATCGATCGAGGGGACTCAGGCCTGTGCGGATAGTGCTGTTCACCGGCAAGGGGGGCGTCGGCAAGACGACATCCGCCGCGGCGACGGCTGCGCGCGCCGCCGCCGACGGGCACCGCACGCTGGTCCTCTCAACCGACCCCGCGCACTCCCTCGGTGACGCCCTCGGCGCGCCGCTCGGCCCGGAGCCGACGCCTGTCGCGCCGTGCCTGCACGGGTCGCAGATCGACGCCCAGCTGCGGTTCGAGGAGTCCTGGGACCAGATCCGCGGTTACCTGGCGACGCTGCTGGTCAAGGGCGGGCTCGACGACGTCACCGCCGACGAGCTGGTCGTGCTGCCCGGCGCACAGGAGGTCCTGGCGCTGCTGGAGGTGCGCGAGCAGGCGGTCAGCGGCGACTTCGACGTGATCGTCGTCGACTGCGCGCCGACGGCCGAGACGCTGCGCCTCCTCGCCCTGCCCGAGGCGCTGCGCTGGTACTTCGACCGGCTCTACCCGACCCACCGGCGGCTCGCCCGCTCGGTGCGGCCGCTGCTGGGGCGCGGCGCCCTGCCAGATGACGACGTCCTGGCGGCGGTCGAGCGGTTGTACGGCCAGCTCGCCGCTGTTCAGGGGCTGCTCACGGATCCCACGACCACGTCGGTACGCCTCGTGCTGACGCCGGAGTCGGTTGTGCTGGCAGAGGCGCGGCGCACGTTCACCAGCCTCGCGCTGTACGGGTTTGCGGTCGACGGCGTGGTCGCCAACAGGCTCATCCCGGACGGCGGTGACGACCCGTGGCGCCTCGCCTGGGTCGCGGCCCAGACCGAGCAGCTCGCCGAGGCGCGTCGCAGCTTCGCCGGCCTGCCCGTCCGCACGGTGCCGTATCTCGCCGCCGAACCGGTCGGTCTGGCCGCGCTCGCGGAGCTGGCCGAGGCGATGTACGGCGACGCGGATCCGCTCGCCGTCGCCCCGGCCGAGCCCGCGCTGACGGTCGTCCGCGACGGCGACGAGTACCGGCTGAGTCTCCCGTTGCCGCTGGTGGAACGCGGTGAGGTGGGCCTTGCGCGGTCGGCGGACGAGCTCGTCGTGACCGTCGGTCCGCACCGCCGGCTCGTCGCGCTGCCCGAGTCCCTACGCCGCTGCGATGTGGCCGGCGCCACGCTCGCCGACGGCCGGCTCACCGTGCTTTTCACCGAAGCCGAGCGGATCGAGGTGGCGCAGTGAGCGGACACCAGGAGCCCGGGCCGCTGGCCGCCGAGGCGGCGCGGCTGGTCGAGGCCGGGTTGGAGTGGGCACAGCGGCTGGCCGCTTCCGTCGACCCGACCGGTGAGCGCCTGGCTACCGGCGCGCCCGAGTGCGGCGTCTGCCCGGTCTGCCGAGCGATGAGCGCGCTCCGCGATCCCAGTCCCGAGATGGCTGAGCGGCTGACCAGCGCCGTCACCGAGTTGGCGACGCTCGTCGCCGCCGGACTCCGCGCTTTCGAGGGCCACGTCGGGCCCGCTGGCCAGCGGGAACACTCGGGCGGTGGCGATCCCGCGACGGCGTGGCGCCCGGCGAGCCGGCCACGGCGGCGCGGCTCCGGGGTGGAGCACATCGACATCGCCTGACCGACCGCAGTGCGGCGGAGGTCAGGATTACGGACAGAGACGGCCGAGCGGTCACGGCGGCCGGCGGCAACCCCCGCCCTGGGCGGGGCTGAGGAATGCGGTGAGGGCGGCGTGACGCTGACGGTGGGAGTCGACGTCGGGGGGACGAAGGTGCTCGGGGGCGTGGTCACGCCCAAGGGCGAGGTGCTGGACACCAGCCGCCGTCCGACCCCGAGCGACGATGCGCACGCGACCGCAACCGCGATCGCCGACGTCGTGCGTGAGCTCGCGGCCAAGTACGAGATCGAGGCGGTCGGGATCGGCGCTGCCGGGTTCATCGACGCCACCCGTTCGGTGGTGCTGCACGCGCCGAACCTGGTGTGGCGCGACGAGCCCCTGCGCGAGCGGATCGAAGCCCTCGTCGACCTGCCCGTCGTGGTCGAGAACGACGCCAACGCGGCGGCCTGGGCGGAGTACCGGTTCGGTGCCGGCCGGGGCGAGTCGCACCTGCTGCTGCTCACCGTCGGCACCGGGATCGGCGGCGGTGTCGTCCTCGACGGCGCCGTGTACCGGGGTGCGTTCGGGGTCGCCGCCGAATTCGGCCACATCCGCGTTGTGCCGGACGGGCTCCAGTGCGGCTGTGGCGACCGCGGCTGCTTCGAGCAGTACTGCAGCGGCAAGGCGCTCGTCCGTGAGGCGCGTGCGGCGGTGGCCCGGGATCCGGAATCGGCGCGCCGGCTGCTCGAACTCGCCGGTGGCGATCCCGCCGCGATCCAGGGTCCGCACGTGACGAAGGCCGCGCTGGAGGGCGATCCGGCCTCGGTCGCGGCGTTCGCGGTGATCGGCGAGTGGCTCGGGCGCGGGCTGGCGGACATGGTGTCGGTCTGGGATCCCAGCTGCATCGTGGTCGGCGGCGGTGTGGTCGAGGCCGGCGACCTGCTGCTCGCCCCGGCGCACGTGTCGTACGCGGCGGCGCTGTCGGCGCGGGGCCGCAAGAAGGCGGCGGAGGTTCGGCCGGCGGCGATGGGCAACGAGGCGGGGCTCGTCGGCGCCGCCGATCTCGCTAGGATCCGCTGAGGTTCCAGCCGGCGGGGGAGTGGCCATGACGACGCTGCGGGTGCTCAGCTACAACGTGCGTGGTCTGCGGGACGACGTGACAGCGCTGACCGGCGTGATCGCCGGCTCCGGCGCGCACGTGGTCTTCGTCCAGGAGGCGCCGAAGGTCTTCCGCTGGCGCTCGCGCTGCGCGGCACTGGCGCGCCGCAGCGGGCTCGTCGTCGTGACCGGTGGCGGTGAGGCGTCCGGCAACCTGCTGCTGGCCTCGCTCGCCGTCCAAGTGCACGCCGCCCGCTCGCTGTTCCTGCCGCTCACGCCCGGCCAGCAGTTGCGCGGGGCGGCCGTGGCGCACTGCTCGCTCGGCGGCGCGGAGTTTACCGCCGTCAGCACGCACCTGAGCCTCAACCCGGCGGAACGGCTCCGGCAGGTGCCGCGGCTGCTCGCCGAGGTGCCCGAGGACGGGCCGCCGCTGGTCCTCGCCGCCGATTTCAACGAGCAGCCGGGCGGCCCGGTGTGGGAGGCGTTCGCGCCACGCCTGGACGACGTCGCCGAGGTGGCCGGCGACACCGGCACGCCGACGTTCAGCTGCGCCTCGCCGCGGCGCCGGATCGATGGGTTCTTCGTCGACCGCAGCGTCAAGATCAGTGCGTACGAGGTGCTGGACTCGCCCGACGTGCGCCGCGCGAGTGACCACTTCCCCATCTACGCCGAGCTGCAGATCCCCTAGCGCGAGATCCGGTCGGGGCGCACCACCCGTACAGCGGCGAGCCAGCGCTCCAGCGGCAGGGACCGGCCGCGCCGCACCGCCTCACCGGCGTCACGCAGGACGGCGTCGGGCGTGCCGGCGAGCGCCGGCAGTTCCGGACGGGACAGGAAGGCGTCCAGCTCCAGGTCGTCGAAGGCGGCAGGATCGTAGCCGGTGAGGGCGCACCACAGGATGAACACCTCGTCAGGCCGGGTGCGGACGCGGGTAGCGGTACCAGGCATGCGATATCACCTCCGGGTCAACGGTCGCCGCGGCGTGCGACGAACTCACCACGCTCCGGTGACATGCCGGCGAACAACGCCCGGCAGTCTCCCTGGCGCGGCCGTCGTGTGATGCGCGGCGCGCGTTTACCCGGCGTGTTGCATCACGCGGCGGCCGGTGGCCGGTGGCCGGGCGGCCGGTGGGAGACTGGCGACGTGGACGGCCCAGGGATCGTCGTCACCCGCCACGAATCGGCGTCCGCCGCGTGGCAGATGGCGTCGCGCCCGCCGCATCCCTGCCTCCGCGGCCATGTGGTCAGCTACAGCGGCTACCGGGAGGACGCGGCTGTGCGGGTACGCCGCCGGGAGGCGCCGTCCGGCCAGGTGGTGCTGATCCTCGGCTTCGGTGCGCCGCTGCGCGTACTGCCGCCGCCCGACCGCCTGACGTCCGTGGGCACGTACGGCTCGTTCCTCGCCGGACTGGGCGATCGGCCGACGATCACCGAGCATGCCGGTGGGCAGCGCGGCATCCAGGTCGATCTGACCCCGCTCGGTGCGTACGCGCTGCTCGGGATGCCGATGTCCGAGGTCACTAACGCCGTCGTGCACCTCACCGATCTGTTCGGCCCGGAGGCTGACCTGCTCGTCGAGCGGTTGGCGGCGGCGCCGGGCTGGGCGGCCCGGTTCGCGCTGCTCGACGAGGTGCTCGCCAGCCGGATCGAGGCCGGTCCGATGCCGTCGCCGGAGGTCGTCCGGGCGTGGCACCGGCTCCAGCAAACAGCCGGCGCGGTCGGCGTGGCCGAGCTGGCCAGCGAGGTCGGGTGGAGCCGGCGGCACCTGGTGACGCGCTTCCGCGAGCAGATCGGGCTGGCACCCAAGGTGGCCGCGCGGGTGCTCAGGTTCGAGCGGGCGGTGCGGCTGCTCACCCGGCCGGACACGCCGCCGTGGGCCGAACTGGCACTCGCCTGCGGGTATTACGACCAGGCTCACCTCAACCGCGAGTTCCAGGCGCTCGCCGGGTGCACGCCTACCGCGCTGCTCTCCGGCGATTGCCCGATCGCCGCGGACGACCCGGCCGCGTTGGCGTCGCCGGCATGAGGTCACTTTCGTCCAATACGGCGCCATCTCGACGCGCCTAGCGTTACGCCTGACGCCTCGACCACACGGAGGAAGCCATGCCACCCACGATCTACCCGACCCTGCGCTACAACGACGCGAAGGCGGCGATGCGCTGGCTTACCGACAGCTTCGGCTTCACCGAGCACAGCGTCATGTCCAGCCCGGATGGCACCGTCAGCCACGCCGAGCTGGCCTGGGGCGACGGCGGCATGGTGATGATCGGCAGCCGCAGCGACACCCCGTCGCCGTTCGACACCGGCCGGGCCTGTATCTACCTCGTCACCGACGACCCGGACGGGCTGCACAAGCGGGCCACCGAGGCTGGCGCCGAGATCGTCATGGAGTTGACCGACCAGGACTACGGGTCGCGCGAGTTCGCCGCCGCCGACCCCGAGGGCAACGTGTGGTGCTTGGGCACCTACCAGCCTGCGCGGTAGCCCGGCGCCAGCTCGGTGGCGAGCTGCTCCAGGAAGAGGCCGATGTCGGTGATGACGCCGACGGCCTGGGCGCTGCCTCGGTCGACGAGTTTTGTCACGGTGGCCGGGTTGATGTCGACGCTAACGAGCGGCACCGACGCCGGCAGGATGTTCCCGGTGGCGATGCTGTGCAGCATCGTGGCCACCATGATCGCGAAGCCGACTCCGGGCAGCGCCGCGCGCATCGCCCGCTGGCCCTCGATCACGTCGGTGTAGACGTCCGGCAGCGGTCCGTCGTCGCGCACCGACCCGACCAGCACGAACTGCTTGCCGGCCTGCACCATCGCGTGCATGACCCCGCCGGTCAGCACGCCGCTGGACACAGCCGCGGCGATCGAGCCGCAGCCACGGATCTTGTTGATCGCCCGGATGTGGTGCTCGTGCCCGTGCGGCACGCCGGAGCCCTTCTGCAGGTCGACGCCCAGCGAGGTGCCGAAGAGCGACGCCTCGATGTCGTGGGTGGCGAGGGCGTTGCCGGCGAACAGCACGTCGACGTAGCCGTGCTCGACGAGCGCGACCATGGCGGGTGCCGCGCCCGTGTGCACGATCGCCGGGCCGCCGACCCAGAGGATCTTCTTCCCGGCCGCCTTCACCTCGCGCATCTGCTCGGCGACCTGCCGTACGAGCAGGGCCTGCGGCTTCTCGCTGGAGACGGTCGAACTCATGAACTCGAACGTGTGGCCGTCCGCGTCGGCGACCTTCTCCGGCAGCACCACCTTGACACCGCCCGCGCCGCAGACGATCGCGTCGCCAGCGTGCACGTCCGAAACCGGGATCGTGCGCACGTGCCCGGGCGAGACCACCTGCAGACCGCAGTCCATCTCCGGGTGCTCGACCTCGACCCAGCTGCCGTTGAGGCGCACCAGCGTCTGCAGGTTGGTGGTGGAGTAGAAGTCGTCCGGGAAGACCCCGTCAGTCGGGGCGGGCTTGGTGACGGCCACGCCAGGATCGACCTGGTTGACGCCATGGGTCTGGATCCGCATGAGGATCCGGTCGAGCTGCTCGGGATCGCTGCCGCCGACAGTGATCCGCGCGGAGGACTCGTCGTCGTGCTCGCGGCCCAGGTCAAGCCGGTCGATGCGGTAGTCGCCGCCGTAGCCGAGCACGTCGTCGAGCACTCGCGCGAGCACTCCGGAGTCCATCAGGTGACCGCGGATCTCCACGGTCTCGCTGTACTGCACGACGCGCCTCCACAAGCCGTGACCAGCGACGTTGCCGGCCAGCGCGAGACTAAACCACCGCGCCGTCGTCCGGGTCGTCGTCGGAGCTGAGGCCGTCGCGGAGCTGGTAGACCAGCACGCCGGCACCGCCGAGGACCCCGACGATGCCGATGACCATGGTCAGGTCCTCGCCGATCCCGAGCAGGTCGGGGCGGAAGAACAGCAGGAATCCCACCAGTATGGCGACGACGCCCAGCACGACGTGGCCGGACGGCTTGGGCAGCGGCGGCGGTGGTGGTGGAACGTACCCCTCGTCCGGCTCGTCGGAGTCGAGGACGTCGTCGTCGTGCGGCTCGGCGAAAGTGTGATCGCGCGGGCCGGGCGCCGGCGGCCCGATCGGGCGGAGGTGGTCGGCGCGGATGAGCTTGGTCGGGCCGTTGTCGGAGTTACCCGCCGACGGATGGGTGTCCTCGGTCTCCTCGGTGGCCGGCCACGACGGCACATCCGGTGCGGTGTCGTAGCTGGCGATGATCTGCTCCCACGCCGCCTCGATGTCGAGCTCCGGTTCCTGGTCGGCCTCGTGGGCGGCCTCCACCTCGTGCTCGTGCTGGGCCAGCAGGTTCCGCGCCTCGTTGGCGTAGCGGCGGTCGGCCCACAGCCGGTCGGTGGGCCGGCTGGGCAGGGTCGTCGACTGCACGACCGGGTTCACGTCGGCGCTGGGCTGCAGGTACGCCGCGATGCCAGCCAGCGCGAGCACGTCGAGGAGGTGCTCGCCGACGCGCGGATCGACGTCGATGAGCGGCACGAAATCCCGGGCGTCGAGGCCGTTGTCGCGGCGGCCGCGGGCGGGGCGCCCGGCGGGGCCGGTCACCGTGGCCGGTCCGGGTCGAGGGGGCGGGAGGCGAGCGCGTTCACGAACTCGACGCTACCCGCGAAGATCTGCTCTGCGTCATTGTCGAGCGTGGCAACGTGGTAGCTGTTGGTCAGAATGATCTCTTGGACGTCCGCGGAGGAGACGCCGTCGAGCAGCACCTGGGCGTTGACCGGCTCGACCACATGGTCCTCGACGCTGTGGTAGAGCCGGATCGGCAGGCTGACGCGGTGCAGCTCGGAACGGACAAGTGCCCACAACTGGTTCAGCGAGTACGCGGCCTTCAACGGGATCCTGGTGTAGGCGAGTTCCGCGGCACCCGGCTTCTTGATGTCGTTGCTGATCCCGGGGAACGACGGCACCAGCTTGCTCACCAGCGGCAGCAGCCTGGCGTCCTTGCGCAGGGTCATATACGACGGGTTCACGAGCACGATGCCGGTGAGGTCGTCGCCGCGCTCCTGGGCGAGCCGGGTGACGAGGGTGCCGCCCATCGACAGGCCCATCGCGAAGACCGGCGAACCGGGGCCGACCCGCTCGATCATGGCGTCAAGCGCACGTTCCAACTCGCCGTACCAGTCCTCCCAGCGGGTGGCGTTCATGTCCTGCCAGCGGGTGCCGTGTCCGGGCAGCCGGGGGCAGTGCACGGTGTAGCCGGCGTCGCGCAGGTGCTCGCCCCACGGACGCATGCTCTGCGGCGACCCGGTGAAGCCGTGACACAGCACCACACCGACGGAGGTTTTGGTAGCATCCGTGCCGGATTCGACCGGATCATCCGCCGACTCCGCCGCACGCGCGGACGCGGCAGCACCACGCTCAAACAGGAACGGCTCGGCGCCGGGCAGGACGGACACGCGGCACACCTCCTCGGCGACGGGACGCGGGCTCGGTGCGCACCCGGCCGCGAAGCCCGCTGGGCACCCGCCCATGGTGACATGCCGGCAGTACTCGGGGAGTGGGTTGGGGGACACTGCGTTGTGGGAGGCGGCGGCTGTCCGTAGGCTCAGGCCGGCCGGGGCGAGGGAGGGCAATGTGTTCTATTGGGTGTGCAAGCACATCCTGATCGGACCGTGGGTGCGTCTGCTCTTCCGGCCGATCGTGGAGGGGCTGGAGAACGTCCCTGACCACGGTCCGGCCATCCTGGCCACGAACCACCTCTCGTTCTCCGACTCGATCTTCCTGCCGCTGGTGGTGAAGCGGAAAATCACCTATCTGGCGAAAGCCGAATACTTCAACAGTCCGGGCATCAAGGGCTTCTTCATGAAGCTCTTCTTCGCCGGCGTCGGGCAGGTCCCGATCGACCGCGCGTCCGGCTCGGCGGCCAAGGCGGCGCTGGAGACCGGCAAACGGATCCTCGCGGCGGGCAACCTGCTCGGCATCTACCCCGAAGGCACCCGCTCGCCGGACGGCCGGCTCTACCGCGGCAAGACAGGCGTGGCGCGGATGGCCCTCGAAGCGCGCGTGCAGGTGATCCCGTGCGTGATGCTCAACACGAACCTCATCCAGCCGCCCGGCAAGACGATGTGGCGGATCATGCGGGTCCGGATCCGCATCGGCAAGCCGCTGGACTTCTCCCGTTACGAGGGCCTCTCCGGTGACCGGTTCGTCGAGCGGTCGATGACCGACGAGATCATGTACGAGCTGATGGAGCTCTCCGGCCAGCAGTACGTCGACGTCTACGCCGCGAAGGTCAAGGCCGAGGCGGCCAAGACGGAGCACAGCTCCGAGCCGGCCGGCACGAGCCCGACGGGTGTGGCCGCGGCGTGAGCCTCGCGCGGCCGGCGCGCGGCCGGGTCGGCGGTGCGGTGGTCCGGTTCGTCGCCGCGGCCACCGGTCGCCCGACGATCGGCGACCCCGGTATCGGCGTCGACGTGTCCGCGTGGCGGGCGCTCGCCGTGTTCCGCGCGCTCACCCTGCTCTACGCCGTCATCGTCAACCTGGCCGACCTGCGGCAGGTCGCCCACCCCGGCTGGTGCCTGGCCACGCTCGGGGTGATGGTCGCCTGGACCGGCTTCGCCAGCTACGCCTACACCAAGCCGGCGTGGCGCGAGGGCCGGCTGCTGCCGGTGGCCGACATGGCCGTCACGATTCTCACGATCGTGGCGACGTTACTGGTCGAGACCGCGGCCCGGATCGCCACCGGCGAGTTGACCGTCCCGACGGTCTGGGGTGCGGCGGCGCCGCTGGCCTGGGCGATCCGGTGGCGCCTCGCCGGCGGCATGGCTGGCGCGTGCTGCATCGCCGTGGCGAACTTCGCCGTCGACCGCGGCCACCCGACGCGGGCCACCGTGCACAGCCTGATCCTGGTGTTCCTCGCCGGCGCGGTGATCGGCTACGTGATCCGGCTCGCCGAGCGAGCCGAGGGGGTACTCGCCGAGGCGGTCCGGCTCCAGGCCGCCACCAGCGAGCGCGAACGGCTCTCCCGGGAGATCCACGACGGTGTGCTCCAGGTGCTCGCACTGCTACGCCGGCGCGGTGCGGAGCTGGGCGGCGACGTGCCCGAGTTGGCGCGTCTCGCCACCGAGCAGGAGGCGGCGCTACGGGCGCTGATCAGCTCGGGGCCGCCGGTCGAGCGCGTCGACGGCCTGGTCGATCTGCGCGAGCTGCTCGCCAGCCCGTCCCGCTCGCCGCATATCCACCTGGCCTCGCCAGCCACACCCGTGCTGCTGCCGGCCGCATCGGCGCAGCAGCTTGCGGCGGCGGTGGGGGAGGCGCTGCACAACGTGAAGCATCACGTGGGGGCCGAGGCGGACGCCTGGATCCTCGTCGAGTCCACACCGGACAACGTGGTGGTGACGGTGCGCGATGATGGTCCTGGCATCCCGCCGGAGCGGCTCGCGGCGGCGGAAGCCGAAGGACGCCTGGGCGTGGCGCAGTCGATCGTCGGGCGCCTGCGGGACCTCGGCGGCAAAGCCCTGATCAACAGCGCACCCGGCGAAGGGACGGAGGTGGAACTGCATGTCCCTCGATGAACCGTTGCGGGTTATGGTCGTCGACGACCACCCGATGTGGCGTGACGCCGTCGCCCGCGACCTCGAGGCGGCCGGTTTCGCGGTGGTCGGCACGGCGACGGATGGTGCCGCCGCAGTCCGGATCGCCACGGCCGTGCGCCCGGACGTGGTCGTCATGGACCTCCAGCTCCCCGAGCTGTCCGGGGTCGGCGCCACCGAGCGGATCGTCGCGACGCTACCGGCCACGCGCGTGCTCGTCCTGTCCGCCAGCGGCGAGCAGACCGACGTGCTGGAGGCGGTGAAGGCCGGCGCCACCGGGTACCTGGTGAAGTCGGCGAGCGTCTCCGAGCTGGTCGACGCCGTCCGCCGCACCGCCGCCGGGGACGCCACGTTCACGCCGGGCTTGGCCGGGCTGCTGCTCGGGGAGTACCGCCGGCTCGCGACGGGCGGTCCGGAGCCCGAGGCGGGGCCGCAGCTCACCGACCGCGAGACCGAGGTGCTGCGCCTCGTCGCGAAGGGGCTCACCGCCAAGCAGGTCGCGGCACGGCTCGTGCTGTCTCACCGCACGGTGCAGAACCATGTCCAGAACGCGATGAGCAAGCTCCACGTGCACAACCGCGCCGGGCTCGTCCGGTACGCGATCGAGGCCGGGCTGGATACCGACGAGTCCTAGCGTTACGGCCGGGCCAGGGCGAGCAGGCCGGGGGCGTTGTTGCGGGCGGCGCAGTCAGCGATCCGCGCGTCCAGTTCGGTCGCGGCCGCCGGATCGCCGGCGGAATGCCACGCCCGTGCTGCCCACGTGGCGGCGAGCGTCGCGTCGCTGACGTTGCCCATCCGGTCGTACACCAATGCTGCCTCGGTGAAGTGGCCGGCAGCGGCGCGGTGGTCGTCCTCGTGCGCCGCGATTCCACCGTCTATAGTGCACAGTGCCGCATGGACCCACAGGGTCGGTCGCTTGATCTCCTCGAGTACGCCCCGCAGCCAGCGGGACCGTTCCGCCGAGACCAGACTCGCCGCGTGGGCCGCTGCCGGCAGCCATTCGCGGGAGACGGACGACTCGCCGGTCTGGTGCTCTTCGAGCTGCCGCAGGTATCCGGTTGCCGCCGCGACGTCGCCGGTGAGCGCGCGGCACAGCGCGGCGTTGGCCAGGACCACGGCGACCGGCAGCTTGAACCCGCCCCGCCGCGCAAGCGCCAGGCACTGCTCGAAGTCGACGAGGGGATCGCCCTCGATGAGCGTGCGCAGCCCGGCGCAGAGCACCGGCAGCAGCAGCACCTCCCACTCGGAGTTGGCCGCGTCGGCGCTGGCGACGTACTCGTCGGCGGCGGACAGCGTGCGTGGCCAGTCGCCGGCGAAGTAGGCGCGCATCGCGTCGGCGGAGTAGTCCAGGGTGGCCGCCGAGGTGTCGCCGATGACCTGCGCGGCGCTCTCGTCGCCGAGAGCGTAGCTCCGGGCGATCTCGCCTTCTTCCTGGAGCGCGACGCCGAGGTTGAGTGCGGCACGGCGCAGGGCGCGGAGCTGCTCCTTGCGGCACAGCTCGACGGCTTCCTCCAGCAGCGCCAGGCCGTCCGGGTCGCCACAGATGTAGCGGGCTGACCCCTCGGTGACCAGCGCGTTCGCCTCGGTCTCCAGCAGCTTGAGCCGTCGGGCCATCGCGCCGGCCGTGCGGGCGGCCTCGATGGCCGGCTCGCAGTCGTAGTCGGTCATCAGCAGGCGGGCCAGCTCAGCGTAGGCGTTGGCCTTCTCGGCGCTGTCCGGGAGCTTGTCGAAGATCGCGAGCGCGCGGTGCAGGTGTTCGACCGCATGCCCACGGTCGGTCAGCGCCCACTCCACGTTGCCGAGCAGGGTCAGGGTGCGGGCCGCGGCCTCGTCGGCGCCGAGCGAGAGCAGCCGCTCGGAGAGCGAGGCGAGCTGCGCCGGACCCCCTGCCGCGAAGAACGCGCGGGAGTCGGCGAGGAACGTGAGCTGGTGGCGGAGAACCAGCGCGCGGAGCCGCGACACCTCGCCGCGGGGCGGCAGGGCGCCGCCGTCGGCCGGCCACAGCTCCACGGCGCGGTCGAGGTGGCGCAGCGCGACGTCGACCGCGTGCAGGCTCGCCGCCTGTTCGGCCGCCGCGACCAGGGCGTTGCGGGCCGGTCCGACGAACGTGGACAGGTCGAGGTTGAGCTTGCCGGCCAGCTCCAGCGCGGTGACCCGGTGGTGGGCCAGCGACTCGACGGTGTCCCCGGCGCGGGCGGCCGCGTGGCGGTCCAGCCAGCGGGCGGCGTGCTGGTGACGGACAAGGCGGGCCGCGCGGGGCTGGCGGCGGTAGGCCAGGTTGCGGACCAGCGCGTGGGTGAACGCGAACGCCGGCTCGTCGGTGAGGGAGGACTCGATGGCCGGGCGGATGAACTCGCGGCGGGTCAGCTCGGCGAGGATCCGGTTCACCTCCGCGCGGGACAGGTCGGCGACCGCGGCCACCGCGCCGGGCCAGAACGTCGGGCCGACCACGGCCGCGGCCTGCAGTGCACGACGGGCACGCATGTCGAGCAGGTCGATCCGGCTCGCGATGACGGCGTGCACGGTGTCCGGCAGCGGGATCTCGGCGTCGTCGGCGAGGGCGGGGCCACCTCGGTCGGCGAGCATCCGGACGTACTCGTGCGCGTACAGCGGAGTGCCGCCGGACAGTTCGGTGAGGCGGTCCAGTGTGGACGCGCCGAGCGTCGCGTCGCCGAGGAGGTCGCGGAAGAGCGTGCCGGTGTGCTCGTCGGTGAGCGGGTCGAGCCGGACGGTGGCCAGATGCGGCACGTTCCCGGCCCACGTCGGCAGTGTCTCGATCGCGTCCGGACGGAACGTCGCCACGACCATGAGCGGCGCGTCGGACCGGTCGGCGACGAGCCGCGCCACGAACCGGAGCAGCACCGGATCGCCCCAGTACAGATCCTCGAAGACCAGGACCGTGGGGCGGCGCCGGGCGAGCCGGTCGAAGAGCAGCTGCCAGGCGGTCTCGGTTTCCTCGGCGCCCACCTCGGGGGCGTCGTAGCCGACGAGCGGGGCCAGCGCCTCGACCACCCGTGGCAGCTCGGTCGCCTCGAACAGCTCGGCCAGCGCGCGCCGGACCTCTATGCGCGCGGTCGCTTTGTCGTCGGACTCGGCGACGCCGGTGACGCTGCGCACGATGTCGGCGAGGGCGGCGTACGGGCTGCCCTCACCGGGCGGCAGGCAGCGACCGCCGTACCAGTCGACGGCGCCGCTGCCGGTCGGTTCGCTGGCGCGGACCACCTCGCGGACGAGCCGGCTCTTGCCGATGCCGGCCGGCCCGACCAGGCAGACCAGCCGGGCCCGACGCTCGTTCGTCACCAGGTGGAGTTCGTCGCGGAGCATGTTCAGCTCGCGGTCCCGGTTGACGAACCGTCCGCCGTCGGGGTGCTCGTCCCAGCGCCGTTGCACGAGTTCCAGTGCCAGCCACGTGCGCAGGGAGGCGGCCTTGCCGCGGACGCTCAGCGGCGGCTGCTCGGTGTAGGAGATCTGGTCGGCCGAGGCGCGCCAGGTGGCGGCCGAGACCAGGACGCCGCCGGGCGGGGCGTGCGCCTGCAAGCGCGACGCCGTGTTGACGACGTCGCCGGCCACGAGCGCCTGGCCGCCGTCGTGCAGCGCGGCGAGGTCGACCAGGGCCTCCCCGGTGGCGACGCCCACCCGGACCCGCAGCGGTTCGCGCGGCCCGGTGAGCTGGCGGTCGAGGGACTGCTGCAGCTCCAGCCCGGCGCGGACCGCCCGCGCGGCGTCGTCCTCCTGGGTGATCGGCGCGCCGAAGACGGCCATGACCGCGTCGCCGATGTACTTCTCCACGACGCCGCCGCGGCGCTGGATCACCCGGCTGACCGTGGTGAAGTACGCCGACTGGAGCGCGCGGACGTCCTCGGGGTCGAGCACCTCGCCGAGTTCGGTGAAGCCCGTGAGGTCGACGAAGAGGATGCTGACGACGCGCCGCTCCTCAAGCCGCTCCGCGGACGTCGGCTGGTGCTGCGGCGTGTCGCCCATCGACGCGCCGCAGGCGGTGCAGTAGTTGACGCCGACGGCGATGAGGGAGCCGCAGGACGGGCAGCGGCAGTGCAGCGCGGATCCACACTGGCCGCAGAAGCGGTCGGTCGGACCCCCGGCAGTGTGGCAACGCGTGCACACGGTGTCGATCAGAAAGCTCCTCGTTCGGTGACGGGCGGGCGCCGGCCCACCGGCGCCATACCCGTGTGATGCATCGTCTCAGCATCGGGCGTCGTGTCGCGAGAGATTCCAGGGTGTCCTGAGCCACCCGAACCCGCCGCTGTTGTGTCGTCTTCTCGACTCACCGCGAATCTGGTAGCTCTCTGTTACTACGCTCTCGTTCGGGCACCAACAGCCTGTGGAAACCCCGACACCGACGACGACAGTCACAACAAAAGGACGGTACGGCCATGGTCACGATCATCCTCGCGAAGGCGTGGACCGACGGAAACGGCGTTGCGCACCCGAAGGGCGCCGAGGTCGATATTCCGGAGTCGCTCCTGGACGACCTGGTCGGCCAGGGGTACGTCGCCATCCAGGGCGGTGACGGCAGCAACGACGGCATGCGGTGGAGCTAGGTTCTTCAGCGATCGCTCATGCCTGCACGACGCCGGAGGGCGGCCACGTCGGTGACGACGATGCGCCGCCCTTCGGTGTGCAGCCAGCCCCGGGTCGCGAAGGTGCCCAGCGCCTGATTGACGCTTTGTCGCGAACCGCCGGCCATCTCCGCGAGCTGACTCTGGTTCAGCTCGATCGTCACCAGCGGCGCCCGGCTGTCCCCGGCGAGCCGCACGAGCGTCTTGGCCACCCGACCAGGTAGGTCGAGGAAGACGTGGTCGGCGGTCTGGTCGGTGAGGCGCCGGATCAGCCCGCCGAACGAGCGCATGACCGCGTCGAGGATCGGCGGCTGGCTGCGCACCAGGTCGAGGAAGGCCGAGCGGGCCAGCGCCAGCACCGCGGTCTCCTCCAGAGCCTCGGCGGACGCCGACCGCGGCGCGCCGTCGAGCAGCGACACCTCGCCGAGCACGCCCGGCGGCCGCACCACCGACAGCAGCGCCCGTTCGCCCGACGTCGCCGTCCGGAAGACCGACACGGCGCCACGTCGCACCAGCAGCAACGAATCGCCGGGGTCGCGCTCCAGGAACAGCAGCTGGCCGCGCCGGTAGGTCCGGGGCACAGCCGCCGCGGCCACGCGGGTGCGGACGTCCGGAGCGAGACCCGCGAACATCTCGACACCGGCGAGCAGGTCACTGGCCTCCGTCGTACCGCTCACCGCGCGCCTCCCCTGCTCGCCGTCCATTCACCACATCATGCCGTCCTCTGTCGGGCGCCGGACAGTTGCTCTGTCGTGCGGGAGACATCCGCTGACCGGGCCGCCCCGGAAGCTTGTGCTGGCCGGTGGCGTTGGGGGATGCCGCCGGCTGGGCCGCCACCGGACCTGGCGGTCCAGGGGGTGCGGGCGGGCCCGCCGGTGCATGCCGGTGGATCCGCCCGCCCCTCGCGGCGGCAGGCTTCCGGGGCCGGAGGCCAGCGCCGCGGGGAACCTGCCGCGGTTCCGGGCGCGCCTCGGGGAGGGGACCGCTCGGAGCCGCGGCTCTCATGCCCGGGCCCAGCCGGCGGACCGCCGCACCGCGTCGCGCCAGCGGTCGTGGCGGCCGTCGTCCCGGGCGCCGTCGACCGGCTCGAAGCGCCGGTCCAGCCGCCAGGTCGCGGCCAGCTCGGCGGTCGACGACCAGACCCCGGTGCCGAGGCCGGCGAGGAACGCGGCCCCGAGCCCGGTCGTCTCGGTAACCTGCGGGCGCCGTACCGGCACTGCGAGCTGGTCGGCCTGGAGCTGGCAGAGCAGGTCGTTGCGGCTCGCACCGCCGTCCACGCTCAGCTCGGCGATCGTCCGGGCGCCGTGCCCGTCGCCGACCATCGCGTCCACCACGTCCCGCACCTCGAACGCGATCGCCTCCAGGGTGGCCCTGGCCAGGTGCGCGCGGGTGGTGCCACGGGTGATGCCGACGATCGTGCCGCG
>Ga0184623_10000369_pt1 | contig 19202 bp, 17 predicted proteins | sample PLM1_100_b1_FD_133138 | JGI IMG/M metagenome (GOLD analysis project Ga0184623, IMG submission 133138) | Groundwater sediment microbial communities from an aquifer in East River, Colorado, USA - PLM1_100_b1 | ecosystem: Environmental > Terrestrial > Soil > Riparian zone | place: USA: East River...
CGCGCGTGGTTTGGGACCACGAGGTCGCCGGTTCAAGTCCGGCCGCCCCGACCAACCTTACTCCGGGTCTTGAGCTTCAGTCGCGGGTCGCACCTGCGCGGGTTCAGCCGGTCGAGCAGCGGGCGATGGTTTCGCCGCCGCTTCTCGTGCGAGCTCGGTGGTGCGCTTGGGACGCACGTCCTCGATCCCCAAGAAGTCCGATGCCAAATACCGTTCGAGCAGGTCCTTGATCTGCCCCTCCCGTTCCACATTCCCCGCGCGCGCCTCGGCGACCCAGGTTTTGTCGACACGGTAGGCCTTGAGGCTCTTCGCGTCGGTGATCTGCACTAGGGGATGCTCCTTGTTGTCTTCCAGCACGAGGATCCCGACGTTGAGCTTCAACCGCTTCGCCACCTCTGTTGCGCGGTCGAGGACCCACTGACGCTTCTCGTTCGGTTGTTGGCCGGGCCCCATTCCGATCGTGGCCGCGATGTTCATTCCTTTCAGGGGATTCGGATCCAGCAAAGGCCCTTTGGGTTTGAGCTGCGCGCGGCGCTTGCGCACGTTGTCCATGATTTTCTCCCAGATGTCGAGCCCTGCCACCAGCGCGGCAAGCGTATAAAAGATGAGGACGGCGAATGTGAGTGACCAGTACGTAAAGAAGCGTTTCAGTTCTGGAGGCATCGACCGCTCCTCGAGCCACGTATTACGGTAGTTGAGATTTGGCGCGCCCGCGGCGGCCTCCTCCAGGCCGGTATCAAACTGTATAATGGGAGTATCGCGTCAGCGAAAGAGGGAGACGACAATGCGTCCTATCTGGAGAGGCCACCTGACCTTCGGACTCGTGACCATTCCCGTCAAGTTGTACACGGCCACCGACCCAAAAGACATCCGGTTCCGTCTCCTTCACAAGTCCTGTCTCACGCCAATTCAGAACAAACGGTTTTGCCCGCACCATGATCAGATCGTCGAATGGAACGACGTGGTCCGGGGCTACGAATACGAGAAGGGGAAGTTTGTCTCCCTGACTGAGGCGGACCTCGAGAGCGTCCCCCTCGAGACTGCCGGCACTGTCAGCGTGACCTCGTTTGTGACGCTGGACGAAATCAATCCGCTTTTCTACGAGAAGTCTTACTACCTGGCGCCCGACGAGGGTGGGCAAAAAGCCTTCCGGCTGCTGCACGATACGATGACGGAAGCCACCCGGGTTGCCGTCGGCAAAGTCGTGATCAAGGAGAAGGAACATTTGGTCTCAGTGCGGCCGCATGATGGGGCTCTGGTTCTTAGCACGCTGTACTATGCCGACGAGGTCCGTGCCGTCGACGATATTCCGGAGCTCCCCGTGCAAACCAAGATTCACCCGAACGAGAAGAAGATGGCGATGCAGCTGATCGAAGGACTCGCCGCCGAGTTCTCCCCCGCAGAGTACACGGACGACTACCGCCAGGCATTGGAGAAAGTCATCAACGCCAAGGTCCAAGGTGAGCCGCTCGAGGCGCCGGCCCGCAAGCCCGAGAAGGTCGTCGACCTCATGGAGGCCCTCCGCCGGAGCCTGCAGGTCACGCGCAAGGAGAAACCTGCCCGGCGTTCGCGGCCTACGGCGCGCGCCGCGGGGATGCGAGAGCGCCACCGATAGCTCGTCTGTACGCGGGGACGTCGGGGTTCAGCTACCCCGAATGGAAGGGCAGCTTCTATCCAGCAGGGCTGCCTGCCTCAGAGATGTTGCAGTTCTACTCCCGCACGTTTCCAACAGTAGAGATCAACAATTCTTTTTACCGGTATCCCACGGAAGAGACGCTCCGGCAGTGGAAGCAAACCGTGCCAGAAGGATTCGTCTTTACCATGAAGGCGCACCGCAGGATCACGCACCTGAAGCGGCTGAAGGAGATCGACGAGGACCTCGGCTTTCTTGCGGAGCGCTTCAGCGCGCTTGCCCCGCGGCTGGGGCTGGTCCTCTTCCAACTACCGCCGACCCTGCGCTGCGACCTCAAAGTCTTCGAGACATTCCTCACGCAGCTGCGGCCCATCGGGCGAGCAGTCGTGGAGTTTAGACATGCGACGTGGCGGCAAGATGCCGTCTACGACCTTATGAACACCCATCACGTTTCACTCGTGATTGGCGAGACTGACGAGGAATCGCAGCCCCGAGACGTGGTGGGGCCCATCAGCTACCTGCGGCTGCACAAATCCGCCTACACCCCTGAGGAGATCACGCAGTGGGCCGGCTGGGTCCGCGAAAGGTTTGGTGAAGGGCGGGAGGTGTTTGCTTACTTCACACATGACGGCACGCCCGGGTACGAGTACGCCAGGACGTTGGCGGACTCGGTCAAGTAATTGGTCAGGTGGCGCCCACAGGTGTCGCCTGCGGAGCAGGCCGGCGGCGCACAGAGGCCGAGCCTGAGGCGAGGCCGGGGGAATTTTGCTTGGTGCCGGGGTAAATATGGGCTAGCGCGTCGCCTCGCTCATGATAGCCAGCGTGTTCCCCTCAGTGTCCTTGAAGAATGTCATCCACAGGTCGTAGGTAACCATCTCCGCGATGATGTGAGGCGCGTCCGTAAAATTGACCCCGCGCCCTGACAGATCATCGTACGCTTCCTGTATCTCGTCGACCACGTAATACAAGACGGAGCCGTGGCGTTCCGATTCGGCCGTCTCCGGGGTGCTCAGCATCAGCCGCACACCACCGCAGTCAAAGAACGCGAGCCCAGGTGGCGCGGAGAAGAGATACTTCATTCTCAGGATGTCGCGATAGAACGCAGTCGCCCGCTGCACGTCAAGGACCGGCATTCCAATCTGTCCAATCTTCCCTAATCTGACGTCACCCATGGAATCCTCCCGGACAAAACGGATGCACAGCACATGTTAGAGTAGTGATACTTCTAAGAGAACTTTAGCCTTTCTGCAATGGGACTGGAAGAGTACGAGCGGAAACGGCGCTTCACCCAGACGCCCGAGCCCAAAGGGCGGCGCGCCAAGAAGTCGGCGGGTAAGCTGCGCTTCGTGGTCCAGGAGCACCACGCCACCAGGAAGCACTGGGACTTCCGGCTGGAAATGGGCGGTGTGTTGAAGTCCTGGGCCGTCCCGAAGGGTCCCACACTCGATCCGAACGAGAAGCGCCTCGCCGTCCCGGTCGAGGATCACCCCCTCGACTATTTGGAGTTTGAGGGAATCATCCCGGAGGGCAATTACGGCGCGGGCTCCGTGATGGTCTGGGACATCGGAACCTATGAGACGCTCGAGGGCGATCCTCTCAAGGCGTATGAGAACGGCAAGCTCACGCTGGTACTCCACGGGAAGAAACTGCGGGGCGAGTTTCACCTCGTGCGAACGAAGATGGGTGGTCAAGTGCAGTGGCTGATGTTCAGAAAGCGCGACGAGGATGCGGTGCCGGGCTGGACGCTTCCCGAGCCCTCAGTCTCTGTGAAGACAGGCAGGACGATGGAACAGATCAAGGCGGGTGAGGATGCGCGCTGGCACTCAAGACCGGCGGGAACGGGGGAACGGGGGAACAAGGGAACGCGGAAAGGCATAAAGGCACCAAGTCATGTTCCCGCGTTCCCGCGTTCCCGCGTTCCCTCGCGCGCCGCTAAGAAGGTCCTCGCTGAGCTCAAACTCGACAAACCTGGCAACGCCCCGATCCCGCGCGATATCAGCCCAATGCTTGCCACGCTCATTGAGCAACCTTTCGATCGCAAGGGGTGGGGTTTCGAGGTCAAATGGGACGGCGTGAGAACAATCGCCGACGTGGAGCATCAAGGTTCGCAGCATCGCGTTCTGCTTCGCAGCCGCGGGGGCCACAACGTCAATGAGCAGTACCCGGAAGTCGTCGAGGCGCTGTACCGTCTCCCCCTGCCGACCGCGGTATTGGATGGCGAAATCGTGGCACTCGACGCGCAGGGCCGATCACACTTTCAACTCTTACAGTCTCGCATGCAGGGTAACCGTGACGGACAGAAATCGCCCCTAGCCTACTACGTCTTTGACATCTTGTACTTGAACGGCCACCAACTCCTCGATCGGCCTCTGAGTGAGCGGCGCAAAATACTGGAAGCAGTGCTGCCGACGGATTCGGTCGTCCGTTTGTCTGAAAGGGTCCCCGAGAAAGGTCGCCAGGTCTACGAAGCCGCGCAGACGCTCGGCATCGAGGGTATCGTCGGCAAGGAAGACTCAAGCACGTACCAGCCGGGGCGCCGGTCGGGTGCCTGGGTGAAGATCAAGATCAAGCAGCGCCTTGAAGCGGTCGTGGGTGGATTCACTGAAGGCAGGCGCTCACGGGGAAAGACCTTTGGTGCGCTGCTGCTGGGCGCGTACGAAGACGGTGGCGCCCTGCGCTACATCGGTCACTGCGGTGGTGGATTCACCGATGCCGAGCTGCGGCGGGTCTACAGCATGCTGAAGAGCCGTATTGATCCCATTTGTCCGTTCGCCATGAAGCCGCCCACGAACGAGCGTCCTACCTGGGTGCGGCCCGAACTCGTGGTGGAGGTCGAGTACGGCGGCTGGACCGGTGATGGTCTCCTGCGATTCCCAGTCTATAAAGGAATTCGCGATGACAAACCCGCGCGGGAGGTAAAACTGGAACGACCCATTCCCCGGGAACCGGGGAACGCGGGAACGCGGGAACAAGAAGACGGCATGACGTCTAGATTGACCGTAAACGCCAAAAAGAATTCGCGGTCCCCTCGTTCCAAGTCGCGTTCCCCCGTTCCCCCGTTCCCCCGTTCCCGTCAGTTGGAAGACTTGCCCGTCGAATTCACTAACCTCGACAAAGTTTTCTGGCCCGAAAAAGGCTACACGAAAGGCGATCTAATCCGCTACTATCTCGACGTCAGCAACGTCATCCTGCCCCATCTGAAAGACCGGCCGGTCACGCTCCGCCGGTTTCCCAACGGCATTAAGGGAGAGAGTTTCTACCAGAAGGATGTTCCCGACGCGCCGGAATTCGTGAAGATCATGCACATCTGGACCGAGAGCACAAAAAAGAAGATGGCCGCGCCCGTCTGCAACAATCTCGAAACCCTTTTGTGGCTTGCGCAACTGGCCGATATCGAGATCCATACTTGGTTCAGCCGCGTCACACCACTAAAGCGGGAAGAAGACGGCGCGGGCGCGTCGATCGAGTTCGAAAAGTCTGAAGAAAGCCGGCGCGCCAGCGCCTTGAACCGTCCGGACTACGTGGTGTTTGACATCGACCCGTATCTCTTCCCCGGGAACAAACTGCCTCAGCCGCGCCCCGGGGCACGGGGCGAGAAGGACCCGGATTATTCACGGCGGGGCTTCGATGCCGCGGTGGAGGCCGCGTTCCTTGTCAGGGAGGTGCTCAAACGGCTGCGGCTCGAGAGCTTCGTGAAGACGTCAGGAAAGACCGGCCTGCACCTGTTCGTTCCACTCGTCAGGCGATACACGTTTGAGCAGACGCACGAGTTTGCGCGAACAGTTACACAATACGTCGAGAGTCAATATCCGAAGAAGGTCACAACGGCGTGGGCCACAGAAAAGCGCGTGGGTAAGGTGTTCCTCGACTACAACCAGAACCGTCTGGGCGCGACGCTGGCCAGCGCATATAGTTTGCGGCCCACCCCGGACGCGCCCGTCTCCCTGCCGGTGACCTGGAAAGAACTCGAGGAAGGACTCGATCCGCTGCACTTCAACATCGAGACAGTGCCCGCCCTCATGAAGAAGCGCAAGGATGCGTGGACCAACCTTCTGGCCAAGCCACAATCTCTCGAGGCGCAGTTATCAGCGACCCCTCGTCGTAAGAAGGGTCGTTAATCGACCACGGCCCCCCGTGTGCCGGCCGCCAGCCTTCGGAGGTACGGGCGTGCCGCAGCGAAGGCTCGGGCGCGGTGGCTGATCCGATTCTTCACCGGAATCGGTAACTGCGCCATGGATTTTCCGAACGCCGGCACGTAGAAGATGGGGTCGTAACCAAAGCCATGTGTCCCGCGTGGCGCCGTCAGCACCTGCCCCTCGCACACACCTTCGAACGTCCGCACACCGCCGTCAGGCGCGGCCACCGCCACGACGGCGCGGTACCGCGCCGTACGATGAGCCGACGCCACCTTTCGCAACAGCTTCAGCACACGGGCGTTGCGCGCCGAATCCGTAGCCCGCTCCCCGAGGAAGCGGCGCGACTGCGGACCGGGCGCACCGCTGAGCGCGTCCACCTCAATGCCCGAGTCATCGGCGACGGATACTTTGCGCGTCAGAGCGGCGACCGTCGAGGCTTTGCTGATCGCGTTCTCTGTGTACGTCCCGCCGTCCTCAGCGAGATCGGGAATCTGCGGAAATGCGTCCAGCGAGTAGACCTGCACGGGCAAGTCTCGCATGAGCTCGACGAACTCTCGTACTTTCCCTTCGTTGCGCGTGGCGAGGACCACTTCGAGAAGCCCGGGGACTGGCTCGACCAGCCGCGACCGTCTCTTCTTGGCCCCGCGCCCGGCGCGCCGGGCGCGCGGAGCTGATCGCCTCATCGAGAAACCCCCGGAAGGACGTCGGACAGGATTTCCTTTTGGTAACTGATCAGCCGTTTGATCCCCCGCTCGGCAAGATCCAGAAGGCGCAGCAGTTCCTCGCGCGTAAACGGAAGGCCCTCGGCCGTGCCCTGCACCTCAACCAATCGGCCGGATTCGGTCATCACGACGTTCATATCGACTCGCGCGCGCGAGTCTTCCTGAAAATTCAGGTCCAGCACCGAGACACCGTCCACGACGCCAACACTCGTCGCGGCCAGAAATTCACGCAGCGGCCACGACGAGAGCGCGCCGGTCTTGCGCAAGAGGTGCAGCGCGTCGACCAGCGCGACGAAGGCTCCGGTAATCGCCGCGGTGCGTGTCCCCCCGTCGGCCTGGATAACGTCGCAGTCCAGCCAGATCGTGCGCTCGCCGAGCTTATCGAGATCGACGGCGGCGCGCAGCGACCGCCCAACCAGGCGCTGGATCTCCTGGACTCGGCCACCCGGTCGCCCCTGCTCCCGAGGCGTGCGCTCAGTGGTTGATCTCGGTAACATGCCGTACTCGGCACTCACCCACCCGTGGCCTGCGCCCCGCAGCCACGGGGGCACACGCTCCTCGACGCTCGCGGAACAGATCACACGGGTGTCACCGAGCTCGATCATGACGGACCCTTCGGCGTGTTTCAGATAGTGCCGGGTGATTTTCACCGGACGAAGCTCTTCAGATTGGCGTCCGTCGGCGCGAACCATGCGCGAATCCTTCTCGCACCGGCAGAACGATTCCTTGACGCAGGTTTCTAGGGCTTAGGGCGTTAAGGGGCGACGGGCGTCGGGTAGATGGCGAGAAACCGCGTGATGCCCCTGTGGATTGCCTGCGCGATACGTTGCCGGAAGGTATTATCGCGAAGCCGCGCTTCTTCATCTGGATGTGAAATGAACGCCGTCTCGACCAGCACTGTGGGGATGCCGCTGTCGCGCAACACCAGGAAGTTCGCAGTTTTGATCCCGCGGCTGGGAATCCGCAGAACGACGCCCAGTTCGTCCTGGATCATCTGGGCTAGTGCAAGACTCTGCGGGGTCAGATAGTATGTCTCCGATCCGTTCACGGCCGTGCGCGTGTGCGCGTTTGCGTGAATGCTGACGAGGATCGTGGCCCCCGCATCGCGGGCCAGAAGGGGACGATCTGCGAGCTCGACGGTTGCGTCGGAGTCCCGAACCATCCAGACCCGGATCCCATCACGCCGCAGCAGCTCGCGCGCGCGCATCGCAATGTCGAGGACCGCATCTGACTCGCGCAGCCCCGTCGGACCGATCGCGCCCGGATCGCGTCCGCCGTGTCCGGCGTCCAGCGCGACGAGGTGGCCGCGTGCGGTGAACGCGTTGATCTCGATGGCCAGCCGGCCGTCGGACTGGCTGACGACGTAGTTCATCTTGCGCTTGAGCGTGACGACGATGCGGGTCACCGGAGGTGCCGCGGTGAACTGTGCCGCCCGCACGGACACGATCGATTCACCGTCGACGCGGATCTCCTGTTTGACGGGAATGAACACGGCATCCTGAACGTCGATGACGAGGCGGTCGGGATACACAAACTCGCGTACCCGGTATTCCATCGTCCCGGTGGCGTCGATGAATAGGCGTCCGGCCTGCCCGGACTCCTGAAATGTTACGCCCGCGATCTTCGCCCTCTCACGCTCGCCCAGCCCGGGCGCCGGCGGCCTCGGTTGCGCGATGATCGCCGCGTCCTTCGGACGCACCTCGAGCGTGACGGCATAACTCGTGGGTGATGTGGTGACTCGAGTTTCCACCGGCTGCGAAAGGTCGAAGACCATTCTGGAGATATAGGGTTTGACCTGGAACTGCGCGGTCCGGATCCGGGTCACGCCGGCGCTGTTGATTGGGATCTCTCGCTCCTGTGTGCGGAGCGCGGCGTGAAGAAAATCCACGACCAGCCGGTCCGGGCTGCTGAGCACGTGCGTTTCGACCCGCATCGGACCCGTCGCGTCGATGCGAATCTGGAGTGCGTCCGGCGACGCCTGGGTGACAACACTTTTGATCTGGGAACTGACGTAGAGAGTCCGCTCTACCTCTTCGTACTTTGTCCAGGCGCCGAGCGCGGCGAAGACGGCCTGAACGGGGATGAACACCTGCGCACCACGCTGCATGGGAGCGACGGGCGACGGTCGCGCGCCCGTGGCGTTCACATATAAGGTAGGATCGCCCAGCCGCATCCGCACCGTGGTGCGCACGCGGTTACTGATCACAATAGTACGATCTGCTTCGTAAAACGCCGCGACGGCCCCCATGGGCTCGAACAGCCCGGAAATGGGAGCCATCACCTGACCGCCGGAGAGGACGGCAGGCGCGGAGAGTGAGATCTCGACGCCGTTCACAATAACTTTCACCCCGGCGGCCTGCCCGAGGGCTGCGCCATCGGGCAGTGTCCAGGCGATCAGCACCGCCAGGAGCACGGCAATTCCGAGCCTCATACTCTACCTCTGCGTGCGCCTACCACCTTCCGTTCGAGATTCCCGACAACGACAACGCGGGAATCATTACTGGAGTTGTCCTGCCCTGTCCTCTCCCAACCGAAGATCGTTCCGCCTGTCATGCCGAATTCCTTCGCACAGGGACACGCCTCGCGCGTCCGAACATTGACTTTTGACCCTGCCATGAAAGTGGATGCCCGCATCACGTACAGGACCCTTCGTGAAGTTCCCGATCTCGCCAGGGCCATCGAGCGTCTCGGTCTCGACGGAGTCTGGTTTTCAGAGATCGCGGACGATCCATTTCTCCCGGCCGTGCTTGCCGCGGAGCACACACAACGTATTTCGATCGGCACGGCGATCGCGATTGCGTTTACACGCAGTCCCACGCTCCTCGCCGCACTGGCCTGGGATCTGGCGGCGCAGAGCGGAGGACGATTCATGCTCGGCTTGGGCACACAAGTGAAAGCACATATAGTCCGTCGCTTTGGCATGACGTGGGATCCGCCGGCCCCAAAACTCCGCGACACCGTTCAGGCGATCCGTGCGGTGTGGAATGCGTGGCGAACCGGCGGCCCATTGCGATTCCGCGGCCGTTTCTACACACTGTCGCTCATGACGCCGTTCTTCACCCCGGGACCGCTTGAGGCGGAGATTCCGATCCTGACCGCCGGCGTCAACCCGCCGTTGTGCCGCGTGGCGGGCCAGGTCGCGGATGGATTCTTCGTGCACCCATTGCATACGCCGTCCTACCTCCGTGACGTTGTGCTGCCGGCGATTCGCCGAGGCCAACGACGGGCCGGCCGCGAGCGTACGCCGTTCACGATCACTGGTAGCGTCTTCGGGGCCTCCGGCGAGTCCACCGAGGAACTCGCACGGTCGCGCGAAGAGGCCCGGCGGACGATCGCATTCTACGCCAGCACTCATTCGTATCGAGGAGTGCTCGCGCATCACGGCTGGCAGGAGATCGGGGAGCGCTTGAGTGCGCGGGCGGCGCGGGGCGAATGGGGCTCAATGGCGGCCGAGGTATCCGATGAAATGCTTGAGACGGTCGCCGTTGTCGGCCGGACCGAGGAGATTGGAGCGCAGATGATGAGCCGCTACCGAGGGCTCATCGATCGTATTGGATTCTATGAACCGTTCACCGCCGCCGATTTGAAGAAGTGGCAATCCTTGTTGAAGGCCGCCCGGGACTAAACGGCCGGCGCGGTGCTCCCCGTCCACATAGAGTGGTGATGGAATTGTGACAGACACGTCAGACCATGATTGCGGGTGCATCCTGAAAGGGAGGCGCATATGAGTGATCTCCAGCGGTACATCATCGAGGAGTGGGCCGAAGACTACCGCGGCGGCCGGCTGAGCCGGCGCGAGTTTCTGCGCCGCGCTGCGGTGATGGCGGGCGGCGTCACGCTTGCCGTTCCAATGCTCGGCAGTCTCGGCGTTTCGGCGTCGGCCGATGAAGTCGCTCAGGCCGCATCGTCACTACCAGCAACGGTAGCGCAGGCATCGGGAGTGACCGTCCCTGAGAATGATCCCGCGATCACGGCCGGGATGGCATCGTACGCATCAGGAGCCACCGCGGTGATGACGTATCAAGCAAGACCGAGAGCGGGAGGCGCCGTGCCAGGCGTAATGGTTGTCCACGAAAATCGCGGCCTCCTTGAGCACTTTAAAGATGTCTGTCGGCGTCTTGCCAAGGCCGGCTACGCAGCGATCGCGCCTGACCTGGCCTCACATCAAGGCGGCACCGCACGCTACAGCGATCCTGCGCAGGTGACGGCCATCCTCGGACAGACACCGGCAGAACAGATGGTGGAAATGCTGAATTCAGGAGTGCGCTATCTCCAGAGCCAATCGTCCGTCCGGCGAGACCGCATCGGCGCCCAGGGATACTGTTTCGGCGGGGGAATGGTCTGGCGCCTCGCCACTCGCAATGCCGACTTGAAAGCCGCAGCACCGCACTACGGCTCGAATCCGCCTCTGGATGAAGTACCCAAGATCAAGGCGGCCGTGCTCGCGATCTATGGGGAGCAGGACACGCGCCTCAACGCGGGGATTCCCGCGATCCGCGAGGCGCTCCAAAAGGCCGGCGTCATCCACGAGATCGTCATCTATCCCAACGCCGATCACGCGTTCTTCAATGACACGGGCGCGCGGTATCAGGCCCAGGCGGCGCAGGCAGCGTGGCAGCGCACGCTGGCCTGGTACGAGCGGTATCTCAAGGGCTAACCGCGCCGTAGCGCGTACGCTGCGAGCAGGGTAGTAATCGGCACCGCCAGCACTAATGCGATGCTGCCGGCCATCGTGCGCACGATTTCCTCGGCGATGAACTCGCTATTGACCAACACCCAGAGCGGCTGGTCTTCGCTCAGCGTGAAAAGCAGGAACAACGGCAGCGAGGCGCCCGCGTACGCGAGGAACAGCGTATTGACCAACGCGGTGATGTGCTCCGTGCCGACCGACACCCCGCGCTGATAGAGTTCCCGGGCTTGAAGTGCCGGGTTGGCCCGGCCGATTTCGTCTACGGCCGCGGCCTGGGCGGTCGTGATGTCATCGAGCACCCCCAGCGCACCTAGAATAATCCCGCCGAGTAACAGGCCTCGAAGATTGAGCTGTTCCAGCGGGCCCAGCTGCAAATAGAACGCCTCCTCGGTCCCCGCCCCAAAGAGCCGGGCCACAGAAACAAACACCACCGAGAGCGCGCCCACCAACGCGAGCGTGATGAGCGTTCCCACCACCGCCACCGACGTGCGACGGCTGATGCCGTGGGCCAGGTAGATAGAAGCGACAGCGATGATGAGCGCCCCCGCCACACTGGTGGCCAGTGGGCTTCGGCCGGCCAGAATCTGGGGGACCACGAGCGTGATCAGGACGACCGCGCTGATCACCATGCCAAGGACTGACGCGACGCCACGCCATCTCGTGAACGCCACGACGATCGCGAAGAACAATCCAAAAAGAAACGCCAGGGCTGGCAGCCGGTCCCGGTCGACGACAACGTACCCAGACTCGGTGGCTGCCACGACAACTCGCTCTCCAACTGCAAGACGGCGTGCAGGGTCTGTAGCGAGGTCGCTGTGCTCGGCGTTCACGCGGCGGCCGTGGAGGTTCACAACCACCCGCTGCAAAAGCTGGGGGTAGCCCGCAAGGTCTTGTGTTTCCTCGTGGACGATCTCAACTACGCGACCACGATAGAACTGATCGACGGTCTCCGGCGCGACCTCCTGCGCGCCCGCCGGATGCACGGCCGCAAGCAGCAGCCAGATCGTGAGCGCAGCGAGTCTCACGAGCCACAGGCTAGACGTGGAGCAGCTCTCCAAGATAGCGCATCAAAAACATTGCGAGGACGAAGGTCGCGGTCAGGAGTACCGTTCGTACCCCGCCCCTTTCCTTATGGATGAGCTCGGGGAGGAGCTCGCCCAGGGCAATGAAGAGGAAAGCTCCAGCTGTCAGAGCAACGAGGGGCGTCGTAAACGACGTGGCACCTGCAGAGAGCATCAGGGTCGCGAACGCACCGAGGTACGCGGTGGCGGCCGACAGTAGGTTGAAGAGAATGGCCCTCCCTCTCGAAAGACCGCCGAAGATAAGGACTGAGAAGTCGCCGACCTCCTGTGGGATCTCATGGAGGAAGACTGCCACGGCCGTCACCAACCCCAGTTGCGGGCTCGCGAGCGTAGCGGCGGCGATCAACGCACCATCAATGAAATTATGCAGGCCATCACCAAGGGTAATCAGCGGTACGACGGCTTTGGTGACAGGGCCTTCGGGTCCGTGTCCGGTGTGGTCATGGTACCAGTGCAAGGACTTCTCGAGGACGAAGAAGATTGCTATCGCGGCGGCAGCCCAAATGAACGGCGTCTCAAGTGCTGTCCCAGATTCCACGACCTTCTCCATCGCTTCGGGGAGGAGGTCAAACAGCGCGGTCGCCACCAGTGCGCCGGCGGCGAAGGCGACGAGATAGAGTTGAAATCGGTGGAAGAGCCGCTGCTGCCAGACGAGTAGAAGTCCAAGCGCTAGTGAAAGCACGCTCCCGAACGTAACGAGCAAGAAGGTCTGGGTGAATTGGGTCACAAGTTCAGGTGATCTCTAAGGACCTCAAGCCTGTGGCATCGTAGAGCCCAGGTAACCAACCTGTCAAGTTGATTCCTGGGAAATGAAAACGGCGCGGTTGAAAGAACTCCGCGCCGGCCCAAGCACGCTGACAGATGGACTATCCGTCGTCCTTGGGTGGCTTCAGCCTCCCTGTCCCATCGTCACCGGGGTTTTTCGCCGGAGTCGCACGCTCGAGGTGCTGCTTGAGCTGCTGCATGATCGCCTGTCGCATGATTTCTTCGATCGTCGGTGGCGGAACGTTCACCGCGCGCCGGGCCCGGCGAATCTCAGCCTCGATGCTCTCGGGCCGGTCCCAATCGTCTGGAGGCGTCGAAGCGACCGCGTCCCTCATGAACGACGCCCAGATGCGGGCGGGGACCGTGCCGCCGACGACCTTCTTCATGGGACTGTTGTCATCATTACCGACCCAGACCGCGGTGGCCATGTACGGCGTGAACCCGATGAACCACGCATTGCGGTGATCGTCGGAGGTCCCGGTCTTGCCGGCCGCCGGTCGCCGGATGTTGGCCGCGCGGCCTGTGCCGCGGGTGATGACACCCTTCATGATGTCGACCATCCGGTATGCGACTTCCACTTCAACTGCCGGCTGGCGGCGCGGAACGTTCTGCTCCAACACCTTCCCGTGCTGATCCACCACCTGCCGGATCGCAAGCGGCTCGCTGTGCACTCCCATATTGGCAAGGGTGGCATACGCCGATGCCATCTCCAACACGGTGACGTCCGAACTGCCGAGCGCGAGCGACAGGTTAGGCTCGAGCGGGCTCTGGATGCCCATGCGTCGGGCGACCGTGATGACTCGATCGGGCCCAAGCTTATTCATTGTTCGAACCGCCGGGACGTTGATGGACTGCTCCAGCGCGCGACGCAGCGTGACCGGCCCACGGAACCTCTTGTCGTAGTTCTTGGGACGCCAGTACCCGGCGCCAGACCAGTAACTGACCGGAGCGTCCAGCAGCATCTTCCAAGGTCTCCATCCTGCCTCAATTGCGGTCGTATAGATGAACGGTTTGAATGCCGAACCCGCCTGGCGGTGCGCTTGGTACGCGCGGTTGAACTGGCTCTGTGTCCAGTCATACCCGCCGATCATCGCGCGAATGTACCCCGTGCGGACGTCGATCGCGACCAGCGCGCCCTGCGAGACGTTCAGGCGCGCGTTGCGCGCTTCGTCGAGGCCATCGCGGACCGCACGATCTGCTCCGCTTTGCATCGCGGGATCGAGCGTGGTGTAGACTTGGAGCCCGCCGCGATACACCTGCTCCTCACCATAGCGCTCGAGGAGATGCGGCAGGATGTACGAGACAAAATACGGCGCGCGCATGCTTGTGAGGCCCACATTCCGCGGCCTCGCGAGCTTGATCGACTGCTTCGCGCCCGCTTCATGCACCTGCGCATGCGTGATGTAGCCGAGCTGCACCATTCGCTTCAACACAAGCCGCTGATGGTAGCGGGCGAGATCCAGGTTTCTGTATGGTGAGTATCGAGAGGGCGCGCGGATGAGCCCCGCCAGCATTGCGCTTTCAGCGAGGTTCAGTTGAGAAGCCGGCTTGCCGAAGTACACCTGCGCGGCCATCTCTATCCCGTACGCGCCCTGTCCGAAGTAGACCTGATTGAGGTAGCGTTCCAGGATCTCGCGCTTCGATAGCCGGCGCTCAATTTCAAGCGCGAGCACAACCTCAGCGACTTTTCGCTTCAGCGTGCGCTCGGAGGTCAAGAACACGGAACGGGCGAGCTGCTGCGTGATGGTACTCCCACCTTCGCGCAGCTCGCGTGCCTGCAGGTTACGCCACGCCGCCCGCGCGATGGCCTGGAGGTCGATGCCGCTGTGGTTAAAGAATCGCTCGTCCTCGATCGCGATGACCGCCTGCTGCATAACGAGCGGAATCTGGTCTAGGGCGATGTATTCGCGGTTCTCACGGTAGACGCTGGCGATCAGCTCGCCGTTCGCGGCGTAAATCCGTGTCGCTTCACTCGGCGGGTCGTAGACTTTGGAGATATCGGGGACCAACGAAAACGCCGCGGCCAAGCCCGCGAGTCCCCCAGCGGCGAGCGCGGCGATAAGCAGGACCACACCGGCCTTGGGCGCGACGCGAGCAGCGCGCAGCCATCGAGGCGCACGCTGATTCTTCTGCTGCGTCGCCCGTGATGGCCGTGCGTTGGATTCCTGATGAGAAGGGCCGGACTCCGGCCGTTCGGAGTGCATCGCAAAAATCCCAAAACAAATTTTCCCCTACCTGGGTGCGTACAATCATTGTAACGCGTCATGGGCCTGATGTGTTCCCGCGGCCACGGCTACCGCGTTGCCTCCGCCGGACTTTGCGGCATACATCGCCGTATCCGCGGCTCCCAGCAGATCACGCCCAGACAACCCATCATCGGGGAAGGCAGCCACGCCAACACTGACGGTGAGTCCGAACCCACGCAGCAAGGTGAATTCCTCCATATCTCCCCGGATCCGCTCTGCGACGCGCGTCGCCTCCCCTTTGCCGGTCTGTGGCAACACGACGACAAATTCATCCCCGCCAAACCGCGCGGGGAGATCTGCCGCCCGGCACGAGCCCCGCAATGTCGCCGCGACACGTCGCAGCACGTCGTCTCCGTGCAGATGGCCGTGCCGGTCGTTGAAGCGCTTGAATTGGTCGATCTCGACGACGATCAGCGCGCACTCCAACCCATACCGACGGGCACGAGCGACCTCGCGCTCGAGTGACAACCGAAGCGCATACCGGTTGGCGAGTCCGGTCAGGGGATCGGTCCGTGCCAAAGCGAAGATGTCGCGGACCTGCTCCCGCAACGAGGACGCGATGAACGCGGCGACATAAAACATGCCGACGTAGCTGATCAGGAAGGCGCTGAGCCCGGGTTCGGGAGGAAACGGTCTGCCCGCAAGTCCTGACGTCGCCGCAAATGTCGCGCCAACCAGGTACATGGTGCTGGCCGTCGCGCCGATGATTCCCCAGGGCCCGCCGCGGAGGACTCCTTCGATGGCCACGGGAATCGCGTAGGTCCACACGAAGGGACTGCGAAGGCCGCCGGTGTAGGCGATCCCGACCGAGAGCAACAGCAGACTCAGATTCAGATGCAGTAGCGGCATCCCGCGCACGTATTTGCGGCGACGCAGTAGTAGCTGCTGGACTCGGGTGGCGAGGAGCAGCGTCCCGGCCAGCGCAACAAGGAGCCACGTAGGGATGACCATGCCGGCCAGTCGAGCCAGCAGCGCCAAGGCCGCGACCGCCAGAGTCACACCATAGGTGAGCCGCAGCACTGCATCGTGCGCGACAACCGGATCTTCGGCCGCCGTCATCCAGCCCCGCAGAAGCGCGCGGACACGCGAGGTTGTCAGGATGTCAGAAGGAGGAACCGGCTGCATGATCAGTTGGGACTACGGGATGAGCAGGATCTTGCCGAGGGCCTGCCGCGACTGCAAGTACGCGTGTGCCTCCGCGGCGCGGGAAAGTGGAAAACTCTGATCGATGCGCAGGCGGATTGTGCCGTCCCCGATCCACTGCAGCACTTCTTCCGCGTGCGACAAGAGCTCCTCGCGGGTGTGGGTATAGTGGTGCAACGAAGGACGCGTCAGGAACACCGAGCCCTTCGCGTTGAGGACCTGCGGATCGAGGGGAGGAACACGGCCGCTCGCCTGCCCAAAGAGGACCAGCATCCCACGGAGCGCGAGACAGTCAAGGCTCCGATCAAATGTATCCCGCCCCACGGAGTCATAGACCACAGGCAGGCCTTGCCCATCGGTCAGCCGCTTCACCTCGGGGACGAAATCGGTTCTTATGTAGTTGATTACCACGTCCGCGCCCGCTTCACGCGCAACCTGAGCCTTTTCTTCGGATGAAACCGTCCCCAAGACCTTGGCCCCCCGGCGCTTGGCCATTTGTACGAGGAGCGCGCCGACCCCGCCCGCCGCCGCATGCACCAGCACCGTGTCACCCTGTCTGATCGGATAGGTCGTGTGACTGAGGTAGTGCGCGGTCATCCCCTGCAGCATCGCCGCTGCCGCCTGCTCGAATGTCAATGAGGCGGGAATCTTCACGCACCGCCAGGCCGGGACCGTGGCGAATTCGGCGTAACAACCGGGCACATTGGCAAACGCCACACGGTCTCCCGGCGTCACCTCTGTGGCGCCTGACCCCACGGAATCAACGACGCCGGCGCCTTCCTGTCCAATGATGGCGGGAAACGACAGGGAATACTGGCCGCTGCGATGATAGATATCGATAAAGTTCACGCCGACGGCCCGGAGGCGCACGAGCGCCTCACCTTCGGCCGGAAGAGGAGTCGGCACCTCTTCGTAGCGGAGCGCGTCCGGCCCGCCCGGCTGATGGATTCTCACGGCGTTCATGCTTCGCGCCTCACAATTGGTGGGTGAGGTTCGCTAGGCTTCTTGCGAGCGCCTGCAGGCTAGCGCCTGCAGGGACGAATTCCATTCCGCGGAATATTGATTGGCTCGAATCATGGTGCGAGGGAGGGACCGATGGCGACCTATATCATGCTGAGCCGGCTGACTGAAGAAGGTGCCGAGACCATCCGAAAGAACCCGGGCCGCGTCCAGGAAGTGAACAAAGAACTCGAGGGGATGCGCGTCCGTGTCTTGCAGCAGTACGCTGTCCTCGGCGCGTACGACTTCGTCAATATCGTCGAGGCCCCCGACCTGGCCACGGTCATGAAGGCGTCTATCCAGCTCGGAGCCCGAGGAAGCGTGAGGATCGAAACGCTGGCCGCCGTACCGATGGATGAGTTCGTCCGCGTTGTCCGATAACTCCATTACCGTGGGGGGTGGGGATGGCCGCCAACCCCCTCCCGCAGGTCTCTCGTCCCGCTGAATTGTTACAAAATCGCCTACTCCCCTGGACAAAAATTCTCATCAAATGGGCACAAGACAGAAGGGTGTGCCCCACTTGGCACAAATGAATCTTCCTGGACGTAGAGACTACATGGAGGACGGAATGTTCGACGCGCCACCACTCAACCGACACTCTGCCAACCCGATTCTGACCCCAACGTCCCACTGGTGGGAAGACCGCTGGGTATTCAACTGCGGCGCCACAATCTACCGAGGCGACGTCCACCTGCTCTACCGTGCGCAGGGCGCGGACTGGATCTCGCGCCTGGGCCTTGCCCGTCTTCGCAACGGCGTGGAGGTGATCGAACGCAGCGCGCGCCCCGTCTTCGAGCCGGAGGTGGGCAACGAGTGGGAGCGGCTGGGTACCGAGGATCCGCGCGTCACGGCGTTCGACGGCCGATACTACATCTGTTACACTGCCGCGTCGCTATATCCGGCTACTGAGCCGGTCCGGCGCACCCGCCCCTCCCCATTCACAGATGTGGGGGTCCCGTGGCGCGTGCGCATCGCGATCGCCACGACCAAAGACTTCAAGCACTTCCGCCGGATCGGGCTGGCGTTCAAGCAGTGGGACGACAAGAACGGCGCGTTGTTTCCTGCCAAGATCCGGGGCAAGTACTACCTCCTGCACCGCATCTTCCCCAACGTGCATCTCGCCGTGTCCCGGGACCTGAGGCGGTGGCACAATCTCGGGCCGCTGCTCGAGATCCGGCCCGACATGTGGGACAACAACCGCGTCGGCGCGGGCGCGCCGCCGCTCTGGACGCCCTATGGCTGGCTTCTCTTCTATCACGGAGTGGACATGCAGCGGACATACCGCCTGGGCATGGCACTCCTCGACCTGGAGCATCCCCGCCACGTGCTGGCGCGCGCACACAATCCCATTCTGGAGCCGACAGAGTCCTATGAGAAAGAAGGCCTGGTGCCTAACGTGGTGTTTACGTGCGCAGCCGTCGAGCTCGGAGACCACTACTTCGTGTACTACGGCAGCGCCGACAGCGTTATCGGGGCCGCATCGGTGTCACGAGAAGCGGTCATGCGGTGGGCCTCACAGGTGGCGAGTGCTGCGCCGGAGGTTCCCGTGCACTTTCTACGCGCCGCGCGCCGCGAAGTTCGAGAGCTCGAGGTCGTCCGGCGAGCAAGCGGCTGATCGGGTACTCCCTGGCTGCAACCGTCAGCCGCGCGATGAGGTAGCAGATCGTCGATTCTGACCCTGCGTTGAGGTTCACCCCGTGTGGTGTGAGCCCATCATGACAAGCTCCCGTCTCTGGGTCGTACAGCGGCATTCCCACGGTGTTTGCTCCTAGGAACCAGGCAAAAG
>Ga0184623_10000370_pt1 | contig 19173 bp, 13 predicted proteins | sample PLM1_100_b1_FD_133138 | JGI IMG/M metagenome (GOLD analysis project Ga0184623, IMG submission 133138) | Groundwater sediment microbial communities from an aquifer in East River, Colorado, USA - PLM1_100_b1 | ecosystem: Environmental > Terrestrial > Soil > Riparian zone | place: USA: East River...
GTTCACTCCTTATGACGCAACCGACACGGGATTAATAAATCTGCGCGGTGGAGAGACGGCGCCCAAGCAGCAACCGCAATTCCTCTCTCATCCGGTCGGCCTGAAGATGGACCCTGTCAGCATGGCCCGGCAGGATCCATTCGAAGGTGTGCTCAAGGAGCCTCGCCGTGGATCGGCGTAACATCTGCTCGTTCCAAACATACACCGTGGCCAGCCGCAGCCCGTTGGCTTCACGGTCCCATCCCATGTGATCACCGGTAAATAAATAGCGATCGGCGTAGAGGAGCGCTAGGCTTCCTGGAGTATGGCCCGGGACCGGAATAATGCGGAACTCCGGCCTCACCGTGATCGGCTCGGTCCCCTCGATGATCCATTCCGAGCCCGGTTCAGCATCCGCATCAGCCCGGTGGATAATCCGAGTAGCGCCAAAATGTCCGGCGTATCGGCCGGTGTCTGCGACATCATCTTCATGGGTCAAGAAAATATACTTGATCCCGCCCATACGCTCGAAGGCCTCCACAAGTCTTTTCATATAGCGGGGCGAGTCAATCAGCCAGTTGCCCTCCGGGTGCTCAATGAAATAACTGTTGGCGCCGAAGGACTTTTCGGAATTAAACCCGTTGTAGTAGACCGCAGTTTTGTCCCGAGTATCGAGTTCCAACGGGAACCTTGAGATTGCTTCTTGCAGTTTGTCTTTGTCATTTTGCAGTGTCCCAATGGATCCCACCGGACATGCAAGCAGCGCTTGATAGGCGGCCAGCAGCTCCTGATCTCTCTCCGGCTGGCGATAGACTGAGGAAAAATCGTCGCTTTCGACAAAGCTGGCGGGCGCCAACTGACGACAGGTATCGCAGTTGATGCAAGTCGAGTCCACATAGAAAGTCCCGGGGACGTTGGTGGAAAGTCGTTTGTTTTTATCCGCCATTAGGCTCGACCCAGTCTTCCTCATCATACACGCCATCGCTCGCGTCTACCACCTCTGTTACAATCTTGCATATGCCAAAGCTGGAGCAGGCTCTTTCATTTCGCGATCCGGCCGGACAACAGATAGCCGGTATCCTGGCCACCCCACCAGCTAGGACTGACTGCCTCGTGGTCCTTTGTCACGGCTTTCTCTCCAATAAGAACAGCGCGACGAACAAGGCATTGACCGAAATGCTCGTCCCGGAAGGGATCGCCACTCTGCGGTTCGACTTCTTCGGTCACGGCGAGAGCGAGGGCGTGTTTCACGCCATCACAGTCGGGGCAGCGGCGCAACAAGCGGTGGCGGCGTTGCAAGTTGCGCAGGCGCAGGGCTACCAGAAAGTCGGCCTGGTGGGTTCGAGCTTCGGCGGGCTGGCGGCGGTCCTGGCCGCAGCAGAATTTAGCCCGTTGGCCTGCCTGGCATTGAAATGCCCGGTCTCCGACTTTTCGGAAATGCTGCGAGAAGAGTTTGGCGAGAGCGGCATGCGTGAGTGGCGGGCAACCAACACCATCCCAAACGTCACCGGAGGAGCGGGACGCATCCGGCTTGCCTATTCGTTCTATGAAGACTGCAGCCGGCAGATTGCCTATGACGCCGCCAAGATGGTGAGCGCCCCGACGCTGATTGTCCACGGGGATGCCGACGAGCGGGTGCCCCTGTCCCAAAGCCTCCGCCTACGGGACTCCCTGAGAGATCAAAGTTCTTTGGTCATCATTCCCGGCGCCGACCACCATTTCTCGCAACCAGCGCACTTCCGCGAGATGATCGCTCAAATTGGACAGTGGATCGTGAACCATTTCAACGCCTGACCTTAATCTTATCGGTACATCCAGACGAACTCCGCGGTGACCATGAGATTATTCACACCATGGGCCAGTGTCGCCGGCCAGAGGCTGCCGGTGCGCTCGTACGCCAGAGCCCAAATGAGGCCGCTCCAGAAGACAGAAGCCAGTCCGATCGCTCCATAGCCATGAACGAAGGCAAAGATGGCCGCGCTGAGCAGAGCCGCCGGCCCGACGCCCATTTTGGTTCGAAGCGTTCCGTACAGTACGCCCCGAAACGCCACCTCTTCAACAAGCGGTGCCCACACGATACTGTCCACTGCGGAGCTCAACACCGCCCACGGAGGGTCCCACAGCAAATCCTCCAGGAGACCATCGGTCCAGTCTGTCTTGATATGAAACAGGGCGACCATGACGGTAATAATGATCTCCCCCAGTAACGAAACCGCCACCAGCACGACCGTCACGCGTGCCAGCCGCCCGAAATCGGCAGGCGGCCTCAGTCCGAGCGCGTTGAGGGAAAGGCCTCGCACAGCAAGGTATTGCGCGAGCCACACGAAGAGCGGGACGCCGGCAAGGAGCGAAATGATCGCTGTGAGCGCCGTCGGATGGGGTACAACGTATGTTGCCGCCCCGCTGATGATCAAAAATCCGAGGACCCCTCGAATGAAGAGGGCGTACCCGTCTTGAAAGGTCCAAGGGGGCGGAAGGGAAGCGGTTCCGATGGGCACTCGCAAGCTATTCCTCAGTATCTGAATCACCAAGATTCCGCCCCACACCAACACTCCTACTTCCGCGATCAACAATGCCCGCTGTCTATTCAGGAACATCGTCCCCCGACGGGCAATCGCCGATTCCGCCTCTGCCTGAGTAGCCTGGTCCCCGATCCCGTTAGCGATGCGCGCCACCAGCGTATCCGCAAACCAGCCGGGAGACAGTTCCTCACGAACCTCCGAGATCAGGCGCTGGCCCGTAGCAGGCGCGGTCGGGCTTTTCAGATATGCCGCCCTCACCCAGTCCAGCATACGTACCATCCCTTCGCCTTGGTACTGCCAGGGCACAATCGCCGCGCTGATCCGATCAGCTTGGCCGGCCTCGGCCAGGAGCATGATACGGTACAGCTGCGCCTCCGGTGATTCGATTTCTCGGGTGAGATCGTCATACCACCGAATGGATTGATCCAGGCTGTCTTCATCCCCCGCTAAGAAGCGATACACGGCGCGCTCCCAGGCCGAAGCCTTCTGCAGCGCTTGGCGCATGTCCATTTCGCGACTGACAAGCCGCTCTAAGTCCTCCTCCGGGCGTTCCAACGTGTCAAGACGAGTCGCGGGGGAGAAGAGGAGGACGCCGGTGATGAACGCGGCAACCAGAACGGAAGAAACCGTCGTACCGGCAACCGAGAAGAACGGTTGGGGACGGGGAATGTCAAGGCATCCCGAGGGACTTTCTTGCGGGGAGGGACCAGGATCAGCAGCGTCTGTGGGGGGAAATTCTGTTGGGGGCTGCGTGGCCATGGCGCCGCGGGAGTATAACACCAGGCTTCCAGAAATGCGCCACCGGCGCATTAAGAACCATTGGCATCACGGCTGGCCGACGGCTATAATACCTCCCCAGCCTTCGATTCCACGAAGACAGTGAATCCGGAGAGAAGACCAAAGGCTCCATGTCCAACACGGTCGGCGAACTTGTTCCCCCATCCAGACTGCTCTTAGGTCCGGGCCCGAGCCTGGTGCATCCTCGCGTGCTTCGGGCCATGAGCACGCCGTTACTAGGCCATCTCGATCCCCAGTTCCTCGCGATCATGAATGAGGTCCAAGCCCAATTGCGTACGGTCTACCAGACGGCCAACCCCTTTACCATTGCGGTGTCGGGTACCGGATCAGCTGGCATGGAGGCCGCGCTGGTGAACCTGATCGAACCCGGAGATGCGGTCATCGTGGGGGTGAACGGCGTATTCGGCGGCCGGATGGCCGACATCGTAGAGCGATGCGGAGGCACAGCGGTAAGGATCGAAACCCCGTGGGGACGAGTCTTCGACCCTCAACAGATTGAAGACGCCCTGAAGCGCGCCGGACGGGTGAAGGCTGTGGCGCTGGTCCAGGCTGAAACTTCCACGGGAGCGCATCAACCTCTGAACGGAATCGGCGCACTGTGTCACCGATACGGCGCGCTCCTCATCGTTGATGCGGTGACCTCCCTCGGCGGCGTGCCGGTCGAACTCGACACCTGGGAGATTGACGCCTGCTACAGCGGGACGCAGAAGTGCTTGAGCTGCCCCCCGGGACTTTCGCCGCTGTCGCTAAGTTCTCGCTCCCTGGAGGTTCTGAAGAACAGAAAGGGCAAGGTCCAAAGCTGGTACCTGGACCTGTCGATGATCGCAGAGTATTGGGCCGAGGGCAAGCGCGCCTACCATCATACCGCGCCCATCAGCATGATCTACGCCCTTCGGGAAGCGCTCCGACTGGTGCTGGAGGAAGGCTTGGACGCGCGCTTTGCTCGGCATCGCCGGAACAGCGCCGCGTTGCTGGTGGGTCTCGCTATCTTCGGCTGCATGCCGCAAGCCCAGGACGGCCACCGCCTGCCGACTCTGAACTGCGTCACCGTGCCGAACGGCGTGGATGAGGCAGTGATCCGCAAGTCCTTGTTGGCTGAGTTCGGCATCGAAATCGGAGGCGGGTTGGGGCCGCTCGCCGGAAAGGTTTGGCGCATCGGCCTCATGGGAGAATCCTCGCGCCAAGAACACGTCATGGCCCTCCTCTCAGCACTCGAGCAGCTCGTAAGCCGGCATGGCGGACGAGCCACGTCAGGAGCCGCCATGGCTGCCGCCCTACAGTTCTATAGCAGCTCGGCGTGACCAGAGAAGGAGAGGAGATCATGGCTCCCGAGACGCCACAACCGACCGGGTTTAAGAGCCGGCCTCATCCGCCCTACACCTGGCTGCCGCTTCTCATCATCATCGTGACCGCGATTACGCTCGCCATCGGCGTTATTGCACTGCATTATCTGGAGACCCGGCTGATTGCAACCAAAGGCGAGACCTTGGCACTTGCCGCGGCAGACATTGCCGATAAATTGGATCTCCTGCTCTACGAGCGTTACGCGGATATCCGCATTCTTGCCAATGCTCCGGTCTTTCGTGGCACCAATGCGGCCCAAAAAGGAAACTTCCTAACATCCTTCAAGCGCAATTACCCCGTCTACCGCTGGCTCGGCGTGACAGATGCGCAAGGACGGATTATTGCCGCCACAGAACCCGGCACGATCGGGAAAGATCAGAGCGACCGTGAATGGTTTCAAGCGGTGCGCAGTCGCGGCGGAATTCATGTACGCGACGCTCAAGTTTCGGAAGAGGAGAGGGGCGTGTGGACCGTAGACTTTACCGCCCCTATCCTCGACAGCGACGGGAAGTTTCTTGGCGTGGTCTCGACTCGGATGGGACTTCCGGCCATTGAGGATATTTTCGCACGCACGATTCGGCGTTTTTATTTGCAGCCAGGCTCGCCGGATGTGATCGAGTACCAATTTCTGACTCGCGACGGCGATTTGATCGTGGATTCGATCTTAGGGCAGGAGGGCAAAATCAATCTGGCGCAAATGGGACTGCCGTCCGCGCTGTTCACCCGGTCGGCGCAACCGGGTTACGTGGAGGAAGAACATTTGCGTCGCCACGTCCCGGTCGTCACGGGATACGCTCAAACAGAGGGCTATGGCGAATTTACCGGTCTGCATTGGGGCATCCTCGTGCGGATGGATCGCAGCGCGATTCTGACGCCGATTCGCAATGTCCTCGGGATGCTGGGGCTTGCGGGTGTCATCATCGTGTTGCCGCTGCTGGGCTTTCTCCTGTGGACCACCGGCCGCCTGCGAGCAGAGGGGACGCAGGCGCAGGAAGAGTTCGTGCGGGCAACCGCTGCCGAATCGGCTCTGCGGTTGCGCGATCGCGCGATCGCGGCCAGCAGCAACGGGATTTTTATTACCGATCCGACCCAACCCGGCAGTCCTATCATTTTCGCTAATTCCGCCTTTGAGCGCCTGACCGGATACGCCCCGCAAGAGATCCTGGGATACAGCTATCGCTTCCTCCAGGGACCGGATACCGATCCGGCTGCCTTTGTCCAAATCCATCAGGCGCTCCAAGAGAAACGGGAAGGCCGCGTCGTGATGAAGAGTTTCGGCAAGGACGGCACAGTGCATTGGAACGACGTGATCATCGCACCGATTCATGACGAGAACGGTCACGTGACACACTTCGTCGGGGTGCTGACCGATATCACCGACCGAAAACAGGGAGAAGAAGCGCTGCGGGAAAGCGAGGCGCGTCTGGTGCAGTTTCTTCATGCCCTGCCGGTGGCGGTGTTTGTCATTGATCCGACAGGACGGCCGTGCTACGCCAACCAGGCCGCGGAACGACTGCTTGGTCAGGGCATCACTGATGTGAAGGCTGACCAGTTGGCCAGGGTTTACCAGGCTTATGTGGCTGGGACCGACCAAGAATATCCGGTAGACCGGATGCCGATTGTACGAGCCTTAGCGGGTGAATGCCTGACGATTGATGATATGGAGATTCGACAGTCCGGAAAGACGATCGCTCTGGAAGTATCCGCCCGACCTATTTTTAATGCCGCGGGAGATATCATCTATGCGGTGGCCGCCTTCACGGATATTACGGAGAGCAAGCGTGCCGAGCAAATCAGGTCTCGCCTGCTCGAGCAGGTGATCTCCGCCCAGGAGGAGGAACGCGGACGGATCGCCAGAGAGCTGCACGACGAGACGGGGCAATCGCTGACCGCTTTGCTCGTCGGACTGAGAACCCTCGAGGCGGCCCAATCGTTGGAGGATGCCAAGAAATGGGCAGAATCGCTCCGAACCGTCGCCTCGCTGACGCTCCATGAGGTCGGCCGCCTGGCGTGGGGACTGCGCCCGAGCGTGCTGGATGACCTGGGCCTGCTGGCGACACTCGAGCGCTACGCGACCGAATACGCGGACTCCTATGCGATCAACGTCAATCTCAAAACCAAGGGCTTCGGGGCGGCGCGCCTGCCGTTCTCGATCGAAACCACGCTGTACCGCATCATGCAGGAAGTGCTCACCAACATTGCCAAGCATGCGGGAGCGCACAACGTCGACATCATGGTGGAGCAGGACTCTGGATTCGTGCAGATGGTGGTCGAGGACGACGGACGGGGCTTTGACGTCAAGAAAACCTTGCGCACGCCGGGCACATCAAAAGGGCTGGGACTGCACGGCATGCAAGAGCGCGCGACCCTACTGAACGGGACTCTGACCATCGAATCTGCGCCGGGGCAGGGCACCACGATCTCTGTACAGATTCCCTTACCAAAGGTGACCAATGGAGAAGATTCGCGTCCTTATCGCGGATGATCATGCAGTCCTCCGGGCGGGCCTCCGCATGCTGATCAACACGCAGCCTGACATGATGGTCGTGGCAGAGGCCGGGGATGGTCTCCAAGCGGTCCAGCAGGCGAACGACACCCGCCCGGACGTTGTGGTCATGGACATCACCATGCCCGCGTCGGGCGGTATCCCAGCCATCGAGCAGATTAGCCAAGCCTTGCCCCAGACTCACATCCTCGTGCTGACGATGCATGACGATGCCGCCTATCTCCGGTCGGCGCTGGCCGCTGGCGCCTCGGGGTACGTCGTAAAGAAGTCGGCCGATTCGGCATTGATCTCCGCGATCCATGCGGTGCACCGTGGACAGATGTTTGTGGATCTGGCCTCCTCCAGCAGCGCCATTCAGGAAGCGCTTCTGAACCGACCAGCCAAGGACCAGATCCGACCAGGCGACTCCAGGGGTCTCCTCAGTCAACGTGAAAAAGCGGTCCTGTCTCTGGTCGCGCAGGGCTACACCAACCAGCAGGTCGCTGACCGCCTCAGCCTGAGCGTGAAGACCATTGAGACCTACCGGATGCGGCTGGCAGAAAAGCTGGAACTCCGCAGCCGCGCCGATCTTACGCGCTATGCGCTGGAGATCGGCCTGATCGGCCCGGGAAGGTTCTCTCCCGAAGATCCGACTATTTGATCCTCGTGGCGTGTCAGGGTTTCCCTGACAAGACCTATATTTTTCAGGATTTTCCCCGATAGCCAGGCGGTGTGATTTACGATAATAAGGGACCTATCCTAAACGAAGGTGACGAACGAAAGGAGCTTCATATGCCATGGGGATTGCATACTAAAGATACCGCGGGAAAGGGTCGTGTGCTGGTGGTTGATGACGAAAAAAATATCCGAGACCTTGTACGGATGACACTCACCAAGGCCGGCTATGATGTCGTGGAGGCGGAAGACGGCGCCAAGGCCGTAGAGGTCCTCCGGAGTGATGACAATCCGCTCATGGTGGATGTCATTACCTGCGACATCCGGATGCCGAAAGTGAATGGGACAGAAGCGATCGCCTTCTTCCGTGAACAGTTCCCTTCCATCCCTGTCGTGGTGATCACCGGTTTTCCAGAGACCGACATGGCGGTATCCCTGATGAAGCAGGGCGTAGTGGCTTATGTACCGAAGCCCGTCGAGGGCCAAAAATTGCTGGCGGTTGTCGAAAAAGCGATGGAACAGCGCAATGCGCTCAAGGAGTGAGCAGGCTGCCTTGTACTTGGTCTGCCCGACCGAGCACCTGGTAGACCATGACTGACTCGCTCCTTCCTCTCAACCTCACGGCGCCTATCTGCTGGAGGCGATAGCGCTCCCCTAGATAGCGCGCCGTGGATTCCCCGATCAGGATGCGGCAGGCGCTGTTTCCAAAGTGACAGTCCTCGGCCTCTTTATCAAAGCTTTCAAGCCGCGCGGCGATGTTGACGGTATCGCCGAGGGTCGTATACTTCAGTCGCTCGGCGCTTCCGAGGCTTCCGGCGATCACCGTTCCAGTGAAAATGCCGATACGTATCCGCGCCGTGGGTCGCTGTTCCTGGCGCCATCGAAGATTCAGCCGGTTCATCTCCTGCTCCATCGTGAGGGCGCACTCCACGGCCTGCATGGCATCCCGGCCGATCTCCTCCTCGGTCTTCCTGGCGATCGGCACACCGAAATTGGCTTTGATCGCATCGCCGTAGTAATCGTCCACCACCCCGCCGGACTGCATGACCAGCCGCGCCATGCTCTCTATGTATTCGTTCGTCCAGTCCATCAAAGCCTGGGGTTCCATTTTTTCGGACACCGGCGTAAAACCCTCGAGATCGGTAAAGAGCACAGTTGCCATCAGTTCCTGGGAACGCGGACGGCCGCCGTCCCAAAAGTGGTCTCGCTGCTGCCAGATGGACTCGGCCACTTCGGGCGATACATGTCGTCGAAATAGTTGCATCAGCAGCGCCCGCTCGCGCTTCTCCTGGTTGGAAACATAGGCGGTGGTGAGCGTGGCCGACATCACCCAGGCCAATGCCGGCGGCAGAAAGGGGATCCACCATCGTTGGCTGAAGGCGAAATGCACAAGCACGCCAAGCAGCGTCAGACCACCGGCCAAGGCTATGCCGAAGCGCCACGGGGAGCGCACCGCCAGACCAAGCGCGCTCCCCAGAAGCGCCCAGCAGAATATCCAGGCCGCCTCCTGTGCCCTCGTGGGGACCGCTACCGGGCGGTTCCCCTGTTCCGCGGCCTGCAATAACTGCTCGATGAGGTGTGCATGAACCAGCACGCCGCGAATCGACCGCCGGTCGGGTCCAAAGCCGGAGCTATAGGGCGTGTGGAAGCGATCCGGAACGCTCTCGGCGGTGACGCCGATCAGGACGATCTTATCCTTTAGTGCGTGATGAGGCACCTCCCCCCGAAGAACCGTGCTCATGGGAAAGGTGGCCACCGGAGCGTGGCCGCCATGGAAATCCAGCAAGATCTGGTAGCCGCCGGCGTGCGTGCCGACGTACCCGCCGTATTCGGCTTCCACCGGACGTAAGGTCGCACCGCCCAGCTTGAGATCCTGCGGATGAGAAGGATCTGCCTGGGGCGCAATCCCCACCGCCTTTAGATAGAGCAGGGCCAGCCGGAGAGAGAACGAATAGACGGTATGTTCGCCATCATCCAGAAACAGAAGGCCCCGCCGCACGATCCCATCGCGGTCCACGAGCACATCGTTGAAACCGACCTGGTCGCTGTCTTGCAGCACCAAGGGTGGCGGAATCGTCGGTTGTCCTGGACCGCCAAAGTTCATGACGGTCACGATCCCGGGATTACCGACCAATACGGCATCTAATGCTTCGCCGCCCGGCGCTACCGGCAAATCCCGATAGATGTCGAGACCGATCGCTCGCGGGTGCGCCTCACCCACGAGAGTCAACAGCCTGGCAAGCATAGCGTCCGTCAAGGGCCAGCCCCCGAGGTTTCTGATATCGTCCTCGGCGATCTCGACCAAAATAATTCGGGGTTGGGCTGCAGGCAGAGCTGGTTGGGCTCGCATCACCCAGTCGTAGGCCACGAGCTCGGTGGCTTCGAGATAGCCGGCGCTCCGAAGCAACAGCACGCCCATCGCGATGAGCGCACCGATACTCAAGCCTACCAGAGGCGGCCAGCGCAACCATTGCATGAACCGTTTCATAACTCTTAGGGAGAACCCCGGCTTGCCAGCCGGTCCATGGAATTTTATAACAGGTGAGAGCAAAAAGAACAGGGCGGTCTTTCATCCTCGAGCGCTTGACAGCGAGCGCTTGACAGCATGCGTTGCTCCGCGGGTATCATTGCTGCCCTCAAGTAGTCTTCAGACAACCATGTTTGGAGGAATCTTATGAGCGCTGAGCTGAACGTGGGAGACAAGGCGCCGGAGTTTTCATTGCCCAGCGACAGCGGTACGACTGTCAGCCTGAAAAGCCTACGGGGGAAGCAGGTGGTGCTGTATTTTTATCCGAAGGACGACACACCGGGCTGCACCAAGGAAGCCTGCGGTTTTCGCGATGCGATGAAACCGATTAAGAAGGCGAACACGGCGGTGCTGGGGGTCAGTAACGATGATGAGGCCTCGCACCAGAAGTTCATCAAGAAATACGACTTGCCGTTTACCCTGCTGAGCGACGTAGACACCACCGTATCCAAAGCCTACGGGGTATATAAGGAGAAGAACATGTACGGGAAGGTGTACTGGGGTATCGAACGCAGCACATTTCTCATCGATCAGGATGGCAAGATCAAAGCGATCTTCCGAAAGGTCAAGGTGGACGGCCATGTTGAGGAAGTCATGGAAAAATTGGAGTCAGAGTCGATTTAAATTTCGGGAAAACTCTGTCTGACGGGCGGGATTACAGCTAACTCGACTCTGACCCCATTTTTTCTCTTTTCGGATAAACAGGTGATGCCATGCGGACGGAAGCTCAGTGAAAAGTAGCCTGTCCCCTGTATTGCTGGCGATTCGCAATGTCCTCCTCCTTGACGGCAAAGGTGGCCGGCAAGAGCACGCCACGGTGACGATCAAGGAAGGGCGCATCTCTGCGATTGGGGCGGGCAGCCGCGTCAAACTCTCCAGCGGCATTCTGGTGATTGAGGGAGAAGGGAAAGCGCTTCTCCCCGGACTGATTGACTGCCACGTTCACTACTGCTTAGACGGCAGTGCCGACTCGATCCGCTCCTTCGAGCGGGACGACCCGGCGGTGACGGCTGTGAAAGCGGTCGCCCATGCCCGAGCCACGCTGGACGCAGGCATTACCACGGTGCGGGACGTCGGCTCGCGCGATCACATTTCGATCTCGGTCACCCGTGCGATCCGCGAGGGCATCATCCCCGGCCCACGGACCCTGAATGCCGGCCTCGCCATCTGCATGACCGGCGGCCATGCGTGGTTCCTCGGCCGACAAGCCGACGGCCCGGACGAGGTGGTCAAGGCGGTGCGGGAGCAACTTCGCGCCGGCGCAGATGTCATCAAAGTTATCGCGACCGGAGGCGTGCTGACACCGGGCGTGTCCCCGGGAGCCGCTCAGCTGACCTTTGACGAGCTGCGAGCGGCAGTTGAAGAAGCGGAGCGCGCCGGTCGGCGTGTGGCGGCGCATGCGCATGGTGCAGAGGGCATGAAGAACGCGATCCGCGCGGGAGTCCACTCCATCGAACATGGCACCCTGATGGACGATGACGCGTTGGAACTGCTACTGGTGCACAAGACCTTCCTTGTCCCAACGCTCTCGGCGATCCAGTCCGGCATCGAGCATGGCAAGGAAGGGGGGATGCCGGATTATGCGATGCAGAAGTGCGCACTGATGGTGGAGGATCTGAGGAAAAACTTTCGAAAAGCCGCAAAAGCCGGGGTGCGAATCGCGATGGGCACGGATGCGGGAACACCGTTTAATCTCCATGGACGAAACGCCCAGGAGCTCCGGCGCATGGTACAACTTGGAATGCCCCCTATGCAGGCGATTCAGGCCGCTACCAGTTCGGCGGCCTTACTCTTGGGGCTGGAGCATGAGATCGGGAGCATCGAGCCAGGGAAGCTGGCCGATCTGATCCTGGTAAACGCGAACCCGTTAGATGATATCGCGCTTTTGGAAGATCCAGGGCGAATTGAATTCGTGATCCAGGGCGGGCGAATTGTGAAAAGCCTACACGCCAATCCCTGAGGACTCGTTATTGTCTGCTGCGGCGGGAGGTCACACGGACCGACCTCACGCCGCGATACGAAATTGCGGCTCACCTTAGCGGCTCGTTCACAAACCTAGGCACTGTATCCAAGCCAGGCAATCCTATTGCCGGGCCTCGTACTCCGCTACTTCCCGTAATCCCACCTGCTCCAATAAGGATGCCCGTTGCATCCTGAACATCCTGTCTTGGGGGTGCCCTTGGATCTGATCAGACACGGCATTGATCGCGTCATACCAAAGCCCCGCCTCTGCGAACCGCTGGACCTGGTCGCCCTTTACCGTATCTGTAAGCCGGCGGGCCTCAGCCTGGTCAACAAGTTCCACGGTTCCCCCGGCGACTTCCATGGCTCCGCCTGCAACGAGGTCGCGCGATGAGGCCTCGCTACCATAGATCAGCGACACGTACCACCGGTAGGTCACTCCAGGGACAAGGCTGATCCCATAATCCGCCAGCCGGATGGCCTGTATGCCAGCCTGATTCGACGAACTGAGCCGCCGTTCAAGGATTGGTGTCGTCGCTTTGACATCAACCAGGGTAAACTCGATCGGGTAGTTCGTCGGCTTTGAAAGATACCAGTACAACGTGGGTTGTGTCTGCGTCGTCAACCCAACATGATCCGGTGCAAGCGGCAGCATGACCGGCCCTGACTCCCCGCCTCTGGTACCGCCGCCAACTCTGCCGCCGGGCACACCACGTTTGGGAGGGTTGTACACCAGACTGCCGCTGCTCGGTGGCTTGCTGGCGATCGCTGGACTCTGATCACCCGACTTGCCCGCTGGAGCGTCCGCAGCGCCTACAGTCCCCGAGAGACCTACGCTGAATCCCAGGAGTATCGCCACTGCCATTGTGAAGTATCTCATGGTATCACCTCCTGCATCGAGCTTCGAACTCGGTCTGCTCTGACATCACCTAACGCCTTCTTTAAAGCCAATTGTTCAGCAACAGAAACGGCGACCAATAGGCTGGATGCTGGTAGACCGGATCCTCCAGCAGCTTCAACTGTGCCCGCTGAAGCGCGGCCGCCTTCGTGATTGACCCACTCTGGAGCTGTCGGTAAAACTCCATCACCAGCTCCGATGAGGCTTGATCATTAATGAACCAGAGGGTCGCCAGCGCACTACTCGCACCGGCTTTAATTGCCACGCCCGCAAGGCCCAACGCTGCGCGATCATCTCCGGCCGCCGTCTGGCAGGCGCTGAGCACCAGCAGCGCCAGCGGAGTCTCTCGAAATCGAAACAGCCCCACAAACTCATCCAGCCGATCCATGGTCAATTTGTCGTCAAACGCCAGCAGAAAGCTCTTCCGGACGTCGCTTTCGAACTGCCCGTGGGAGGCGATGTGCACGATTGCGAACTGTCCCTCCCTCAATTCCTTCTCCACTCGCGCCACGCTGAAGTCCTCATTCAGCAGGACCGTTCCAGGATACAGCCGCTGCACGGTTTGAAGCTCCTCCGACACGTTCGGCAGCGGGGGAAAGTTCTGCACCGCTTCAGTCAGACCTGCTGAGAGCGCTTTGGTCGTCAGCCGCGTTATCGGACGCGGATCCGTCAACGTGAGACCCGGTGTCGTGGCCACAGCGTACTTCGCGATCACAAACTGCTTGCCGTCATGCAGGGCCGCCATCGGAATCGTGCGCAGCGAACCATCGGGCACAAACACCAGGGTATCAATCGGCTGCGAGCCCAGGAGGGGGTGCAATGGCCGAATCAACCAGTCATACAACTGCTGCGCATGGGGAAGGTATTCCGTCGTCGTCCGTTTTTCCAGTTTCTTTCGGAACGCACGCACTTCGCGGGTCAGTGTGTCCGCAGTGACCCCGACTGAAATACGCCTGAGTCCGCCGGGCAGGCTGACCAGCAGTTCCAGCCGATCCGGCAGAATAATGGGATAGATGACCGCCGCCGATGGCGAGACGATCTCGAGGCTTGTCGTTCGTGAGCGCGCGGCATCTACACAGTCGTCTCGGAAATAATCCCGGAGCTCCGCGACCTTGAAAGATTCAACCGCCTCGCGAGCTGCGATGAGATACGGCTCAGACTTTTCGCGTTCCTGTTCGGCTGCGGCCTGTTGCAGCAACAGGTCGGCAAGCTCAAAGTACACGCCGCCGCTTGATTCCCGGAACGATGACTGGCTGCTGCTGAAAGTCGTCGCCATCTCAGGTCGAATAGACTGAAGGGCGTACACAGCGCGCCGATAGGCGGGAACCGCTTCCCGCGGCTTCCCCAGCGCTTTCAACAGCCGGCCGGTTTGCCAATGCCAGCGGTAAAGTGATTCGGGAGCCACCGCTTGCTGGCCGGCAAAGATCGCGCGACGGGTCAGATCGAGCGCCTCCTCGTAGCGTTGCTCGTTCTCGTACGCGTTACCCAGATAGCCCCAGGCATACGAGCTGGCGAGCGGATCGCCGTTGCTCTCGGAAAGGCTTGCGGCATCATTGAAGAGTTTTGCAGCCTTCAGTAAAAGAGCGTCCTTGCCGGCCGGCAGATACGGACGAAGATTGTGATACCCCAGACCGATAGTGATCAGTCCGTAAGCCTTATCGTGGGAGGCTTCGGTGTCCTGAATCTGCTCGACGGCCTGATCCAGCCACTCTTTGGCCTCCGGGTAGCGACCGCTCTGTGAAGAAGCGGCTGCCGCATTGATCAAAGCCCTGGCGGCCACTTCTCGGTTCTGGGTGGCCTTCGCAAAAGACACGCTTTGCGTGTACGAGGCGAGCGCATCCGCATATTTCTTCTGAGAGGTCAAGAGGTTACCGAGGTCGTTCGAGACCGCCGCCGAAAGGGTTGCGTTTCCAACTTCATTCGCCAAGCGCAACGCTTCGCCTAAGTAGCGCTCGGCATTGTCCGGCTGGCCGGCTGCAAGATAGAGACTCCCGGCGCTTCCCAGCACTAGCGCCATCCTCCCAGGCTCCCGTTCCCGCTCAGCCAGTGCCATCGCCGACTTGAGGCTTTGAAACGCCTCCGTATAGTGCCCCATTGCCTGATAGGCCTGTGCCAGGCGAACCAATGCGTCCTCTTGATCCCTGCTCTTCCCGGCCTGCTCGTATTGTCGCGCCGCCGCCGTCCAATTGACCGCTGCTTGCTCAAAGTCCCCGCGTTGGAACGATGCCAATCCCTCAGCCATCTGCTGCTCGGGCGTCTGGTTTGATAGCGGAGGTTCCGCCCCTCCCAGGGTCAGCGGAAAAAGCAGCAACCCAAAGCATAAAAATGAGAGTGTCCGTTTCATAGTTTTCCTCATGACTCCCCCGCTTTCATATCAGGAAGTCGGATGGTATCGCCATACTATTCGTCTTCCTCAATTAGAGAGAAAACTCTAAAGTGTTCCGGCAGAGTCCAAACCTCCGACAGGCCCGTCTGCCAGAACTTTTAAAAGCAACGACTGTGCCGCCACTGATAACATCGTGAATGGTTGATTTCTTGGAGATATCCAGTCTTGCCATAGCAGCCATTAGCTTCCCTAGTATCAGATCGTCTGAAGGGTTATCTAAAATGATACGGGACGGAATATCCGGTGCCCACGTGTCTGCTCTATGAGTAATCCTTAGGACAATGCTGAATGACGGTATCGCCGACTTTATTTTTTACTCCTCGATCTGTCAGGAACCTCTGATAAAAATTAGAGGCTGAGGACCTCCATGACCAGTTGGAAATGCACACCGTGGTCCTGGAGATTGTCATTGGGGGTGTCTATTTGGTTCCAGCGATGGCCCCAATACACTTCGAAGCGGCTTCCTTGCATGATGTCCCAGATCAATCCAATGCCGGTGCTGGTCAGGTTCTTCGGCTCAGGGGTTGTGATTTTGGTCTCCCAGCCGCGGCCGTAATCCACAAACGGCGTCAACCAGACGATGTCCTGTCCGATCGTCGAGCGTATCACCGGAACACGGACTTCAACGGAGGCCAGCAACGCATTGTCCCGGACTAACGTGTTCTCACGGTAGCCTCGGACACTGTAGCGCCCACCGACGGCAATCTGTTCTAGCGGAAACAGACGATCTGCGGAGAGTTGCGCATCTACCCGCGCAAGCAATTGAATTCGCCATGGGTCCACTCGTCGTGCGTATTGCACCTGGCCTAACCAGGAAAAGAACTCGCCGCTCGGGACCATGGGGTCCCGGTTAATCGTGGCGTCAAAGGCGTCAATTCCAAAGGACATGCGCGAAAAAGCGGAAATGACTTGATTGCTGGTGCGATTGATCCACTCTTGGGAAAATCTCAGCGCGCTGACGACCGAGACGCCGTCCGGTGCGCCGGGCAGCGGGAAGGGTCCTCTCCCAATTACACCGAATGGATCAAAGGTAATTTTGTTGAAGAGACGCTCGCCGATCAAACCGACGGCGAATTCCTGTCTTAGCGTCCGATAGAGCGGTTGGCGCAAGGCGACGCCTAGAATCTCGGATTGACTCTTGAGATGCAGAATATCAAAGGGGCTCTCGATGACGCGAAAATCGTTCCTGCGATACTCCAACGCCACTGTCGTGTCATACGGAGTGAGCGGCAGGATGTACCGGGTCTCGAATTGTGGATTGACGCCTGCCGACTGGCCATAGCGAAAGCTGGCAATATCGCCGTGACCGGTGAGGTTCTGGTGCGCGAGGGTAACAAGTCCTCTCTCAGCGCCCACCGTCGGTGACTGGTAGTTGTTAAATTCCAGCCACATTCTTAAGGGATTAGCCTCAGCTACGCGCACATTCAATACGCTTTCCCCGCGGATGACGCCGGGCTTCAGCTCTGCGTTCAGCCGCTCAAAGCGAGTATCGGTTTGTAGAAGCTGCAACCGCTCCTGCAGCTTATTGATATTGAGAGGTGGACCTGCCCCCAGGGCAATGCGGTCCTGAATGTACTTGGGCACAAACCACCGGTTTCCTTCCACATCAATGCGGCTCAGCTTCCCCTCAATAATCTGGATTGTGAGCACGCCATCTTTCAACGTCTGATCCGGGATAATCGCGCCTGATGTGACATAGCCGTTGTTGATATAGTGCAAGGTCAACGCCATGCGGAGCGCTTCCAGATCCTCTGACGTGACCTCCCGGTTCAGATAGGGAGCGGTCACCTTGGCGAGTTCTTCCGCTGAAAAGACTGTGCTGCCGACGACCTTGATTTCCCGCACAACGACCCGAAGCTGTGGCAGTTTTTCGGGCTTGGTGATGGGCGGAGGGGGCGGCGGCAACACCTGAGGGGGCGGAGGAGACGGCAACTCCTCCGGCAACCCCGGCCGCTCAGGGGGAAAGGGCTGAGGCGGTGGAACTTGGGCTTGTGCTGAAAGCTGCAACACGCACGGCACAATCCCCAAAGCACCGATTAAGAACAGTCGCGGCGCCCAGAGCTTCAACGATTGCATAAGGGTAACGTAGTCATGATGCCGCACACATGAGAGATATCCATGCTTCAGTCTGGCTCCAATGATTCGCAAGTGAATCCGGGGGATTATAGATAAGGCAGGATCCAAAAGGTATCAGGGATAAACCGCATTTTTTAGCCCCTCTGTCAGGGAAATCCTGACAGAGCTTTTACGGATACAAGGCTCAGCCCAGAGGACAAGTTCACTGCACGCAGCCGCTATTCAGGTCCTGCCCCCAGGTGTTCAGGGCGAAGAGAGTACCGGGTTCAACACCTGAGGTCTCTGCATCCGTGGCAGGTTTCGCAGAAGCCACGCCGATCGCTCCGGTCGGAGACACCGGGCTGGGCAACAGTCCCCCGGGTTCTATAGGTACCCCATCGCGCCCGGCCACCACAAAGCTGCTGTTGTTTCCGCCTACGCCCGCGGCGCAGCGGGAGGCAAGGAGTGCGCCGGCACTCAGGAAGTTCTCGGGCAGCGGCACCAAGCTTCCACTAAGATCGGCGAGGGGCGATTCAATCGTAATCGTGCCGGACACCCCTAACGTTGAGGAGGCATCTATGACACTGGCGGGATCCACCAACAACAGGCCTGCCACTATTTTGATCTTCCCTCCTGTTCCAGCAAAGGCGTTCGCCAGAATCCGGCTGTTTTGCAAAACCACAAGTTTGGGATCGATCGTAATATTGCCCCCATTGCCAGCGCCGGTTCCGACGGAGGTGGTGATGCTGCTGTTGACCAAGTGGACAAGATTCACGGCGTGAATGTCGATGTTGCCGCCGTCCGCCAGCTTCGCTTGCGTGGTAACAGTGCTGTCCTTCATCACCAAGGCATCGCTCGCGCTGATCCCTATCGAGCCGGCATTGCCGGTGCCAAAGCTCGCTGCAGAAATGCGCGCTCGACTGTCCACCAGCACTTGATCGGCATTCACGGTGACATTCCCGCCAGGACCGGGCCCAAATGTCGAGTTGTCAATGAGCGCGCCGTCGCCCACTTCTAGGCGTCCCGCGGTAATGTGCACACTCCCAGCCGCCCCGCTTCCAGAGTGTGACTGGCTCGTAATCGCGGAATGCCCACCGCTGACCGGCGCCACACCCGAGACCATGATGCTTCCCGCTCTGATATCAATATCCCCGCCGCGACCCGAGGCCAGAGCAATAGCTTGAATATTGGCTCCGCCGGTCACAACCAGACTTACGGTTTGGATATCAATTTTGCCTCCAGGAGCGGAAGCAAACGCGGTCGCGCTGAGCGAACCCTGATCCCTTACAAGAATGCTGTCGGCTATGATCCGCAAGTTTCCCGCTCGTCCTATGCCATTGGCGACAGAGAGACCTGTAAATTCACCTGCTTCAAAAGCATTGAGCGATGTGCTGACGCCGGTGATCACAAGGTTCCTTGCTGTAATGTCCAGATCGGCGGAATTTCCTGTGCCTAGAAATGAGGTAGCAGAAATAAAGCTTCGACCCGATATATCCAAAGTTCCGACGTTGAGGGTTGCACCACCCGCATCGCCGGGGCCAA
>Ga0184623_10000371_pt1 | contig 19173 bp, 27 predicted proteins | sample PLM1_100_b1_FD_133138 | JGI IMG/M metagenome (GOLD analysis project Ga0184623, IMG submission 133138) | Groundwater sediment microbial communities from an aquifer in East River, Colorado, USA - PLM1_100_b1 | ecosystem: Environmental > Terrestrial > Soil > Riparian zone | place: USA: East River...
GTCGAACTCGCCGCCGAAGCCGCGATGCGCTCGGTCGATCGGCTCGCGTCGTCCGGTGCTGGGGTCTTCGGTGGTGGGGAACTTCCGCTCTCCGTGAATATCTCGCTGTCCGATGATGACGAGGAAGAAATCCAAGAAGGCCAATATGGCCGACGGGCGACGGTGAGCTTTTCCATGTGGGACCGGGACGAGGGACTGTAAATGCCGCAAATCTTTCGGCTAGACGGTGTGCAGGCGAAAAGCGAAGGCGCGAGTTATAGCGTCGATGCGTCGCCCACGACCACCGACGCGGTGCGGATCGCCCGGCGACTGGGAAGCCAGATCGAACTCGACTACGAGTGGGAAAATCTCCGCGATGAGGTCGCGAACAACTCCATCATTCCAGTAGACCCCGCGCTTCCCCGGGGCCGTAAGGCCAAGGTCACGATTGACTGGGAAGTCAAAGGGGCAGGCAGTGACGTGCCGCCTGAGGCTGCTCCGCTCTATATCGCCTGTGGTCTCCCAGAAGTGGATGGTGCATCAATGGTGGACTATGGGCCCCTCACGTCGGGGACGAAAGGCTCGGCCACGATCTACTGCTACGCCCACGGGCTCCTGATTCCCGTGGTCGGATGCCGGGGCCGGTTTACGTGGCCGCTCGTTGTGGGAGAGGTGGCGGTCCATCGGTTCACGATGTACGGCATGGTCCTCGTTGACCCCTCGGATGCATCGGTCCCCGCGAACAGCTACGACACGAGCGAACCGATTGCCGGCGTGAATACCGCACTGACCATCGGGTCGTGGACGCCGTCGTGGATCTCCGGGGAACTGGACCTGGCTGGTGTTGATCCCGCGCTCATCCGCAACGGCAACGCCACGGACGGGATTGGCAGCTTCGACTTTGGGACCTCGGACCCGTCGTTCCGGCTCATGGCGCAGAAAGACGCGCTGGCGACCTACAACCCAATGGCGGACAAGAAAGCGCAAACCGCGCGGACGCTCGCCATGACGTGGGGCTCGGCACAGTTCAATAAGGTCAAGGTGGTGGCGGCGCCGCTCAAGATTCGCGCGCACCGCTTCTCGGATAACGAAGGCTTCTCCTATTGGGATTTGAGCTACCGGGTTTCTTCCGGGGGAATTCTTAGATTTGATTAGACTAACTCTCGATTAGCCTGTATATTGGTGGGTATGAAGCCAGGCCCACGAGAGAGAACGAAACGCGAGCGTTGCCCGGAATGCGGTGAGTTGGTACTAGGTATTGGGCAGCACTTTCGGTGGCGGCATGGGATCAGCTTCACGACATGGCTGGTCGCGAATGAACCGAGGTACTGCAACCAGTGCGGCGGACTGATCCAGCCGGACCCGCGTGTTCCGGCTGAGGCGTACAGGAAGCGGATGCATTGTGGCGCACAGTGCCAAAGCAAGTACCGCACTGGCCCCAATCATCCGAGATATAAGGGTGGGTTCATCGACGACAAGGGTTACAGGATTGTCTGTGTGAGCGGTCGCCGCATTCAGGAACACAGGGCAGTGATGGAGGCAGTTCTTGGTAGGCGACTAGTAACACGCGAGCATGTGCACCACAAGAACGGGGACAAGCTCGATAATAGGTTGGAGAATCTGGAAGTGATGGACATTCGTGAGCATTCACGGCTCCACAATTTCCTGAAGCACTAGCACCCCTCCCCCGCTTTCGGGCGGGACTGAAGTTCGCGTAGGACCTACCGGCTCGCCCCCCCCAGCGGGGCAGCCATGAAACCAATCATCTCCAATCGCTGGGGGCATCATGTCTGAGTCTGAAGCACGCGACGCCTACGTGGGTGTCGAAGTCCCACTCCCGAACGGCAAGACCGTCACCGGAAAGCCCGTCCCCTATCGCGACGGGATGCGGCTCCTCGTCCTCTCCGAAGCATTTCTCGCCGGCGGGGCACCGACTGACACACTTGTGCCGATGCTTGCGCAGTTCGAGCAACTGACCGGCATTACCGGGGAGAAGCTGGAAACGCTGTGTCCTGGGATCTCGCTCGGGGAAGTCCTGGACGTGGCGCAGCGTTTTTTCTACTGGCGGCGGACCGCGCCTATCGTGGTTCCCCAAAACCCAAGCCCCAGCAACCCGGCGCCGTCCCCGTCGCCGAGTGGTGCCTAATGGATCTCGTGGCGGACTTCGCGGATCGCTTCGGCGCACCACGAGCGGATACGTCGTGGCACGAACTCGTGTCTCTTGCGAAGCGCTCGGGAAGGCTCCAACTCCGCGACCGCCTGGTGTTGGCGGACGGGCAGGAACTTGGCCGGAAGATGGCGTCCGAGAATGACGCGGTTCAGGGAATGATGCGCGCGAAACTCGACCGCATCGCCTGGCCGGGGGGTCAGTAATGGCCATTTGGGACGTCATTGTCCGCACGTTCTTCTCCGACTCCGGCCTTTCGGCCGGGCTCGCGAAGGCGAACGCCGGGTTAGACCAGCTCCGAAAAACGGGACCCGGCGCGCGGGCAGGACTCCGGGCCGTCGAGATCGGCGCTCGGCAACTCGCGTTCTCGGCAGCAGGATTGTCCGGGGGGATCGGCAACCTCGCTCGTGGACTGCTCATGTTCGGGGGCGGCTCGGCCCTCATGCTGGGCGCCGTTGCGGGGATTGGTGCCCTGGCGCTCGCGTACCGTCACTTCACCAGGGACTCCCGTGAAGCCGCCGCCGCGCAGATCAAGCTGCGCGAAGAACTGGTGAAGGTCGCTCAGGCTGCGCGCGAAGGCAGACTCCCTGGCACTCAGCGCATCGCCACCCAGCAGGAGCAGCGGGCGTCTCGGTTTGCCGAACTCAACGCCCTGATTGCTACGCGGCAAAGCCAACTCTCTGCTCTGGTACCCGGCCAAGCGTTCGCCCACGAGACGGAGACCCAAACACTCCAACGACTACTCGCGGGAGACAAAGAACTCAACGCGCTCTATCGCGAACGCCGGGGGCTGGGGCAGGACATCCGGACAGAGGTCGTGAGTGCGGGAGAGGCCACCAAGAAAGAAGCCGACGAACTCAAGCGCGCTGCCGACGAGGCGCGGCGGCTGAAACTGGAAGCAATCGAGTTTCTGCAAGCCACGCTCCAATTGGAGCGCGGCGGCGGATTCGGTGGACTCCCCCAACGCTTCACCGCTCCGGCCTTTGGATCGTCTGCCGTCCCCCGCACGGGCGGTGCCACCACGTTCGCGAATATCCGCGGCAACCAGCCCCGCTTTGTTCCCGATCCGTTCCCCAAAGAGCAGGCACGCATCGACGCCCAGCAAATCGCGCAGATGGCGATGATGAGTCTGATGATGGGCGCCCGTGGCGGGGCAAGCGGAGCCTTCGGGGCTGCGGGGGGATTGCTGTCGGGCATCAGTGGCCTGAAGGGCATCGGCGCTGCAGCGGCGGGACCACTGGGCTGGGCAGGCTTCGGCCTCTCTGCACTGGGCAGCGTATTCGGATTGTTCGACAGCTCCGAAGAGCGCCGCCACAAGGAACAGATGCGCGAGCTCAAGAAGTTCAACGAGCGCCCCATCCTCGAGCCCACCCGCTTCGTCCTGAATATCGTGGACCCCGTGAGTGGGCGGGTGTCGCAAACCATGTACGAGATCGGCCGGCGCGAAGATCGGGACGCCCAAGACCGTATCCCGGGAGGTCCCTAAATGGCAAACCAAACCATCGTGTTGGTCGAGAATGCGTTTAGCCGGATGCAATTCCCGTTGCATACGATCGCGGCAGATGAAGAGGCGGCGAATCACGAAGCTTTCCGCGTGGCGGATGGTCGCCGGTCTCCCTTCGACTACTGGGAACCCACGACGGCGAACGCCTCGCACAACATCAAGGTGACGTGCGACCGCGTCCGGGCGTTCACGATGATTGCGATTGACCGGGGGCATAATCTCGGCGGCAAACAAATCGTCCTCGAATGCTCAGATGATGACTTCTCCACGACGCAAACAGTGCTGGATATCGTGCTGCCCAGCGTCTCCAGTGCGGGGACGGTGGACGACACGTTTGGCGTCCGCACGGAAGAGGGGGCGTGGGTCCGGCGGTTTCCTGTGCGATACGCCCGATACTGGCGGGTGCGGATTCCCGCGATGGGCGCGGGGATCAAGCCGAAGATCGTCGGCCTCTGGCTCGGGATGGCGTATGGCTTCGAGCCGGATCGGCCGATGAGCCCCGACACGGACGACCTGAGTCTCGAGGAGTCTGTGAGCGATGCGGCATGGAGAGGGTCCGGCCGCCCCGCCAACGTGCGAGCCGATGCGTTGCACGTCTCATTGCCCACGCTCTTTGACTACGACCTTGCCCGCTATCACTTGGCCTATCACTACGCCAGACGCCGGCCGATGTGGATCGTGCATGACGAGAACGTTGCCCAACAAGCTCTCTTAGCGATTCGTCCCGTAGGGCAGATGGGCTTCGTCCGGGAAGCGTCGTGGTTCTATCACCGGGCGATGATTCCCTACCAAGAGCACGAGGCCAAGCCCAATGGCTGAAGTCCAACCTCAGGACATTCTGTTGCGTGTTGGCGGCCTCAACCGTCAGGGGATTGTTGCGGGCACGCGCCGCACCGAAGAACACAAAGAATCCTTTACCCGCGCCACGGTCAAACGCGCTTTCCGCGATAGAGATGGCAACGCCCGGCGCGCCTCAGCAGGCAGCCTCGCGCTCGACTGGCCTACCGGGTTAGTGGATGCGGCAGGCAATCCGATTGGTGGACCGCTCAGCGAAGGTGCGAGAAACCAGCTCGTCACGGACCCGGAAAACTTCGGGGCGTGGACAACCGCTGGGACTATCGCTGTGACGGGGGGCCAAGCTGATCCGTTCGGCGGCACATCCGCGTATCTCTTGGATTCCAATACGCCGAACACCAATGACGGCGTGCTACAAAATATCACGTTCACGGGCAATGCGACAAAAGCCTGCGCGTTCTTTATGCGCGCCGGCACGAGCAGCCTTACGAGAATCACAGTAAAAGGTGCGGCGATACGCCATGAAATCCTGGCTACCTGGACTGCGGGAGTGCCAAGTCTCGCCACAGCCTCGGGGGGCGGCGCCCTGTTTGCGGTCGTTCCGTGGGGTGCTGGGTGGTATAGGCTAGCCGTGAATGCCAATGGTGTGCTCGCCGCGGATACCAATTCGCTCCGATTCGACCCCGATGCGAACGGCGGCGGCGGAACTGTCTATGTGTTCGGCGCCAACGCTTGGAACGCGCCGTTCCCCCAGAGCTACCAAGCCCCCGGCGAAGCCACAGGGGTAGCTGATGCGCTGACCACCCCGTTCAACTTCGGCCCGCTTCCGGAAATGACGGTGCTGGTACGGCTTGGACGTCCGCTGCACGCAGACGCGGGCGCAGCAACAGCACTCGGCGTGTCCCCCGGCATCTTCTCGTTCGGCGCTGGGAGTGCGGCAAGAATCGGCGCGTACTTCGACCCCGCTGCCCGGAACATCATCTCGGTCATCGACACCGGAACCACAGACGCCACGCAGACGACACCAATCCCAGCGGGGAATCCGGTCATCTGCATTCAGTACCGCAACCTGACCACCGGGGGCTCGACAGCGTTAGACGTGGGCTCTGGCATGACGGCGTTCAGCTCAGCGGCGACGGCGTTTAGTGCGTTCTCCAGCCAGACCCTACGGGTCGGGCGGTACGATGATGAACTGTACGGCGTTGTCGGGGAGATGGTCGTCGCGCGCGGGCTGCGGACGCGCACCGAAATGCTGGCGATTCCCTAAATGCTACGATTGAACCTCGATGCCGAGTTGCCGCAGAGCGATTTGGCGCAGGGCTCGCCGTGCGTCTGCACCGTCGTGCGTCATAGTCCCGTCCGGGAGGGTGACGGAACCACCGTACTCATCAAGCAAATCAACAAACTCGTCAACCACCGCGTCGATGGCAGAGGCTATGCGATAGGCGACCTCGTCGCGGTCGAAATCATTCAGTCCATAGTCGCGGATTTCGCGCTCAAACTCGGCTCGGTCCATAGGAAAAATATAACACTTGGAAGCGGCTCCGTATGAGGGCCGGCTGGAACACGGCGATTGAGGAACGTACCCGCCGGACTGACGCCACGGTGCGGCCCATCGTCATCGCGGCGGCCGTCGAGAAGAATACGGACGGCTCACTCCGGGCCCACGTTCGCAAGAGACAAGCCGACTGGAACGAAGCCGACTCCGTGGTGGGGCTGGACATCCTCCCCGAAGGCGACGTGCGGTTGGACGATACGATTGTCACGCTCGTCCAGAATACCACCGCACACACCGCCTATTTCACCGACTTGAACCGCATCACCCCGTTCGACGTGGCGGCCATCGAGTGGGGCGGGGCGGAATCCAACGACCTTGAACTGGACCGCCTGAAACTGTGGCTTGCCCCGCGCGTCTCGGGTGCTCTCAACCGCGAGGTCGTGCAGTGGAAAGTCGAACTCAGGCGCGCGAGTACAGTGGGTGGAGTGAGTGACTCCGCGGGCATCACGCGCACCATGCTCATTACCGCCCCGCTCTGTGACGCTGTTACAGTGCCGGTGACGGGCGATTCCGAAGGGTTGGTGACGTTTGACTTCACGGCGTTGCCGGAACGCCCCAAGCCCAAGAAATGGGGCACTGAGTTTACCGACCGGTTCGACTTTGCTGCGCTCTACAACCGCCCCGTCACGCTCGTCTTTGTCTACGCCCTCAACGCGACCGGGGGCGCAGCGGCCAACGTGGGGCTCGGATATGATACGGCGGCCTCCGTGGGCTCGCCGAACACCTTGAGTGCACGGCGGCTGATAGACCGCGCCGACGTCGATACGTTCCCCCCTTCCCATCCACCGTTCAGTTGGCAGTACGAGGACACTGGCGCGGCCGCTGGGACGCCCCGGATGAGCGTCGAGACGGGGACCTATACCTCGGACATCATCGAGTTTATCGCCAACCCGTTCAGTCTCGGGGGTGCCCCGAGTGGAGACGTGCAGCTCGTTCTGCAAGGCGCTGTGCCAACAGGAACGTCTATCGTGGGCGAGGTGCGGAACGATGCCGACTCCGGGTGGGTGACGTTCACGGACGGGCAATGGATGATTGCGGACCTGGCCTTAGTGCCGTCCACCACACGGAAGATGCGCGCCAGCCTCAACACCAACGCCGCGGGGAACCTCACCCCCACGCTGAGGGGGTTGGGACTCGAAGCCTTCGTGGAATACGACTGGCGCAACATCGCGACGGTCACGGGGGGAAACTGGGCGATTGATCCGGTGACCTTACGGGGCGAAATCCCTGAGGTCACGATCACCGCGATTCGCGACGGGGAACGGGACTACCACGACGCCGCAACCGACCTGCTCGCGAACAACCACATCGGCAACATTCGGATGCGCCTGTACTGGGGCGACGATACGCTCGTTCGGTACCAATGGCAACACATTGACGACTTCCTGATAGACGGCAGTCATCCCAGAAGCGCTGACATCTCGCTGCGCTGTCTCTCGGTGCTCTGCTTGCTCAGGGACATGGTGCCCCGATACGAGCCGGGCGAGAACGTCCCACCCGATGGCGACAACACCGTGGGGGCCTGGACGACGGACGCTGGTGGTACGACCAACCTCTACCAGCGGGTGGACGAAGCGACGTTCGACGATACGGACTACATCCGCTCGGAAGTGAACCCTGCCAACTCGCAGTACATCGGGACGTTCGGGACGCCGGTTGATCCGGTCGGGCGACGGCACTACCTGGAGTACCGCTACCAGAAGGACTCCACCGACACGATGGATTTGACGGTGGAGTTTCGGCAGGGGACCACCGTCATCGCTTCCACCACACATACGAATATCCCTCAAGAACCCACAGCGGGGAGCTTCAGCCTCACCGATGCCCAAGTGGTGCTGATTACCAACTACACGGATCTGCGCTGGCGCGTCGTCGCCAACCGCACGGCAGGGGCAGGCTCGACCCGGGTCCGGGTGACGTGGGTGCGGTTTCGGACGGGCGGGAAACGCGACGAGCTGGCCTACCTCAACTCGACGCTGAAAGACACCTACGACGACTTGCTCAACGCCCAACTGATTCTCGACGAGCGGTACGTGGGCCCGGGGATCGAGGACGATACCACGACGGTGACTAAGACGCTGACGAATCCATCCGACCGTGGGAAGCCCACGAGCAAGGGGGAGGTGGACGCACTCGCGCACCTGGCTGGCGGGGGAGTGATTTCGAGCCAGGGGAGGATTGTGTTCCGCGAGTTGTACGGCACCCGTCCAGTACGGGCGATCTTCCCGTCGTTCGAGATTCAGATGGAATCGGCCGGACCGGGCTACGAGGAGCGGGTACCCGAGTATTTCGTCAAGTGGAATTGGAATGAGTCAGTCGGGCGATTCGCGGACGAGGTGCGGACGTTCCATGCGGGGGCGCTGCTGAACCTTGGGGCCGCCAGACTGGACCCGCCCCGTATCCTCGATGACGAAACCTCGAAGTGGATCAGCACCGAAGCTTTAGCGAACACGGTGGGGACGCGGCAAGTTACGGCCATTGGACCGGGGCTCCTGATCTGGCGCTTCACGTCCAGCTACCCGTACCCTGAGCTCGAGCCGGGGGACCTGGTGCTGGTGCAGACGGACCAGTTCGTCGCACGGGACCCCGGGGCAGGGCGGGCCATTCGTGGCGTGACGGTGGCGGCAGCGGTGGTGCAGTCGGTGGACGTGTCGGCCCGGCGGTTTGGCGTGTGGATCAGAAGCTACGCCGACCTTGGGATCGAGCTTGAAGTGGCGATTCGGCTCGGGCTCGGACCAATCAAGTCAGCAATTCAATGGTTCGACGTTGTGATCGACCTTGCTGGCAGAGTGTTCGTCAACGCGGGCACGGTGAATAGTCAGTCTATCAAGGTGGCCGCATCAGTCAGTGCGATGCCTACCGATGCCACAGTGCGGGCCGCATCCGCCCAGGCGCTGACCGTCACTGGACAGCTTGCGCAGTTCAATACGGGCGTCGTCGCGCTCCCCAGCCAGACGATCTACGTCAAGGCGTTCGCCTATGAACTCACGGGTGGGGTCGGCCAGGAGTCCACTGCCCAGCAGTCTACGATCCCATTCCCCCCGTCCGCGATGTTCGACAACGGCCTGAAGACCAGCAACTTCACCATTGACTGGCGGAACGGCGGGCGCCAGAAGGTCCAGCTCGGCGCGTCGGGGCTCTCGGTGGCGTTCATCAACCCGCAATCGGGGATGCGCTCCACCTTGCTTTGGCAGCAGGATGTGACGGGAAGCCGGACACTCCCGACCCACGACACGAACGTGGCGTGGTCGAACGACACACCGCCCGTACTTTCGACGACGCCGGGCGCGTTTGACTTGTTGGAGTATCGCTACGACAGCGGGCCGCCCACTCGGTACTTCGGGATTGTCGTGAGCCAAAACGTGATGTTGCCGACGCCGCAGGTACAGAGTCTGACTCAAACATCGTTTGGGACCGACACCCAAATTCACGATGTAAGCATGCCCGCATCAGTCAACGCTGGCGACCTGCTGTTGATGCTATTCGCCGCTGATGGCAACCCGTCAGTCACGACGCCTTCTGGCTGGACATTGCTGCGGGCCCTGAATCTCGGGACTGCAAACATCCGTGTCTATGGCAAAGTCGCGAGCGGCAGCGAGGGCGGTACGACTGTTAACGTGCAGACCAGCGTGAACGAAACCGCTGCCGCTCAGGTCTATCGTGTTACAAACTGGTTTGGGGCGTTAGCTGGGGTGGAAGTCACTGACCCCGGAAGCACCGGCACGGACGCGAACCCAGACCCCCCGAGCCTGACGCCGAGTTGGGCAACGGATCGCGGTTTATGGTTGGCTGTCGCTTTTACCGACACGGCGCCGACGGTGTCAAGTTATCCGGTCCCATATGCGAGCGGCACCAGAACGGCCTCCGGCGGCGTTAATCCATGCATGGTTGCGTCAGTTCGTCGGACACTCTACGCGGCACCCGAAAACCCCGGCACGTACACACTCAGCGCGTCGGTGGATTGGGGTGCGCTGACAATTGGCACAAGACCGCCAGCCTAGGGGGATTAGCCACAAGGAAAGGTTGTCGTTGTGCGAGCACGCGGGCCAGTATAGCGACGTGGGGTTGTAGTCGCATGGTATCACGCCGGGATAGGACATCAAAGGCGTCGGCGAAGGCATCGGCGAAAGCCTCAACATCTGTGCGACGGTCGTCGCGCAACCCCAGGCTGTCGTAAAACAATTCCGGGTTTATGTCCGACAGCATGTGACCGGCCTCGTGCAGGAGGTCACGCCGGTTGTCCGGGTTTCGCAGGATGATCTGGTTCGGCGCTATGAACCGACCGTGCTCCCCGAGTCTGTGCCTGACCGAAATCTGCGGGCGCCGACCCAACACAGCAGCCAGCGAATCCACTAGCGGGCGATCCTGTGCGTCGAGCGTGCCGCACGCTGCGAGCAGGGATAGCAACAGCAGGGAACGGTTCACGGTGCCTTCCTCCCCAGGTAGCCATCTGTGTTGCAGTCGGCTGGTTCAACCCCGAGCGAGCGACAGTATTCTAGTTGCTCCCGCCGAGCGCGGGCAAACTCCTGCCGCCGCTGCCCGGTCGCCACCGAGTCTCGCCGGGCCTGGATCGCACGCTGCTCGCTGCGAAGTGTGGCGACATAGTGAAGCTCCGCACGCGTTGCCAACACGGGATCCCAGTCGTGCAGGCGGATAAGACAGCTCGCCAGCGCATCCCAGGTCTCTCCTACTACGACCTGACACTGGGCGAGCTGGCGCTGTTGACGTTGTTCCCGACGCTCAGGGGCACCATCCTGCCACACGATAAAGGCAATCGCCCCCACGGCCACTAGCAACGCGATCCAGTTACGCGAGTAGCGCATTATTTCCTCCGGGCCTTCGCCCAGCGCGCCCTCGACGCCCGTCGCGCTATCTCACTCCGGCGTTCGGGGGATAGTTTCGCCTTGCGGGCTTTGCCCCCACGGCGGCCCAAGGTGACAGCGTGGCGGTTCTTCATGGCGCTAAGCATAAATTGTCGCGCCCCTGGACGCTAGGGGAAGGGAATCCGAAGGTTGCATTACAAGCAGGGAATCCTTAATTTGTAGGCAGAGCAGCACAACTATGGCGGGCACCAGTCCCGCACACAGAGAAGTATTCGCGGACCTTTGCGTCCCTTGGCCATTTGGCCTCGGGGCGCTTTTCGTTTTTTGAGCCGGTATTCTGCCACCGTTGCATCCGGGAGTCGCGCACTGGGCGCGGCAAATAAACGGTAGGTACGAGAGAGACAGGCGAGCGGTGCTACGCGCTCCATTGCTACAGATGCCTGACCCAAAGTCTGCGCCGGGAATGGGACGACCGGCAACCCAAACTGTGAGCCGAAAGGCTTAAGCGTGACAGTTCTCTGCTCCTACGCCAGTGCTATACAAGTCAGAATCCCAGTGCTGACACCCCCATCACAGGGGGTAGCGTCCCGCTTTGCTGGCGTAGGAGTTGGGATTCTCCTAGGGGGGTTCATGAGTACGGAAGATGGCAAAGTCTACTGGGAGCCATGACGAAGGACGTGCTGCGCCCCTGTGATGTGAAGCTGTCGAACGACCTCCATGCGTTGACGGCGGCGTTCGACGCCTTTCGCGAACTGATGGACGAGCGAGACAAACGCTACGCCGAGTTGGACCGATCCAACAAGGATGCCATCCGTGCGGCGTTCAATTCGGCAGAGCGTGCGGCCGAGAAAACCGAACTCGCCCTCAAGGAATACAAGGTGGGCGCGAACGAGTGGCGGGATACCGTGCGGGATGTGATCGGAAAAACGACGGGCCACAATGACGCGGTGGCCGCTGCACAAGTCACCCAGCGGTGGATGATTGGCCTTGCCGTCATGACCGTACTCTCCCTTGTAGCGAACTATCTCAAGTGAGCCGCCTCGGCAGTAAGAAGTTTCTCGTTGTCATGACGACGCTGGTCTTTGGGTTCATCCTCTCCTTGCTCGGGAAGCTCACCGCGGATTTTGCGATGATCGTGAGCATTGGCGTCGGGGCGTACATGGCGGCACAAGGGGCGGTCGATTTCAAGAACGGCAAGGTGACGCCGTGATGTTGTCACGGTACGGCTCGACGCCCATGGGCACGTTTGGTGAGCTGACGCTCGGCACGCAGAAATGGTTCACCGTTGAGAGGCCATGGGCACAGAACAAGCCATCCGTCTCCTGTATTCCGGCGGGTGTGTATGCCGTCAAGCTCGGGGCGTTCTACTCCGGTGACGGCATCGGCGGAAGGCCGGACTATCCCGCCTACGAAATCCTGAACGTCCCTGGCCGGGCACAGATCAAGATTCACAAAGCCAACATCGCCATTCAGGTCAAGGGCTGCGTCGCGGTAGGCAAAGACTTGGGCTGCGATGGCGGACACTGGGCGGTGCGCCGGAGTGCGGACGCGTTCCAAGAATTGATGACCGCCGCGGCGCTCTTGGACCCGCAAGAAATCACCATCAGTTGGGCGGAGCCCGAGCCGTGACGACCGTCGTGAGCTGGCTCATGTTCGGCCTCGTCCTCGGCGGCTACTACGAATACGGCCGCACGTCGAAGACACATCCGCTGGCCCCGTGGCATCAGGTGGGTTCTGACTCCTACGCCTTCGTCGTCAATCTCAGCGATACCGCGTTACCCGTAGGGGCGATTGCGCCGAAGGTGGACCGCGTCATCCGGCTCATGGGCTTCGCGCCCCCGCACGACTCGGTGTATCTGCGAATCCCCTACGCGGATACGTCCATCCTGCTGTTGGTGGGGGATGCATGGATACCCTTGGAGTTGAAACGTCCGGGGATACATCGGATAGAAGTCCGGCCGATACCACGGGACCGGCGCGGATGAAGTGCCTCGTGGATGCCCGCACCGTGCTGCTCGTCACGCTGGCGCTCGTGTGCGCGATTCTCTTGGCTGCTGGCTCAGCCCTCTACGGACTTCACGCCAGCCAGAAAATCCGTCACGCCTACGACGTGATCACGCGAGCGGATTCCCTCCAACGGGATTGGATCGGGCGGGGCTGTGCGCCGCGATCAAAAGCGTTGCCGTGACCGGATGACACCCTTCGAGAAAGCGGCCCTCTCGGCCATACTCTACGCTACCACCTGTGGCGCGGGTGCCCAAGGACAGGAAGCCGTCATCCGGTTCTACGATCCGGTCCTGCGTGAACTTGGACAACTTGCCGACACGGCGCATATCGAGCATTACCGCTGTTTGCTGGGCGTCTGGCAAAACGACACCCTCTACATCACCGCCGCCTACGAGCCCGAGATCATCGCGGCGACCGCCTTGTTCGTCTCGACGGGACCCTGCCCGCCGCGGCTCACACAGGGGGAGTTTCACAATCACATCCCGCGCAATATCACGGTGATGGGCGAGGACCGGGGTCAGATATGGCCGCTGGAGTCCTACTGTGTGTTGTCGCCCGTGGACCGGCGCGCCGAAAAGCGTCCGAGCCCCCCACTCCTCCAGCTCATCGCGGTGACGAAGGACCTGTCCTGTCTCTGGGTGTTCATCCAGGGCCGGTATGAACGGCTTCCACAATGGCCCGCAAAATTAGAACCATGACACGGCGTGAGAAAGATGCGATTCGGGCCATGCCCTGCGGGAAATGCGGAGTGATGCCGCCATTTGGCGACGGCTCTCGCTGTCACCCGCATCGCATTGAGCCAGCCAAGGGCTACGTCACTGGTAATGTTGTGCCGCGATGCCCGGACTGTCATGCACTCGAACCGGGACATCTGCCGATCACCAAGTATGCGCATCGTGCGGTCGTAACGCTAAACCAAAGCCTCACCCGGGCGCAGCGCCAGGAGAATGGTCGCAAGGGTGCGTTTCGGATGCACGCACTGTATCCACAACTCGCCAGTGAGACGATGCGCCGTACCATGAGAGAGAACCCCCCAAACCTGGATCAACTACGCAAGAACGCAGTGGCTGGTGCTCGTCGGCTCCACGAACTCTATCCCGAGCTGGCGCGAGAGATGGGGCGAAGGAACGGTAAGAAGTATGGCCGTAAAGCCGGATTGGCCGCAGCAAAGTGGCGCGCCGAGAACACCACCCATGAGATGCGATCTGCCGTAGCCCACAAGGCGTGGGCAACAAAGCGGGCCAAGGCCGCACCCCGGGTTGCGCCATGACGTGGGAACCTGAGCCCGCCGACGCGTGGCGCGAGTGCCCGGAGTGGCCAGAAGAATGCGCGCCGGTGGAATACTGGATGTATGCCAGCGTCCCGGCGGGGACGGAGCTTTGAGCGATGATCTGGCCGCGTCTGGGGCGCCCGTGGGGATCGGACTTCTGGACCTGCCCGCAGTGCAGTCGTCCGGCGAAGCTGTGGCCGATCTGGCTGTGCGACGCCCCGTATTGGAGGTGCGAAGTGTGCAAGATCAGCGGGCGGCTCGACTCCGGCGCCTCTGGCGTCGCGCGATGACCGAGCCGAGTAAGCCGGACTGGGTGACGCATGACAAGTGTTGTGCGTCAGCGCATTCCTCGTTGAAGCGGAGGACCGACTGATACCGACCGCGCAGGAAACGGAGGAGCTGCTCGCATCGCTCCGCGCGCACAAAGATACCAAAGCCACCACCGACCAACTGCTCAAATGGATTCGCGCCCGTCGCGGCAAAGAACGCATCAAACGGGTCCGGCCTGAGTCCGAGTTTCCCGAACTGCTCGTCACCGTCCCCGATTCCTGGGATGCGATTCAGCTCGCGCCACTCTTTGACGTACACATGGGCCACGCGCGGCACGACGCGGAGATGTTTGCTCGACACCTCCGCTGGCTCAAGGACACGCCCAACGTCCTGACGTTCAACGGCGGCGATCTGATCGAGAACGCCTCCAAGGTCTCCGTGGGGTCAGGGGTGTACGAGCAGGACTTGGACCCCCAGCACCAGCTCGTCGCGAGCCTGCTCCAGTTATCGGGCATCGCCCATAAGATGTTATTCGCCCTACCGGGGAACCACGAGGACCGCACGGATGTGATGGGCTTCTCGGTCGCCTCGTGGATCGCCGCGCTCCTGGAGATTCCCTACTTCCCAGACTACGCCTTCACGACGATCCAGTGGCGTGGCAATCGGTTCCGGCTCCTCGCGCACCATGGGACCGGGGCGGCCCAGACGGCCGGCGGGCAACGCATGGCGGCTCGCAAAGACCTCAGTTGGGCAAAACCCTTCGACATTTTCTGGACCGGCCATCTGCACAATCCGCTGATTGATGTGTTGTTCCAGACGGACTTCGACCAAGAGACGGGACGGATATTTGAGCGCAATGGCGTCATCCTCATCTCACCCTCGTATCTCAAGTTCTTTGGCACCTACGCTGCCAAGAAACGCTATCCGCCGGGGAGCCGGGGACTCGCGGCGGTGACGCTGCGGCCGGACGGGCGGATTGATTCACAGATTCACGCGAACGGGAGGAGATTGTGAGACCCACGAAGAACGCGCTACTCGACGCGCTCAACCAATACGGGCGGGCGATGGCGAAGAAACCCGCCGGGGAAGGTTGGTCCACGCTGCAGGAATTGTCAGCCCAGGAAGGCGTGAGCGTGCCGGCACTGAAGTACCGAATGGACATGGCGCGCAAGCGCGGGCTGCAATTCGAGATGGCCCCCGGCACACAACTCGATGATGACGGGAATGCCCGGAAGGCAATTTACTGGCGCCTGAAGAACGGGAAGCCGAAGTGAGCCACGCGCCGTTGTGTGTCATCTGCTATCAGCCGAACACCACGAACCTTGTGCTGTGTGCGGAGTGTGAAGAGTGGACACAGAAGTCTCGGATACGCGCAGGACTCCCATTGCGCTTTGCGAAAGTGCTGGCGGTGAATGATGAGCCAGACGACTAAGAACTGGCTCCCCGTTGTGGCGATTCTCGTCGGCGCCGCGCTGTGGAATGCGTGGTGCGACAACCCCCAGGTCCGTCGGGATGCGCTCCAAGTCCAGCAAGACACGAGAGACGACTCGACGCACGACGCGAACGAACGGTGGAAAGCCGACTTCGCTGCTCGGGAGATGCAACGAGAAAGCACGTTGTCTGTAATAGGCAAAGATCGTGACTATTATAGACACCGTGCGGCTGTTCTCACGGCGAGAACGATCGTTGTCGATTCCGCTACACTCCGAGCAACGTTGCTGGCCCAGCTCGCCGTGCGGGACACGCTGATAGCCAATTCGCTATCAGTCATCGCACAGCAGGACATACAAGTTTCGATATACCGGGCGATGGTGGTAGACCGGGATTCGCTGCTTGTGAAACGCGAGCGGGAAATCGCTGCGCTCACGACCGCACGCGACGTGTGGAAACGGCAAGCGCAGCAACCCAGCTACACCGTCACGGATATTGTCGGGGGCGCGGCGCTGGGCTACGGCTTGGCCGAAGAGAACGAGATAGCGGTAGCGGTAGGCGTCACGGCCATCGTCGCGCCCCGCGTGTTCCGCCTCATCGGGAAAATCTTCTAGTGCAGTTGCTGGCTCGCTGCTGAGTCGCTAGACTTACTGCGCGACTGTGGGTGGGATTCTGTGATAGAAGGGCGGTCCCCGTGGGGGTTGTTGCCCGTAATAGGGCGCTGGCTGCCCACGGGGGGCAAGGGGGGGCCCGCCGGCCTACCGCCGCTCGGTGGGACCGCTTCCCACGGTAAGACACTTCGCGGTGGTCCCCCACGGTAGGGAGAACAGGGTGCGTCGCAGGTTCGCGCCTGCTAGAGAGACGCGCAATAGGTTGCGGGATTGCCCGCGAAGGCCCCGCGCCGAACTTTGCCACCGTGTGCGCTCGCCCCGTGCGTGGGGCCGTCGGAGGTACTCCGACTCTTGTTCCGGATTTTCCCGGCCTGAGCGAAAGAGCGTGACGTATCCGGGCAGCGCCCAGTCGAAAGGCTGGGCGTTCGCTTTGCAGGGTAGGGGGGGCTTGCGCGTCAGTAGGTAACGCGTACATTGGGGACACCATGAGGCCCCCGCGCGAACGCCGAATCTGTCCCGCCGCCTACTGTGGCAAGGTGTTCACCGTGAAGCGTCCCCATCAGAAATTCTGCTCGACGCGATGCCGCGTCCGCCAATGGCAGGCCGAGCACCCCCGTATCAAGACACCGATCGCCGCGTGACGGCACGTCGCTCAGCAGCGCCCGTTCAAACGCGTTTATTCACACCCGTGGCGTCTTTTGCGGGCTCAGCTTTACATAATACGGCTGTACCCGCTATCACGGCGGTGCGGGGGTGTAACTCCGCACCGTTCAGTGATATGCGCCTGCCCCCCGGTGTCGCCCTCGATTTTCCTCCCGGCGTCTTTGTGCGCTTCGGCACCCAGTCACGCCGCGTCGGGTATCGGGTTGCTGAAAACGGGTGCTGGCTCTGGCGGGGCTCGCTTGACCCCGACGGGTACGGGCAGGCCTTCAACCACCGATTGGGGCGGGTGGACAAGGCGCACCGCGTCGTGTGGGAGCACTACTACGGGCCGCTCCCAAGGCGGGGCGGGGCCGAACTTGATCACACGTGCCGTAGCCGGGCGTGCGTCAATCCCCAACACCTTGAACTCGTCACCCACCGCGAGAATCGGCGGCGCGCTGACCGGTGCGCACGGCACGTCTATCAGTATTCCCCGGGCCGCAAACCGCGGTGTCGGTATTGCGGGCGCCGGAAACCCGGCCCTCGGACGGCCCGATGAACCATCAAACGACGGGGACACACAATGCGACCTACGTCACACTTGAGACGTACCCCGGTCACGGATGCGCGGCTCGGCCGTGTGCTACAGTTTCCCGTGCGCTCAGATCCGCACGGCCAGATCGAGTTGTTCCCCGAGCCCCCCAAGCCCGACCCGCACAGTGTGACCCAGCTCATCATCCACTACACGCTGCTGCAAATGCGGGTGACCCGGATGGCGTCCTACCTGTCGCCGGGCGAGCGGTTCGCGCTGTTCGGGGAGTATCACTCCACGCTGAACCTCATCGAGAAGTACGAAGAGATGGTGGCGTCCCGGCAAGTCCGGGAAGCGCAGTCGCTGATTTCCAGAACCGCCTAGCTCCGCAACTGCCGTCGTCGATGTCCCCTCTCACCGTGGGGACCGTTGGCGTATTCGAGTGTGCCGCGTGAGCCAGAACACGGCGATTGGTTGGACCAACGCAACATGGAATCCCGTAACGGGCTGTAGTCGCGTGTCGCCGGGGTGCGAGCATTGCTACGCCGAGACGTTGAGCCTTCGCATGGGGTGGAGCGCGAAGCCGTGGACCGCACAGAACGCCGCCGAAAACGTGAAGCTGCATCCCGAGCGGTTGGGTGTGCCGCTGTCGTGGCACGTCCCGCGCATGGTGTTCGTGAACTCGATGTCTGACCTGTTCCATGAGCAGATCCCAGACGCTTTCATAGACCGCGTATTCACCATCATGGCATCGGCGCAGCGCCACACTTTCCAGATACTCACGAAGCGCCCTGAGCGCATGCGCGATTACTGCACGGCGCGACTTGTCGGGCTCCCGCTGCCGAACGTCTGGCTGGGTGTGAGCGTGGAGGATCAGCGGCGCGCGGACGAGCGCATTCCCATCCTACTCGACACGCCGGCCGCGGTGCGATTCATCAGCGCCGAGCCGTTGCTTGGGCCGGTAGACCTTTCTGACTACCTGCACCCGTGGTGCGAGTGCGAACTGTCGGACCCGATGTCCAGTGTCTATCAGCACGATGAAGCCTGTCCCGCAGGGGCTGGCAGTCTCGACTGGGTGATTCTCGGCGGCGAGACAGGTCCGCACCATCGCCCGATGAATCCCGAGTGGGCCGAGAAACTGGCCGCGCAATGCAACGGGACGCCGCTGTTTGTGAAGCAGGATAGTGGCCCGCGCCCCGGCAAGCAGGGTCGGTTGAGTGACGCGCTGTGGGCACGGAAAGACTACCCCGCATGAAAGGAGGCCCCCGTGTTGTCTAAACGTGCCAACGAACTCCATGCCGCCGTGGAGGAAATCGACGCGTTGTTTCGCTGTGTCGCTCGTCGGGGACGCGCATCCCTAGTTCACCGCCAGACGCTTCTCGCGTGGCGCAACCATGCCTCGCGCCAGTGGGGCGCGGAAATCCAGCGCGAGCAGTTTGAGGCTCACGACCGGGTACCCGCATGAAGCCCGCCACCGAGACCGAAGTCCTCCGCGGCCTGCTCCGGTTGGCGCTTTTGTACTTGGAGCATCCTGAAGTGGCCGCCATCGACTTCGCACGCAGCAGCGAGTCCGTCGCACGGCAA
>Ga0184623_10000372_pt1 | contig 19140 bp, 18 predicted proteins | sample PLM1_100_b1_FD_133138 | JGI IMG/M metagenome (GOLD analysis project Ga0184623, IMG submission 133138) | Groundwater sediment microbial communities from an aquifer in East River, Colorado, USA - PLM1_100_b1 | ecosystem: Environmental > Terrestrial > Soil > Riparian zone | place: USA: East River...
CAAGCCGCTGGCGTTCGCGCTGAACCCGGGGGAGCTGCAGAAGCTGCCGGACGGGCTGGGCTCGATCACCTTCGACGGCTACGTCGAATGGGCCAACTTCCAGGTCGCCAGCGATCCTGGGAAGTCGCTGGCGCTGGGGAGCGCGGCGGCGGCGCTGGCCGGCCTGATGCTCTCGCTGGGCGTGCGCCGCCGGCGGGTCTGGGTGAAGGTGGCCGGGGAGGGCGGACCCGCGGGGCGTACGGTGGTCCAGGTCGGCGGGCTGGGGCGCAGTGAGAGCGGCGCGTTCCGCGACGAGTTCGGCGGGCTGGCGGCCGACCTGCGAGCGGCGACGGCAGGGGAGAGTGATGGAAGCTGACGCGTTGGCCCAGCTGAGCAACAACCTCATCTACTCGGCGATAGCGGTCTACACACTCGCGATGGTCGGCTTCGCCGGGCAACTCGCGTTCGGCTCGCAGGGCCGGGTGGCGCGCTCGGCAGCGCTGGTGGGGGCGGGTCCTGAGCCTGCGCCGCCACCCGCGGAGGCGGTAGACGAGGGGCCGGCGGTCGGCAGCCGGGGCGATCGGCTGGGCCGGGTCGCCGTGTCGCTGACCGTGCTCGGCTTCGGGTTGCACCTCGCCTCGACGATCGCGCGTGGCCTGGCCGCCGGGCGGGCGCCGTTCGGGAACATGTACGAGTTCTCGGCCGCCGGCGCCCTGGCGGCCGTCGCGGTCTTCCTCGTGCTCATGACCCGGCGCGACGTCCGCTATCTGGGCGTCTTCGTGCTCGTGCCGGTCGTCCTGTCGCTCGGCCTCGCGATCACGGTGCTCTACACCGACGCCGAGCAACTGGTGCCGGCCCTGCAGTCGTACTGGCTGACCATCCATGTCACGGCGGCGATCGTGTCGTTCGGCGCCTTCACCGTCGGGGCGGGGCTGACGGTGTTTTACCTGCTCCGCCGGCGGGCCGAGCGGCCCGGGCGGCTGCCGTCGGCCGAGACGCTGGACCGGGTGGCCTACCGGGTGCACGCGTTCGCGTTCCCGCTCTGGACGTTCGCGGTCATGGCCGGCGCGATCTGGGCGGAGGACGCCTGGGGACGTTACTGGGGCTGGGACCCCAAGGAGACCTGGGCGCTGGTGACCTGGGTGGTCTACGCCGCGTACCTGCACGCCCGGGCGACCGCGGGCTGGCGCGGGCGCGGAGCCGCGTGGATCGCGCTCGCCGGCTACGCCTGCTTCCTGTTCAACTACTTCGGCGTGAACATCTGGATCACCGGCCTGCATTCGTACGCCGGCGTCTGATCACTGAGGCGATCACTGAGGGACTGGGCCGGTGTCGGGGCCGCCCGGCTCGTCGCCCCGCTGCCGGCGCCACCTCTCCCAGTCGAGGCGGCGCAGGAAGTCGGGGTCGTCGTCGGGCGGGGGCGGGCGCTTCGGCGGCCCGCCGGGCGCGCCGTCGGACGGCGCCCGACGCGGTCTCCCGGCGAGGAGCCACGCGATCGAGCCGATGACCCAGAAGAGCAGGATGACCACGATCCAGCCGATCTTCGGCAGGTAGCGGACATCACGCGCCGGCGTCTGGATGCAATCGACCAGGCACCAGATCATCAGCACGAGGCTGAGCAGCAACGGCAGCGCCCGGATCACCTGTCACTCCCTGTGCGAGGTTGATATCTCAGCCTACTCACCACCGGAAGCACTCCCTCCCCTTTCCCGATTGGGCCGCGAGCACGCTCGTAGATACTGGCGGGCATGGGAACGACGGCGTACGACGACCTCCGCGACCTGCTGCGGGCGCTGGAGAAGGACGGCGACCTACGGCGGGTGCGGGCTGAGGTCGACCCGCACCTCGAGGTCGCCGAGATCGTGACCAGGGTCGTGCGCGACAAGGGGCCGGCGCTGCTGTTCGAGCGGGTGGCCGGCCGCGACATGCCGCTGGCGATCAACGTGTTCGGCACCGAGCAGCGCATGGCAAAGGCGCTCGGCGTCGCCGACACGGACGAGATCGGCAGCCGGATCGCCGAGTTGCTCCAGCCCGAGCTGCCGACCGGCCTGGGCGGCTTCAGGGACGCGCTGGGCAAGGTCGGCCAGCTGCGGACCGCGCCGCCGCGCAAGGTCAAGACCGCGCCGTGCCAGGACGTCGTGCGCAAAGGGCCCGATGTCGACCTCGACCTGCTCCCCGGCATCCAGGCCTGGCCGGGCGACGGCGGCGTCTTCCTCAACCTCGGTCTGACCCACACCCGCCACCCCGAGACCGGGGCACGCAACCTCGGCATGTACCGCCTCCAGCAGCACGACCCGCGCACGGTCGGCCTGCACTGGCAGATCCACAAGGACTCCAACGCCCATCACGCGGTCGCCGAGCGGCGTGGCGAGCGGTTGCCGGTGGCGATCGCGTTCGGCTGCCCGCCGGCGGTGACCTACGCCGCGTCGGCGCCGCTGCCGCCCGAGATCGACGAGTACCTCTTCGCCGGCTTCCTCCAGCGCCGCCGGGTGGAGTTGGTCGACTGCCGCACCGTTCCCCTTCAGGTGCCGGCCCAGGCGCAGGTCGTGCTCGAGGGCTGGCTGGAGCCTGGGCACCGGCTGCCCGAGGGGCCGTTCGGCGACCACACCGGCTTCTACACACCGGTCGAGCCGTTCCCCGCGCTGACCGTCGAATGCATGACCATGCAGCGGGACCCGGTCTTCCAGACCATCGTGGTCGGCCGGCCGCCCCAGGAGGACGGCCCGATCGGCAAGGCCACCGAGCGGATATTCCTCCCGCTGATCCGGTTGATGATCCCTGACATCGTCGACTACGACCTGCCGGTGGAGGGCGTCTTCCACAACTGCGCGATCGTCTCCATCGACAAGCGGTACCCCAAGCACGCCCAGAAGGTCATGAACGCGATCTGGGGCGCTGGGCTGATGTCGCTGACCAAGCTGATCGTGGTGGTCGACGCCGACTGCGACGTCCACAACTACTCCGAGGTCGCGTGGCGGGCGCTCGGGAACACCGATTACGCCCATGACCTGCTGCCCACCACCGGGCCGGTCGACCACCTGGACCATGCGGCCTACCAGCAGTTCTGGGGCGGCAAGGTGGGCATCGACGCCACCCGCAAGCTGCCCGCCGAGGGTTACACCCGCGGCTGGCCCGAGATGATCACGCCGGACCCGGAGATCGCCGAGCGGGTGACCCGGCGCTGGCGGGAATACCGCATCTCGTGACCGCCTCCTCGACTCCCGCCGCCCCCGCCGCCCCCGCCGCGGGGCCGTCCGGCTCACCGGTGCGGGCGTTCCTCCGGCTGGTCACGATCGAGCACTCGGTGTTCGCGCTGCCGTTCGCCTACCTTGCGGCGCTGTCCGCGATGCACACCCAGGATGATCACCGGGTCCGGTGGGTCGACCTGCTGCTCATCACCGTCGCGATGGTCGCCGCCCGGACCTTCGCCATGGCCGCCAACCGGATCATCGACCGGAAGATCGACGCCCGGAACCCGCGCACCGCCGGCCGCGAGCTGGTCACCGGCGCGGTGTCCATGCGCACGGCGGCAACGGGCGCGCTTGCGGCGCTGGCGATCTTCTTCCTCGCGGCCGGGCTGCTCTCGCCGCTGTGCCTGGCGCTGGCCCCCCTGGCCGTGATCCCGCTCGTGGTCTACCCCTACGCGAAGCGCTTCACCTGGGCGCCGCACGCGGTCCTCGCGCTGGCCCAAACGGTCGCACCCGTCGGGTCGTGGATTGCGGTGACCGGCACGTGGTCGTGGTCCGCTGTCCTTCTCGGGCTTGCGGTCGGCGCCTGGATCGCCGGCTTCGACATCATTTACGCCTGCCAGGATGTCGCCGCCGACCAGGGCCAGGGCGTGCAATCGCTGCCGGCGCGGTTCGGCGTGCGCACCGCGCTGATCGTCGCGCGGCTGGTGCACGTCGTGGCGCTGGCGCTGTTCGCGGCGTACGGCCTCGCCGAGGGGTTCGGCCCGTTCTGGGCGGCCGGCCTGGTCCTCACCGCGGCGGCGTTTGTCTACGAGCACTCCTTGGTGCGCCCCGACGACCTGTCGAAGGTCAACCGGGCGTTCTTCACGGTCAATGGGCTCGTCGGGGTGGCGATGTTCTGCTTCGCCCTGGCCGACCTCGTCTCGCGGGGGCTGCGCTGGTGAGGCGGCCGTGGGTGGTCGGGGTGAGCGGCGCGAGCGGCACGCCTTACGCCGCCAGCGTCCTGCGCGGCCTGTTCGACGCGGGCGAGGCCGTCGACCTCATCGTCAGCCGGGCCGCGCGCCTCACGTTGCTCGACGAGACCGGCCGGGCGTTCCGCGACGCGCACTGGAAGGACGACCTGGCCGCCTGGCTGGGCACGCAGATCACCGGCGACGTGACCTATTGGGTGGCCGGTGACCTGGCCGCGGGCCCGTCGAGCGGGTCCTACCCGACGAAGGGCATGGTCGTCGTCCCGGCCAGCACGGCCAGCGTCGCGGGCATCGCGCTCGGGCTGTCCAAGGATCTGCTCCAACGGGTGGCCGACGTCACGCTCAAGGAGCGCCGGCCGCTGATCGTCGTCCCGCGCGAGACGCCGTACACCCGCCACACGCTCGAGCACCTGCTCGCCCTCGACCAGATGGGCGCGGTCGTCCTGCCCGCGAGCCCCGGGTTCTACGGCGCGCCGACGACCGTGCAGCAATTGGTGGACTTCGTCGCCGGAAAGGTGCTCGACGTGATCGGCGTGGAGCACCAGCTGCTCCACCGTTGGACTGGACTGGGGGGATCGGAGTGAGCCTGATCGGCATCGACGAGATCCGTGCGGCGGCAACCCGGGTCGCTGGCAAGGTCGTCCGGACGCCGCTGCTGCCCGCGCTGTGGGCCGACCCGGCGCGACCGCTGCTGCTCAAGCCCGAGAGCCTCCAGCCGACCGGGGCGTTCAAGCTGCGCGGCGCGACCAACAAGATCGCCACCCTGGTCGCCGCCGGCCACACCGGTGGGGTCGTCGCCCATTCCAGCGGCAACCATGCCCAGGCGGTCGCCGCGGCTGCGGCCGCTGCCGGGCTGTCGGCCGTCATCGTGATGCCCGAAGGCGCCGCGGCGGTGAAGGTCGCGGCGACCCAGGCGTTGGGCGCGGAGGTCGTCCTCGTCCCCCCTGCGGAGCGGGAGAGCCGGGCGCTGGAGCTGGCCGCCGAAAAGGGGCTCGCGATGGTCCCGCCCTACGACGACGCGGCGGTCATCGCCGGCCAGGGCACGGTCGGCCTCGAAATCGTCGCGGACGCCCCGGCCGTCGACCTCGTTCTCGTCCCGATCAGCGGCGGCGGGCTGATCTCCGGCATAGCGACGGCCGTGGCCAGCCTCCGGCCGGAAGCCGCGATCATCGGAGTGGAGCCCGAGCTGGCGGCCGACGCCGCGGAGAGCCTGCGCCGCGGCGAGCTGGTGAGCTGGGCGCCCGAGCAGACATACCGGACGTCGGCGGACGGCCTGCGGGTGACCAGCCTGGGCGCGCTGCCATGGGCGCACGTCCAGAAACTCGTCGCGGACATCGTCACGGTCAGCGAGGAAGAGATCCGCGCCGCCGTACGCCAGCTCGCGGTGGGCTCCAGGCTGGTTGCCGAGCCGAGCGGCGCCGTGGCCGCTGCGGCGTATCTCTTCCACGCCGACCGGCTGCCCCACGCGGCCGTCACCGTCGCCGTCGTGAGCGGCGGCAACCTCGATCCGGCGCAGCTCGCCGCCATCCTGGCCGAGTGACCGACCCGTGAAGATCGTCGATGCCGCACGCGAGGTGCGGGCGGGCTGAGCCCGATCGAGTTGGCAGAGGCCGCGTTGCACCAGGCGGCGCAGGTCAGCCATCTTAGAGTGACCGGCAATCGGGACTGCCGGGCTCGCGACTCCCCGCATCCCGGCTGGCTGCGTTGTCGTCAGTCGACGCACAAAAACCAGTGCGCCTCCCTCCTCCGCCTTGCCATCCGGGCGCGGATGAGCCGCTCCCTGATCCGGCCTCCCAATTGCCGGTCACTCTTGATCCGATAGCGCACCTGGACGTTGAGGCCGCGCTGCGCGATGCCGGCGAGCGCACGGTCGAGCTCCGGGCCGGTCGGCGGCGAGGGCCGTTGCACGGCGTCCCGGTCACTGTGAAGGAGGTCTTCGGCGTGCGCGGGGTGCGCACGCGCGCCGGCAGCAGGGCGCCGTTGCCGGAGTTCGCGACGGGCGACGCCGTGGCCGTGGCGCGGCTGCGCGCAGCGGGCGCTGTCATCATCGGCACCACGAACATGGTCGAGCTGGCTCTGGGGATCCACAGTGAGAACCCGTGGACCGGCGACGTGCACAACCCGTGGGACGCGACGCGCCAGGCCGGCGGCTCGTCGAGCGGGTCCGCGGTCGCTGTCGCCACGGGAATTGGGTTGGCGTCGCTCGGGACGGACACCGGCGGCTCGATCCGGATACCGGCCGCGTTGTGCGGCGTGGTGGGCCTCAAGCCGAGCCGGGGACGGGTGCCGACCGAAGGAGCGTTGCCCGGCGCGGTTCCTGGAGGGCGCCCTGTCGGTCGAGGTGCGCCGCGCGTTCGAGCGCCTGCTCGTCCGCCTGCACGACGCTGGAGCGGAGGTGGTGGCAGCCGACCCGGACGGCCTGCGGCGCGCCGCCGCTGCGTACACCCCGCTCGTGCGGGCGGAGGGCGCTGACATCCACCGTGACCTCCTCGCCACTCGGCCCGAGGCGCTCTCGCCCGGCGTATGGGAACCGTTGCTCGCGGGCTGCCGGGTCAGCGCGGTCGACTACCTCCAGGCGCGGCGGGTGCGGCGGCTCGCCCAGGACGGCCTGGCGGCCGCGCTGCGCCCGGTCGACCTGCTGCTCGCGCCCGCCAACCCGACGCCGGCGCCGCTCCGCGACGCTTTCCTGCACCTGACGGCGCCGTTCAGCTTCACCGGCGTGCCGGTGGTCAGCCTGCCGTACGACCGGATCGACGGCCTGCCCCTGGGCGTGCAGGTCATCGGCGGGTCCGGCGACGACCACCGGGTGATGCAGGCCGCGGCCTGGCTCGAGCGGGTGGTCGCGGACCACTAGGACCATGGTGTCCGGCGCGACGTACGCTCGGAGGCATGGACGCAGGCCGGCAGCGCGAGCTCGACGACAAGGTCCGCTCGGGTGAGCGGCTCACCTACGACGACGGTGTGGCGCTCTACGAATGCGACGACCTCGCCTGGCTCGGCGAGCTCGCCCATCACGTTCGCACGGTGAAGAACGGCGACCGGGTCTTCTTCAACGTCAACCGGCACCTCAACCTCACCAACGTCTGCGCGGCGTCCTGCGCCTACTGCTCCTTCGAGCGCAAGCCGGGGCAGAAGGACGCCTACACCATGCGCATCGACGAGGCGGTGCGGCTGGCCAGGGCGATGGAGCCGGAGGGCCTGACCGAGCTGCACATCGTCAACGGGCTGCATCCGACGCTGCCGTGGCGCTACTACCCGAAGGCGCTCCGCGAGCTCAAGTCCGCGCTGCCACAGGTGGCGCTCAAGGCGTTCACCGCGACGGAAATCCACTGGTTCGAGCAGATCTCGGGGCTGCCGGCCGACGCCGTGCTCGACGAGCTGATCGACGCCGGGCTGGAGTCGCTCACCGGCGGCGGAGCCGAGATCTTCGCATGGGAGGTCCGGGAGCAGATCGTCGACCACAAGACGCACTGGGAGGACTGGTCGCGCATCCACCGGCTGGCCCATGCCAAGGGGCTGCGCACGCCGGCCACGATGCTCTACGGCCACATCGAAGAGCCGCGCCACCGGGTCGACCACGTGCTCCGGCTACGCGAGCTGCAGGACGAGACCGGCGGTTTCGTGGTGTTCATACCGCTGCGCTTCCACAACGACAACAACCGGCTGTCGCACCTGCCGATGGCGACCGGCGCAGAGGCGTTGCGGACGTTCGCGGTGTCGCGGCTGCTGCTCGACAACTTCGACCACGTCAAGGTCTTCTGGGTGATGCACGGGGTGGCCACCGCCCAGCTCGCGCTCAACCACGGCGCCGACGACATCGACGGGTCGGTGGTGGAGTACAAGATCACGCACGACGCCGACGGCTTCGGCACGCCGGACAAACTCACCCGGGAGGACTTGCTCGAGCTCATCCGCGACGCCGGTTTCCGCCCGGTCGAGCGCAACACGCGCTACCAGGTGCTGCGGGAGTACGACGGTCCGGTCGCGCTGGCCGAACGCCGCGCCGAGCCGCAGGCTGTCTGGGCTTAGAGTGACCGGCGCCGGCGCGATGATGGCGATCCTCCGTTACACGGCGCTGCGGGCGCTGACGTTCGCGGTCGTCTTCGCCGGTTTGTGGGCGCTGGGCGCGGGGCGGGTAGCCCTCCCGTTGATCGCGCTGCTCGCCCTGCTCGTGTCGGCGATCATCAGCTACTTCGCGTTCCGGAGCGAGCGTGCGGCGGTTGCAGCGCAGGTTGCGGAGCGGGTCGACCGGGCCCGGCGGCGGATCGACGAATCGACCCGGGCCGAGGACGACGACTGAGCTGGGGCTTTCCGCTACCGGTCGCCGGTCCGGGCAGATGCCGGTAGATTCCGCCACCGCTGCCAAGTGAGTGGAGGTGATCGCCGGTGGCTTCGGCCCTTGCACGCAGGCTGCGCGCCGAGACCGAGCTCACCGTCCGCGCGGTCAAGGGCACGGTCGCCGCGTGGCGGCGGGGACGGCAGGAGCGGCAGGAGCAGCGCGACGACATGGGCCCGGACCCGGTCACCGTCGCCCGGATCACGCTCGACCCGGCTCACCAGCGCCGCGTGATCCTGGTCGCCGGGTGCTCTGCCGCGGTAGCCGCGGTCGTCGCCGTGGCGGTCTTCGGCGCGGTCGTGGGCACGCCGAAGCTGCCGCGCCCCCCAGCGATCACCGACCGCCTTGGCGACGCGGGGGGCATCCTGGCCGGCGGCGAGCCGCCGGCGGCACAAGCGAATCCGCGCGCCAAATCGCAAGGGGGAGCTGCCAACTGGGATGACCGGGCGCCCGTGGCCAGCGCCACGCCGCGTCCGTCCAGCCCGTCGGTCCAGGCGCCCGTGCCCGTGCCCGCGCCCGCCCCTGGCGAGGCCGTCGCGGGCGCGTTCGAGGTCGGTGGGGCCAGGCCCGCTGCGCCGCCCCCGGTCACGTGGCCGACGGAGCGGCCGACCGAGTGGCCGACTCCAACGGCGACCGCGACGCCCACCGCGCCGCCGTCGCCGTCGCCGTCCGTGACCGAGCAGCCGACAGAGCCGACACCGACCGAGAAGCCGACGCCCGATCCGTCGCCGTGAGACCTGCTCTCCGCGGTGGCCCGGGGCCGCTCGCTGACGTGCTTCCCTAAGAGCCTGTTGCCAACAGGCTCTAAGAGTGGCCGGCCGCTCCTACGCTCGGCAGTGTGACTTCGCCGGCGCGCCGTCCCAGGGTCGGGCACATCCAGTTCCTCAACTGCCTGCCGATCTACTGGGGCCTCGTCCAGTCCGGCGCCCTGCTCAACGTCGAGCTGACCAAGGACACGCCCGACCGCCTCGGCGACTCTCTTGTCCGCGGCGATCTTGACGTGGGACCGATCAGCCTGGTGCAGTACCTCCGGCACGCCGACGAGCTGCTCGTCCTACCCGACCTGGCGGTCGGCAGCGACGGCCCGGTCATGTCCGTCAACCTCGTCAGCCAGGTCCCGCTGGGCGACCTCGACGGCCGGCGGGTCGCGCTCGGGTCGACCAGCCGAACGTCGGTCCTGCTCGCCCGCATGCTGCTCGAGGAGCGCGACCGGGTGCGGCCTGCGTACTTCACCTGCCCGCCTGACCTCGCCCTGATGATGCAGGAAGCGGACGCCGCGGTCCTCATCGGCGACGCCGCCCTCCGGGCGAGCCTTTACGACGCGCCGCGGCACGGGCTGGCCCTGCATGACCTGGGCGCCGCGTGGCGTGATTGGACGACGCTGCCGATGGTCTTCGCCGTCTGGGCCGCTCGTCGGGACTTCGCCATAACGCAGCCGGACCTCGCCGCCGAACTGCACCGGGCCTTCCTCGCCTCTCGCGACCTCAGCCTGGAGCAGGTGGAGGTCGTCGCTAAGCACGCCGCACGCTGGGAGACGTTCGAGGCCGCGGCGCTCGAGACCTACTTCCGCACCCTCGACTTCTCCCTCGGGCCGCGCCAACTCGCCGGGCTGCGGGAGTTCGCCCGGCGGGTGGCGCCGTACTCCGGCACGCCCGCGGACGTGACGGTCACCTTCCTCGAGACGAAAACCTCTCCGCGATCTTGAGCTTTTTCGCTGATGGGAGCGCTCCCACGCGGAAATAGCTCAAGATCGCGGAGAGGGGTCGCAAACGGGAGATACCCTGGCCACGGTGCCGTTCGACCGGGAGGCCGCCATCGTGCCCGACCTGCAGCGTGTCCTTGACCGTGCCGCCGACGGTCAGCGGATCAGCCCCGCCGACGCGCTCGCCATCTACACCGAAGCGCCGCTGCACGCCCTGGGCCGGGCGGCCGACTCCGCACGGCGGCGGATCTACGGCGACACCTCCGGCATCGCCACCTACCTCATCGACCGCAACATCAACTACACCAACATCTGCGTGACAGCATGCAAGTTCTGCGCGTTCTACCGCCCTCCCAAGCACGAGGAGGGCTGGGTCCGCGACCTCGACGACATCCTGCGCCGGTGCGGCGAAGCGGTTGAGCTGGGGGCTACGCAGATCATGCTCCAGGGTGGCCACCACCCCGAGTTCGGGATCGAGTGGTACGAACGCACGTTCAGCGCGATCAGGAGCGCCTACCCCCAGCTCGCGTTGCACTCGCTGGGCGGTTCGGAGGTCGTGCACATCGCCCGGGTTTCCGGACTCACCTTCCAGCAGGTCATCGAGCGGCTGCAGGTCGCCGGCCTCGACTCGTTCGCCGGCGCCGGCGCGGAGATCCTCGTCCAGCGGGCGCGCACCGCGATCGCTCCCCTCAAGGAGTCGGGCGAGACCTGGCTGCAGGTCATGGAGACCGCCCACCGACTCGGCGTGGAGTCGACGGCCACGTTCATGATGGGCACGGGCGAGAGCGCGGCCGAGCGCATCGAGCACCTGAAGATGGTCCGCGATGTCCAGGACCGCACTGGCGGCTTCCGGGCCTTCATCCCCTGGACCTACCAGCCCGAGAACAACCACCTGAAGGGTCGCACGCAGGCGACGACCCTCGAGTACCTCCGGCTCGTCGCGGTCGCCCGGCTGTACCTGCACAATGTCCGCCATATCCAGGGGTCCTGGCTCACCGTCGGCAAAGAGGTCGGCCAGCTCACGCTGCACTACGGCGCTGACGACCTCGGCTCGGTGATGCTCGAGGAGAACGTCGTGTCGTCGGCCGGCGCCCGGCACCGGTCCAACCGCCTCGAGCTGATCCGGCTGATCCGCTCCGCAGGCCGCGTCCCGGCCCAGCGCGACACCCTCTACAACCACATCCGAGTTCACTGGACCCCCGCCGACGATCCCATCGACGACCGGGTGGTCTCCCACTATTCATCGACCGCACTCCCGCTGGTCGAGGTGAGCTGAGGCCAGGGTGTTCGTTGGGGTGGGACGCTGGTCCACCCGACCGGCATGAGAGACGGGGGCATGCAGCCACAGCTGGGCAGCCTCGACCCGCTCATCGAGGGTGACCCGCCGAGGGTCGGTCGCTACGAGTTGATCGGCCGCCTCGGCGCCGGCGGCATGGGCACCGTCTACCTCGGCCGCGACGGGGACGGTGTTGTCGCGGTCAAGGTCATCCGCCCCGAGTTGGCGCTCGACTCGTCATTCCGGGCGCGGTTCAAGGCCGAAGCCGCCGTTGCCCGCCAGGTCGCGGCGTTCTGCACGGCGCAGGTGCTCGACGCGGATCCCGACGCCGACCCGCCCTACATCGTCACCGAATACATCGACGGCGTCCCCCTCGACCACGTCGTGCAGACCAAGGGGCCGTTGCCACCGTCGACCCTGCACGGCGTCGCCGTGGGCGTGGCCACCGCCCTCGCCGCCATTCATGCCGTCGGCCTGGTCCACCGTGACCTCAAGCCCAGCAACGTCCTGCTGTCCTTGTCCGGGCCGCGCGTCATCGACTTCGGCATCGCCCGCAGCCTCACCGATCCGGGCGGCCACACGCTTGCCGGGGTGGTGGTGGGCACGCCGGGCTGGATGGCGCCTGAGCAGCTACTGGGAGAGCCGGCCACACCGGCGGCCGACGTTTTCGCCTGGGGATGCCTCGTCGTCTACGCCGCGACGGGCCACAACCCGTGGGGCGACGGCACGCCGACCACGCTGGCCCACGCGGTGCTGCACGAGCCGCCGGACCTCTCCGGGGTCCAGGGTTCGCTCCGCCCGCTCGTCGAGGCGGCGCTGCGCAATGAGCCGCGACGCCGCCCCGCCGCCCGCGAGCTCGTGCTCAGCCAGCTCGGCGTGGCGAAGGTCGCCGATCCTGGCGCGGCCGTGACGAACCTGCTCGACCGCACGTGGACCCCACCCCCGCCGGCGCCGGCCGGCGGCGAGCTGCTCATGATCGGCGGGCCTGGAGCGCCCGGCGACGTCGGCCTGACCACCGGGGCGCTTCCGCCACCGACGCAGGTCGCGACGGAAGCGGCCGCGGCCCGGGCAGCGACCGCCGATCCGGACCGCGTGACGACAGAGCCAGTAGCCCAGGGCGGACGCGGCGACCCCGACCCCGCCCGAACCGAGCGGCTCGCGGCGGTCGCGCCGACCGAACGCATTGCATCGCCCGACACCGCAGGGGCTCGCCCGGACCAACCGAACTGGCGCGAATGGTGGTCGCCCCCGCAGGACGGCTGGGCGCCGCCTCACTCACCGCCCCGGTCACGGCCCAAGCAGAGCCCGCCCCCGGCACCCGCCGCTCGACCGCCCGAACCCGCGGCGCAACCGCGGCCCTACCGGCCGCCCCCGCCGGCGCAGCCACCGCCCTACCAGCCACCGCCCTACCAGCCGCCGCCGCGCCAGCCGGTGCAGCAGTTCCCGCCACCGCCGCCCTATCAGGGTCCCCCGCAATGGTTTCCACCGCCGGCTCAGCCGGCTCAGCCGGTGCCGCCGATGCGGCCTGCCGGACCAGGACCCGTGCCACCGTATGTCCCGCCCCGGCCACCGCGCCGGCGGAGCCGCCTCCGGTGGCTGCTGATCTGGATCTTCCTGATCGCGGTCCTGCTCTCGCTCGCGGGGCAGCACGAGCGGATCGTGCGCGGCCTGGCGGCCCAGCCCGAGCCGAGCGCCGAAGTCGGAGAGACCGCTGCTGACGGCAACTTCGAGTTCGTCGTCCGCGACGTCGACTGCGGCCTGCGGTCGGCGGGCGACCAGTCGGCCGCGGGCCGATTCTGCGTGGTCGCCCTCCAGGTCACGAACATCGACGACAGGAAGCATCCGCTGCCGGCGACCAGCCAGGTGCTCTACGACGCGGTCGGCGACTACTACCGGCTCGATCAGGCGGCCAGCGAGGGCGGGGGCGAGACGGCGCTGTTCGAACCGGTCGCGGCCGGCGACACGGTCCGCGGCAAGCTCGTTTACGACATACCGCCCAACCGGAAGGCGGTTTACATCGAGTTGCACGACACGGTGCTCAGCCGAGGGGTCGGCGTCCGGCTTTAGCGAGGCCACTGAAGGTCGCCAGGGCCCCGCCGGGCGGCGGGAGGCGGGCGAACCGGGGAGCATGGACGTCGTGCTCGTCACGCTGCATTGCGCGCCCCTCGTCGTGCCGATGATCGGCGACCCCATTGCCGATGCGGCCGTGGCCGTCGCCGACGACCGGGTGGTCGGCGTCGGCGAACGCGGCGAACTCGCCGCGGCCTATCCAGCCGCTCGCGTCAGGACCTGGCCAGGCCTGCTGCTTCCGGGCCTGGTCAACGCGCATTCCCACCTCCAGTACACCGACTTCGCCGACCTCGCCGGGCGCGATCTCGAATTCGCCGAGTGGATCGGCATCCTGACCGAGCGGCGGTGGACGTACTCCCCGGAGCAGTGGGCCGAGTCCACCCGACGTGGCATCCACGGCATGCTCGGCAGCGGCACGACCGCCTGCGCCGACATCGTCAGCGATCCGGGCCCGCTCACCCCGACGGTGCGCAGCGGGCTGGCCGGTGCCTCGTACATCGAGGCAGTGGCCGCCGATTCGGCCGGCTGGCAGACCAGGCTACTCGCCCAAACCCTGCACCGGCTGGACAAGGCGCCACCGCCGCGGACCGTCGGCCTGTCGCCGCACAGCCTCTACACGCTCGGCGAGGAGGCGATCAGGGGCTGCTACCGGATCGCTCGGCGACGCGGGCTGCGCCTCCATCCGCACCTTGCCGAGACGGCGGCCGAGGTGGAGTACGTCGCAAAGGGCTCGGGACGGCTCGCCGACTACGCCGAACGGTTCGGCTGGGACATGGAGCTGGTCCGGGCGGGAGGCTCGGGGCGGACCCCGACCGCCGAGCTGGACGCGATCGGCGGGCTCGGACCGGACGTCCACATCGCGCACGGCGTCCATTGCGATGCCGCCGACCGTGCCCTGCTCCGCAGCCGCGGCACGCCGGTGGCGCTGTGCGTCCGATCCAACCGGATCCTGGGCGCCGGCGAGCCGCCCGTCGCGGCCTACCTCGTGGAGGGGTCCCCGATTGCCATCGGCACCGACTCACTCGCCTCGGCGCCTTCGCACGATCTGCTCGAAGAGCTGGCCGCAGTGCGCGACCTTGCCCGGCGGCAGGGGTACGCCGCCGCCGATCTGGAGCGCCGGCTGGTCGAGGCGGTGACGCTGGGGGGAGCGCTGGCGGTCGGGCAGGACGACATCGGGCGGCTCGCACCGGGCGCGCGGGCCGATTTCGCCGTCTTTGCGGTGCCGACGACGGGCGACCCCTACCAGGCACTCATCGACCATGGCAGCGGACGCTGTCTGGCCACGGTGCTGGCCGGCCGCATCGTCCACCGACAGTCGACCTGAGCGGCACTCACACTCGGCACCCTATTTGAGTCAAGATGGGGATGTGACACGAGCGACACTGGAGAAACAGCCGCATGAGGTCGCGGCGATGTTCGACGGCGTCGCCGAGCGGTACGACCTGACCAACGACGTCCTGTCGCTCGGGCAGGACCGGCTCTGGCGGCGCGCCGTCGTCCGGGCCGTGGCGCCGCGACCGGGGGAGCGGGTCCTCGACCTCGCGGCTGGCACCGGCACGTCCGCTGAGCCGTTCCTGGCGGCCGGGGCTTACGTCGTGCCGTGCGACTTCTCCCTGGGGATGCTGCGGGTGGGCCGCCGGACCCGGCGGCTGCCGTTCACCGCCGGCGACGCGACGCGGCTGCCGTTCGCCGACGCGGTGTTCGACGCGGTGACGATCTCGTTCGGGCTGCGCAACATCCACGACCCCGACACCGCGCTGCGAGAGATGCTCAGGGTGACCCGCCCGGGCGGGCGGCTCGTAGTCTGTGAGTTCAGCCACCCGAGCTGGTCGCCGTTTCGCACCATCTATGTCGAGTACCTCATGCGCGCGCTGCCGCGCGTGGCCACCCGGGTCGCGAGCGCCCCGGACGCTTACGTTTATCTCGCCGAGTCGATCCGCGCCTGGCCGGACCAGGCGGCGCTCGCCCAGCGCCTGCAGGAGGCCGGCTGGGCCCAGGTCGCGTGGCGCGACCTGACCGGCGGCGTCGTCGCCATCCATCGCGGCTACCGAAGAGAGGGGCAGGGATGACCGGCGAGACATCGGCGCCCCAGGCCGACCAGGAGCTTCTCCGGCGATCCCGCAGCGGTGACGCCGACGCCCTCACCGAGCTCTACGAACGACACGGAGAGGGACTTTTCGCCTACCTGCTCCGGCTCGTCGGCGACGCTTCCCTGGCCGAGGAGATCCTGCAGGACACCCTGCTGGCGATCTGGCGGTCCGAGCGGGTGCCGCGCGTCAACGGGTCGGTCCGGGCCTGGCTGTACGCACTGGCCCGGCGGCAGGCGCTGGCGCGGCTGCCCGGCCAGCGGCTGCACGTCGTCCACCTGACCGAGTCCGAACGCGACGCGCCGCCCCCGCTGGGGCCCGACGAGATCGCCCTGGCCAGCATGGAGACCCCACGGCTGGCGGCCGCGGTCGGCCATCTCGGCCCGCTCCAGCGAGAGGTGCTCGGGCTGGCGTTCGTCACCGAGTTGTCGCTCCCCGAGCTAGCCGAGGTGCTCGGCGTGCCGATTGAGATCGTGAAGATCCGGCTGGCGACTGCCCGGTCGGCGCTCGCCCTGTTCGCCCGGCTGGATCGCGAGGTCATGGCGTGAGGGCACACTTCCGCCGCGGAGAGGGGCGACGACCATGAGCATCGATCATGCGGCCGCGCGCGGGGTGCTGGCTCAGTACGTCGCCGGCACGCTTGATCGCGTCGACCGGCCGTCGGTTGCCGACCACCTGCTGATCTGCGAGGTGTGCCGGGCCGACGCCGCCGCCTGGCGGTCGGTCCGGGCGGCCTGCCGGTCGGCGCCCACCCCGGCAGCGACGGCGCCGTCCACGGCGGTGTTAGTGGTCGCGCTGTCTCGCGCGACCGTCGGCCGCACCGCCGCAAGGGTCGCGCCGGTGCCGGTCGACCGCCGCTCGGTGCCCGATGCGGCCCGGTTCGTCGTCGACCTGTTGGCCCGGGAAGCCCGCCTTCTTCACACGAACCTGTGGGCGGCCTCCGCGCTCGCGCTGCTCCTCGGCGTCGTGCTGTCGATGACAGTCGCCGACCGGGGTGATGCCGGGATGGTCTTCGGCCTGGTGGCGCCCGTTGTCGCCGCCGTCGGGGCCGCGATGGTGCCGTGGCCCGAGTCGGGCGGGGCCGGCGACCTGGTCCTCACGACCCGGACCTCCCGCCAGTCGGTGCTGCTGGCCCGGCTCGGGTTGGTCGTCGGCTACGCCGCGATGGTCTCGCTGGTCTGCTCGATCCTGCTCACGCTTACCGGCGCCGGCGGCTTCAGGGCGATCATCGGCGACTGGTTCGGCCCGATGTTGCTGCTCAGCGGGTTGGCGTTCGCGCTGTCGGTGTGGCTCGGGCTGCGGGCCGGCTTCGTTGGAGTCGGCGCCGGCGGCCTGCTGCGGGTGCTCGCCGGATCGCCCGAAGGATCCGTGTTGGCCGGTCCGTTCGCGGGTGCTATCCGGGCAGTGTGGTCGACCAATCCCGTTACGGTCATCGCGGCTGCGGCGCTTGTCTTCGCCGCACTTCGGTGGAGTCCGGAACGCTCTCCACTTGACTCCAGGCGGTAAGCAAACTGTACACTATCTGTCACCACGGGGATCAGCTACAGGAACCCGGGCATCCTGGAGGTGAGGGCTCGTGGAGATCGAGACGACCAACCTTGTCAAGACCTTCCGTGGCGGCGTGCGGGCGCTTGATGGAGTGACCCTCCACATCCCGTCAGGAATGTTCGGCCTTCTCGGCGTTCGTGGCGCCGGGAAGACGACATTTCTGCGCATCCTGGCCGGCATCATCCGGCCATCCGCCGGCCGCGTGCTCATCGACGGCCACGACATCGCCAGCGCCGCCACCAGGGTGGGGATGCGGCGCACGTTGGGTTACGTCCCGCAGCAGCTCAGCGGCTATCCGAAGCTGTCGGTGCGCGAGTTCCTCGACTACGTCGGGCTGCTCAAGGGCATCGACCATCCCAGCGAGCGGCGCAACCAGGTCGCCGAGTTGCTCAACCTGGTTGGGCTCGTCCACGTCGCCGACCACAAGCTGCGGCAGCTGACCGCTGGCCCGCAGCGCAAGGTAGCGGTCGCACAGGCCCTGCTCGGCGACCCCCGACTGGTGTTCGTCGACGAGCCTGCGCGTGACCTCGCCGCCGACGACAAGGCAGCGGTGCGGAGGCTGCTCGCCCGGCTCGCGGCCGACCGCACGGTGGTCGTGGCGACCGACGACGTCGACGACATCACGGAGGCGCGCGCCTCGGTGGGTGTGCTGCACCACGGCCGGGTCGCGTTCTCCGGACCGGTCGCCGATCTGGCCGACGTGGCGAAGAATCGGGTATGGACCGTCGCCACGGCGGGCACCGCTCCCCGTGTCGGCGCCATCGTCTCGGCTGTCGACACCGGGCCTGCCGTCTGCTATCGCATCGTCTCCGCGGAGCGGCCGCTCGGTGGAGCTCCCGCCGAGCCAACGGCCCATGACGGCTACACAGCGTTGATCAGCCTTCCCGGCCTAGCGATGTCACCTTCCGCCTGAGAGCTCTGAGGCCGTCCCATCTCACTTCGCGATCTTGAGCTCTTCGTCACGTTTTCCGGCGTGTCGTGGCCAGCAGCTCAAGATCGCGGAGTTGTTCGTGGGGCGGGGTGAGCGCCATGTCCCCTTAAGCCATAGACTGCGGCCGGACAGCTCGTGAAGACGTTCACAAGCGCACGCAGACCCCGGCGAGGAACCCCGTGACCCACCGATCAGTCCGGACCGAGGCGGAGGCCGACGTCATCGTCGTCGGCGCCGGCCCGGGCGGGTCGACGACGGCCTACTACCTCGCGCAGGCCGGCCTCGACGTGCTGCTGCTCGAGAAGACGGCCTTCCCGCGAGAGAAGGTGTGCGGCGACGGACTGACCCCGCGCGCGGTGAGGGAGCTCGTCGCGATGGGCATCGACATCAGCCCAGAGGCGGGCTGGATTCACAACAGAGGGCTGCGCATCATCGGCGGCGGGATGCGGCTGGAGCTGGCCTGGCCCGAGCTGGCCAGCTTCCCGTCCTTCGGCCTGGTCCGCCCGCGCACCGACTTCGACGACATCCTCGCCCGCCAGGCCGTCAAGGCAGGGGCCCGGCTGCACGAACGCACCACGGTCACCGGCCCACTGCTCGAGGAGCGAACCGGCCGAGTGGCCGGCGTCACCGCCAAGACGCCCGAGGGCGAGCCGGTGGCCTTCTGCGCTCCGCTGGTCGTCGCCGCCGACGGCAACTCCGCCCGGCTGGCGCTCACCCTCGGCCTGCGCCGCCGCGACGACCGGCCGCTGGGGGTGGCCGTCCGCACCTACTACCGCAGCCCCCGGCACGACGACGACTGGCTCGAATCATGGCTCGAGCTGTGGAACGAGGACGCCCTGCTGCCCGGCTACGGCTGGATCTTCGGCGTCGGCGACGGCACCAGCAACGTCGGCCTGGGCATCCTCAACACCTCGTCGGCGTTCCAGAACGTCGACTACCGGGCCTTGCTGCGCACCTGGCTCGACGCCACCCCCGAGGAGTGGGGCTTCCGGGAGGACAACCGCACCCAGCCGGTCCGCGGCGCCGCCCTGCCGATGGGCTTCAACCGCACG
>Ga0184623_10000373_pt1 | contig 19123 bp, 17 predicted proteins | sample PLM1_100_b1_FD_133138 | JGI IMG/M metagenome (GOLD analysis project Ga0184623, IMG submission 133138) | Groundwater sediment microbial communities from an aquifer in East River, Colorado, USA - PLM1_100_b1 | ecosystem: Environmental > Terrestrial > Soil > Riparian zone | place: USA: East River...
ACCACGTCCAGTTGGCCTCCCCACCCGGCACCGAGTCGGCACTCCGCGACTTCTACACCGGCGTACTCGGGTTCGCCGAGATCGGCAAGCCGCCGGCGCTCGCGGCTCGCGGCGGGGCGTGGTTCCGGGGATCGGTCTTGGCGGTGCCGCCGGCTACCCTGTGATCTGGGACGACGACTTCCCAGGTTTGCGCCGCCTCTACAGTGAGGACGTGCACGGCAACCGGCTGGAGTTCCTGAGCCCACACGCGGCCAGCTGACGGCGGCGACGTGCTCGACTACGACGCGGAGGCGGACAGGTACGACGCGACCCGGGGTGGGCGGGCCCGTGCGGAAGCCGCGGCCGCTGCTGTCGCGTCGCTACTTCCACCCGGTGCGCGGCGCGTGTGTGACGTCGGCGCCGGCACCGGGATCGTGAGTGCGGACGTCGCGGCCCGGGGCGTGGGCGTCGTGTGCGTCGATCCGTCGATCGGGATGCTCCGGCATGCGGCCACGCGTCTGCCGGGGCGGTGCCTGCAGGCCCGCGGCGACCGGCTGCCACTGCGATCGGCGAGCGTCGATGCGGTGACGTTCGTCTGGCTCCTGCACCTGCTGCCGGATGCCGGCCCGTTCCTGGCCGAGGCGGCGCGGGTCCTGCGGCCGGGCGGTCGCGTCGTCACCACCGTCGACAAGAGCGGTGCGCACTGGGCCGGGAACAGCGACATCGCCGAGGCGCTGCGGCCGTACCTGGGCCCGAGCCGCGCCGCCGACCAGCACGACCGCATCGTGGCCCAGAGCGCCCAACACGGACTCGTCCCGCTCGGCGAGGTCACCTTCGTCGGACTCGGTCAGGGATTGACGCCGCGGAAGGCCGAACGTTGGCTCGACGAGCATCCAGGTGCCGCGGATGGACTGGCCGCCCTCCGGGCATTGCCCGATCCGGATCGAGCCCGTCCGGACCCGGTCTACCGCGTGCTGGCAGTTGGCCGCGCGGCCACTTCACAATCCCACTGGTGAGAAGTTGTCAGCCCGGGAAGCGCGGCCCGGCGGCGCGGAGGTCGGCCATCCAGGCCTCGACCTCGTCGGACCGGCGGGGAAGGCCGGCGGACAGGTTCCGGTGGCCGTCGGCGGTGACCAGGATGTCGTCCTCGATCCGGATGCCGATGCCGCGGTACTCCTCGGGCGCGGCGAGGTCGTCGGCCTGGAAGTACAGCCCAGGTTCCACGGTGAGGACATGGCCCGGCTTGAGCTCACCGTCGAGGTAGGCCTCGGCGCGGGCGCGCGCGCAGTCGTGGACGTCGAGCCCGAGCATGTGGCCGGAGCTGTGCAGGGTCCAGCGGCGGTGCAGGCCGCTGTCGTCGGCGAGCGACTCCTCCGCGCTGACCGGCAGCAGGCCCCACTCCGCCAGACCGTGGGCGATCACGGTCATGCAGGCTTTGTGGATGTCCCGCCAGCGTGCGCCCGGCTTCACGGCGGCGATGCCGGCCTCCTGGGCGGCGAAGACCAGGTCGTACACGCGGCGCTGGACGTCAGTGAAGCGGCCGTTGATCGGCAGCGTTCGGGTGACGTCGGCGGTGTAGTAGTGGACGTTCTCCACGCCGGCGTCGAGCAGCAGCAGCTCACCGGGGCGGCATACGCCGTCGTTGCGCCACCAGTGCAACGTGCAGGCGTGGGCACCGGCCGCGGCGATCGTGCCGTAGCCGGGCATGTTGCCGTCGTGGCGGGCGCGAAGTCCGAAGACGCCGTCGACGAGCCGCTCGGACGAGTCGCGGTCGGCGGGCAGCGCGCGGACGACGTCGGTGAAGCCCCGCACGGTGGCGTCCGCGGCGTCGACCAGCTGCGCGATCTCCCAGTCGTCCTTGACCAGCCGCAGCTCGGACAGGGCGGCGACGAGCGCGCCGTCGCGGAATCCGTCGTCGGTGGTGCCGACCGCGGCGTCCACGGCCGCGTCGAAGCCCCGGACGACGCGAGTGGCGGCCGGGTCCAGTTCGGTGAGGACCTTCTCCAGGTCGGCGACGTCGGCGCAGGCGATCCCTAGCCGGATCTGGGTTTCGGCCAACGACCAGCGGCGCCCGACCCACAACTCGCCGTCCCGGCTACGGAAGAACTCGTCAGTCTCCCGAGAGGACCGGGGGCGCCGGTACAGCGTGGCGTCGGAGCCAGCGAGCACCAGAACAGAACCCGGCTCGTACTCGCCCGTGAGGTACGCGAAGTCGGTGCCGGGACGGAACTCGTAGTCGCAGTCGTTGTTGCGGACCTTGAGCGGCCCGCTAGGCACCACCAGCGTCTCGCCCGGGAACAGTGCTGACAGCGCCGCGCGGCGGCGGGCGTGGAACGGAGCGTTCTCTAGCTGCGTCAGGTCGCGGGCCTCGGTGTCGGCCCAGCCCGTGCGCATGAACTCGGCGAGCCGGTCGGAGACCGGGAGGTCATGGGTCGACGTCTTCAGCGAGTCGTGGTCGCTCATGGGGGCTCCTGATCCCGGCGGGCGCTGTGTGCGGCGGTGAGCGGCTGGGTCGCAACCGTCATCCATTGACCGTATCCCGGCGGCGCCTCGCGCCCCTCGGCTAGCCTGGTGGTAGCGGTGCCGCGCGGGCCGGACGGGGGTCCCACGCCCTGAATCGCGGCGCACGCGCCCCAGGAGGATGCGTGGATCTCGACTCGCTATTCGCACCTGAAGGTTCGAACGTACGGCCAGCGCAGTCCCTCTTCACGAACCGCACGACGGAGTGCGCGTCGTTCCTCGACGCGCGCGAGCGGGTTCTCGCCGGCGTCCCCGAGTACGCGGCAGACCCGGCCGATCTCAGCCGTGGGCGGCGCAACGTGCTCTGTTTCTACGGCATGGGGGGCATGGGGAAGAGCTCGCTCTCCCGCGAGCTGCAGCGCCGTGCGGCGGAGCCCGTGGCGGGCCGGGTCACGCTCGTCTCGCGAACGGACTTCCACCGGCCCGACGCGTTCTCGCTCGAGCAGCAGCTGCTGCAGCTACGGATCGACCTGCTGCACCGCGACTTCCCGGCGCGCGCCTTCGACCTGGCCCTGGGCATCTACTGGGAGAAGGCACATCCGAACGAGCAGCTCGCCGACTACCTCCGCCGACTACCTCCGCCGGCGTGGCGTCGCCGGCACCACCGCCCGGCGCACCGGCCTCGCCGACCAGGTCGAGACGGTCGTGTCGGAGGCGCTCGACGCGATGGGGACGATACGGTCGGGCCGCCGGATCCTCACGCTGCTCAGCGACGCGTTCCTCGACCGCGTCCGCCGCCGCAAGTTCATGGGCACGTGCCCGTTCTTCGCGCCGATCGTCGAAGAGCCCGAGCCGGAGCGCATGCTGCCGTACCTCGCCGCGCTGCTCGGCTGGGACCTCATGCAGGCGCAGCAAAGGCGCGGCATCGAGGTCGTGGTGTTCTGGGACACCTGGGAGCGGCTGCAGCAGCCCGGAGGGCCGCTCGGCGGCACCGAGGAACTGCTGGCCCGTATCGCGTACCTGATGCCCACGGCGCTCTTCGTGGTCACCGGCCGGAACCGGCTCACGTGGGCGGACGAGCGATCCCAGCACACGATGCGCTACGGCGGCCCGGAACGCTGGCCGGGGCTGGCGGACACCGGCGAGGAGCCGCGGCAGCATCTGCTCGGCGCATTGAGCGAGCAGGATCGGCTGTCGTACCTCACCGCGCGGCTGCGGGACGTCGAGCAACCGGGTGTCGACCTCGTCATCGCCAAGATCGCCGACGGCTCGGTCGGGCTGCCGCTCTATCTCGACCTCGCGGCCACCCGCGTCGACCAGCTCGCGGCGCAGGGTCGCCCGCTCGACCCGGCGGAGTTCGGAGGTCCGCTGGAGGAACTGGTCGTCCGGGTCATGTCGGGCCTCTCCGACGGCGAGCGGCGGCTGCTGCGCGCGGCGGCGGTCAGGGACGCGTTCGACGCCGATGTACTGCGGGAGAGCGTCCGGCGGGTGGTGGATCAGCGGCCGAGCGACGCCGAGCTGTCGCGGTTCCTCGCGTACGACTTCGTCCTCCGGGATCCGCACCGCGCGTTGCCGTGCTCGTTGCATCCCCGGCTCCGGGATTCGGTGCGCGCGTGCGACCACGTGTCGCCGGACCCGTGGTCGGAGCGGGAGTGGTCCGAGGCGACACAGGGCGCGTTGACGGTGCTGGAGCGGCGGCTCGCCGTGACCGCTCGGGACGAACCCGAAGGGCTCGCGGGCGACGGTGCACGCGCGGTGTGGGGCGTGGAGGCCTTCCCGTACGCGGCAGCGCTGGGGGTGGCGCCCGAGTGGTTGCTCCCGGTCGTGCTGACGCAACGCTCGCAGGGCGACTGGGCGCAGCTGGAGCAACAGGCCGCGCTGCCGCACGACCCCGGGTCGGGGTTCGCGCCGCTCGCGGCGGCGATGCGGGCGCTGGTCGCGGCGAAGACGGGTGACTCGGCTGGGGCGGCGGCCAGGTACCGCGCCGTACTCGACCATCCGATGACCACCGGCCAGCTACGGGACTTCACCACGCTGCAGCTCGCCGAGGTGGCCGTGCTCGACGGCGCGGCCGACGAGGGCACCGCCGCGTTGCGGGCGCTCGTCGCGGAGCGGAGCGTCTACGAGGGCACCGCCGCCCAGCACCTGGCGTACCTGGCGTGGCGGGCGGGCCGGTACGCGGAGGCGCTCGCCTGGGCATCCGCCAATGAGCTGGATCCCATCCGCGAGGTCCATGCGCTCGACCTGCACGGCCTGGTGGCGCTGGAGCTGGGCGACTTCACCCTGGGCGAGGAGCGGCTGCGGAAGGCGTGGGAGGTCGCGAAGCGCACCGCGACCCCGTCGCACGTGGCCACCGAATCCCGGCATCTCGCGCGGCTCGTCGCGCTGGTCGATCCGGTCACGGGCGAAGCGCTGGCACGGGAGGCGGCGGAGTACAACCGGGTGGCCGGGTCGCCCGCCGGCGAGAGTCAGTCGCTCGTGGCCCTCGCTCTCGCGCTCTCCGGCCAGGGCCGCTTGGAGGAGGCGGCGGACGCGGTGCGGGAGAGCGTGGCGGTCCTCGGTGACTCCGACCGCACGTCGGCGGCGTTCCCGCTGGTCGCGCAGGTACACCTCGCCTGCCGTCGCGGGGCGGCCGACGCGTCCCGGGAGGCCGTCCGCGGGCTGGGCGCGCTGAGCGATCATCTGGTTTGGGCCGCGATCGGTGCGGTGTGGCACGAGGCGGCGTTCGGCGAGGCCCTGCCCGAGGCCGGCCGGCTCGATGCGCTGTCGCTGCCGGACGGCATGGTCGCCTTCCAGCACAGATGGCGCGCGGTGGCGCCGCAGCCGGCCTAGCGGCACCCGCCGGCGACGGCCACGTTGCGGGGGATGCAAGGATGGCGCCCATGTGCGGACTGCTCACCTTTGTCAGCGCCTGCAGTCAAGCGGGCAAGCACCGGGACGGTATAGCGGCGGCGTTGGAGAGCATCCACCACCGCGGCCCTGACGAGACTGGTGTCACGGTTTCGGGCGCCGATGTGGTGCTCGGCTTCAAGCGCTTGTCGATCATCGACGTGGAGCACTCGCACCAGCCACTGGAGTACGACGACGGCCGGTACGTCATCACGTTCAACGGTGAGATCTACAACTACCTGGAACTGCGCGAGCAGCTCACCCGGGACCACGGCGCCAAGTTCGCCACCGACGGCGACACAGAGGCGATCGTCGCGGCCTTCCACTACTGGGGCGCGGAGTCCGTCGGCCGGCTGCGCGGCATGTTCGCGTTCGTCATCTGGGACCGGTTCGAGCAGCGCGCGTTCGGCGCCCGCGACCCGTACGGCATCAAGCCCCTGCACTTCCTCACCACCGCCGACGGTGTGTACTTCGCCAGCGAGAAGAAGTCGCTGCTGCCGTTCGCACCAGCCGCCAGCCAGGGCGACGCGGGCATCGACCCCGCCGGCCTCTCGCACTACCTGACGCTGCAGTACGTGCCGGAGCCGGACACCCTCACCAAGGGCATCTCCCGGATCGAGTGCGGGGAGTCGTTCACCTACACGCCCGAGGGTGGCCTGCTGCGCCACCGGTACTACCGGCCGGACTTCCGCCCGACGCCGACCGACAACCCCGAGGCGCTGTTCACGAAGATCCGCGAGGCGCTCGAAGAGTCGGTCGAGCTGCACCTGCGCAGTGATGTGCCGGTTGGCGCGTTCCTGTCGAGCGGCATCGACTCCACGGCGATCGTGGCGCTGGCGCGCAAGCACAAGCCGGACATCAAGACCTTCACCGTCGGGTACGAGGTCGACGGGTACTCCGAGATCCAGGTCGCGCAGAACTCGGCGAAGTGGCTCGACGTCACCACGATCCCGACGCTGATCACCGCGCAGGACATGATGGACGCGCTGCCGCGGATCGTCTGGCACCTCGACGACCCGGTCGCCGACCCGGCGCTCGTGCCGCTGTACTTCGTCGCGAAGAAGGCCGCCGAGCACGTCACCGTCATCCTCTCCGGCGAGGGCGCCGACGAGTTCTTCGGCGGGTACGGCATCTACCGCGAGCCGCTGTCCCTCAAGTCGATCACTGGCCTGCCGGACCCGGTCCAGAAGGGGCTGCGGGCCGTGTCGAAGGTGATCCCGGAGGGCGTGAAGGGCAAGAGCTTCCTCGAGCGCGGCACGACCCCGCTGAACGAGCGGTACTTCGGCAACGCGCGGATCTTCACCGAGGCAGAGAAGTCCCGGCTGATGCGCCAGTACGACCCGTCGGTGCAGTACACGGACGTGACGGCGCCGCACTACCTCGACGCCGCGCACCTCGACGACATCACCCAGATGCAGTACATCGACCTGTTCACCTGGCTGCGTGGCGACATCCTCGTCAAGGCCGACCGGATGTCGATGGCGCACTCGCTGGAGGTCCGGGTGCCGTTCCTGGACACCGGCGTCTTCGACGTGGCCAAGACGATCCCGCAAGAGCTGAAGGTCACCCAGAAGGGCATCCGCAAGTACGCGCTGCGCCAGGCGCTGGAGCAGGTGGTGCCGCCGCAGATCGTCAACCGGCCGAAGCTGGGCTTCCCGGTGCCGACGCGGGTGTGGCTCAAGGACGTCATGTACGAATGGGCGCGCGGGATCATCGACGACTCGGCGGCCGGCGAGCTGCTCGACCTGCCGTACGCGCTGTCGCTGCTGGAAGCGCACCGGCGTGGCGACGCCGATCACAGCCGCAAGATCTGGACGGTCCTGGTGTTCTGCGTCTGGCACGCGATCTTCGTCGAGGGCCGGATCGACCCGCGTCCCGCGCCGGCGGTTTCCCGGCACGCGCACTGATCCGTCCTGGCCTGTGCTCCGTCACGTTGCGGAGCGCGGCGGCCGAGGAGGTCATCGACGTCGCGGCCTCGGCGGGCCTGCAGGCGATCGAGTGGGGCGCGGACGTCCACGTCCCGGCCGGGGACGTGTCCCGCGCCGCCGAGGTACGCGCGGCCACCGAGCGGGCCGGGCTGGCGGTGGCCTCGTACGGGTCGTACTTCCTGCGGCGCGGCGACGGAGATTTCGGGCCCGTGCTGGCGAGTGCCCGGGCGCTTGGGGCGCCGCGCATCCGGATCTGGGCGGGTTGGCGCGGCAGCGCCGAGGCGGATGCCGCGCACCGGGCTGCCGTGGTGCGGTCGGTGCGGGCTGCCGCTGCGGATGGGGTAGAGCTGGCGTTCGAGTTCCACGGCGGCACATTGACCGACACCGCCGAGGGCACGGCCGCGCTGATCGCCGATGTGCCGGCCAGGACCTACTGGCAGCCGCCGTTAGGGATGCCGGACGACGTGGCCCTCGCAGGGTTGGACCGGGTCATCGATCAGGTGAGCGCTGTCCACGTCTTCTCCTGGTGGCCGCAGCGGGAACGCCTACCGCTGGAGGCTCGTGCGGACCTGTGGCGGCAGGTGTTCGCGCGGCTACGGGCCCGCGGCCGGCCGTACGACGCGTTGCTGGAGTTCGTGCCCGGCGACGACGCCGCGTCCGTGGCTCGGGCGGCGGCAACCCTGCACGAGCTGATCAACCCCTAGCCTGGGTCGCCCCGCGTTGGGTCGCCGTGGGTCGCCTCGCCGTGGGTTGCCTCGCCGTGGGTCGCCCGCGCCCTGGGACAAAACGGACTGTCGGGATAAACGGGGTTACGTGCGCCCGTTTATTGCCCGCGTGCCGGAACAGTCCGGTTTGAGCGAGGCGGGCCACCAACGGCGGGCCACCAACGGCGGGCGCAGCGTCGACGAAAGGCGCGTCGACGGACGGCGTGTCGGCGCGTCGGAGGACGGCGCGTTAGAGCTTGCCGTCCAGGTCGGCGTACGCGCGGCGGACGGCGGCGCGGGAGGCTGCGAGCCCGAACGGCGAGCGGTAGGCGACCTCCTCGAGTGGGGCACCATCGGCGTGCCCGTCGCGACAGAGCCACTCGAGCCGGGTGAGGTCGGTGTGCTGGGCCCGGACGTAGTACGCGCCGGTGGGGACGCCGTGCCCGGGGACGAACACGGTGTCGGCGCCCTCGGCGGTGCTCAGGGAGAGCAGCTCGGCGAGGGTGGCGGGCCACTCCAGCGGCCAGGAGTCGTCGAACGCGGGCGGGGCGCCGACCTCGACCAGGTCGCCGGTGAGCGTGACGCCGGCGTCGGGGATCAGGACGGCGATGTCGTTGTCGGTGTGGCCGCGCCCCGCGTACCGGAGCAGTACGCGGCGCCCGCCGATATCGAGGTCAGTGCCGTCGTGGACCTCGTGGTCGGGCGGGGTGATGACGACCTCCGCGAGGTCGGCGGCCAGTTCCGAGTACTCGTCCGCCGCCTGGTGCCGCAGCCCTTCGCCGTGCTCTCGGAGTTGCCGCGCGCAGCGCTCGTGACCCCACACGGCGGTGCTGGGGAACGTCGCGTTGCCAAAGCAGTGGTCGAAGTGGTGGTGGGTGTTGACGAGCGTCAGCGGCGCACTGGTGACGGTGGCGACCGCGGCGGCCAGTTCGGTGGCCTGGTGCGGCGTGGAGAGCGTGTCGGCGAGCAGGGCGGCGCCGTCGCCCACGACGAGCGTGGCGTTGACGTCCAGCACCGGGTAGCGGCGGACGTAGATGCGGTCGGCGACCTCCATCCATCCCAGGGCGGTCATCCGGCCGTCTCCAGGAACCGCTGGCGGTTGACCACGACCCGCTCGACGACGGCGGTGGCGATGACGTCGTCGCCATCACGGACGGTGACGTCGAACACGAGCTTCCGCCCGTCGATGCCGACGAGGAGGGCGTCCGCGGCGACCGTCCGTCCGGGCCGGGTGGGGGCGGTGTGCCGGACCTCGACGCGGGTGCCGACGGACGTCTTCCCGTCGGGCAGCACGCCGGCCACGGCGGCGACGGTTGCCTCCTCGGCGAGTGCGACGACCCGAGGCGTTCCGAGCACCGGAACGTCGCCGGAACCGAGTGCAACGGCCGTATCCTGCGCTTCCACCAGGAGATCGAGGTGTGCGGTAAGCCCTGTGCGCAACTTCATGCCGGCAGCCTAGGGCCCGAATGCACCGTCCGACTGGATCGTGGGCACAGGACGGCCTAGCGTCATCCCCCATGAGGGACGTGCAGACGGTCGCGGCGTGGATTGCCGGGGCGAACAAGGTCACGGTGCTGACCGGAGCGGGCATCAGCACCGACAGTGGAATACCGGATTTCCGTGGCCCGAACGGGCTGTGGACCCGCAATCCGGGGAGCCAGCGGTTGTTTACGCTGCGTGACTATCTAGACGATCCCGACATCCGGCGCGAGGCGTGGCGGATCCGGCGTGAGCACGCTGCCTGGACCGCCCGCCCGAACGCCGCGCACTACGCCCTCGTCGAGCTGGAGAACGCCGGCAAGTTGCGGGCCATCATCACCCAGAACATCGACGGACTCCACCAGCTCGCCGGCAACAGCGAGGACATCGTCATCGAGGTGCACGGCTCCCTCTACGAGGTCGAGTGCCTGTCCTGCCACGCCCGCACTGCCATGTCCGACACCCTGGAGCGGGTCGCCGCGGGGGAGGAGGACCCGGCGTGCCTGCGGTGCGGCGGGATCCTCAAGGCGGGCACGATCTCGTTCGGCCAGCCGCTCGTACCGGCCGTGTTCGACGCCGCCCGCCGGGCCGCGGCCGACTGTGACGTGTTCCTCGCCGTCGGCACCTCGCTGTCCGTCCAGCCGGTCGCCGGCCTGGTCGACGTGGCGAGCCGGCGCGGCGCCAAGATCGTGATCGTCAACGCCGAGCGCACCCCGTACGACGGCCGGGCGGACGCGCGTATCGACGGGCCGATCGGCGACGTGCTGCCAAGGCTGGTGGGCGAGGTCACGACCGACGAGCCCCCTGCCGCGTCAGCGGGGTAGCGCGGTTCTACTAGGCTGGACGGAATGGCGCTCCCGGACACTGACGTAACGCAGGAGGCGTCCGGGACTCCCGGGCGCCCGCCGCGCATCAATCGTCGCACCCTCGCACTGACCGCGTACGCGGTCTTCTTCGCCGTGTACTGGAAGTTCGTCGGGCTCCCGACGGACCCCACGGTGGCGATCCTGTTCCTCTGGCTCGCGACGATCGCGTGGGGCATCGGCCGTCCCTGGCGCGAGCATCTGCGGTTCGCCCGGGACTGGGCGCCGATCGTCGGGCTGCTGATCGTCTACGACTTCAGCCGCGGGTTCGCCGACAACCTGAGCGCGCCGCACGTCACCGAGATGATCAATGGCGACCGGTGGCTCTTCGGCGAGCTGCCGACGGTGTGGCTCCAGGAGCACTTCTACGACCCCGACCACGTGCATTGGTGGGACGTGGTCGCCTCGTGGGTCTACTTCTCGCATTTCGTCGCGAGCTTCTCGGTGGCGGTCGTGCTCTGGGTGCGGCGGCGCGAACTGTGGGCGGCGTTCATGCGCCGCTGGTTCGCGCTCACCACGGCCGGCCTGGCGACGTACTTCCTCTACCCGGCCGCGCCGCCGTGGTGGGCCTCGAAGTTCGGCTACATCCCCGAGCACGTCGAGCGCATGTCCGGGCGTGGCTGGGAGGCGATCGGCCTCGGTACCGCCGGCAAGCTGCTCAACATCGGCCAGGCCATGTCGAACCCGGTCGCCGCGATGCCGTCGCTGCACTCGGGTTTCGCGCTTTGCGTCGTCGCGTTCTTCTTCATGCGGGTCCGCAAGCGCTGGCTGCCGCTGCTCATCGCGTACCCCGTGTCGATGTCGGTGGTGCTGGCCTACACCGGTGAGCACTATATGGTCGACGCGTTCGTGGGCTGGACCTACGTCGGCGTCGTGTACGTGCTGGTCAACCTGGGCGAGCGGTGGTGGCGCGCCCGTCGCGAGCACGCGGTCACGGCGGCCGCCGAGCAGACGGTTGCCGCGGCAGCCGCAGTCGAGCCGGCGCTGACGACCACACCGCCCGTGCCGACCGGAGCTGACCTCACTCGCGGTTAGCGCGGCTCCGGTCGACGAGGTCCGTCACGAGCCTGAGCGCGGTGGCCACGTCCTGCTGGTGCGCCGAGGCGGTGCCGTGGTCGCCGGCGAGGTCGGCGAAGACGGACGCCAGCCGGGCGCGGCGTTGCAGCGGGCCCTGGACGAACCGGATGCTCTGCGTGCGGGCCAGCACGGCGATCTCGTGCCGCTCGGTGAACACGCCGCCGCGGCTGACGAACAGCTCGTCGGTGACGCCGGCGGCGAGGCGCCGGAACGCGAACGGGGCGAGCCAGCGGGCGCGGCGCGGGGCCGGCGTGAGGGCCACTGTGGACAGATCGTCCGGCAGCTGCGGGAAGACGTGCCGCAGCAGCACGAAGGCGGTGGCCTCGTCGGCGACGGGCACCAGCGCGCCCGTGCGCTGCTCCTGCTGGTCGGCCGCGCTGTAGCCGGCGACCGCGATCTCCACCCGGACCCAGCCGAACGGACGCCACAGCAGTGGACGGAAGATCCGGACAGCCTGCACCCGGCCCGGTGCCACCGTCTGCGTGCGGGTCTCCAGCAGTCCGTGCCGCAGCCGCAGCCCCTGAGCCGTGTCGGAGACGGTGAAGCCGTACTCGTTGAGGATCCGGCGCACGGGGAGCTGCGCGAGGCCGATGATGCCGGACGCCGCGCCGAGCAGCGCCGGGAACGACAGTCCTTCGTGGACGAGGCCGAGCAGCGGGAACACGGCCATGAACGGCAGGGCCAGGGTGTTGGGCGTGAGGATCTGGGCCAGGATCAGCGACCGGCGATCCACGGCGAACAGTGCCTGCTCCGCCGGCTTGTCGGCGGACTCGACGGCAGCGGGTTCCGTGGGAACCGCCGCCCCACCCACCAACGCGAGCAGGTGGTTGCGCAGCTTCAGCGCCTCGGCGTTGGACAGGTACGCCAGCGGCGCCTCCGTGTCGCCCTGCCCGACGACCTCCAGCCGCACCTCGGCCAGACCGAGCAGCCGCGCGAGCACCGGCCGCACCACGTCGATGGCCTGCACGCGCTCCAGCGGGACCGTGCGGTGCCGGCGCGCGAAGATCCCCTCCTGGATGTGCAGCTCCCGATCGGTGACCCGGTAGCCGGTGAAGCGCCACGAGATCCAGCTGACCACGAACGCCCCGAGCACGACGACGGCCGCACCGCTGAGCGCCGGCAGGATGCCGACCTGCTGGATCGTCTGGTACGCCTGGTAGACGCCGATGGCGGCGATGCCACCGAAGACCTTGGCGCCACGGACGAGCGGCGTGAGCGGGTGCAGCCGGCGCAGGGCCACTGCCTGGCCAACAGGGTTGGTCACAGGCCGGCCGCCCTGGCCTGGCCAAGCGCCGTGAGGACGTCACGGAGGCGGGCGGCCTCCTCGGTCGGGAGTCCGGGGATGAACGCGTCCGTGGCCGCTGCGGCGGTGTGCAGCTGGACGGTAGCGATGCCGAGCGCGCGCTCCAGCGGCCCCACCCGGACGTCGACAAACTGCATCCGGCCGTACGGCACCACGGTGAGGCGGCGGACCAGCACACCACGCCGGATCAGCAGGTCATCCTCGCGTTCGGCGTACCCCCAGGAACGCACCGCCCGGCCGACGAGCCGCAGCCACCACGCGATCAGGAGCAGCCCGGCGACGGGCACACCGATCCAGAGCCAGCGCTGGTCGGTGAAGCTGATGACGACGACCGTGGCGATGGCGAGCGGGATGAGCCAGCCGGCGACGGCCGCTCGGCGCAGGATCAGCAGCTTCGGCGAGACCGGGCGCCAGGTGACGTCACCCGGCCACAGCGCCGGATCGTCGTCCTCATGGGCGGGTGGGCTGGCGGGCGGCAGTGCGCTGGGATCGGCCACCATTCCAGCGTAGGCCGCGGGATCAGCCGGGCGGCAGCGGCTCGACGTCGCGCAGGAAGCCACGGGCGGAGAGGAACTCGCTCAGGGTGCCGCGATGGGCGTCGCAGGCGACCCAGGTCTTTCGCCGGTCGGCCGTGTGCAGCTTGGGGTTGTTCCAGCGCAACGCCCAGAGCGCGGCCTCGCGGCAACCTTTGGCGGAGCAGATGGGCGGCTCGTCGGTCTCGGGCGGATTCACGGGAGCATCATCGCCGGATCGGAGCTGGACACAAAAAAGATGTCGGGCGGCCACGGGGGAAGCCGCCCGACATCAGCTCGAAGTTTACACCGCCTGATGTAGTCGTTGTCCAGTCAAACGGTGGGATCGGTCACTGTGAATTGGCCACGAGGTCGGCCGTGAGGCGTCCCAGGGTAGGCGCGCCGGCGAGCATCATGGCGTGCGCCAGCTCGTGGGTGAGTCCGTCGAGCACAGTGCGTACACCGTCCGCACCGCCGGTGGCCAGCCCCCACAGCACGGGCCGCCCCACGAAGACCGCGCGGGCGCCCAGCGCGAGCGCGCGTAGGACGTGGCCGCCACGGCGGATACCGCCGTCGACGTAGACCTCGGCGCCGGTGCCGTCGAGTGCCGCGACCACCTCGGGCAGCGCGTACGCCGTACTCACCGCGCCGTCGAGCTGCCGCCCACCGTGGTTGGAGACGACCACGGCGGCCGCACCGGCGTCCACGCACCGGCGCGCGTCGTCGCCGCGCAGCACGCCCTTCACCACGACGGGCAGCCCACTCAGCGCCGATAGCCACTCGATTGTGTCGAACGTGATGTCCGGGGCCTGCCAGAGCCGGTAGTCGCTGCCGTCGTCGAGGTCGTCGGAGCCCTCGGTCCAGTCCAGGTTCGTCCGGGTGTGGGCGCCAGGGATCGTGACATCCCTGGCCAGCGCGTCGGCGCGCGGCTTGCGGCCGACCACGGGGGTGTCGGCGGTGAGCACGAGAGCGCCCGCACCGGCAGCGACCGCGCGGCGCACGTAGGAGGCGGTGATCTCCCGCTCCCGTACGACGTACACCTGCGCCCACCACGGTCCGCCGGCCGCGGCGACCTTCTCGATCGGCGTACCGGACCGCGACGACAGGCAGAACAGCGAGCCGGCCGCGGCAGCGCCGGCGGCGGTGGCGGCCTCGCCTTCGTCGTGCACGGAGCGGTGCAGTGCCGTCGGCGCCACGAGTACCGGGGTGGCGACCTCGGCGCCGAGGACGGTTGTCGTCGTCGTCACCGTGCTGACGTCGACGAGGGCGCGCGGCCGCAGCCGGAGCCGGTCCCAGGCGGCGCTGGCCTCCCGAGCGGTCAGCTCGTCGCCCGCGCCGGCGTCCAGGTAGGCGGCGAGCCACTCGGGCAGCCGCTCGGTGGAGTGCAGGTGCAGTTCCTCTAGCCAGTCCACCAGCGCAGCGTGCCACAGCCCGCCCGCGCGTGCGGCCCTTAGAAGCCTCTTACCTCCCGCTGACGACGCTTTCAGGTCGGGCGTGAAAAGCTTGCGGGGCTGACGCAAGGCGACCGGGCTGGAGGCCATCCGTGACGCAGCAGACCACTCCTGCGCAGGACGCGACACAACTGGAGAAGACGCTCTTCGAAGTGAAGCGCGTCATCGTCGGCCAGGACCGCATGATCGAGCGGATGCTGGTCTGCCTCCTGGCCCGCGGCCACTGCCTGCTCGAGGGCGTGCCGGGCGTGGCGAAGACGCTGGCCGTGGAGACCCTGGCGAAGGTCGTCGGCGGCAGTTTCGCGCGTATCCAGTTCACCCCTGACCTGGTGCCCGCCGACATCCTCGGTACCCGCGTCTACCGCGCGTCGAAGGAAACGTTCGACATCGAGCTGGGCCCGGTATTCGTGAACTTCCTCCTCGCCGACGAGATCAACCGGGCGCCCGCCAAGGTGCAGTCCGCGCTACTCGAGGTGATGGCCGAGAAGCAGGTGTCGATCGGCGGCAAGACGCACCCGCTGCCCAAGCCGTTCCTCACCCTCGCCACCCAGAACCCGATCGAGCAGGAGGGCGTCTACTCGCTGCCGGAGGCCCAGCGAGACCGGTTCCTCATGAAGATCGTCGTCGGCTACCCGACGGACGTGGAGGAGCGCGAGATCGTCTACCGGATGGGCGTGAACCCGCCGCAGGCGTCGCAGGTGCTCAGCCCCGAGGACCTGCTCCGGCTCCAGGCCACCGCCGACAACGTCTTCGTCCACAACGCGCTCGTCGACTATGCGGTCCGGCTTGTCCTGGCCACCCGCGAACCCGGCGAGCACGGCCTGCCGGACGTCGCGCCGCTGATCTCCTACGGCGCCTCGCCTCGTGCGTCCCTCGGCCTGATCGCCGCCACCCGCGCGCTCGCCCTGATGCGGGGCCGCGACTACGCGCTGCCGCAGGACATCCAGGACGTGGCGCCGGACATCTTGCGACACCGGCTCGTGCTCTCCTACGACGCCCTCGCCGACGGGATACCCGCCGAACAGATCGTCGACCGCGTGCTCGCCGTCGTGCCGATGCCCACGGTGACGCCGCGCCAGCAGTCCGACCGGCGTCCGGCGCAGGCCCAGGTGCCGCCGCACATGGTGCCGCAGTCGCCCGCCGGCGGCGGCTGGCCAGGACAGTCGGAGCGGCCGGCGTGAGTCGCGGCGCACTGTCGATCGTGGGCGCCGCCCGCCGCGCCGGCGGCGTCGGTGGTCCGCCGCCCCGCCTCGACAGCGACCGCGCCGAGGTGGTGCTGCACCGCCTGCAACTGCTCGTCACCCGCAAGCTCGACGGGCTGCTCCAGGGCGATTACCTCGGGTTGCTGCCCGGCGCGGGATCGGAAGCGGGGGAGTCGCGGGAGTACCGGCCCGGCGACGACGTCCGGCGCATGGACTGGCCCGTGACGGCGCGCACCACCGTGCCACACGTCCGCCAGACCGTCGCCGACCGCGAGCTGGAAACCTGGATCTGCCTGGATCTGTCCGCCAGCCTTGACTTCGGTACCGCCCAGTGCGAGAAGCGTGACCTCGCCGTCGCAGCGGCCGCCGCCATCACGCACCTCACCGTGCGGGGCGGCAACCGGGTCGGCGCGGTCGTCACGAACGGCACGCGCACGGTACGGATGCCGGCGCGGGCCGGGCGGCTCAACGCCCAGGGCCTGATGCGGCGGATCGTCGACACGCCGCGCGCCGAGCCGGGTCCGCCCACCGATCTCGCCGCCGCCGTCGACCTGTTGAACCGCCCGCCCCGCCGTCGGGGCATGGCCGTCGTGATCTCCGACTTCCTCGCCGACCCGAGCTGGGAACGGCCGATGCGGAAGCTCGCCGTGCGCCACGACGTACTCGCCATCGAGATCGTCGACCCGCGCGAACTGGCGCTTCCCGAGGTCGGCGTGTTGACCCTTGTCGACCCCGAGACGGGCCGGTTGCACGAGGTGCAGACTGGGAACAAGAAGTTGCGCGACGCCTACGCGAAGGCGGCGGCAGAGCAGCGAGCGGCGATCGACGCGGCAATGCGCCGGGCCGGTGCCGCGCATCTGCGTCTGCGCACCGACTCCGACTGGCTGCTCGACATCGTTCGTTTCGTCGCCGCCCAGCGACGAGGGCGAAGCAGGGGGACGACGCGATGATCCGCTTCCTCGAGCCGATGTGGCTCCTCCTGGTGCCGCTGGCGCTCGCGCTGGCGGGTGCTTACGTCTTCATGCAGTTCCGCCGCAAGACGTACGCCGTGCGGTTCACGAACATCGCGCTGCTGGAGTCGATCGCGCCGAAGAACCCGGGCTGGCGCCGGCACGTCGCCGCCACCGCGTTCCTGCTGTGCCTGCTCGTCCTCGCCACCGGCATGGCCAAGCCGTCGACGGAGGTCGAGGAGCCGCTGGAGCGGGCCACGATCGTCCTCGCGATCGACGTCTCGCTCTCCATGCAGGCCACCGACATCGATCCGAACCGGTTCGAGGCGGCGAGGGAGGCGGCGAAGCTCTTCGTCGAGGAACTGCCGCGGTCCTACAACCTGTCGCTGGTGTCCTTCGCCAAGAGCGCCACTGTCGCGGTGTCGCCCACCAAGGACCACGGCCAGATCCTCAACGCGATCGACCGCCTCCAACTCCAGGAGTCCACAGCGATCGGCGAGGCGATGTTCGCCGCGCTCCAGGCCATCCAGAGCGTGCCCGCTGACGGCGCCGCCGGCCCGCCGCCCGCCCGGATCGTGCTGCTCTCCGACGGATTCACCACGTTCGGCCGCCCCAACGACGAGGGCGCTCGCGCCTGCGCCGAGGCGAACGTGCCGGTGTCGACGATCGCGTTCGGTACCCAGGAGGGGGTCGTCGACCTCAACGGCACGCGCACTCCGGTGCCCGTTGACAGCGACGCGCTCGCGAAGATCGCCACGCAGACGGACGGCAAGTTCTACGAGGCCGTCACCGCGGAGGAGCTGAAGGACGTCTACCGCGACCTGGGCAGCTCGGTCGGCTTCCGATCCACGCCCAAGGAAGTCACGCAGTGGTTCGTCGGCATCGCCCTGCTCTTCGGCTTCGCGGGCGCTGTCATGTCCCTAGCCTGGACCTCTCGCCTTCCGTAGGCGGCCCGTCCAGGCACCACGCTCGCGGCGTTCTCGTCGGCTCGCGTGCACGAACAGCACGCTTCGGCTCCTCGGCCTTGCGATCGACGCACCTGGGCGGGCTCCAGGTTTAGATCAAGAACTTGGGTCGAGGACCAGTTTTCCGGTGGTGCGGCGGGCGCGGATGTCTTCCAGGGCGCGGCGGGCCTCGGTCAGCGGGTAGGTGCCGCCGACCACGGGCCGCAGCTCGCCGCGCTCGACCATGCCGAACATCTCGGTCATCGGGCCGTGCAGCATCTCCGGCTTGCTGGCGCAGTGCGTGAGCCAGAAGCCGACGACCGCGCGGGACGTGCCGATGAGCGCGCCGGGATCGATCGGCGACGGCTGCTCCCGCGATGCCATGCCGTACGTGGCGAGGCGACCGAACGGCGCCAGCGCGGCGAGGCTCGCGTCGAAGACCGTGCCGCCGACCATCTCCAGGACGATGTCGACCTTCTGGCCGCCGTTCGCCTCGATGAGCGCGGCCTTGAGGTCGTCGGTGGCTGGGTCGACTGCGACGTCGGCGCCGAGATCCAGGGCGAGCTTCCGCTTGTCCTCGCTGGAGGCGGTGGCGATCACCCGTCCGGCGCCGAACGCCTTGGCGAGCTGCACGGCGAGCGTGCCGACACCGCCGGCCGCGGCGTGCACGACGACCGACTCGCCCGCCGCGAGGTGGGTGCTCGTCCTGAACAGGTGCCACGCGGTGAGGCCCTGGAGGACCAGCGCGAGCGCCTCGCCGTCGGATACCTTCTCCGGGATCGGGAACATCGCGGCCGGGTGGACGACGGCCTTCTGGGCGTACCCGCCGCCGCCGAGCAGGAGCCCTACCACGCGCGTGCCGTCGGCGCGGCGGCCGACGACCTCGGCGCCCGGCACCATTGGCAGCTTCTGCTTGGCCAGGTAGGAATCCTCGATCGCGTGCGTGTCGGCGTAGTTGACGCCGGCCGCGAGGACGTCGATGACCTCGAAGCCTTCGGGAGCGACAGGATCGGGCAGCTCGGTGGGGGTGAGTACCTCAGGGCCACCGAAGGACGTGATCTGAATCGCGCGCATGTGACCGACCATACGCCCGCGTCCGCTAACTGCTACCGACGGGTAACCCATAGCCTCGCCATCAAGCTGGATCGAATGAGAGGGGTACCCGTGGGGCGCAGCGTTCTCGTCACCGGAGGCAACCGGGGCATCGGGCTGGCGATCGCGAAGGCGTTCGCCGCGCAGGGCGACCAGGTTGCGGTGACGCATCGCGGCAGCGGCGCGCCCGAAGGGATGTTCGGGGTGAAATGCGACGTGACGTCCGCGGCCGACGTGGACGCGGCGTTCACCGCGATCGAGGCTGAGCACGGCCCGGTCGAGGTGCTGGT
>Ga0184623_10000376_pt1 | contig 19072 bp, 14 predicted proteins | sample PLM1_100_b1_FD_133138 | JGI IMG/M metagenome (GOLD analysis project Ga0184623, IMG submission 133138) | Groundwater sediment microbial communities from an aquifer in East River, Colorado, USA - PLM1_100_b1 | ecosystem: Environmental > Terrestrial > Soil > Riparian zone | place: USA: East River...
GACGCGGGCGCGGTCCTCGCCATCCTCGCGGTCGGCCATTACGTCAACGCCGCGCTCGGCTTCAATGCGCTGACGCTTCGGGTCCAGGGATCGGTCCGTTTCATCGTCGCGGTCGACGTCGTGTCGGCCATCATCAGCCTCACAGCCAGCGTCCTGCTAATCAGCTCGTACGGCGCGCTCGGGGCGGGGGTCGCGACGGCGTCAACTCTGATCATCCAGAACCTGCTCTACCAGGCGGGTCTTTCTCGATCGGCGATCGGCTTGCCTTCGCTTCGGCACGTCTTGACGTTCGCCACCATCGCCGCCGCGCTCGCGGCGCTGACGTTCGTCCAGCTGGTCACCAAGATGCCGCTGGTATTCGGAGTCGCTCTCGCCGCGGCCGTCTCCGTCGGGCTCCTTGGCATCAGCCGCAGCTCACTCCAGATCGGCCGCTACTTTCCGGAGCTGCTGAAGATCCCCGTTCTTCGCGAGCTGATAGGCAAGCCGGAAGGCGAGGTCGAACGCCGTGTCGTCTGATCGGGCCACGACGGTCCTCGATCTCCACGGGCTGACGACGATCGCGCTCGTGGATGCCGGCCGACCCGAGGCCGAGGCCATCACGCGCCAGCTCGGACCCCTGCCCCAGGTCGACGCGGCCAACGGCGACATCACTATACGTTTCGTCGACCGCCTCGAGGTTCGCGGCGTCCTCCGACCGCTCGGTCGGGAATCGGCCTACGGCGACGATGACTTTGTTGTCATGCGCGGGCGCCGCAAGACGAACGTCAACGTCAAGATCCCGGTCGCCCAGATCGGCACGACCCCGCTCGAGATCGTCGCCGAGCGCGGGCTCTCAGCCGTCCCATACCTCCTTCCGATCATCAACCTGACGCTCCTCTCGAAGGGAATCGTCCCGGTTCATGCCAGCGCGTTCATCGCGGGCGGCCGCGGAACATTGGTGACGGGGTGGGCGAAGGGCGGGAAGTCCGAGGTGCTGCTTGCGTTCGCCGACCGCGGCGCGACCTATGTCGGCGACGAGTGGGTCTTCGTGACCGGCGATGGGTCCGCGATGGCCGGCCTCCCCGAGCCGATGCGGCTGTGGGACTGGCAGCTTGCGATGGTGCCTCGACTGCGCGACCGGATCGGGACGAGTCGGCGCCTACGGCTGGGGGCGGCTGCGTCGACCGCGCGACTCCTCGCCAGCGCCGCGCGCCTGCCACTGATCCGCTCGTCGGCCCCTGGCGACCTCGCCCGCCGGCTCGGGGCGATGGCCGACAACCAGCGATCGCTTCAAATCCCGCCAGAACGCGTTTTCGACGGGCGCGTCTCGGTGGGTCTGACGCCGCTCGACGCCATTGTCCTGATCGAGAGTTCGAGCGATCCGGTGGCCTCCGTCGAGCCGATCGACGGGACGATCGTCGCCCGCCGCACGGCCGCAACCGTGGTCCACGAGCTTCTCGACCTCCAGGCGCTCTATCTCACGTTCCGATACGCCTTCCCCGATCGCCGCAACCCATTCATCGAGTCGCTCCCGGCCGTCGTCGAACGATGCCTGGTCGACGCCTTCGGGAAGAGGCGCTGCGTCGTCGTCCGGCATCCATACCCGCCTGACATCCCGTCGCTTTACGAGCTGATCGCTCCTGCGATCGGACTTCCGGCCGACGCACCCATCTGAATGTTGCGGACCTGCAACGCAATCCGCGCCGGACACGGCCTGACCGGTGCGCCGGGGACCATCAGCCCGCGCAGAGGGCCCCAACTTGACCTACACTCCCGGTTCGTTGACTCCGGCGGCGCCGCCGGTGCATTCCGGTGGGGGTCCTAGTACACAGATGAGGAACTACGACGCGGCCGGCAGGGCGTCACCAGCCCCACCCGACAGGATTGGTCGAAGCGTCGCGCTCATCGGAATCGACGGCGCCGGCAAGTCGACCGTCGCTCACGAACTGATCGGGCGACTGCCCTTCGACGCCAGCTACCTCTACATGGGCGTCAACCTCGCGGCGAGCCCGGTCATGCTCCCGACGACCCGCCTGGCCCTGGCGATCAAGCGCCGTCGCGGCGGCAGCCCTGACATGACGGTCGGACACTCGGAACCGGGCTCTCGCCACGGCGGCCCGCTCGCGGCCGCCCGGCGGCTGATCCGGATCACGAACTGGCTCGCCGAGGAGGCCTATCGGGCCGCCCTCGCCCGGCGCATCCAGCGACGACCGGCCCTCGTCGTCTTCGATCGTCACTTCTTCTGCGACTATTACGCAAGCACGGTAGCCCCGGGCAACGGTCGACGTCCGCTCGACGCGAGAATCCACGGCTATGTGCTTCGCCACTGGTACCCGAAGCCGGAGTTGACGCTGTTCCTCGACGCCCCACCGGAGGTCCTGATCGCGCGCAAGCAGGGAGAATCGCTGGAGCGAGTAGCGAAGCGCCGGCTCGAGTACCTCGACCTCGAGCGTGTCCTTCCCGCATTCCAGGTGGTCGATGCGGACCGGCCCGTTGGCGAGGTGGTCGACGACATCGTCGGACGAATCGTCGCCTTCGTATCGGGCGGCAGCATCGACGGTGACACCGGCGGCCAGGCGACGGAGGCCGCTGCGCCAGCCGAGGGGACGCAGGCACCGGTCCCGCTGCCGGCCCCGGTCGACGAACTGGCCGCCTCGATCGGGCAACCGACGATCGCGGACAACCCATCGGTGGCAGGTCCGTGATGCGAATCCTCGTCGCGAGCCAGATCGCCCCCGCGGCGCTCGCCGCGCTCCAGGCCAGGCACGATGTCCGAACTGCAATCGGCGCGTCCGAGGTCGTCCTCGCTGAGGCCGCGGCCGATCGCGAGGCGATCGTTTTCCGGAGCGGCGTCAGCATCGGGCCGGGCGTGCTCGCCGCACCCCACCTGCGACTCCTGGTGCGGGCCGGCTCCGGGCTCGACAATCTCGACCTCGCGACGGTCCGCGAGCGGGGAATCGAGCTGATCCGCATCCCGGGACCCGGCGCGCAGGCCGTCGCCGAGTTGACTCTCGGCTTGATGATCGCGCTGGCCCGCAGCATCGTCCTGGCCGATAGCCATATGCGGGCCGCCCACTGGGCGAAGTCGGAGCTGGTGGGTTACAACCTGCGCGGCAAGCGGCTCGGGATCGTGGGGCTTGGCTCGATAGGTTCCCGCGTTGCGGCTCTTGGGGGCGCCTGGGGGATGCGCCCGATCGGCGTCGTCGAGCGGCCGAGCGAGGAGCGTTCGCGTGCCTTCGCCGACCAGGGGATCGACCTCGTCGACCTCGATCGCGTCCTCGCCGAGGGCGACTTCATTTCTCTCCATGTCCCTCTCAGTGACACCACCCGCGGGATGATCGGCGCCGCCGAGCTGGCAAAGGTCAAGCCCGGCGCCTTCCTCGTGAATATCGCCCGTGGCGGGGTCGTGGACGAGGCGGCGCTCTTCGACGCCCTGCAGCCCGGCGGCCGGCTCCGTGGCGCCGCACTCGATGTCCACGTGGCAGAGGGCGAGGGCAAGCGATCGCCGTTGGCCGACTTGCCGAATGTCGTCCTGACGCCGCACATCGGCGCCCAGACGATCGACGCGCAGGAAGAAATCGGCCAGGAAGTCATCGCAATCATCGATCGTTTCGATCCAGTCTCCGCGGAGGAACAGATGTCCCCGATCCATGTCCCGAGCCACCGTGAATAGGGCGGACGCCAAGCGGAGGCGACTCAAGGAAGGTCTCCACGGCTCCCGATCGATCGTCGCTGTCGGGGCTCACGATGCCCTCAGCGCGAAGCTGATCGGCGAGCACGGCTTCGACGCCGTCTGGGTCAGCGGGCTGGGCGTCGCGACGATGGCCCATGCCCTGCCCGACCTGAATCTCACGACGATGTCGGAGGCGCTTGCGGCGGCCCAGCGGATCGACGGCGCGACCGAGCTCCCGGTCATCGCCGACTGCGACAACGGCTTCGGGGGACTCGGCAACGTCGTGCGCACGCTGGTGGAGTACGAGCGGGCCGGGATCTCGGGGATCAGCATCGAGGACAACCTGTTTCCCAAGCGGAACAGCCTCCTCGGCGCGGAGACGAAGCGCGAGTTGATCCCGGCGGTTGAGCAGGCACGCCGGTTGCGGGCGGCGAAGCGGGCGCAGCAGAGCGATGACTTCATCCTCATCGCCCGGGTCGAGAGCCTGATCGCCGGTCACGGCGTGGAAGATGCCTGCGAACGCGCGGATGCCTACGCTGATGCCGGCGTCGACGCGATCCTCATCCACTCGCGCGACAAGACCCTGGCCGAGATCGACGGCTTCCTGTCGTCGTGGAAGGGCTTCGGCAATCTGCCCCTGGTCGCCGTTCCGACGCTCTTCCCGACCTTCTCGTCGGCCCAGCTCTACGAGCGAGGGTTCAACCTCGTCATCCTTGCCAACCATCCGATGCGAGCGGCGGTAGGGGCGATGGAGGCGACGCTCGCCAAGCTGGCCGTCGCCGGGCGAGCGTCCGACGTCGAGGACGACATCGTGTCCGTCAATCACATTTTCGACCTCGTCGGCACGAAGGAAGCGATCGCCCTCGAGGACGAGGCCGGTCCGGCTTGATCCGGACGACTGGTCGGATCCCGACCGACCGCCCGCCCGCCGTCATCGTCGGGCTGGATTGCATCACCGGCCTGCAGTCGACCCGGATCTTCGAGGCTCGGAGCATCCCGGTCGTCGGTGTCGTCGCCGATCCACATCACTTCTGCGCCCGAACGCGGCTGCCGGTCGCGATCGTCCGGGCAACGCTCCGCGGCGAGGCGCTCGTCGATGCCCTCGTGGCGCTCAGCGCCCGACTCGACCATCCCGGCGTTCTCATCCCCTGTACCGATGCGGCGGTGCTCGCGATCTCGGCCGGCCGCGAGCGCCTGGCCGGCAGGTTCCGGTTCGTCCTGCCTGACCACGCCGACGTCGAGCGGCTCATGGACAAGGTCGGCTTCGCCGAGCACGCGATCGCAACGGGCCTGGCGATCCCGCCGACCGCCGTCCTTCGCTCGCGTGCCGACGCCGAACTCGCAGCGGCGTCCCTCACGTTCCCGGCGGTCCTTAAGCCCGGCCTCAAGGGCCCAGCGTGGCTCGCTGCGACGAAGGCCAAGGCGATCCGGGTCGAGACGCCCGACGCCCTGCTCGCCCGCTACGACGCCTGCGCTTCCTGGGCGGACGTCCTGATCGCCCAGTCGTGGGTCCCGGGCCCCGAACGATCGCTCTACTCGGTCAACACCTATTACGACAGGGCATCGGCGCAGCGGGTCTCGTTCGTCGCTCGCAAGCTCCGGCAATGGCCCCTCGACACGGGCACGAGCTGCCTCGGCGAGGAGGTGCGGAGCCCGGAGGCCGAGACGATCGCCCAGGACCTCTTCGGGAGCGTTGCCTACCGTGGACTCGGCTACGTCGAGGCGAAGGAGGACGAACGGACCGGCCGCCTGATGATCATCGAGCCGAACATCGGGCGTCCGACCGGCCGGTCGGCGATTGCCGAGGAGGGCGGCGTCGAGCTCCTCATGTCCGCTTACCGGGACGCTCTCGGCGAGCCCTTGCCGGACGCGCTCAGACAGGAATATCGCGGCGTCAAGTGGATCTACTGGCGCCACGACCTCCAGGCCGCGCTCGTCCGAGCCCGTCGCGGTCAGCTGTCGGTCCGCGACTGGCTGACATCCGTGAAGGGCCCGAAGGTCGAGGCGGTCTTCTCGCGGCGCGATCCGCTCCCGTTCGTCGCCGACGTCGTGCACACTGCGGCCGCCGGGTTCCGGGCGGCCGGCAGGCGCCTGTTCTCGACCGCCGCGAGCCGGAGGCCGGCCGAGGCCGCCGACGCCGCGAGGGTAGACGCCGCGCGCCCGGCCGGCTGAGGATGGCGCTCACAGGCGTCCTTCGGGCGCTCGCCGCCGGCCCGCCCGCGGCGGCGGCCGTCGACATCCTCGAGCGGCTGGTGCCGCGCCGCCCGGACTCACTCGCGGTCCTGACATTCCATCGCGTCGCGCCGCCCGGCGTCGACGTCGCGCCCGGACTGCTCAGCGCGACCCCCGCCGGCTTCTCCGAGCTGCTGGATACGCTCGCCAAGCGCCACGCGGTGATCACAGTCGACGACCTCGTCCGGCGTTCGAACGGCGGCCCGGCCCTCCCGCCTCGGTCATTGCTGCTCACGTTCGACGACGCCTACGTCGACTTCGCTGAGCACGCCTGGCCAGCGCTCCGCGCGCACGGGCTGTCGGCTGTCCTCTTCGTACCGACCGCCTACCCGGACGCTCCAAAGCTCAGCTTCTGGTGGGACCGTATCCATCGGGCCGTTGCGACGTCGTCGCGTCCCTCCGTCCTATCCCCGAGCGGCGAGTTGCCCCTTGGATCGACGCAGGAGCGGGTCCGCGCGTACCGCGCGATCCGGGATGCGCTGAAGGCGATGGCCCACGATCGGATGCTCGAGGCCGTCGACAGGCTCGTCGAGGAGCTCGGCGGCGAGCGACCCGGGAACCTCGTGCTCGGCTGGGCCAGGCTCCGCGAGCTGGCCGGCGAGGGAGTAGCGCTGGCGCCCCATACGCGGACACATCCGCTGCTGCCCCGCCTTAAGTCGGAAGCCCTCGAGGCCGAGATCGCGGGTTCCCGGGATGACCTCGCTCGCGAGACGGGGTCGAACCTGCCGGTCTTCGCCTATCCATCTGGGGCGGCCTCGCCCGCGGTCGCCGAGGCCGTCACCGCGGCGGGTCTCCGGATTGCCTTCACGACCGCACGGGGCGTGAACGACCTGCGCACAGCGAGCTGGCTCCTGCTCCGCCGGATCAATGTCTCGGTCCGGACGCCGCTGGCGGCGGTCCGCGTGCAGATGGTCCGTTGATGTCAGCTTCCGGGCGGGAGCCACTGGCCGCCCAATGCCCGCCTCTCCGGGTGTCGATGATAGGCTGCACCCACCGACCGGAACACGACGCGGCTCCCGCGCCCCGTCCGGCCAAGCGCGGATCCTGAGGAACGAAACTTGGAGCTGTCCGGGTATCTCGCAGTCGCCAAGCGTTGGTGGTGGACGCTTGTCGTCGCTGCCTGGATCGCCGGCCTGAGCGGCTACCTCGTCGCCCAGACGATCGCGCCCACGTACGAATCGCAGGTCAAGGTCCTGGTCGGGCCGTTGAACACCGATACCGACACGCTTCGAGCGAGCCAGGCGCTTGTGCAGACCTTCGCCCAGTACGTGACGACGCGCGAGGTTCTCACCTCGACGATCCAGGAGCTGGGGCTCGATCTGAGCCCCGACGACTTCGCGGCCGCGACGCGCGCGACGGCCAACGACGTGACTCGAATCCTGACGATCCGTGTCCAGGCAGGCGATCCGGAGGTCGCGACGAAGCTTGCCAACACGCTGGCGACGGAGCTCGAGCAGCTGACGTCGCGCGGCCTCAGGCGGCCCGAAGGTCTCATCCAGATCATCGAGTTCGCCCGGCCCGAGACGACTCCCGTCGCGCCCCAGGTCTCGCTCCTCGTCCTGCTCGCGGCCCTGGCCGGCGTCGTCGTGGCGATCATCCTCGTCCTCCTGCTCGAATACTTCGGCAACACCATCCGGACTGGCCAGGAACTGGCGAAGCTCGCCCAGGCGCCGTTCCTCGGAGCCGTCCTCGCACCGAGCGGAGACTTGCCGGGACCAGAAGATCTCGTCGTGCTTACGGCACCCGCGTCTCGTTCGGCGGCTCCGTACCGCCTCATCTCGGCGAAGGTCGCCCTCGGACCGGAGCGGGCTACCCTCCGCTCGATCCTGGTGACCGACGTCGACCGGGAGGGCGAGGCGGCCGTCGTCGGCGCAAACCTGGCGGCCGCGCTAAGCCGGTTCGGGCGCCATGTCGTCCTGGTCGACGGAGCCGGGGCGGGCGGGACCGTGACCCGGATCAACGGCATGCAGGACCGCGCTGGGCTGTCCGAGTTGCTCGCAGACGGTCTCGTTCCGGTGCGCCGGGCCGACCGCGAGGGATCGCTCTCACTGCTTCCGGCAGGCCGCGCCCGGCTGGACGGGGCCGACCCGGAACAACTGCGGGAGGTCGTCGCGAAGCTGGCCGGCGACGATGGCCTCGTCGTGATCGTCGGCGCGCCAATCCAGGCATCGCCCGTCACCCTCGCCCTGGCCCGTGCGGCCGACTCCGTCATCCTCGTCGCCCGGCGCGACCGGTCCCGCCGCGAGGATGTCGCGTTCGCAGCGGAGTCGCTTCGTCTCATCGGAGCGCCGCCGGCCGGCGTGATCCTGACTGAGCGCGGATCGATCCGCCTGCGCCGCGCGGCCCGCGCCGATACCGCCCCGTCGACGATGGCGGTCGACGTCCGAGCACCGGTCGCGGCTCGGGCGGCGGCCACGGCCGGCGGCCGAGCAGAGCCTCGGAGGCGTTCCCGGGCAGCCACATCGCGCGCAACCCGGTCCTTCCCGCTGACCGAGCCGGACGACGCCGGACTTTCCGCTCGCTGATTCGATACGTGCGCGCCCTCGTCACCGGCGGCGCCGGCTGCCCGGCGACCGTAGTCCGAGGAGCGTCGACGGCGTGATCCGGCGCCTCATCTTCTGGGCATCCGCCGGCCTTATCTCGTTCACCTTTGCCGGCGCACCGCTGCTGATCCTGGCTCGGGCTGCCCTCCGGCCGCGCCCGGTCAGCATGGCGGCGATCGAGCCGTCCATCTCGGTCGTCATCGCCGCCCGAAACGAGGCCGCCAGCATCGCAGATCGCCTTGCCAACCTGGCCGCGCTCGACTACCCGTCGGACCTGCTCGAGGTGATCGTCGCCTCGGACGGGTCGGAGGATGACACCGTCGCGATCGCTCGGGCCGACTCCACCGGGCGGGTCACCGTCCTCGATCTCGGACGGGTGGGTAAAGCTGACGCGTTGAATGCGGCCGTGGAACGGGCGACCGGCGACGTGGTCGTCTTCACCGACGCCAACAGCGCGTTCGCTCCGGATGCCCTGCGGGCGATCGTCCGACCGCTCGCCGACCCGACCGTCGGCGGCGTCGCGGGCAACCAGGTCTACACTTCCGACGGTCACTCGACCGCAGGGACGGGCGAGCGGAGCTACTGGGACTTCGATCGACTGATGAAGCGCGCCGAGAGCGCCGCGGGCAGTACCGTCTCAGCCACCGGTGCGATCTACGCCGTGCGCCGGTCGCTGGTGCCGACGATCATCGCCGGTGTGACCGACGACTTCTACACCTCGACAGCGGTCATCGACCGGGGGAGGCGGCTCGTGTTCGCCCCCGACGCGATCGCGTACGAGCCGCCAGCCACGACGACGAGCAGGGAGTATGGCCGGAAGGTCCGGATCATCAGCAGGGGATTCCGAGGCGTTGCGGCGCGACGAGCGCTCCTTGACCCGCGGCGGACCGGCTTCTACGCAATCCAGCTCGCATGGCACAAGCTCCTCCGGCGGCTGATGGCCGTCCCTGTGCTGCTGGCCGGAGCGATGAGCATCAGCCTCGCCCGGGAGAGCGTGTTCCATCGCTTGCTCGCGATCCTCCAGCTCGGCGGCTACGGCGTGGCGGCGGTCGGCCTCCTCGCGCCTGCGTCCCGAATCGGTCGGTCGCGCCCGGTCGCCCTGGGCAGCTTCTTCGTGATGGTCAACCTCGCCTCGCTTCATGCAGCGATCAACGTGCTGCGAGGGAAGCGGATTGAGCGCTGGGAGCCGACGCGAACCGGCAGCGACCCTGGGTCGGTCGAGCGATGAGCGCAGTAGCCCCGGAAATCGGCGCTCCGCCTCGCGACCGATCGCGACCGATCCTGCTGCTGACCGCGCTCATCCTGACGATCGCGATCAGCCTCGCGGTCGGGATCGGCGCCGCGCATGAGCCGGTCCTCGCGATCGCGGGGGTGCTCGCCCTGCTCGGCATGGCGGTGGTTGCCATCCGGCCGGAGGCGGCGGTCCTGATCGTGGTCGGGCTCATCTACAGCAATGCCCCGGTCGTCCTCGTCCAGTTCCACAGCGTGCCGCTCGCCATCGGCGCGTCGGTACCGATCATCCTGGCCGCGCCGCTCGCCTACGACATCCTGATCCGCCGCCACAAGATCGTGCTGACGCCGGCCATGCCCTGGATCGCGGGCCTCCTCGTCGTCCAGATCCTGTCGACGCTAACCGCCCGCGACCCGAGCGATGCCGCATCGTCGCTCGGCACGTTCTTTGTCGAGGGGATCGGCCTCTACCTGCTCGTTACGAACACGATCCGCTCGCCGGAGCTCATGCGCGCCGTGATCTGGGTGCTCCTCCTTGTCGGGGCCGCCCTCGGGGCGCTGTCCTTCTTCCAGGAGATCACCGAGACATACGGCACGTCGTATTTCGGGTTCGCCCAGACCGAGGCGGCCGCCACGGGCGTGACGGAGACGGGCATCGCCCGGCTCGCCGGCCCGATCGGCGAGAAGAACCGCTATGCCCAGATCATGCTGATGCTCATTCCGCTCGCCGTCATGCAGTTCAGCGGCGAGCGCCGACGCTGGCTGCGTGTGGCCGCCCTCGGCTGCGCCCTCCTCGCGGCGATCGCGACTGCGCTGACGTTCTCGCGGGGAGCGGCACTGGCCGCGGGGATCATCCTCGTCGCGATGGTGGCGCTCCGCTATGTCCGGGTCAGCCACCTCCTCGCGGCCGCCGCGTTGATCGCGGTCGTCCTCATCGCCGTCCCCGCCTACGGCACGCGCCTCGCCAGTCTCGCCGACCTCGGGGCGCTCTTGTCCGACGAGCCCGCAAGCGCGCAGACCGACAACTCGCTGCTGAGCCGGGCGACCGAAAACCTGACCGCCCTGCGAGTCTTCGCCGACCACCCGATCCTCGGTGTCGGTCCGGGTCAGTTTCCCGCCTACTACCGCGACTACGCCGACGAGATCGGCGTCAGCGTCCGGGCGGCCGACCGCCAGGCCCACAACCTCTATCTCGGCCTCGCTGCTGAGACCGGGATCCTAGGCCTGACGATGTTCCTCGCAGCCGTCGCCGCGACGCTGGTCCAGCTCGCCCGCGCTCGGACGCGTGCGCTGAGCCGGCGGCCGGAGCTCGCGGCGATGGCTGCCGGCTTCATGCTGGCGATCGTTGGCTACCTCGCCAGCGGGCTCTTCCTCCACCTGTCGTACGCACGCTACTTTTGGCTGATCCTGGCCCTGGGCGGCGCGGCCGCCACGGTGATTCTCCAGGCGACCGCTGATGACGCCGCGACAGCGGGCGACTACGGGGATGACGCCGTTGCGGATGTCGTCGCGGCTCCCGTGCCGGGAGCCGCGACCCCGTGAGCGTTCCCGGCTATTTGTAGTAGCCGAAGACGTCCACGATCAGATGGGTCTTTCCGCCCGATTGGGCCTTGTAGACCCCGCTGAGCGTCCCAGTCCCGGAAAGGTCGACGGTGAAGTTGTTGGCCCGGGTGTCGCCGAGCGGGAAGTTGATGTTCGACGTCGTCGGGTTTGCCTGGGCCGTCGGGGTCAGCGAGACGTAGCCAGCCTTGGTCTGGCCGACGACCGTGACGTTCCCGATGATCGCCACGGCGTCGCTTCCGACGCCTCCCCGGTTGGCAACGGCCCACGTCCGCGGCGTGTTCGCCGAGAACTGGTTCGAGAGGCCGTTTCCGAACCGCGTGTCGAGGATCCGCGATCCGTCCACCGGTACGAAGTTCTTCCCCGCGGTCCCGTCGAGGAAGTAGCCCGTCACGTCGAGGATGACATGGGCCGAACCGCCCGAGGCTTTGTAGACGATCGACAGGTCCCCGGAGCCGTTGAGCGGGACGGTCACCCCGTTCGCCCGGGTGTCGCCGAGAGGGAAGTTGAGAGTCGACGTCGTCGGATTCGCCGTGGGGTTCGGCGTGATCGACAGGTAGCCGGCCCGTGTCTGGCCGACGACCGTCAGGTTGCCGGTGATCGCTCTCGCGGCCGCGGGAATGCCGTTCGCGCCGGCGACGCTCAGGGTCCGCGGGGTGTTGGCCTGGAACGCGCCTGACAGACCGGTCCCGAAGCGGCTGTCGAGGACGCGGACTGGGGCCCTCTCGTAGAAGGTCGTGCCGTCCGTGGCCACGCGGAAGTAGCCGGTCACGTCGAGCAGGACGTGGGTCGAGCCGGTGGACGCCTTGTAGACGATCGACAGCTTACCGGCGTTGAGCGGTACGGTCACGCCATTGGCACGGATGTCACCGACCGGGAAGTTGAGGATTGACGTAGTCGGGTTCGGGTTCGGGCTCTTCGTGATCGAGAGATAGCCGGCCCGAGTCTGGCCGACCACGGTCAGGTTGCCGGTGATCGCCACGGCGTCGGCGGGGACACCGTTGGCGCCCCCGACGGTCAGCGTCCTGGGCATGTTCGCCTGGAAGGCGCCGGCCAGGCCCTTGTTGATCCCCGGCCGGGTGTCGAGGACCCGAACGGGGGGCGCCAATGGCTTGTAGATCGTCTCCGGCGGCGCCTGGACCGTGATGTAACCGGTCTTCGTCTCGCTGTCGCTGCCGCCTCCGTTCGTGGCCGTCAGGCTGACGTTGTAGGTGCCCGGATCCGCGTACACGTGGCCCGGGTTCTTCGCGGTCGAGGTCCCACCGTCGCCGAACGTCCATGCCCAGCTGGTCGGCGCGTTCGTCGACGTGTCGGTGAACTGGACAGTGAGCGGCGCCGTGCCCGTCGTCGGGGTTCCTGAGAAGTTGGCAACAGGCGGCGGCGGGTTCGAGACCGTGATGTAGCCGGTCTTCGTCTCGATGTCACTGCCGCCGACGTTCGTCGCCGTCAGGCTGACGTTGTAGGTGCCGGCATTCGCGTAGACGTGGCTGGGGTTCTTGACGGTCGAGGTCCCGCCGTCGCCGAACGTCCATGCCCAGCTTGTCGGCGTGTTCGTCGACGTGTCGGTGAACTGGACGTTGAGCGGCTTGAGGCCGCTCGTCGGGGTTCCCGTGAAGTTGGCCACGGGCGGCGGCGGGTTCGAGACAGTGATGTAGTTCGCCTTCGTCTCGACATCGCTACCGCCGACGTTCGTCACCGTCAGGGTGACCGTGTAACTCCCGGCGTTGGCGTACACGTGGCTGGGGTTCTTGACGGTCGAGGTCCCGCCGTCGCCGAACGTCCATGCCCAGCTTGTCGGCGTGTTGGTCGACGTGTCGGTGAACTGGACGTTGAGCGGCTTGAGGCCGCTCGTCGGTGTCCCGGTGAAGTTCGCAACAGGCCGTGCGGGGCATGGACCGCCGACGCAGTTGTGGAGGTAATGGCGCGTCGGGATGTTCGTCGCCTCGACGAGGATCCCCGTCGCGGCGGTTGTCCTCGCCTTCATCGAGGTCGCGTCGTTGATCGCCACTTCGGTGGCGCTCTTGATGAATGCCGTCCCGATCGAGGCGGCACCGAAGTTCAGCGTCGAGAGCGGGGCCGTCCGGCGGTAGATCCCCTGCGGGCCGTCCGCGGCCTGCTCGGGACTGGTCAGGAACACGTTGGCCTCGTCGGCCGCTTCGTCGATCACGAGGATCGGCCGGGTGCCGCCGACCGTGACGGTCGTCACCGGGTGGGAGGCCCATGAACCGGGCGTCCCGGCCGAGCCGTCCCGCTTCAACACGGTGATCAGCGGATCGCCACCGTTCGGGGCAGGGTCGTCGTTCCGGTTCGTCTTGACAGCCGCGAGGATATTCCCTGTCGCGTCCGTCTTGACGCTCATATGGCCGTCGGCGTCATACGTGTTCGCAGTCCCGAACGCAGTCTCGCGGGCCTGCCAGGTGCCGGCCGGGTCGCCGGTGGCATGGGCGACGAAGTAGAACGCGTCATCGGTCGCCGCCTGGTTGGACCAGAGGACGCCGACGCCCGCGGTCAGGTTCGCGATCGCCGCGGTGTCGTTGGCGGTGATGTCGTTGCCCATGTTGGGCAGGTCAAACGGCGCACCCCAGGTGACGCCGTTGTCGGTCGAGGTCGAGATCCGGACCCGGTTCCCCTGGGTGAACGCGACCCACAGGTCGTCGCTGCCATCCCGGGCGATCGTTGAGAACCCGGTCCCGGCAGCCGTCCCCGGAATGAGCTTCGGAAAGCCGCCGACGAGTGCGTACGTGTTCGAAACCGTGTTGTATGAGTACTTGTAGATGCGCAGGTCGCGGCCGACGGTCCCTGCGACACCCTCCGCGCGAGCCGATGCCACGTAGATGAAGTTGCCGTGGACGAGCACGTCGGCGTGCGAGCGATTGCGGTCATCGACGGGGACGCTGGTGTTCGTCCAGTTCTGCGTCGCCATGTTGAGGCGCCAGATCCGGAACTTGGCGGCGGGTGTTGAGGCCGGGTCGAACCTGATCCCGAACCAGAAGCCGTCGTTCGTCCAGAGCTTGCTCTGGCTCCGGTTGGCCGTGACGTCGTCGCCGCCGGGCGCGGCTGGATCGTACGCGACGTCGTCGCGCCAGCCCGCAGTGACGGGGATCGCAGCCGCGACGCTGCCGACAAGCGCCGAGGCCAAAGATGCCAGGACGATGATTGCGACAAGGCCGGAGAGCCAGCGGACGAGGGCGCGGGAAGAGGCGCGGCGAGTCTTCGGCATGCAGGCAACCCCGAAAAGAAACGCGGGAGGATGAGTCCTGGGGAAGTTGATGGTAGCCGAGCACTGCCGTTGTTGGCATTACAAAGGGATGGCTCCGTTGCCGACTGGCAACGGAGCCGCTGGGGTTGGAGTTTGAGGGGACGGCGGCGCGCCTACCTCGCGAAGAGCCAGTCGGTGTAGCCGAAACTCTTGCCTGCCGTCGTGCTGGTCGACGCGGGGAATGACGTGCCATAGCGGCGGTTGACGAGCCATGGCTGCCAGCGGTCGTCACCGACGGCCGGGAAGCCGAGGGCGTTGATGCGGTAAAACGCCCGCAGAATGGCCTGGTTCTGCCAGTCCCAGGCGGGGTAGCCGTTCCGGGAGAGGAGCTCCGCCTGGAGGAGAGTGCCCTGGAGGGCCTCCCAGGTGTAGCTCTGGCCGAGATCGCCGACGATCGGGCTCGGGCCGCCGCGGCGCATGTCGTCCGGCATGATCCCGTCACGCGTGCCGCCGGCCGGATTGATGCCGACGGGCGAGAGCGCGTTCGCCTGCCAGCTCAGATCGCTGCCATAGGTGAACGAGGCATACGAGGCTCGGTCGCCGAGGTAACCCTTGAACACCTTCGCGGCGCGTGCGAGATCGACCATGTCGCCGAGGTAGAGGTCGGTCGCGATACGACCAGCACCGGAGTGAGTGCCCCAGTTGTTCGGGCGCTTCTCATGCATGCTGATCAGGGTGAAGCCGCGGTCGGGGTTGGCCCAGGTGCGGAGCTTGTTGAGCCAGCTCATCCACGTGGGATCACGCCAGCCGACGAGGTCTGCGGCCAGGACGAGCGGCGCGACGCCTCGGGCGATGCCGAGGGCGTCGCCGGGATATTCGGTCCCGACGGCGGCCTTGAGCATCGTGATCGTTTCATCACGGTAGCGGACCACGCCGGTGCGCGCGTACACGAGCGCCTTGGCCAGGGCCGTGACGTCGTTCGGGTCATCCTGGTTGGACAGGTTCGGGGAACCCACCGGGAGATCGGCGCGAGCCTTGAGCGCGAGCCACGCCGTGCCGCTCATCGGGAGGGACATCAGCGTCGCCCGGTCGATGAGGATCGTGCCGCTCGCCGGGGCGGGACCTGTGGTCGGGGCGGGCGTCGCGGTCGGCAGCGGGGCCGGAGTGGAGCTCGGCCTCGGGGTCGCAGTCGGCGCGGCGGTTGGGGTTGGTGTTCGCGTCGGACTCGGGGTCGCCGTCGCCGTGGGCGCAGGAGCGACCGTCGGTGCCGGCGTGGGGGCGGGCGTAGGGGGAGGCGTTACAACCGGCGTGGGGTTGGGCGTCGGGACGGGAGTTGGCTGCGCATCGTCGGACGTCACCGTGACGCTGAGCTCGGCAACGGTCACGGAGCCCGACATGGCTCGCACGGTGTGCTTTCCGGCTGCGACGGCGACCGGCATGACAACCGCCGTGCGGAATTTGCCCTTGCCGTTGACGCGATACGGGGCCAGCTCCCTGGCTCCGTCGAGGACGATCTTGCCGCGACTGCCAGCGGGGAAGCTGTCGGCGCGGAAGGTCACCTTCGCGCCGGCGGCGATCGTCGTCGGCGTCGCGGTAAGGGTCGGCCCGCTGGCGACCGCTGAGGCGGACAGGAGGAGGATCGCCGGGAGTAGGAGCGCGATCGGGATCGTGAGAATGGCGTCGCGAGCGCGCGAGCCGCGGGAGCGCCGGGTCGAGATCGGAGGCCTCGGGTCGATGAGCACGCGATCTCGAGGATCGGCGACACGGATGTTTCGCATGGGGGGCGACTCCTACCGGCGGGCCGTGCGGGCAGGAGGCGGGTGCTACCGATGCCGCTGTGACGTCGCAGCTATGCTCAGACGGCAGCCCGGCCACCTGTTCCCAGGTCCGAAGCTTTGCGGCCCCGCCTCGCGACGGGTGTGCCTTTGGTCGTGCATTCCGGAGCTGAGGGTCAGCGGAATGTGACTCCCCTACCTTGCCCGACAATCTGCTCCGGGCCAAGCCCGACCTTGGTCCCCGGCGGTTGGCGTGTTGGTTGGGGGTCTTGATACGGAGGGTGCGCTAGGGTGCGGTACGTATGCCGCCCCGCTGGAGATCCACATGCGCCCCAACCCGCAAAATGCCGGGGCGCCGGCGCACCACGCACCTTGGCAAGGGCCGGGCTCCACGAGGAAATTGGCGATCGGCGACTCGCGTACGATCGCCAGATGACCGATCGCGACATCTACGACGCCGGGCCGACAGGCCGCAAGCCGCCATTCCGGTTCTCGGCCCACGCCCGGGTGTGGTTCTCCGACACCGATGCCCAGGGCGTCGTCTACTACGGCCGGTACCTACCCTATTTCGATCACGCCCGGCTCGAGTACCACCGCCATCTCGGGCTGCGAGCGCTGTGGCAGGGCGAGCAGGAATTCGTGATGCGTGCGATGAGCGTCGAGTACGAGGCGCCGGCGGTCTTCGACGACCTGCTGGAGGTCTTCGTCCGGACCTCCCAGGTCGGCCGCTCGAGCGCGACCGTCGAGTGCGCCGCCTACCGCGTCGACGATGATCGCCTGATGTGCACGGCCGTTCAGACGCTGGTGCTGATCGAGGTCACCGAGCGCCGCCCGACGCCAATTCCCGCGCCCTACCGGGCAGCGATCGAGGCCTTCGAGGGCCCCTAGGGCGTGTAGGTGACGTTCACCGAGACGTAGTCGAGCAGGTAGTCCTTGCTCGGCTGGTTCGTCGCATCTGTGAGCCGAACCCGGAAGTTGGCGTTGGTGAACTCGCCGGCCGCCCAGACCTTGCCCCAGGTATCGGCCGCGCCGCCGTACAGGTACGTCGTCTCCGCGGAGCTCGTCAACGTGAGCACCTTGGCCGCCGTCCAGGTCAGCCCGCCGTCACCCGACAGCTCGACGCAGAGGCGCGAAATGCCACCGTTGTTGTTCATCCCGACGTCGGCCCGGACCTCGATGCCGCTGACAAGGGTCACGCTGCCGGGCAGGCCCAGCGAGAAGTCGCGGAACCGGTGGCGGTCATTCGCGACGTTCGCGCACGCCGTCGAGCGAGCGGCCGTCCCGGTGTTGGCGTCGGTCGCCATCACGCTGTCGTCGGCGCAGGCGCTGGCGGTGGCGGTCTCGTAGCCGTCGCCGTCGCCACCGGGGTCCGCCGCGCTCGTGCCGCAGGCCTTCGGCCCAGTGCTGACCGGGCCCAGCGATATCGTCACGCTCGTCTCGTTGCTGTTGACGCTACGCCAGTTCTGGAAGTACGAGCGGAGGACGTAATAGAACAGCCCCACGCCGGCCGCATCGCTGGCGCTCGAGGCGCTGCCCGGCGTCGCCGTCCCGACCAGCGCATAGCCGCTGCCGCTTGTCGTGCTCCGCCAGATCTCGTAGCCGGCCGCGTAGCCGTCGACGCTGGGAGTCCAGGTGAGGCTCGCCGTGAGGCCGATGGGAGCCGCGGCGAGGTTCGTCGGCGGCGCGAGCGTGTCGGTCGAGAAGGAGACGGTCGAGGCGTCCTGGTCGGTGAGGCGGGCGAGCGTCTGCTGGCCGGTCACACCCATGAGGGCGACAGCAACGAGCAGGGCGGACAGGAAGAAGCGCTTGCGCACGTGCCGCTCGTCACCCGTGCCGGCGGGTGGTCGGCCTCGACGCGGTCTGCATCTGCGAGCCCCGGTGCTGCCTCGAGGCTCGCATGAACGCGAGCTGCTCGGCCCGGGTCAGGCCGGCACCGCCCAGGAAGCCGCCGTCGGGCGCGAGGTCCCGTGGCGCGACCGGCCGGGCGGCAATGGGTTCGCCCCGGCCGCGGTCGGTTCCGGGCACGAGCGTCAGCGTGACCTTGGACGTCTGCTCCAGTTCGAGCGACTCCAGCAACCACGCCGCAGCGAGCAGCGTGGCGGCGACGCCGACGAGGAACAGGACCCCGGACGGGATCGACAGCAGCGCGAGCAGGAATCCGGCGAAGGGAATCGCCAGTTCGGTCCGGCCCACGACCGCCGAGGCGTGGATCAGCGTCGGGTCGGGGGTGGCGTTGGCGTCGCCCTGGGTCCGGATCCAGCGGCCGTCCGGCCGGTCGAATACCTCGATGATCCGGTGCGTGAAGAGGGCGTTCTTCTCGCCGGCATGCAAAGTGACGACGTCGCCTACGGCGAGGGCCTCGGGCGGTACCTGCCGGATGACGATCGCGGCGCCGAGCCCGATCGCGGGTTCCATGGACGAGCCGCCGACGATGATCGTATGGCGGCCGGTCAGCGGTACGAGCTTGGCGAGCAGGATGCCCACCAGCACGGCAAGGACGAGTCCGATGAGCAGGAGGTCGAGGAATCGCCGCAGGCCGGCAGTCGCCGACGCGAGGATCCTCATAGTTGCCTCCGGTTGAGTGATCGAGCGATCGCCGGCCGGGTACTGCTCTGCGCAGCCGCCGTGCGGTTTACGGGTTGTTGGCGGTCTGTTCGGCCAGGAAGAAGAAGGTGGCGAGAGACGTAGCGCCCTGGAACGTGTTGTCCGTGGCGAGCGGCAGGCTCACCTGGAAGCACAGGACCTCGCTTGAGCCACCGGTGAGGACGCGGTCGCCCGCGTCGGCGCCCTGGGCAGCGCTGCCGAAGCCGGCGCCGTCGAGCGGCGTGCCGCCGAGGACAACGACTGCACCGTCGAAGTCGTCGCAGGCGCCGTCGAGATC
>Ga0184623_10000377_pt1 | contig 19022 bp, 14 predicted proteins | sample PLM1_100_b1_FD_133138 | JGI IMG/M metagenome (GOLD analysis project Ga0184623, IMG submission 133138) | Groundwater sediment microbial communities from an aquifer in East River, Colorado, USA - PLM1_100_b1 | ecosystem: Environmental > Terrestrial > Soil > Riparian zone | place: USA: East River...
CCAGCCGAGGATGCGGCGGGGCTTCAGGGTCCGGAGGAGCTCGCGAGCGATTGTCTCCATCACCTCGAGGAACTCCTCGTCGCGACACGACATCCTCCCGAGGCACCGGACGTCGTCACTGTAGCGGACGTTGTCCGAATACGGCGGATCGACGAAGTGGAGGTCGACGGACTCGTCGGCCAGGGGGAGGTGGCGCGCGTCGTTCCTCACGATCTCCGGACGGCGGGGCGCGAGATCGAAGCCGAGGGCCCGTCGCCCGAGGACGCGGGCGACGTCGAGGGCCGTACCCGAGCCCGCCATCGCGTCGACGACGAGGTCTCCCGGCCGCGAGTACCGTCGCACGAGGTTCATGACGACGGATGCGGGCGTCACCCCGTTGAACCGGTGGTCCCCGAAGTCCACCGGGCCCGGACTTTGGGCGGGGAAGTCCCAGAGCGTTGTCGCCTCGAGGTCGTAGTCGCGGAGCGCGTCCCATCCCTTCAGGAGCGGGACCACGTCGTCGCGGGGCCGGACCGCAATCGCATCCATCGTGGGGGAGGCCGAGGGGCCCTTCACACTTGGAGTCGGAGGGGGGAGGGGAGTGAAAGTGAACGACACATTTCGTTCAAGGGCGGTGAAAGTACTCGGCCCCCGTTTGGCGGGTGCAAAGCTTTACGTCGGCGCCGTCTAGCCGCGGCGTGGCCACCCGCCTGCGGTACGCCGCCGCGTTCGCGATGCTCTGCGCGATCTGGGGCTCCACGTGGCTCGTAATCCAGATCGGGCTCCAGGGGGCGCCCCCGCTCCTCGCCGCCTCCCTACGGTTCGTCCTCGCGTCCGGGGTCCTTCTCGCCGTGTGCGTCGTGTTCCGATCGAAGCTCCCGCGGGGCCGCACGGAGTGGGCCCTCGTCGCGTTCTACGGGATCGTCCTGTTCGGGGCGGACTACGGCCTGATCTACTGGGGGGAGAACAACGGGGTCGCGAGCGGGCTCTCCGCGGTCCTCTTCGCCACGTTCCCGTTCCAGACCGCGATTGCCGCCCACGCGCTCCTGAGGTCGGAGAGGCTCTCGGCCCAGAAGCTCGTCGGGATCGCCCTGGGGTTCGCCGGGATCGCGTTCATCTTCCGGGCCCAACTCGCGGCGTCCGCGGGCCTGTTCTTCCCCATGCTCGCAATCGTCCTCGCCGCCACGTGCGCGGCGGCCGCGAGCGTCGCGGTGAAACGATGGGGCCACGACATGGACCCCGTGAGCCTGAACGCGTTTTCGATGGGGACGGGGGCGATTACCCTCGCGGCGGCCTCCCTCGGGGCGGGGGAGCCGTGGGCGGTGCCCTCGTGGCCCACGGGGATCCTGGCGATCGTGTACCTCGGTCTCGCGGGCTCCGTCGTCGCGTTCGTCACGTACCTCTGGCTCCTGAAGCGGATCGAGGCGACCTCCCTCTCGTACATCGCCTTCGTGAACCCGATCGTCGCCGTGCTCCTCGGGTACGTCGTCGCGAAGGAAGTGCTGGACCCCCTCGTCCTTGCGGGGGCGGGGATGACCCTCGCGGGGATCTGGCTCGCAACGTCGAAGCGGGTGGGGGCGTGGATCCGGGTGGCGATGGGCACCGAGGTCGTCGCGGGCGGCGCGGTGGACCCGCCCGAGAAAGGCCCCTGAGCGAAATCGAGGTCCCCGGACCCTCCGATGGTCGGCAAAACAGAAAGGAGGGGAGGGAGGAGATTTCAATCTGGAACCGGGAGACCCGCTCCTCTGCCTTAACCTGCAGGGATGGACCTGTGCGGATTCGTGTTCTCTCGTGCCCGAACCCCGTCAAGTAGCCCGTGACGCGGGGGGACCTCAACCCGCTCCCACGGCCACGCGGAAGCGGGCCTTCAGGTCGCGGAGGCGGGGATAGGGCCTCGCGAGGTTTTCGAGATGCCACGCGGCGGCCGCGTTCGCGAACCGGAGGCGGCCCCTCGGGGTCAGGCCTGCGATCGAGGCCCGGATGTACCCGGCGTTGAACACGTCCCCGCATCCCGTCGGGTTCACGGACGCGACCCGGAACCCCGGCGCCCGGGTCGTCCCCGCAGCGCTGAAGAGGGACGAGCCCCGCCGGCCCTGGTGGACGACGACCTCCCGCACCCCTCTGCGGAGGAGACGGCGGGCGGCTTCCCGGACGGAGGGTTGACCCGCGAGGCGGGTGACCTCCTCCTCGTTCCCGAAGAAGAGGTCGCAGTGCGGGAGCGCGGAGAGCACGGCCCTGCGGCGGCGATCCGGCCACCCTTCGGGGTCCGTCGAGATGTCGAGGGACGTCGTCACCCCCGCCTCCCGGGCCCGTGCGAGGAGACGGACCGTCGGGGCGCCGATCAGTCCCGAGGCCCACCAGTACCCCGCGCGGTGGAGATGGCGGGTGCCTGAGATCCACGGACCCGGCACGTCGGAGAGCCGGAGGTCCGCGTTCGCCCCCGGAGCGGTGATGAGATGGCGGGTCCCGTCGGAGAACGTCACCGCCATCGTCGTCCCGGTCCCGTTCGCCCTCGAGAGACGGAGGCGGGTCTCCACCGACCCCGCGCGATACGCGGTCCGCAGGACATCGCCGGCCCAGTCCTTCCCGAGAGAGGCGACCAACCCCGTGCGGCCTCCGAGGGCCGCGAACGCCAGGGCGAAGTTCGTCGCGTTCCCGCCGGGGAGGTACGTGAACCGCTCGACGCGGGACTGCCGGTCCCCCGCGCCCCCAGGGTGGAGCGGCGGGTTCACGATGTCGAGGATCGCGTCGCCGACCGCCACGGCGTCGAATCGCGGGCGGGGCACCCTCCCCTCACTCCCGCCACAGGCCCTGCTTCTTCAGCTCCTCGACGACGATCTTGTAGTCCGCGGGACGCCCGCACTCCGGGCAGAAGATCGAACCGTGGGCGTCCCGAGACGGGTTCGGGCCTTCCCACCCGCAGAACCGGCACAGGGCGTCGTGGACGGACGTCAGAAGAAATCCTCCAGTTTGAGCTCCTTCTTCGTCTTCTGGACCTCCACCTTCTTCGGCTTCTCTTCCCCCTCGAACCCCTCGTGGAACAGGTCCGCCTGGACCGTCCCCATCAGGAGGGCCCGCTCGTCCCAGCCGTACACCTCCGTGACGTACGCGAGGGTCTGCGCGACCCGCCGCGCGTAGTACTCCCAGTCCGGCTTCTGGGAGAACGGCCGGCCGGACACCCAGGGTTCCACGTGCATCGGGGACTTCCTCGCGTCCACGACGACCCAGGAGACCTTCATCCCGGGCACGACTTCGTACCCGAGCTCCTTCAACTTGCGGGCGGCGAGGACGTTCGACATCGAGTCCGGGTTCACGTACCGGCTGTCCTCGGACACCGTGCGGGAGATCACGAGGGGCTCGAGGGGCTCCCCGTCCTCGGGGAGCATGTCCTGCGGGATCCGGCCCGTCTTGACCTCCGCGACGAGCTCCTTCGCGAGCCGCACAGCCCCCTCGATGTCGTTCTCGAGCACGCGGTCGAACACCCGCTTCTGCGCCTCGCTCTGGAGGTTGAACGCGTCCGTCCTCCGGATCTCGTACCCACGGACGATCAGCTCGTCCGGGACGGGCCACGCGGTCTTCGCCGCGTACCGCTTCTTCTTCCCATGGCTGAAGAACGTCCGGAAGATTCGCTCGAGCTCCATGTTCACGTTCGCGGTGCTGAACCGTTCCGCGACCTTTCGTCCGAACTCCAGGGACTTCTCCCGGTCCTTGTGCGGGCTTTCGAGGAAGATGGAATCCGTGTCGCTGTAGATCACCCGCACGCCGTCCGCCTCGAGCTGGCTGATCACGGACTTGATGTTCTCCCGCGCGAACGCGGTGATGCTCGCGCCGATCTGCGGGTTAGTGAACCGGTAGAAGGAGGACGCGAGGACGCCGTAGAACGCGTTCATCAGGACCTTCACCGCGTCCTGGAGGCGCTTGAGGTACTCCCGCTTCTCGGGGTCCGGCTCCGCCTTCATCTTCGCCTTCACCTCCCGTCGTTGCCGCATCAGGTCCCCCAGGATCCTCGGGAGGATGCCGGCCCTCTGCTGGGCGTTCAGGAACCGGACGCCGATCGGGCTCTCGATCGTCCCCGCGTCGCTCAGGGTCGTGAAACATATGTTCTTCTCGATAATAATCGAGGGATACATCGAGGAGAAGTCCAGGGCGATCACCCACTCGTACAGTCCGGGCTCCAAGGTGTGGACGTACCCCCCCTCGATCGACTTCCCGCCGGACCCCGTCCGGGTCATCGGGACCGCGACCCCCTCCCGGTCCGCGGCCCGGATCAGGATCGAGTCGATCATCGTCGAGGTCCGGCTGTTGAACGTGTCGTCCACGGGCAGCTTCGACACGACCCCGAGGTCCATCGCCTTGTCGAGGCGGGCGACCTTCTCGAGGACCCGGAGGGCGAGCTCCGCGTCCTTCTTGCAGTACTCGAGCACCTTCTCCCGGTTCCGGGCCCACTCGTCCCCCATGTGGACCCGGTCCACGTCCTGCTTCCCCTCGCCGAGGAGCCAGCGGGCCACCGCGTCGAGGGTCTCCTGCTTCGGGTGGAGCTCGAGCTTCACGGCCCACCAAGCGTCCGCGATGATCCGCCCGTGGGCCCGCCAGAACCGCTCGCCGATGTTGCTGATCCCCTGGCCGTCCCGGGATAGCGGGAGGTTCATGATCCCGTGGGCCCGCGCCCGCTGCTCGAGGATCGGCAGGTCGTACCCGTCGATGTTGTACCCGGTGATCACGTCGGGGTCCATCTTCGAGATCAGGTCGATGAACCCCCGGATGATCCCCTTCTCGTCCCCGGTGAGGATGTCCGTCTTCAGCACGCCCCCCTCCCGCCAGGCGAGGCCGAGGCAGAGGACGGTCGGGTCCGCGATCGTGTTCTCGATGTCGAAGGAGAGAACCTTCAGCGGGGGGTTGAACGCCTCGCACGGCTCGAACCGCTCCGCATGGACGACGAGGTCCGTCGTGTACCGCCCCTGCGCCGGCAGGCCGTGGATGCGGACGCACGCGCCGATGTCGAAGTCATAGATGAAACGGTGCGCGAACGGGATGTCCGCCGCCATCACCTCGGACCCGTGCTTGCGGGCCCGCTCCCGGTACTCCGGCGTCTTCCACGGATGCTGGAGGGTGATCTTCGCGCACGGGGTCTTCCGGCCCTGGACCTCGAGCTCGACGGTCTCCACCTTCAGCACCTCGGAATCCCGCTGGAAGTAGTTCAGGAGGACCTGGGAGGGACGGACCGCGTAGAAGTACGGCTTGAAGCCCCAGTACTCCGCGGCGATCGATTGCCCCTCCCGGGTGCGGCCGAAGAGCTCGACCACGGGCTCCTCCTGCGGCCCCTCCCGGCGGTACGACGCCGTCAACATCCGAACGTCCCAGGACTCCGTCATGCCCTCGCCACGATCTTGATCACGTCGCCATCCTGGACCGCATAATCGTGCCCCACGACCATCCTCGTGCGGGCGTTGATGGCGCGGATGAACCCTTTTCCGAGGTCGGTATGCACCCGAAACGCTAAATCCTTCGCCGTCGAACCGCGCGGGAGGAGGAACGCGTCCGGGAGGACGTTCCCCTTCTTGTCCGTCCAGTGCGCCTCGTCCTCCACGGGGAACACGATGATGAGGTTCAGGAGGGTCCGGACCGCCTCCTCGATGCAGGGCTGCACGCCCGTGGACCCCCGCACCTCCAGGAACGCCTCGATCTTCTTCAGGCCCGCGAGCTGCTCGGGGGAGAGCTTCGCGGGGTCGAGGATCCGGAAGGACGGGGCCCCGGGCTCGTACGCGATGAGCCCCGTCTTCGCCGCGCGCCGGAGCGCGAGCTCGTACGCGGCGGCGGTCGGGACCACGAGCGTCCCCGCCTCCTTCTTGAGCCGCTCGATCGCCTCGGGCGGGGCGATGTCCGACTTGTTCGCGGCGACCATCATCGGCTTCCCCCGGTGCAGGATCCGCTTCGAGAGGCGGAGCGTGTCCTCCGCGGTCCACTTCGACGGGCGCAGGTCCATGCCCGCGTCCATGAGGGCCATGTGGATCTGGTTCTCCGTCACGCCGAGCCCCGCGAGCCGCTCGTGGAGGACGCGCTCGATCGGCGTCTCCTCGAGCTCCGCGCGCCGAGCGACCTTCTCGAGGTCCCGCACGAGGATCCCGCGGACCCAGTGCGCGAGCTCCTCCTCCAGGAACCGGACGTCCTCGAGGGGGTCGTGGGTGCCCGGCTTCACCGGGTTCCCCTCGAAGTCCGTCCCCCCGCTCGCGTCCACGACGTGGATGAACGCGGCGGCCTGCCGGAGGTCGTCGAGGAACTTGTTCCCGAGGCCACGCCCCTCGTGGGCCTTCGGCACGAGGCCCGCGACGTCGAGGACGTCCACGGGGACGAACCGCTTCCCGTCCTGGCACCCGCCGTGGATCGGCGCGCACGGCTTTCCGATCTCCACGTGCGGGCAGGGGACGCGGATGAACGCGACGCCCCGGTTCGGCTCGATCGTCGTGAACGGATAGTTCGCAATCTGTGCGGGGGCGAGGGTGGCGGCGGAGAAGAACGTCGACTTCCCGACGTTCGGCTTCCCGACGATCCCGAGTTCCACGAAATATCGAATGGGCCGGGACCACAAGTAACTTTAGCCGCGAGGGCGCGGACGCCGCCCCTTAATACGGTTTCCCCAAAAACCGCGCCCGCGTTGCGCTATCGTTTTATACGTTCCGTACCGATCAGGGGCCGCTTATCTCGATGGGGGAGTGAATCGATGAATCGAATCGTTCTATGGGTTCTAGCCGCCGCGTTCGCGTTCGCACTGCTGGCGGCGACCCCGGCCTCCGCGAAGGCGGGCGGGGCGCTGACCCATGTCGAGCACCCGAACGTCCTTGTGACGATCGACCCGGAGGCGAGGTCGCAGAACGAGGTCACGATCGCCGCGTTCCCGAACAACCCGAACGTGCTCGTGGCGACCGCGCGGGACACCCGCCAGGCGAGCGGGTTCTCGTGGGCGGGGTACTACCGGTCTACGGACGGCGGCAAGTCGTGGACGAACGCCCTCGTCCCCGGATTCCCCGGGGACACGTCCCCGGAGGGGCTCTCGTCCCCCGTGCACGACGCGGGTTGGACGATCGGGAGCGACCCCGTGATCGCCGCGGACCGCGAGGGGCGCGTCTACCTCGCGTGGCTCTCGTTCGGGCCGTCGACGACGGAGTTCGCGGGCTGGGTCGTCGTCACACGGTACTCGAACTTCGGGGCCACATACGACTTCACGTCCGTCGCGTACGCGGGGCACGACACCCCGAGCGACAAGCTCGGGGGGCCCGGGAACTCGCGGGTGACGGACAAGGAGTGGATCGCGGTGGACGACACGGGCGGCGCGTGCGACGGGTACCTGTACATGCCGTGGGCGCTGTTCGAGAGCGCCGGTGGGTCCGTCCCGATCGTGTTCCAGCGGTCCACGGACGGCGGCCGCTCGTGGACGCCGATCATCCACCTGAGCCACCCGCCGAACAGCCAGAACCAGGGGACGACCGTCGCGGTCGGGCCGCAGGGCGAGGTGTACGTCTCGTGGGAGGACTTCCACAAGGACACAATCCTCTTCACGCGGTCCTTCGACTGCGGCCAGACGTTCGAACCCGAGCGCTCGATCGCTTCCATCGTGCCCGTGCCGGAGCCCCTGCCCGGGAGCCGATACCGGCTCGACAGCTTCCCGCGGATCGCGGTGAGCCAGACGACGGGGACCGTCCTCGTCACCTGGGCGGACTTCGGGACGGGGGACGCGGATGTCCTCCTCGCCCGTTCGACGGACCTGGGGACCACGTTTTCCGCCCCGAGACGCGTGAACGACGTCGCGACGAACCACCAGATCTTCCCTGCAATCACGACCTTCGGCGGGCGCGTGGACATCGCGTTCTACGACAGCCGGAACGACCGAGACGCGAGGCTCCTCGACGTGTACTATGCCCAGTCGAACGATGACGGCGTTACCTTCCTGCGGAACGTCCGGGTCACGGACGCGCCGTTCGACCCGAACCTCGGCATCAACGCCGCGGGCTCCGCGTTCATCGGGGACTACAACGGGATCGCCTCGAACGCGGCGGGCACGCACCCGATCTGGGCGGACAACCGCAACATCTCTCCGGCCGCTCCCCGGGACCAGGACATCTTTACGGCGACGGTCTCGTAGGCGGCCTACGGCGACATCGCCGGAGGAAGACGACGATCAGGATGCAAGCGGCCGCCGGAAGGGCGATCTCGTGGAACTCCGGCAACGGGACGGGTCCGCCGTCCGTCCGGGTCGCCGGGGGGTCCGCGGACCGCGTCACGAGGACGTCCGTGACATCGCCGATCCCGGACCAATCGCTCGTCTGGACCGCCATCCGGGTCCCGTTCAGCTGGGACGGGTTCAGACCGATGGACCCCTCCATCGCGGTCGCGTTCTTCGCGATCTGGAGGGAGAGGGACGCGGGCACCCAGCCGGACTGCCAGCGGAACGCGTCCTGGCGGGTGACCTTGCCGTTCGACCCGCGGACCTCGACCATGTAGTCCGCGTACATCCCGCCGAACGGGAGGCCCGCGATGTCCGTCGCGTTCGAGTCGATATACACGCGCGCCAGGTCCTCGCCGGTGATTCTGGGAGGCGGCGCGCCAGGTCCCCCGCCCCCGCCGCCCCCCGAGACCGCGCGGGGGACCTTCTGGGGAACCGGGGTCCCCTCGAGGAGCGGTCCGGCGACCTGGAACATGAAGAACGTCCCGGAGGCGTTCGCGGCTCCCGCGTACGACCGAATGTCCAGGCCCGCCCGGGGGACGGGGACCGGGTCCGAGTCCGGGACGGCGCGGGAGGACCAGTCCGCGAACAGCCCGTCGATCCGGATCCCCGGGGGGGCGGCGAGGAAGTACGCGTCGAGCCCGGCCCCGGCGAGCGTGACGGGTCGCGGGGCGGGCGCGGACTGGAGGGAGACGGACACGGGGGACCCGGGGGGGAACCCCGCGACGGCAACGGAGGCCGTGACGGACGCGGTTGGCGTGGCCCGCGTCAGGGGGACGCTGGACGGGGACGGAATCACCGTGACCCCGCTCGTCGCGGTGAAGGCGAACGGGCCGACGACCCACGTGACGCCTACCCCGATCTCCCCGAGGGCCGCGATGTCAAGGCGGAGCGCCTGCGTCGTCCCGGACGGGAGGACGCCGACGAGGGGAACCTGCCGGATCCGGATCGCGCCGAACGTCGCGGAGAGGGCGACGCTCGCGCGGGAGACGGACCCCTCGAAGTCGTCCGCGGCGATCAGGATCGTCGAGACGCTCGGGGAGAAGGAGGCGAAGTCGTCCGTGGAGACCCGCAGCTCGAGGGTCGAACCGGAGGCCGCGGCGGGGACCCCCGCGACCGCGGCGCGCCGGCTCCAGTTCAGCTCGGCGTTCGCGGGGAACTCGAAGAGGCGGGCGGACTCCACGCGGCCCGAGCCGCCGAGGACCTCCGCGACGTACTCCGCCCCGAGGGCCTGGACCTGGTACCCCGTCGCGGGGGAGCCGTCCGTGTCGAAGAACACGTAGAACGCGTCGTTCCCCACGGGGTCTCCGAGGGCCGTGCCCGCGACCTGGACGAGGAAGGAGAGGAGGTCCCCCTCCGGGTACACGCCATACCCCTGGATCGTGACGTCCGGGTTCGGGGCGCTCGAGGGGTCCGAGTACCTCGGGAGGGCGGACCAGTCCGCGGGATTCCCGTCGATCGCGACCGCGGTGGAGGGACCCAGCGGCGGGGGGAGGAGCGCCGCGACGATCGCGAACACGAGGAGGAGGGCGCTCGCGATCACCGCGTACCGGAAGAGGAGGGATCGCGGAGGCAGTCCGAAGTCCGTGATCGCGCTCGTGTCCATGAACCCGAGGCCGTTCACGAGACCGTTCACCCGACCGCTCCCGTTGATCAGACCGTGGCCGTTGATCAGGCCCCGCCGGAAGCGGGCCTGCGGGGCGGGGAGCACCCGGGCGCGGGGCCCCGGCGCCTCGATCGGGCGGCGGGGCGGCGCCGGCGCCTCCTCGGGGCGGGGACGCCGCCGGGGCATCTTCCGGGGCGGGGGCTCCTCCGCGACCTCGGGCTCGGGCTCCCCGGCCTCCTCCTGCGCCTGCATCTCTCCCTGGGCCTCGACGGGCTCGGGCGACGAGGCGGGCGGGGGCGTCTCCGCGGGCTCCGGCTCCTTCACCGGCTTCCGGGCGGAGGCACGGATCGGGGGCGCCTGCTGGAAGATCCTCTCGAGTTCCCTGATCGCGACGAACTCCGGGGCGGGCGGTGAGGCGGGCTCCGGCGGGGCCTCGACGTCGAGCTCCTCCGCGGGTGCCGCCGGGGTCGTCTCGGGCTCGATCGTGTGCCCGCACGCGGGACAGACGCGCGTGTCCGGGAGGATGTGCTCACCGCAAATCGGGCATTCCCGCTCTACGAGGGCGGACAGGGCCGCGAGCGCGTCCGTGGCGGCCTCCACCTCCTCCTCGGGGGGCTTCCCGTTCTCCGGGAGGGCTTCGACGGACAGTTCGCCCGCGGCCGACATCCCCGCGAGGGTCCCCCGGAGGACCTGGGACGCCTGCTTCATCTCCCGCATCGCCGCGAGGATGCGGGAGCGGATCGTCATCACGCGTCGGGACGACGCGTCGAGGCGGGCTGCCATGTCGATCGACCGCATCGCCTCCTGGAGCTCCGTGATGTCGAGGAGCAGGAGGGCCCGTGCGTACCAGAGGTCCGCGTCCTCCGGGGTCTCCTCCAGGTGGACGTCGTAGAACGCAAGGAGCCCCTTCTCGAGCTCCTTCTCGACCTCCCGCCGGAGCTCGTCGTCGATCTCCTCCTCGTCGAACACGGCGCCGCAGTCCGAGCACCCCTTCGCGAAGAGGGAGGTCACGCACCCGCACAGGGGGCACGCGTACTCCTCGGAGAGGACCTCCTCCTTCGACTTCCGCCGGGGGAGGAGGAGGATGAACCGCAGGGAGTCCCTCACCATCTTCGCACCGCGGGGGCCGATCAGCCGGATCCGCCCGAGCTCCTCGTCGGACGCCCGCTTGATCCGCCACAGGGCGTTGTACCCCGCGCGGCAGAGGGCCTCCGCCTTCGCGCGCCCGACGCCGGGGATCCGCGCGATCTCGTCCACGTCCGCATCCGTGAACTCGCCCCGGATCTTCCGCTTCGGCCGCTCCTTCTTCGCGGCGGGAGTCCGGGCCGTCTCCTCCTCGAAGACGGCACCGCACGCGGGGCACGACTTCGCGTCCGCGTCGACGAACGTCCCGCACAGGAGGCACGCGAACTGCTCCTTGTGGGGTCCCGCGACCTCCTCGAACAGGAACCGGTTGTTGCACTTCTCGCACACGAAGAGGGTCGGGTTCTCCGCCTTGCACTCCGTGCAGACGATCCGGCGGTCCACCTCCGCCGCGTCCGCGCGGACCGCGACGCTCCCGCACACGTTGCAGACGCAGACGGGGACGACCTTCGAGGCGCAGTTCGGGCAGGGACGGACGTCCGCGGTGCGGACCATCAGCCCTCCTCTCCCTCCGCGCGGGCTCGCTCGAGCGTGGCGTGGGCCTCCGCGAAGTCCGGCCGCAGGTCGATCGCCTTCTCCAGGCAGATCACCGCGGCCTCCGGCTGCCCGGACTCCAGGAGCGCCCGCCCCTTGAAGTACCAGGCGTCCGGGAGGTCGGGCCGGCGTCGGAGGGCGACGTTATACACGTCGATGGACTCCTCGTACCGGCCGAGGGCGAACAGGGAGGACGCGCGGTTGAACGCCGCGAGCGCGAACGCGGGGTCCGCCTCGAGGGCCTTGTTGAAAAGCTCGAGGGCCTCCTCGTGCTCACCCTGGCGGGAGCGGAGGACGCCCTTGTCCATCAGCGCGACGGGGTGGCGGGGGTTCACCTTGAGCACGGTGTCGAAGCACTCGAGGGCCCGGTCCAGCCGGGCCATGTGCATCAGGGCGATCCCCTTGTTGCACCACGCGTCGAGGTACGCGGGCCGGAGCCGGATCGCGCGGTTGTGGCACTTCAGGGCCTCCTCGGGCTTCCCGAGGGTCTCGAGGATGATCCCGCGGTTGTTCCACGCGGCCTCGCTGTCCGGGTCGATATCGATCGCCTTGTTGAACGCCTTCATCGCCGCCGCGAGCTCCCCTCGGCGGAGGATGTGGTTCCCGCGGGCGACCTCCCTCCGGGCCCGCTGCGCCTTCGTGAGGCCAAAGGGTGCCCTGGCTAATTGCCCGAGACGACCGAGCATTCGCGCGGACCACCTTTATTAGGGCTTAAGCAAGTTCTCCCGCGATTATCAGGTCAGAAAGTGAAAACTCATGGAGAGCGCTCTCGTTCTTTGCGAAGCGGCCTTCGGCCGGACGCTGGGGAAGACCGCGAACGGTCTCGTACGGTACTCGAAGCGGTACCGGATCGTCGGCGTCCTCGACAGCACGAAGGCGGGCCGGGACGCGGGAGAGGTCCTGGACGGCCGGCGGAATGGGATCCCGATCTTCGCGGGCCTGCGCGAAGCGCTCTCGAAGCTTCCCGAGAAGCCCGCAACGATGATCATCGGGGTCGCGACGTTCGGTGGGTACATCCCGAAGGAGTTCCGTCCCGTGATCCGCGAGGCGATCGAGGCGGGGATGAACGTCGCGGCGGGGCTCCATGAGTACCTCTCCGACGACGCGGAGTTCTCGGCCCTCGCGGCCCGCCACGGGGTCGCGCTGATCGACGTGCGCAAGCCGAGGCCCCTGCGGGAGCTCGCCCAGTTCAGCGACCTCTCCCGCCATCTGCCCTGCCTCCGAATCCCCGTGCTCGGCACGGACGGGGCGATCGGGAAGCGGACGACCGCGATCCTGCTCACGGAGGCGCTCCGAGCGGCGGGGATCCCTGCGGAGTTCGTCGCCACGGGACAGACGGGCCTCCTGCAGGGCGCGCGCTACGGGGTGCCCCTGGACTCGATCAAGGGGGACTTCATGGTCGGGGAGCTCGAGCGGGAGGTCGTGCGGGCGTTCGAGGAGACCCGTCCGCGGGTCGTCGTCGTGGAGGGGCAGGGCAGCATCTCCCACCCCGCGTATGTGGCGGGGACCCGGGCGATCATCATGGCGTCGATGCCGAGCGGGATCGTCCTCCAGCACGCACCGGGCCGGAAGACGAGGAACTTCCGGAGGGACGTCGTCGCGTGGCCGATGCCCACGGTCGAGAAGGAAATCGCGATGCTGGAGATGTTCTCGGAGTCGAAGGTGATCGCCCTCACGTTGAACCACGAGAACCTCACCCCGGAGGTGGTGCAGCGCGTGGAGCGGGAGTACGAAGCCCGTTACGGGCTGCCGACGACAGACCCGCTCCTCGACGGGTGCGAGAAGCTCGTGAATAAAATTCGGTCGATGCTATGAAAATACCCCCCTCCCATCCGAGGTACGGATCCCTCGTGACCCGCGAGAGGCTTGTCCAGGCGTGGAAGGCGGGGATCGTCGTGCCCGAGGGGCTCATCGCCCATGGCCGGGGTGAGGCGTTCGACTACCTCCTCGGGGAGGAGACGAGCGCCCCCGCCCTCGTCGCGGAGAAGGCGGCGGCCGCGTTCCTCGTGCGGGCGGCGGCCCCCGTGATCTCCGTGAACGGGAACGTCGCCGCGCTCGCCGCGAAGGAGGTCGTGCGTCTCGCGAGGGCAATTCCCGCCAAGATTGAGGTGAACCTGTTCCACCGGACGCAGCCCCGTGTGAACCGGATCGCGGGCGTGCTCCAGAGGGCCGGAGCGAGGGAGGTGCTCGGGCTCCGGCCGGACGCTCGGATCCCCGGGCTCGACTCAAAGCGGGCGCTCGCCCAGCGGGCCGGGATCTACGGCGCGGACGTGGTCCTCGTGCCCCTAGAGGACGGCGACCGCACGGAAGCCCTCGTCCGGATGGGCAAGGTCGTGGTCAGCGTGGACCTGAACCCGCTCTCACGAACATCCCGGATGGCCACGGTCCCCATCGTGGACGAGCTCACCCGCGCGATCCCGAACGTCGGGAAGTTCGTGCGGGAGCTCCAGGAGGATCCGAAGGAGGCTGCGAGGATCGCCCGCACGTACGACCAGGCGGGGAACCTGCGGGCCTCGTATTCCTTCCTGAACTGGCGGCTCCGGGACGTCTCCCGCGGACCCCGACGACGGAAGCGGTGACCCGCCTCACTTGAAGTGCGCGGACCTCCACTTGATCGAGCAGCCCATCGGCGGCGCGAACGTCAGGGGCGGCTCCTTCCCCGCCACGAGCGCGTCGAGGGCCTCCCGCATGTGCCGGCGCTTCACGCCCTTCGGGTCCTTCGAGTCGTCGAGGCGGCCCCGGTACCGGAGGCGGCGGTTCCGGTCGAACACGAAAAAGTCCGGCGTGCAGACGCCCCCGTACGCCTCCGCGACCTTCTGGGTCTCGTCCCGGAGGTACGGGAACGGGTAGCCCTTCGCCTTCGCCCGCTCGACCATGTGCGGGAAGTCGTCCTCTGGATACCCGTCCGTCTCGTTCGGGTTGATCGCGACGAACTGGACGCCCTTCGCGGCGTAGTCCTTCTGGGTCGCGATCGTGCGGTCCTCCCACGCCTGGACGTAGGGGCAGTGGTTGCACCAGAACGCGACGACGAGGACCGGCTTGTCCTTGAAGGAGGCGAGAGAGTACGTGGAACCGTCCACGCCGGGGAGGGAGAAGTCCGGTGCCCGCTCGCCCATCGGAAGCCCTTGGTACTGCGTCAGTTCCACACGATCACCGACGCGAACTAGGCGGGACGGGCGATAAGACTTTGCCCGCCCTGGGAGCCTCATGCCCCGTGAAGGGGTATCCGCGGCACCGGTGGCTGGGCCCCGCCGAGCGGTGAGACAGCCCGTGGCACACAACCTTTATCTGAGCACCGCGGAATGTGTCATTCCCGTGAGACGATGAAATACGTCGTGGTCACGGGTGGTGTTCTCAGTGGCCTCGGGAAGGGCATCTCGACGTCGTCCATCGGCGTCCTCCTGAAGTCCCGCGGCCTCAAGGTCAGTCCCGTCAAAATCGACCCCTACCTCAACGTGGACGCGGGCACGATGAACCCGTACCAGCACGGGGAGGTGTTCGTCCTCGACGACGGCGCGGAGGCGGACCTCGACCTCGGGAACTACGAGCGGTTCCTCGACGTGAACCTCACCGGGGACCACAACATCACGACCGGGAAGGTGTACCGGACCGTAATCGAGAAGGAACGGCGCGGGGACTACCTCGGGAAGACGGTCCAGATCATCCCCCACATCACGGACCAGATCAAGGAGATGATCAAGGCCGTCGGCGAGAAGGAGCGGGCGGACGTCGTTCTGATCGAGGTCGGCGGCACGGTCGGCGACATCGAGGGAATGCCGTTCGTCGAGGCCCTCCGGCAGGTCGCCCTCGAGGAGGGGAAGGAGAACGTCCTGTTCGTCCACACGACCCTCGTCCCGATCATGGGGGCCGTCGGGGAGCAGAAGACGAAGCCCACGCAGCAGAGCGTGCGGGAGCTCCGGTCCATGGGCGTCCAGCCGAGCGTGATCATCGCCCGCGGCGAGCGCAGCCTGGAGCCGGAGATCAAACAGAAGATCGCATTCTTCTGCGACGTCCCCGTGGAGGGCGTGATCAGCGCCCCGGACGCGACGACGATCTACGACGTGCCCCTGATTTTCGAGGGACAGGGGCTCACGGGCTACATCATGGAGCGGCTCCACCTGCAACCGAAGGGGGAGGACCTGGAGGAGTGGCGGGCGTATTTGGAGCGGCTGAAGAACCCGAAGGGCGAGGTCACGATCGCCCTCGTCGGGAAGTACACGCACCTGAAGGATTCGTACATCAGCCACATCGAGGCGTTCCACCACGCGTCCGCGGCCGCGGGCGTGCAGGTCCACATCAAGTGGGTCGAGTCGATGGACATCGAGAAGACGGGACCCTCGATGCTCGAGGGGGTCCAGGGGATCCTCGTCCCCGGCGGGTTCGGGGACCGCGGGATCGAGGGGAAAATCAAGGCGATCGAGTACGCGCGGGAGAACGAGATCCCGTTCCAGGGCGTCTGCCTTGGCTTCCAACTCGCGACCGTGGAGTTCGCCCGCCACGTGCTCGGGTTCGACGACGCGAACAGCACGGAGTTCAATCCGAGGACGAAGCACCCCGCGATCGACCTCCTCCCGGAGCAACGGGGCGTGAAGTCGATGGGCGCGACGATGCGGCTCGGCGCCCACCTCGTGGACGTCGATGCGGACTCGAAGACCGCGAAGCTGTATGCGGGGGAGCCGGTGAAAGAGCGGCATCGCCACCGATACGAAGTGAACCCGGACTACATCGAGAAAATCGAGGCCGCGGGAATGAAGTACGTCGGCCAATCGGACGGCGGACGACGGATGGAGATCCTCGAACTGCGGGGCCATCCATATTTCGTCGCATCCCAGTTCCACCCGGAACTGAAATCGCGGCCCCTGCGGCCGTCCCCGATTCACCTCGGGCTCGTGAGGGCGGCGGGCCAACAGAAGGAATGATACGTCAGGACGGCAATGCTGGCCCGGACGATGGGGTGGTCCTGACGGCCGATGGCGTTCTCCTTCACGATTTCGCAGTATCGGCCCGCGGACACCAAAGGAATCCGCGAAGTTTACCCTGAGTTCTTGGAGGAGTATGTAGGGCTCCTCCCGCGAGGGACCCTCATCGTTGCCCGCCACGGAGGGCGAGCAATCGGGTTCCTGTTCACAAAGTGGAATGAGGGACCCGCCTACCACGAACCATCTGTGACTCGGTATGCGGAAATCATGAAGGTCCACGTCCACCAGGACTTCAGGAATCGCGGCGTCGCGAAATCCCTCGTCGCACGGGCGCTCCGGGAGGCGGAGCGGCGGGGATGCGAGGCGGTGTATCTCGAAACGGACGACTTCAACGCGGCGGCCCGTCGCGTGTACGAGAAGTGCGGCTTCGCGGTCCACAACGTTGTCTTTCGGTACAAGCGATCCCTGTGACCGCCGCCGGCAAAGCTCTATACCCGGATGGGAATTGCTTGCGCTGCATGGGCGTCGACTATGATCAGCTCCTGAAGCGCGCGAAGTCCGCGCTCCCCCAGGCGCTCTCCTCCGGCGAACGGTTCCAGGTCCCGGAGCCGGACGTCGTCACGGAGGGGAAGACGACGATCCTCCGGAACTTCCTCGACATCGTCCAGGCGATCCGGCGGGACCCGAACATGGTCCTCACGTACCTGCTCCGGGAGCTCGGGACCGCGGGGGCACAGGACGGACCCCGGGTCGTGTTCAAGGGGAAGGTGACCGCGCAGCAGGTCGCGGACCGGATCAAGGCGTACATCGACAGCTACGTGATCTGCTCGGAGTGCGGGCGGCCGGACACCCACCTCGTGAGGGAGGACCGCATCCAGATGCTGGAGTGCGAGGCGTGCGGCGCCCGGAGGCCCGTGAAGGCGATCAAGAAGCCCGCCAAGGTCGAGGAGAAGGTCCTCGAGGAGGGCAAGGTGTACGAGGTGATGATCCAGGATGTGGGGAAGAAGGGGGACGGGATCGCCCGCCGGGAGCCCTACATCATCTACGTCCCGGGGACCGCGAAGGGCTCCGTCGTGAAGGTGTACATCGAGAAGATCGCCGGGACCGTCGCGTTCGGCAAGGTCCACCGGGAGTAGGGCATGCGGAGGGACCTCCCCTCGATCGTGGCGATGGCGGGGATGCTCGTCGTCTCCCAGGCCATCGCGCTCCTCCTCGCGCCGATCTTCCTCGACCTCAACTTCCAGGCGTTCCCGGACGCGAGCAACCCCGTCAACCCGCTCCTGTACATCCTCCTGATCCTCGCGTTCACCGGGGTGATCCTGCTCCTCGTGCGGTACCGCAAGAGGAACCTCGCGAGGTACGTGATCCTCGGGTCGATCTTCTTCACAATCGCGTTCGTGTTCGTCGTCCCCCTGTATCTCGCGACGTACTGGTGGATGGACCCCGAGCTCGCGGGGAACGTCGCGACGATCGGCGCGTTCCTCCTCGCGATCCTGATCGTGTACGCTCTGTACAAGTACCCGGAGTGGTACCTCGTGGACACCGTAGGGATCGCGATCGCGGCGGGCGTCACCGCGGTCCTCGGGATCTCGTTCGCGATCCTCCCCGCGTTCCTCCTCCTCCTCGGGCTCGCGGTGTACGATGCGTGGGCCGTGTACCGCTCGAAGCACATGGTCACCCTCGCGGACGAGATGACGAGCCAGAAGCTGCCGATCCTCCTCGTCGTCCCGAAGAAGGCGTCGTACTCGTACCTCCAGCAGAAGAGCCTGAAAGAGCAGATCGCGAAGGGGGAGGAGCGGGAGGCGATGTTCATGGGCCTCGGGGACATCATCATCCCCGGCGTTCTCGTCGTCGCCGCGTCGATCTTCCTCCGGCCCCAGTACGGATACCCGGACATCGCCGTCCTCGGACTGCCTGCGTATCTGTTCGTCGCGTTGATGACGATGGTCGGCGTCCTCGTCGGGTTCTCGATCCTGATGCGGTTCGTGATGAAAGGGAACCCACAGGCGGGCCTCCCCCTCCTGAACGGCGGGGCGATCGCCGGTTACGTCGTGTCGTTTGCCCTCGCGTTCGGCACGTTCAGGACGTTCGGACTCCTCTGAGGTGGAGGTCGTGCGGATCCTGATGGCGACGGACATCCACGGCGCCCGCTCCGCCCTTGACACGATTCCCGCCGCGATCCGGGAACACCGGCCGGATCTCTTCGTCGCGTGCGGGGACATCACGCACTTCGGCCGTCCGTCGTCGTACGCGGAGGACCTCATCCGGCGGATCCCCATCCGGACCCTGGCGGTGCCCGGGAACTGCGACCCGCCCGCACTCCTCGAGGTCCTCGACGAACTCCAGGTCAATCTCCACATGAAGAAAGCGAAGATCGGGCGTGAGACGATTGTGGGCCTCGGCGGGTCGAACCCGACGCCGTTCGGCACGCCCTTCGAGATCGGGGAGGACGACATCTGGCGGGGCCTCGACGCGGTCATGGAGCCGCGGGCAATCCTCGTGAGCCATCCGCCGCCCTATGGCTTTCTCGACGTCGCCCCTGGGGCGGGGCACGTCGGAAGCCGCTCCGTCGCCCGCATCGTGGAGAAGTACCGCCCGAGGGCGGTCCTGTGCGGTCACATCC
>Ga0184623_10000378_pt1 | contig 19003 bp, 19 predicted proteins | sample PLM1_100_b1_FD_133138 | JGI IMG/M metagenome (GOLD analysis project Ga0184623, IMG submission 133138) | Groundwater sediment microbial communities from an aquifer in East River, Colorado, USA - PLM1_100_b1 | ecosystem: Environmental > Terrestrial > Soil > Riparian zone | place: USA: East River...
CGACACGCGTTCGTCGGCATCCACGATCAAAATCCAGTCCGCCGTCGCCTGATCCATCGCGAAGTTCTTTTGCGGCCCGTACCCCGTCCACGCGCGCACATGCACATGAGACGTGCTGGCCTTGGCCAGCTCGACCGTCCGGTCCGTGCTTCCGGCATCCACCACGATCATCTCGTCCACCCAGCGCAGACTGTCCAGGCAGGCCCGGATATTCTTTTCTTCGTTTTGGGTGATCGTGATGGAGGCGATCGTCGCCCGCCCTTTAGCCACGGAACCCACGTCTGGTCACCTCCCGATAAAACCGCCAGTTGAGCCACCGGTTCCGCCGCGGGGCGAACCGCACCGAGGTCGCCACACGGGCCTTCATCACGGCTGGATGGCTGCCGCGAAACTCCTTCAAGATGCCGTATTCCTCAAACTCGAATGTGTCCTGGCTATACAGCTTCGCCTCCGAGGGAGGCGGATGATCTCCGTGATAGACCTTCGTCATCTCCTGCTTCTTGGCGAGCATGATCTTGGGATCCTTGACCCATCCATAATGAAAGACCCGTCCGCCGGAAGGCGCGAGCCATTCGCGCGGCCCGCTCTGGAGGTACTGCTTCGTGGCCTTCAGATGAAACCCCACCGCGTCGCCGCAGGATTCCACCTCCCCGTTGTTGCGGATGATCCGGACCGCCTTGTGATAGAACCACGGATTGGTGGACCAGTAGTCCCCCACGAAGTGCAGGTAGCGGAAGATCACCCCTTTGACTTCCGGCGAGCGCTGATACATCCGCATGGCGTCGACGATCCGCGGCAGATCATTTTCGTGAATCACTTCGTCCGCCTGGAGATAAAACGCCCAGTCGCCCGTGCAATGGGACAGCGCGAGATTGGTCTGCTGCGAGTAGATCAGTCCGTCCTTACGCAGGGTTTCATCCCAGACCGACTCCACGATGCGGACCTTGGGATCGCCGACGGACCGGATCAGCTCGAGCGTGCCGTCATCACACCGGCCCACGTTCACGACGAACTCGTCCACGATCGGGAGAATGGAACGGATGGACTCCACCACCGGATAGTCGTAGCGGACAGCGTTCCGGCAAAAGGTGAACCCGCTGACTTTCATGCGTTGCCCTGATCCATCAAATCCGTATAGAGCGCCTCCAGCTTGCGCGTGAGCCGCGAGGCTTCAAACTCCGTGCGGGCCTTCTCGTAGCCCCGCTCGGCGAACCGTTCCCGGAGTTCGCGGTTCTCCAACAACTCGATCACAGCATCAGCATACTGCCTTTCATAGCGGCAGACGAAGCCTGTCACGTTGTGGTCCACGACTTCGGCCTGCGCGTTGCACTTCTTCCGCTGGGGCGTCGCGATGGTCACCACCGGCAAGCGGCTGGCCATCGCTTCGGCCAGCACCACGCCATACCCCTCGCCGACGCGAGCCCCGTGGGTGTAGACGTCCAACCCGGCATAGAAGTCGGCCACGCCGACCGCCGGCTCCGACAGTTCGACTTTGCCTTCGATACCCAGGGCCTTCAGACGAGCCTTGATCTTTTCGGTCGCCCCGCGGAACCGGCAGCGCATCTGGGGCACCTTTTTCCAGACCTTGGGCAGCATGTCCACGCAGACGCGATGCCACTTCTGGTCGTCGGCCCGGCTGCACCGGCCGATCGTCCATGCGAATTCGCGGCGTACGGGCGTGAACTCGTCGAAGTCGATCGGCCCATACAGCACTTCATAGCGCTTCCCGGGGAACCGGCAGTATTTGCCGAGATAGTCCTGGCGGCTCCATTCCGAAAAGAAAACATGCGCATCGATCAGCGTATTCTCGGCATGATCAATGGCATTGAAGACGTTCGTCTCGACGACCTTGGGCCACCCGTCGCGCTTGCGCGGAAGCGTTCCCGGTTCGTAGTCGCCGGCTCGATAGACATGGTAGACGTCGATCTTGAGATCGCGGACCAAGGCGTCAAGGTCGGGCGGCTGAACAATGACTGTGACCCCCAGCCGTTCCAGCTCCTGGACCCGCACCCCCCCCGCCCGCAACCCGCAGGCGAATACCTCAAAGCGGGACCGGTCGAGGTACTTGCTGAAAATTTGGAGGGTCTTCTCGGTTCCCCCGATCCCCAACTGGTTGCAGGCCTGCAGGACCCGGATCGTCGCCATGCACGCCTTACCGACCTCTCTGCCTTTCTCTGAGCCGAGCCCCGTACATCTTCTCGTAATAGGCCCGGAACTCGCCGGATTTGATTTTCCGCCACCACGCGGCATTCTCGCGGTACCAGCCGACCGTGGTCTTCAAGGCCTCGCCGAACGGGAAGCGCGGCGTCCATCCGAGCGTGGCGATCTTCCTGCAGTTCAAGGCATAGCGGCGGTCGTGCCCCGGACGGTCCCTCACGTGCCGGAGCAACGACTTGGGCTTGCCCAGCAAGCCCAGGATCGCCTCGGCCACCTCAATGTTCGGCCGCTCCTGGCCGACGCCGAGATTGTAGACCTGTCCCGGCTCCCCCTTTCTGAGGACGAGCACGATGCCCTCACAATGGTCCTGGACGTACAACCAATCGCGCACCTGGAGCCCGTCTCCATACAGAGGAAGCGGCTGATCTTCGAGGGCGTTCGTCACGAATAACGGGATGAACTTTTCGGGATACTGGTTAGGCCCGAAGGTATTGCTGCCGCGGGTCACCAGAACCGGAAAACCGTATGTCGTGAAGTAACTCAATGCCAGGAGGTCACCGGCAGCTTTGCTAGCCGCATAGGGACTGCGCGGCGCCAGCGGGTCGGACTCCGCCGAGCGGCCGGTCGGCACATCGCCATAGACTTCATCCGTGCTAACCTGCACAAAATGTTGCACGCCGTACGCTCTGGCCGCCTCCAGCAACACGGCGGTACCGACCACATCGGTCCTGACAAACCCGTCCGGCTCCACGATTGACCGATCCACATGCGTCTCCGCAGCGAAATTTACGATGGCTTCAATCTGATGCTCTTGCAGGATTTTGTCCACGAGGGCCGCATCGCAGATGTCGCCGTGAACAAAGCAGTAGCGGGGATGTCTTTCCAGGTCCTTCAGGTTATCCAAATTCCCCGAATAACGCAGCGCGTCCAGATTGATGACCTGGTTGTCATCGCCGGCCAACAAGTGGCGGACAAAGTGCGAGCCGATGAACCCGGCCCCGCCTGTGACGAGAATACGCATGGCGGCTAGATCTTGTTTGCCCCGGTCTGGGCGACGAGATTATTGGCCAGCTTCAGGGATTCGAAAGTCCCCGCGTCGGTCCACCATCCGTCGAGGATATCCCACGTCAACCGGCCGCACTCGAGGTAGGCATTGTTCACGTCGGTGATCTCCAATTCGCCACGCGCCGAGGGCTTCAGCGTCCGGATGATATCGAAGACCTCATGGTCGTAAAAATAGATGCCGGTGGTGATATAGGGGGACTTCGGTTCTTTCGGTTTTTCCTCAATCCGGACCAGGCGATTTCCATCCAACACGGCGACTCCGAAGCGCTGAGGATCCTTGACTTCCTTCAGAAGGACCTTCGCTCCCTTCCCTTGCTTCTCGTAGGCCCGTGCGGCGACGACGATGTTCCGCTCGATGATATTGTCCCCCAGAATCACGCAGACCGGCTCCCGGTTCACAAAGAACTCCGCCAGGCTCAAGGCTGCCGCGATCCCGCCTTCTCCTTCCTGATAGGTGTAGTTCAGGTGCTGCAGGCCGAATTCCTTTCCGTTGCCCAAGAGCCGCAGGAAATCTCCCGCGCTGTTGCCACCCGTCACCAGCAGGATGTCGCGGATGTCGGCGTTCACCAGCGTCTGGATCGGGTAGTAGATCATGGGCTTGTCGTAGACCGGTAACAGGTGCTTGTTCGTCACCTTGGTCAACGGGTACAGTCGCGTGCCCAGTCCGCCCGCCAGAATCACTCCTTTCATCGTCTCCAGCCTCCCTTCATGCCGCCGTGCGGGTCAACTCCCAGAGCTTGGCGTACTTCACGAACGTGTAATACGCATACAGCAGTGAGAGGAGCAAGCCCGGCATCCCGTCCCGAAAGCCCTGCCGCAGCCCGTACATCTTGACAAAGGTAAAGACCGGGTGAGTGACCAGTTGATGCGCGTGAAACCTCCCCCCGCGGCTGGCCATCTGTTCCGCCATGAGCGAGGAGTACCGGCTCATCTTCCGCAGGTACTCGCCCAGATCGCGAAACGGATATTGCAGGGCGTGACCATGCAGGTAGTCGATCGTCCCCGTTACCTCGAAGCCTTCGTGCACAAGATCGTCCCGGTAGCACAGGCGGTGCTTGTTGAAGAACTGCGGCTGGCGGTAGTCCGGGTACCAGCCGCAGTGCCGGATCCACCGACCCAGAAAATAATTTTTCCGAGGAACGAAGAACGCATCGGCGCGGGGACCGCTGGCCAGTTCCCGCCGGATTTCATCGCGCAGTTCGTCCGTCACGCGCTCGTCGGCGTCGATGCTCAGCACCCAGTCGTGCGTGACCAGCTCCAGCGCACGGTTGCGCAGCTTCCCGAAACCCGCAAAGTCGCATTGATAGACCTTATCCGTAAACTCCCGACAGATCTGTTCGGTCCGGTCGGTGCTGTGGGAGTCCAGGACCACAATCTCGTCGGCCCATGTGAGACTCTCGAGCGCATCCCGGATCTTGCCTTCCTCGTTGAACGTCAGGACATAGGCCGAGAGCTTAGACATCGGCCACCTGAATGGGAAGCGCGCGCGCCAGCACCTGGGTGATCCGATCGTCCACGGTCTCTACCGTGATCCTATCCAGACAGTCCCAGTAGGGGCACGCCTCGTAGATGCACTTCTCGCAGGTCGGGACCTCCGGCCGCAGAACCACCCCGGTACCCAAAGGCTGCCAGCGGGTCGGCGAATTGTTCCGGCGCGGGTCGAAGAGGCTGACCGTCGGCACGCCGAGCGCGGCCGCAACGTGCATCGGCCCGGTGGCTAAGGACACCACCGCATGACTCTCGGCGATCACCGCCATCAACTGCCGGAGCGTCAACGCTCCCATCAGGTCTCTCACGCCGGCCGGCCACGCGGAAACCTGTGTATCAGTCCGGAACTTCTCCCGTTCCGCCGCGCTCCCCGTCAACACAACTTCGCGCCCCTCGCTCGCGAGACGCAAGACCAGATCCCGGTAGTGAATCGGCTTCCAGAGACGGCTGGAGAAGCCGCCGGGATGGACGAGCACGCGGAGCATCCTGGAGCCGCCGAGCAGCCCGCGCGCCCAGTCCCGCTCTTCATCGGTCACCACCAGGCGCGGCGGCGACACGTCGCCCGGCGAGAGCCCCAGCCCGCGGAGCAAGCCGAGATTGTAGGCGCTCTCATGGCGGGAGAAATCGCTGCGGTGCTCGTAAACCCGGCGATTGAGCAGCCAGGAATACCACCGGTACCCCGTCCCGATGCGCAGCGGCACGCGCGCCAGCCAGGCCGCCGTCATGAGCCGGCGGAAGGGCTTGAGGAAAATGGCGGCATCCACGTTCCGCCGGAACAGCCGAACGAGTTCGCTCAGAGTCTCCTGCCCCGTCACAGCCAGTACTTCATCGAGGTCGGGATGATGCGCCAACATCGGCGCGGCATAGACCGTCGAGAGAAAGCTCAGCCGCGCGCCGGGCATCACGCGCCGCAGTTCCGTCGCCACAGGCAGCGACAGGATTTCGTCCCCAATGCCGTCCGGCCTGACGAGCAGGATGTTCATGTCACCTTGACGGCCTCGTCGATCAACATGACCGGAATGTCGTCCTTGATCGGATACATCAACTTGCAGGCTTGGCAGATCAGCCCGTCGCCCTTGTCGGTCAGCTTGATGTCCCCCTTGCACTTGGGACAGGCCAGGATTGCTAGCAGTTCCTTGTCGATTGGCATAGCTCTTCCCCTTTCAGTAATTTCGTCGCCGACTCCATCACCTGTTGCGGGTGGATGGCGATCATGCACTCCATTATGACGGCGTTCATGCAGCGCCGGCTGAAGCAGGGGCTGCAGGGAATCCCGCTTCTCAGTATTGTGTGGCCTACGCCGTAGGGACCGGTCCTGGCCGGATCGGTCGGGCCGAACAGGGCAATGACCGGCGTGCCGACGGCCGCGGCCAGATGCATGGGTCCCGAATCGTTCGTGATGAAGAGCTGCAGGCGCCTCAGCAGCGCGATCAATTCCTTCATCGTGGTCTTCCCCGCGAGATCAATCGGCGCGGTCCGCATAGCGTGCATCACCGCTTCCCCTACCGGACGATCTTCGGCACCGCCGACCACCACCACCCGGACGCCCACTTGTTGCTGGAGCCGATCGCCCACCGCTGCAAACGACTCGGCCGGCCAGCGTTTCGTGGGCCATCGCGCCGAGGGGTTCAGCGCCACGAGCGCTGTCCCCGTCTGGACACCCGCCGCGGCAAGGAGCGCATCCACTTTCGCCTCGGCGCCTGCGTCGTGAGGCAGAGGGAACGCGCTCGGCCCAGGTTTCTCCGGTTCGGCGCCCGAGGCCCTGGCGATAAGGAGATACCGGTCCACCGCATGCATGGAAACCGCGGGAACAGATACGCGATCGGTGTAGAACCACGGACTGCCCTCGCGGCTATTGGCAAACCCTATCCGAACGGGCGCGCCCGACATCCATCCCAGCATCGCGCTCCGGAGGAGACCTTGCAGATCCACCACCACATCGAAGCGCCCGGCGCGGACCGTCCGAATCGCCGCGGGCCATCCCTTCATTGATAGGTCCACGGCCAGGACTTCGTCGAGATCGGGATTGCCATCGAGCACTTCCGCCCACTCCCGCTTCACCAGCCAGGCGAGCTTCGCCGACGGCAACCGGCGCCGCAAGGCCGCCACCATCGGCAGCGCATGCACGATATCGCCCAGCGAACTGGGCTTGATGATCAATAGGCGGCGGACTTCACTCAAGGACAAGGACATTTTCCTTCTCCAGAATCCACTGCACCGCCTCCGCCAGATTGCGGGCCACATGGTCCGGCACGAGACCACTGGCAGCCATGCGGGCCTGCTCTTCTTCCGAATGAGTCCCGCTCAACACAAAGATCGCCGTCGCGCCGATGTTCCGGGACAATGCGATATCGCTGGCCTTGTCTCCGATCACAATCGCACGCTCGGGCGCCAGGCCTAGCTCCTGCTGCGCGCGGATCACCAGGCCGGGCGCGGGTTTGCGGCAGGAGCACGCTTCCTCGGGGAGGTGCGTGCAGACATAGATCCCGTCCAGCCAGGCACCGTCCTGCGCCAGCAACTCGCGCAGCCGTTGATGGACGGCGTCCAATTGCTCCTTCGTGATGAGCCCCCGACTCACTCCCGACTGATTGGATACCACGACCGTCTTAAAACCGGCCCGGTTCAAACGCGCCACGGCCCGTCCGACTCCCGACAGCAGGCGGAGATGGTCAGGCTGGTTGAGATAGCCGGGATCGAAGTTGAGCGTCCCATCGCGATCCAGATAGACCACCGGCGCCTTCCCTTGTGAAGAATGACTGCTGAACGATGGATCGTCCGTGCTTCCAGCGCGCTGTGTCGCAAGTTGCCGGACGGCTGCCGCGTGGACCATGTCCACGCCGATCCCCTGCATGCAGCGGTGGTCAATAGGGCATTCCCGGAGTAGGCACGGCGAGCACTCCACCGGATGGCGGACGAGCTCGTGCCCGGGACCGTACGGCGATGTGGTCGCCGGATTGGTCGGCCCGAAAATCGCCACCAGCGGCACTCCGAACGCCGCCGCGATATGCATGGGGCCGGTGTCGTTCGTGATGAACAACCGGCACCGTTTGATCAAGGCCATCAACTGCCGCACCGTCGTGTACCCGGAGAGCACGATGGTCGGAGCCGCCATCATCCCGGCGATCGCGTGGCCCAATTCCTCCTCGCCCCTGCCCCCGAAGATCAGCACGCAGGCTCCATGGTCGGCCGCCAAGCGGTCCGCCGCCTGGGCGAAGCGCTCCGAGAGCCAGCGTTTGGCCGAGCCGTAGACGGAACCGGGATTGAGGCCGATCACGACTTGGTCGGGCTTGACACCAAACGCGTGCAGCTGCTCGACCACCACCGCATCTTCTCCCAGAGTCGTTCGCAGCATCGGAGCCGTCGGCACGATCGGTATGCCCAGCGGCCGGAGCAGCTCCAGGTAGTACTCGACCTGATGCTTGCGCCGAATCTTCGGGGTCAGCGGTACCCGATGGGTGAGCAAGAACGAACGGCCGTCGGTGGCGTAGCCGTAGCGGTTAGGAATACCGGCCAGCGCCGTGAGAGCCGCGGCTTCGAAGGCGTTCTGGAAGAGCACCGCCAGATCGTAGCGCCCTCGGCTCAACTGGCGAGCCAAGGACAGCTTCCCGCCGATGCCGGTGTGCGGACCTGGATCGCGGTATAGCACGATCTCGTCCACGGCCGGATGGCCCGCCAAGAGCTCGGCGATCGCGGGTTTGACCAGCACGGCGATCTTCGCCTGCGGAAAGCCCGCGCGCAGGGCCGCCAGCGCCGGCGTGGTCAAGACCGCGTCGCCGATCCAGTTCGTGCCCCGGACCAGGATCCGCCGCACCGCCCCCGGCCGAGTCAGCTTTGCAACACGACGCGCGTCCATTCCTCAAATCCCTCGAGCCATGTCAGATCGATCCGGACCGCCCAGATCGTTCCATTGCCGCCTTGTACGTCCTCAAATTCCGCCAGCTTGACCGCATCCTTCTCAGTGGTCACGATGCGGTCCACGCCGAGGCGCTCCGCAGCCCGCTGCACCCGCTGCACGTCTTCCTGAGAGTATGCGTGATGGTCGGGAAAGACGCAATGGTCCACCACGATCGAGCCGGCGGCCACCAGCAGCCGTCGAAACGAGTCCGGATGCCCGATCCCGCTCAGGGCCAGCACCCGTTCCCCTTTCATAGCCGACGGCTCCATGGTCGCCGATCCCCCGACGCGTATGACCGCGCTCGGCGCAAAATCCGTGACCCAGATCGGCACCGCCGGCGCCTCCGCATGCACCACCGACTTGATCTCATCAAGATACCCGGTCTGCGACGCGCGTGTCACGAGGACCGCCGACGCTCGCGCGATCGAGGCGAGCGGTTCGCGGAGCCGTCCCCTCGGAAGCAAATAGCCGTTGCCAAACGGCGCACCGGCATCCAGGACCAGGATATTCACGTCCCGTTGCAGCGCCAGGTGTTGATACCCGTCATCCAGGATCAGCGTATCCACGCCATAGCGGTCGATCAGGTGCCGTCCCACACGAGGGCGATCGGCACCGACCGCTACCGGCACGCCCGGACACCGCTGCGCGATCAGAAAAGGCTCGTCTCCAGTCTCGCGCGGACGTCCCCGTAAGACCTGGCCGTCGGAGACTTCCACGAGGGAATCGGCGTTCCGGCGCTTATAGCCGCGACTCACGACCCCAACCCGGCGGCCACGATCCCTGAGCGCCGTGGCCAGCGCGATCACCACCGGAGTCTTGCCGGTCCCCCCCACCGTCAGATTTCCGATACTTATGACCCGACAGGGCAGAGCATGCTGGGGCAGCAGTCCCTGCGCATAGAGCGCTGATCTGGCGCGCATGGCAAGGCCGTAAAGGGACGCCAGCGGGATCAGCGGAGCAAGCGCCCATCCCCAGGGAGACCGACCTTCTATCGAGAGCAGGTACTCCATGTGTCAGGACGTTATTCGTGAATCGTTCATCGTTAATCGACCACACCACACGTTTAACGTTTAACGTTTTTCACTTTCTAGTATCCGCCCAATCAAGGCGACGGTTCGCGCCACCGCTCCCTGGTTCTCCAGGACGAGCTGATAGGCGGCCTTCCCTCTCTCCTCAAGACGGGCGCGGTCCTTGAGCAGAGCTGCCATGGCATCGGTCATCTCGTCAGCATCGCGCACTTGCAGTCCGGCTCCCCGACCGAGCAACAACTCCGCCGCTTCAGCGAAGTGGTCCATGTAGGGACCGAACACGACGGCCTTGCCCCAGGCTGCCGGCTCCAAAGGACTGTGGCCGCCCAGCGCCATCAGACTTCCTCCCACAAAAACCAGCGTGGCCTCCCGATACAAAGAAGCCAACTCGCCCCTTGTATCCAGTACGATCACGCGCGGACCGCTTGGTCTCTGTCCCGTCATGTTGGATAACGACGTTCGCCGGACGGCTTCGAGGCCACCGGCACGCACCACCTGGCATACGACGTCCGCCCGTTCGATATGCCGCGGGGCCAGCACCAGGACCAGCGCGGGCGCGACGTCGAGCACGCGACGGTAACAGTCCAAGACCGCCTCCTCTTCGCCCGGATGCGTGCTGCCCGCAACGAACAGCTCTTCTCCCTCCGCCAGGCCCAGATCATGCCTGGAGATCTGCCCCGGTGCGGCCTGCGTCAAGGCCGCAACCTGATCGTACTTGAGGTTGCCGGTCCGCACGACTCGCGCCGGCTCCACGCCGAGCTGGATCATCCGGTCCGCATCCCGCTCAGTCTGCATGGAACAGAGCGTGAACGACGCCAGGACGCGCCGGAAAAACGGACGGAGCCGGAGGTACCCGGCGAAGGAGTCGGTCGACAGACGGCCGTTCACCAGAACCACCGGGATCCCGTGTACCGCCGCTTCGCGCAGAAAATTCGGCCACAATTCCGTTTCGACCACAACGATCAGACGCGGACGAGTCGCCTGCAGCACGGACCGGACCGCCCAGGGAAAATCCAGCGGGAAGTAGAGATGCTGCGCCTGCCCTTCCAGCCGACGCAGGATCATCTCCTTGCCGGTCTCGGTCACGGTCGACACCAGGATCCGGGCATCAGGGTAGCGCGTTTTTAACTGCTGAACCAAGGGCACGACCGCCGTCGCCTCCCCCATCGACACGGCATGCACCCAGATCGTCCGGCCGTCTCCCCATTCGGCAGTCACGTTCTTGGGAATCCACCCCAGACGCTGGCGCAGGCCCGGACGGCAGCGCTTCTTGGCCCAGAGCAGCGCCAGGATGAAAGGCGAGGCAAGCACGAGGAGAATATTGTAGATGCCGAACATGAGGCGCTCTTCGCTCTCCGACCCGGCGCTCATCCCTTTACCGAGCGATCCGCCTCATCACCGAGTTTGTTGAGCGCCGCTTCCACTTCCACCCGCTTCGCCTCAAGCTGCACGCGGTCCGCATCGGCCGGCACCCAGATCGGCTCTCCCCACGCATAGCAGGCCCGGCTGAACGGCAGCGGAATTTCGAAGCGATCCCAGCTCCCGAAGAGTTTTTTTTTGAGGCGGTAACGGTGAGCGGGAGGATCGGCAGGCCTGTTAGCTTCGCCAGCTCCACCACGCCGGGCTGCGCGACGCACCGGGGACCCCGCGGGCCGTCAGGGGTGACTGCCAGATCCGCGCCGGACCGCCCCAGCCGCGCCAATTGCCGCAACGCCCGCATGCCTCCGCGGGTACTGGAGCCGCGAATGGTATCAAAACCGAACCGGCGTACGATGCGGTGGATCAACTCACCGTCGCGATGCGCGCTGATCAAAATGTACAGACGCGACCCGCCGTAGCATAAGGGCAGCATGAGCTGGCGGCCATGCCAGAAGGCGACAATGACGTGACGGCCCGCCTTCCAGAAGGCATTGACGCGATCGGCATGCAGCGTACGGATTCGCAACGTCCGACCCAGCGCCCGGATCGCCGCATAGCCGAGCGGTGGAATGAGCCACAGCTTCAACCGGCTCGCCATCGTCATGTCGGCATCTCCTCCCCGCCGTTCTGAAACTGCATCTGATAGAGGCGCTGGTAGGTCCCGGCCCCGGCGAGCAGGTCTTCGTGGCGGCCGATTTCGACGATGCGGCCGCCGGCCAGCACGACGATCCGGCTCGCACGCTGGACCGTCGAAAGCCGGTGCGCGATCACGAACGTCGTCCGGCCTTTCATGAGATTGGCCAGCGCCATCTGGACCATCCGCTCGGACTCGGTATCCAGCGAGGACGTCGCCTCATCCAGAATCAGAATCGGCGGGTTGCGCAGCAAGGCGCGCGCGATGGCCAGCCGCTGCCGCTCACCGCCCGAGAGCTTGACCCCATTCTCTCCAATGAGCGTGTCGTACCCGTTCGGCATCCGCATGATAAAGTCATGGGCAAACGCGGCCCGCGCCGCCTCGATGATCGCTTCGTCAGTGACGTCATCCTTCCCGTACGCAACGTTGTGGCGAACCGTGTCATCGAACAGGAGCGTCTCCTGGGACACGATCCCAATCTGACCCCGAAGAGCCGCCAGGCGGATCTCGCGGAGGTCCACGCCATCAATGAGAATCGCGCCCTGCGTCGGATCATAAAACCGGGGAATGAGATTGACGAGCGTGGTCTTGCCGGCGCCGCTGCTCCCCACGAGGGCCAGCACTTCACCAGCCTTGACCGTCAGCGAGATACTCCGCAAGGCCCAGGTCTCAACGCCTTCGTACCGGAACGAAACGTCCCGTAGCTCGATGGTGGACCGTACGCCGTCGAGGTTCCGGACGCCGGTATCCTGTGCCGCTTCCGTAGGAACGTCCAGAACTGCAAACACGCGTTCGGCGGCAGACAGGGCTTGCTGGATCGAATTGTTGGCCGAGGCCAACCGCTTTACAGGGTTGTACATCAGAAACACCGCCGTGAGGAACGAAAAGAAGGTCCCGGGGGTCATGGTCCCATGCATGACCTGCCAACCCCCGTACCAGATGATGCCGGCCACGCCGAGGATGCCGACCGTCTCCAGTACCGGCGACGTGATGGCGGACACCTGCGCGGATTTCATCCAGGTATGGAAGTACGCCTCGTTGACCCGCGCGAAGCGCCGGTCTTCGGTAGCCTCGCGCGTGAAACCCTTGACGATGCGGATGCCGGTCAAGGTCTCCTGCAAGGCCGTGGACATATCGGCCGTTCGCTCCTGGCCGGTCGTGGCGAGCCGTCGAAGCCGAGCTCCGAACCGGACCATGGGATACACCGACAGGGGAATCACCACGATCGAGAGCAGAGTCAACCACCAGTTCTGATAGAGCACCACGCCCAGCAGAACCAGAAACGTCAGGCTTTGCTGGAAGAGATCCTTCAAGACGCCGGCCACGGCATTCTGAATCCAGTTCACATCGTTGATGACGCGCGACATCATCCGGCTGGACGGGTTTTTGAGGTGAAAGCCGATCGGCAGGCGCATGAGATGACTGAAGAGCCGCTGGCGGATGTCCGTGACCACGCGGGTTCCGACGTACACCATGAGGTAGGTCTGGCCATAACTGGCCACGCCTTTGAGCGCCGACACCGCTATCAAGGCGACCGGCAACAGGATCAGCCAGGTTTCGTTCCTCTTGATGAAGACCTCGTCGAGAGCGGGGCGCACGAGCCAGGCATAGGCGCCCGTGAAGGCGGCCACCAGCCCCGAGCAGATCGCCGCAGCCACCAGCCGCCCCCAGTAGGGCCGAAGGTACTGGAGCAATCGCAGGTACAATTGCATCAGACGCCTGCCTCTCTCCAGTGGAGTTGCTCGAGCACGACCGCGGCTGCACGCGCGGAGGCTCCCGGAGGCCCCAGCAACGCCCGGACACGGGCCATCTCCGCGCGCATCCGTTCCCGGCATGACGCATCGTCAAGGATCCGCTTGGCTTCTTCGGCAAGACGGGTGGGCGTGGCCTGATGCTGGATCAGTTCGGGAATAAACGGCCGGCCGGCTATGATGTTGGCCAACCCGATGCTGCGGACACGCACCAGCAAACGACCGAGCAGATACGTGAACCAGGGCACTTTGTACGTGATCACCATCGGCGTTCCGATGATCGCCGCCTGGAGCGTCGCGGTACCGGACGCGATGAACAGCAGGTCCGCCGCCGCCATGACCCCGTTCGGATCGCGCGGCACCAGCCGGACATCCAGCCCGGCTTCATCGCACGCGCGCTTGATGGCTTCCTGGTTCACCGTATCGGCGACGGCCAGAATCAATCGAATCGGTCGGCCCTCTTGCTGGAGCAGACGGGCGGCCTTCAGAAAGACCGGCAGCAAGTCCTTCACCTCCCTGGCCCGGCTCCCCGGCAGGAGACCGAGCACGCAGGCATCCCGCGGAAGGCCGTAGGCGGCCCGCACCTTCTCCCGGTCATAGGACACTGCCACATCATCCATGAGCGGATGCCCGACGAAGGTGCAGGGAACGCCGGCCTGCCGGTAGAGCTCCTCTTCGAACGGCAGCACCACCAACACGTGATCGACCCGCCGCTGCATCCACCGCATACGGCGAGGGCGCCATGCCCAAATCTGCGGCGCGATGTAGTACACCACGCGAAGCCCGGCCTGCTTGGCGATACGGGCGAAGTGAAAATTAAGACCAGGATTGTCGATGAGGACGACGAGATCGAGCGATTGCTGTCGTAAAATCCGTCTGATGGTGCGTATCCGCCGCGCCAGGGTTTGGACAGCGGAAGGCCCGATCAGTCCGATCACGTCCAGATGGCCGATGTCCTGAACCAAGTCCACACCGGCGGCCCGCATGCAAGCTCCGCCCACCCCGAGGATCGCAAGATCCGGCGCCTGCGCCTTCAGGGCTGCGGCCAAATTGGCGCCATGCAGGTCGCCGGAGGCTTCACCCGTGATGATAAGGATGCGTGGCAATCTCATCAATGATGGCATACGCCAGCTCCAGCGCGGTCGCGCCCTCCCGTCCCGAGACCAACGGTGAAGTGCCCGTGCGGACTGAATCGAGAAAGGCTTCCAGTTCGAGCTTCAGCGGTTCGCGCCCATCGCCACGGACCTGCTCTGTCAGAACCTCGTGACTTCCCGATGTCCCCATGGTCCGTCGGCCTATGATGGCGGTCTGCTGGGTCAGATCGAGCATCACAAACCCCTCCGGCTCCCAGACGCGTATCTCGCGGACCTTGGATTCGGCCACACGATTCACGCTGAACGTCGCGACACAGCCGTTTTGAAAGACGATCCGCGCCTGCGCCACGTCGGTCGTCGGCGAGAGCAGCGCGAGTCCGTTCGCCTGCACTTCACGCACCGGTACGCCGACCAACCCCAGTACGAGATCCAAATCGTGGATCATCAAGTCCAACACCACGTCCACGTCCGCCCCGCGGAAAGTAAACGGCGCCCAGCGCTGACACTCGATAAGGAGAGGCGCTTTGATGGCTCCCCGCGTCGCGCGGAAGGCCGAATTGAAACGCTCAATGTGCCCCACCTGCAACGTCACATTCCGAGTCGAAGCGGTGGTGACGAGATCGCGTGCTTGCTCCACGGTTGCCGTGAGCGGCTTCTCCACCAGCACATGCAAACCAGCCATCAAGCAGGTCCGCGCGATCTCGTGATGGAGAAGCGTCGGCGCCACCACACTGACGGCGTCCACCTCCTCGATCAGTTTCCGGTAGTCGGTCATCGCCTGACAGCCGTGCCTCGCGGCGACCGTCTCCGCCCGTCCTTGGTCCACGTCCGCGACGCCCACCAAGCGAGATCCAGGAAGCTCCGCGTAGACCCGCGCATGGTGCTGCCCGAGTGATCCCACCCCGATCACGCCTACTCTGATTGGTTCCATAAGTTCCGTTATTCGTTATGCGTTATTCGTTAATCGGTTACCGTTTCACGATTAACGTTTAACGTCATTCGACTTCATACCGACGATCGCGATGCCGGCCTGATCGGCGGCATGAATAGCTTCTTCCCGATCCAGGAATACCGCCTTCCCGGCTTCGATGGCCAGCACGGCCGCACTGCTCTCAGCCATCGCCCGGATGGTCCCCGGACCGACGACCGGCAGGTCAAAGCGTCGGTCCTGCTGGGGCTTGAACCGTTTCACGACCACCGCGCCCGAGCGCGCCAGCTTCCCGCCTCTCCGAATCGCTTCATCAGACCCTTCGACCGCCTCCACCGCCACCACCACCTGATCCTTCACCACCACGCACTGGCCGATGTCGAGGCGGCCGACGGTTTGGGCGATCTCCCAGCCGAACTCGATGTCGCGCCATTCCTTTCGGGTAGGCGCTCGCCTGGTGAGCGTACCTTCTTCCACCAGCAAGCCGTCCAATCCGAACGTCGATTCCCGGATACGGATGCCTTCGTCTTCCAATTCAGCGGCGATGGCGCGCAATAAGGTATCGTCTTTGCGGATGGTCACGCGACGGAGGAGCGCAAGCGAGCGAAGGTCGAACCGGACATTGGAAAACAGATGCGTCTTCTTGACGCCGCCGACCATCACGGCCTGGCGAACGCCATCCTGCTTGAAGGCCTTGATCAGTCGCCCGAGTTGGCCCAGTGCAACCCAGTGAATCCGGTCCACGACTCGCTCGAGCGACGGATCCGCCTCCCCAGTCAAGGCCACCGCCGAGACGCGGTAGCCGAGCCGGCGCGCGTTCTCGGCGAAGAGTAGCGGGAAGCGGCCGTTGCCGGCGATCAATCCGATCCATTCGGCTTGCGCGTCCGGCACCAGTGCCCTTTCACTCCTCCTCGCGTTCATCCGAGCCTTTGCAGACGCCGCGCTTCGTGCCGTCCAGAAAAGCCAGCAGGGCCTGCACATCCTTGGACTCGCCGAACTCGTCACGGACCTTTTTGGCGGCTTCGGCCAGCCGGAGATCCGACCGGAACAGGGCCAGGTAGACCTGCTTGAGATGCCGGATACGGTCATCGGAGAACCCCTGGCGTTTCAGCCCGATGGTGTTGACGCCGAAGAGCCGGGCGCGGTAGCCGCCGGCCGCCCGCATGAACGGCGGGACATCCTGCCCGACAGCCGAACAGCCGCCGATCATGCTGTAAGGCCCGATCCGGACGAACTGATGGATCCCAACGAGCCCTCCCACGATGGCATGATCGCCGATCGTGATGTGGCCGGCCAACGTGGCGGCATTCGCCATCAGGACATGGTCACCGACGTGGCAGTCGTGGGCGATGTGGACATACGCCATCAGCACATTGTGGTTTCCCAGGCTCGTCACACCTCCGCCAAACGCCGTGGCGCGGTTGACGGTCACGTACTCCCGGAGAATGTTGTGGTGGCCGATCCGGACGTAGGTCTCCTCCCCGTTGTACTTCAAGTGCTGCGGCGGCGCGCCGAGCGAGACGAAGGAATGGATCTGACAGTGTTCCCCCACCTCGGTCCATCCCTCAAGCACCACGTGCGGATCAATCCGCGTTCCCTGCCCGATGCGCACGTGCTCCCCGATGATAGTGTAAGGCCCCACCGTCACGTCCTCGCCCAGCTCGGCCTTGGGATGCACGATGGCGGTCGGATGCACGCGGGGGCTCACGGTTCGACCTCCGGCGCCGCCGACCCGTCCGTGATCATCGCCATCAGCTCGGCTTCGCAGACGAGTGTATCATCCACGAAGGCCTCTCCCCGCATCTTCCAGTAAGGATGGCGGGCCCGAAGGACATCCACCACAAACCGCAGCTGGTCGCCGGGCGTGACCGGCTTTCTGAATTTGGCTTTCTCAATGCCCATGAAGTAGACCAACTTGGTGCCCGCTTGATTCGCCGACTTGAACGCGAGCACTCCCCCTACCTGCGCCATCGCCTCGATGATCAGAACCCCCGGCATGATGGGCCGGCCTGGAAAGTGCCCCTGAAAGAACGGTTCGTTGATCGTCACGTTCTTAATGCCAACCACCCGCTTCCCGACCTCCAATTCCTCGATGCGATCCACCAAGAGGAACGGATAGCGATGAGGCAGGATCGCCTGGATGTCGGTGTTGCTCAGACACAATCCGTGAGTGCTGCTCTGGCTCACTTGCCCCCCTTCGCGTCCAATTCCTTGATCACGCGGTCCGTGAGATCAAGCGAAGGATGGCTGTAGATGATCAGCGCGCCGGCGCCATTATCCCCCTTCTCCACCACAAGGGTGATCTTTTCCTTGTCGGCGATCCCTCGGATGATCTGTTCAAGGTTCTTGTTGAATTCATCCAGCGTCTCCTTCTTCTTGACTTGGACCTCCTGGTTCAGCTGCTGGACTTTCCGCTGATACTCTACCATCCGCTGGCGAAACTTCTCTTCTTTTTCCTTCTTGGCCTCGGCGCTCAAGACCGCGCCCTGCTTGACCAAGTCCTCCTCCATCTTCTTGAGTTCTTCTTCTTCCATATCGATGAGCTTTTGGCGCATCTTGACGTATTCCTGCAGCGAGTCCTTGATCTTCTTTCCGGACTTGGTTTGATCCAGCACTTTTTGTGGTTCGATCACGCCGATTTTCAATTCCGCCGCCCAGGCCGGCACCCCGAATACCAGCACGATCACGAACACACCAACCAGGATCTTGCTTCCGTTTTTCATGACCATGTCCCTTTCTCATCCATAGAGCAGTCCCGTCCTCTCTAAAAGAGCGCACCGACCGAGAACTCAAACACTCCCGTGTGTTCTCCTTCGCGCGGAGAAAGATTAATCCCATACGACACCCGGAGGGGACCGAAGGGTGAGATCCACCGGCCCTCGATGCCCACCGACTTGCGCAAGTTCAAACCCAACGGTTCCCCATCATTGAATCCCTTCCCGTAGTCGAAGAATAACACCCCTTTGACCTTCAACTCGGGAATCAATGGAAAAATGTAGTCAAAGTTGAAGATAAGCTGCTTAGTACCTCCCAAGGGGGTAAAATCGGGAGCCGTCGGGCCGGCCCGACCGAAACTGAATCCCCGCATAGTCTGGATGCCGCCCACGAAGAACCGGTCTCCGACCGGAAGCTGACTGCCTGCGCTGTAGCTGTGAGCCACCCCCATCCGAACGCGCGGATTAAATACCGTATCCCATACCACCGGAAAATACCACGCGGTGTCCCCGATCACCTTGTAAAAATCGTTGCTGCCCCCGAGCACGCTCCCCGCAAACTCCGTCGTCAGGGCGTGCCGTGCTCCGGATTTGGGATCCACATACACGTCCCGCGTGTCGCGCGCGATCCCCAGGACGATCGCGCTCGTCGTGCTCTTCCCGAGTTGCTGCTGGACCAAGAGCGGCAGATCGGACACCGGGGTGTTCGTCACTCCTCCACCACCGAGAAAGAGCTCGCTGGAAAGATCGTTTGAAACCTCGAGTCTCTCAAGCAGATAGGTCGCGCTTCCGCTCAAGTATTCCGAGAACCACTTCCCCAGCACAATGTC
>Ga0184623_10000380_pt1 | contig 18901 bp, 13 predicted proteins | sample PLM1_100_b1_FD_133138 | JGI IMG/M metagenome (GOLD analysis project Ga0184623, IMG submission 133138) | Groundwater sediment microbial communities from an aquifer in East River, Colorado, USA - PLM1_100_b1 | ecosystem: Environmental > Terrestrial > Soil > Riparian zone | place: USA: East River...
CCTAGGCCCAGAGCAAGCAGCAGGACGGCGATGGCGAGCAGCACGCCGAGCACGATCAGCGTTTGCCGGCGGCGGCGATGTCGGAGGCGGAATCGCAGCATTGACACCACGACCTCCCCCGACAGAGCAGGATCGCCGCTCCGACGAGCTATATTTCGGACTTTGAGCACTGAAAGTAACAGCACAATTGCATGCCGGGCAACAGCCGGATCGCCGCGGCGATTCCGACCGCATCGACGAGCACAGCTGACACGCTTGCCACAACCTGGGCGACAGTTGCACCGCTGATCCAGAACCGAGGTCCCGGCCGCATCGAGTCCACCACGCGGCGGCCACGCAGCACGCCGGCAGGTGCGCCGCGCCCGTCGACACGACACGACTCGCGCGACCAGCAGACCGGGCACCGCCCAAGCAAATCCGGGTCGGCCCGCAGCGCACTGTCCAACCAGTGCACCACGGGGCGAGGACCGTGCGAGCGGCGAGGGATCTATGCAGACCGAGCCACGGTCCTCTAGGGTGCACTTCCGCTTGCTTGCGCACGGGTCTGAACATGACCAGGCGCAGCCGTTCTTACCTACTCAATGGAGGTACTCGTGAACACCCGCACCATCGCCATCATTGCCCTCGTCCTGGTCGTGCTGGTGGTTCTTGCGATCCTGGTCTTCTGACAGGGCCGTTGGACAGCGGGGCGGCGCGCCGCGCGTACGAGCGCGGCCAGCTCGTCTCGGGGCGCGGCGCGTAGCTCGGCCACCGGTCGAGCAGTCGCGGCATGGCGATCCTGTTCAGGACGTCATCGGCGATGCGCGCCGCAGCCAGGAACGTGGTGCGCAGGTGCGCGCGTAGCCGGTGGAGCAGCTGCCGCTGGTCGCGGGAAGCGTGCTAGGCGTTGCGGGCGATCCCCCGCAACTCCGCAGCGCCCGGCCCAGCGTCAGCGGCCTTGCGCGACTCGAGCGCGACCGCATCCCCCGTCTGCACCGCCCAACCGCCGAGAGGGTCCGTCCGCACCTCGGCATACTCGTGGCTGACCTGCCGTTACGCCGCTCGCGGAGGCAAGCTAGCCCGCGCCGGCGGGCCGGGAAGACCGGCGAGGACCCCATTGTTGTTGAGTGGGTCAGACTCAACTTACGAGGTGCGGTTAATGACAACTCTCACCCTTCCCGTTCTCCCGCTGACGGACGAGGTCCTGTTGCCGGGAATGGTCATAGCGGTCGAGCTCGACAGCGAGGCGCAGGCCGCTGTTGACGCCGCACGGGCCGCCGAAGGCTCGGACGGCGGCACCGCGAACAACCCACAGGTGCTCGTCGTGCCGCGGCTCGACGGCAAATACTCCGTCGCCGGGGTCGTGGCTGTTCTCGACGAGGTTGGCCGGCTGCCCACCGGCCGGCCGGGCGCGGTTGTCCGGGGCGTGGCCCGTGCCCGGGTCGGCACCGGGGTCAGCGGCCCGGGCGCGGCGCTCTGGGTCGAGGCGAGCCTGGTCGACGACCTGACCGACGCGCAGAGCCGCCAGCTGGCCCAGGAGTATAAGCAGGTGGTGCTGTCGCTGCTGCAGCTCCGTGGGGCGTGGCAGGTCATCGACTCGGTACAGAAGATGACCGAGCCGGGCCAGCTTGCCGACGTCGCCGGCTATGCGCCCTACATCAACGCGGAGCAGAAGGTACGGCTGCTGGAAACCACCGACGTGAGCGAGCGGCTCCGGCTGGTGCTGGAGTGGAGTCGGGCACACCTCGCCGAGCTCGAGGTCGCCTCGACGATCCGCGACGACGTGCGCGAGCGCATGGAGAAGTCGCAGAAGGAGTACCTCCTCCGCCAGCAGCTGTCCGCCATCCGCAAGGAACTGGGGGAGCTGTCCGGCGACGACGGCGACGAGCCGGCCGACTATCGGTCCCGGGTCGACGCAGCCGATCTGCCCGACAAGGTTCGGGCGGCGGCGCTGCGCGAGGTCGACAAGCTGGAGCGCGGCGGCGACCAGTCCCCCGAGGCAGGCTGGATCCGCACCTGGCTCGACACGGTGCTCGAGCTGCCGTGGAACGTCCGGACCGAGGCCAGCACGGACGTGCTCGCCGCGCGCGAGGTGCTCGACGCCGACCACCACGGCCTGACCGACGTCAAAGACCGCATCATCGAGCACATGGCGGTGCGCGCCCGGCGCGCCTCCCGCGGTCTCGAGGTCGTTGGGGGCCGGGGCAGCGGCGCGGTCCTCGCCCTGGTGGGTCCGCCTGGTGTGGGCAAGACCTCGTTGGGCGAATCGGTGGCCCGGGCGTCCGGCCGAAAGTTCGTCCGGGTGGCGCTCGGCGGGGTCCGTGACGAGGCCGAAATCCGTGGGCACCGGCGCACCTATGTGGGGGCGCTGCCGGGCCGGATCGTGCGCGCGATCAGGGAGGCCGGTTCCATGAACCCGGTCGTGCTCCTCGACGAGGTCGACAAGCTCGGCTCGGACTTCCGCGGCGACCCCTCGTCCGCCCTGCTCGAGGTTCTCGACCCGGCGCAGAACCACACCTTCCGCGACCACTACCTCGAGGTCGAGCTGGACCTGTCCGACGTGGTCTTCCTCGCGACGGCGAACGTCGGGGAGAACATCCCCGGACCCCTGCTCGACCGCATGGACCTGGTCACCCTCGACGGGTACACCGAGGACGAGAAGCTCGCCATCGCCCGCAACCACCTGCTCCCCCGGCTGCTCGACCGGGCCGGTCTCACCACCGACGAGGTCTCCATCGACGATCCGGCGATCCGCGAGATCGCTGCCGAGCACACCCGCGAGGCGGGCGTACGCCAGATGGAGCGGTCGCTGGCACGCATCCTGCGCAAGGTCGCGACCAGGCTGGCCGTCTCCCCCGATGACGCTCCGGTCACGATCGGCGCCGCGGAGCTGGCTAAGTACCTCGGCAGGCCACGGTTCACGCCGGAAACTGCCGAGCGGACCGCGGTGCCCGGCGTCGCGACCGGCCTCGCAGTGACGGGCGCCGGCGGCGACGTGCTCTTCGTCGAGGCGACTGCGATGCCAGGCGAGCCGGGGCTGACGCTGACCGGTCAGCTGGGCGACGTGATGAAGGAGTCGGCGCAAATCGCGCTGTCGTATCTGCGCGCGAACGGCCGCCGGCTCGGCATCCCGGTCGAGTCACTGGCCGACCAGGGCCGCGTGCACGTGCACGTGCCTGCGGGCGCGGTGCCCAAGGACGGCCCGAGCGCCGGCGTGACGATGATCACCGCAATGGCCTCGCTGCTCAGCGGGAGGCCGGTGCGCAACGAGGTCGGCATGACCGGCGAGGTGTCGCTCACCGGCCGGGTCCTGCCCATCGGAGGCGTGAAGCAAAAGCTGCTCGCCGCTGACCGGGCCGGACTTACCGCAGTCCTGCTGCCCGCCCGCAATGAGCCGGACCTCGACGACGTCCCTGCCGACGTGCGGGAGCGACTGACGGTGCACCTGGTGTCGGACGCCGGCGAGGTGCTGGCGCTCGCGCTGGCGCCGGCTGGAGACCGGGCGGTCGAGCCGATAGCGGCCTGACCGCCCGCACGCCGACCTCCCCGCCCGGCCCGCGGGGAGGTCGGCTCACCTTTCGACCCTGTGGAGCGTTGCGACGGCGTCGGGGGGCAGCGCCCAGCCGGGCCGCGACGGCGGGGCGGTCAGGGTCTCGACCAGCTTGGCCGGGAAGCCGGCAAGAACCGACCGGTCGCCGAAGTGGTCGCGCTGCTTGACGCACGCGCCGGCGCGCACCACCGACTCGGCTCCCACGGAGCTCCAGTCGCAGACGATCGCGGCCGGCTCGACGACGCTGCCGCGCCCGATGCGGCAGCCGTGGATCATCGCGCCCGGGCCGATGACCACGTCGTCGTCGATGATCAGTTCGTTGTCGGGCAGCAGGTGCAGGACCGTGTTCTCCAGGATCTGCACCCGGGAGCCGATGCGCACCGGGCCGTGCGAGTCGCCGATGATTTTCACGCCGGCGCCGATGAGCGAGTCCTCGCCGACGACCACGTCGCCGGTGATCTCCGCGGAGTCGAACAGCAACGTGCCGGCGCCGATCGACGGTGTCTTGTCGCGGTAGGCGTACAGCGTCCCCATGCGCTCTCCTGCTCGCATCGGCCCGCGCACGATCGTGCCCGGGTAGTCGGTCAGCTCGGTCTGATGCTGGCGCAGCACCGCCAGCCGCTCCCGGTCGGCGTCGGTGGCCGACCGGATGACGTGCGGCGGGCGCCCGACGAGGACCACCTGGTCGGGGATCACCATGCCCGGGGGAACCAGGGTGCCCTCGCCGAGGATGCAGCCGTCACCCAGGCGGGAGCCGGGCATGAGAATCGCGCCGTTGCCAATCTCGCACAGGTCGCCCACGCTCGCGCCGACGATCGTCGCACGGTGCCCGAAAACCGTGCGCTGACCCACCCGGACCGGATGCTGCGGCGTGCCGACCACGACCCCGTTCTCCAAGATGGCCGAGTGGTTGCCGATGCTCACCGCTGCGTCGTGCGCCCGCACGATCAGGCCCTGCGCGAGCACGGCGCCGGCGCCCACATGCACCTCACCCAAAATCACGGCGGATCGGGCAAGATCCGGACGGGGCTGGTCAACGAGAAGCTGGTTGAAGCTCATGGCGGCCTCACCGTCGTCCTGGCCGGTGGCCGTCCGGCTGGTCTGTTTCGACGCTACCCGAGTTTCGGCTCCGGGGATGCGGGGTTTCCAGCTGGAACCGGGTCCGCTGGTCCGCTGCCACCAGGTCCGCGTAGTCAGGGTGGCGCTGAATGTAGCCGCGGATGAACGGGCAGAACGGCAGGACCGACGATCGCTCGTTCCGGGTCGCGTCCAGCGCGCCACGGGCAAGGATTGAGCCGAGCCCGCGGCCCTCGAAGCTCGATTCGATCACCGTGTGGGTGAACGACACCGTTGAACCGCTGCGCTTGTACTCGGCGAAACCGGCCACCTCTCCGTCGACCAGGATCTCGAACCGGCCGGACTCACGGTTGTCCACAACCCTTGGCTCCATATGGTCCATGCTCCCCCGAGCACAGCCTGTATGCATCAAGGTGGCGCAGCCCTGGCCGCCTGAAGGGGGTGGCGCGCTACTACTGTGCGCGGCGAGTGCATCACCCGAGAAGCCTGCGGCCGGGTCGCCTCACGCACCGATTCCGCGGTGACCCCGGCCGAGTCAGCTTCTCTTTCTCGTTTGCCATCGTGGTTAGCCTCGTTCGACGATCAGGGGTCGGTTGCCATCCGGGTCGCGGACGTAGAACATCGGTGGCACGCCCTCCCAGCGCATGATTTCCGGATCCGCGTCGATGCCGCGGGCCAGCGGGTCCGTGTGGTCGGCCGCTGCGTCCTCGGTCGCGAAGCCCATGGCGGTTTCGACGCCGGTGGGCGTTCCCTCGCGCGAGGGAACGAGGCGATCATCGTCGCCGGCCCTGGGGGTGCCACCTCGATCCAGCGCTGACCACGGCCGTAGGATGCGTCCAGGCGCTTTTCGAAGCCGAGCTTGCCGAGGTAGAAGTCGAGCGCCCGATCCTGGCGGCGCCGCGTCGACCGCACTAACCATCCCGTCGCCAGCCGCCGTCCAGACTCTGCACGATGCGCACGTCGGGCGGCGGGTGGTACGCCTTGCGGAGCTTGACCGTGCGGTCGACCGCGTCAGCGAGGCGGGTTCAAGGTTGTGGGCACCGAGATGTCCCTGCGGTTCGCCTGGGCGGAGTACGGTGCTGGTCCAGGCGTCACCCAGCGGAGAGCGTCTAGCCGTTTGACAGTTGCGCTGTCTAGTCAGTAGACATATCCTCATGAGAGCGAAGGAGGTCAACCGGCGTATCGAGCGGCTCGGTGGCGTGATGACCCGGCAGGTTGGGTCGCATCGCCGTTACGCCGTGTCGTACACGGCCCCGGGCAGTGAGTTGGCGACCGTGGTGACAACGGTCGCTCAACACCCCGGGGATATTCCGACCGGCACGCTACGAGCGATCGAGCGAGACCTCGAGCCAGCGTTCGGAAAAGGGATGGCTGACGCGATGAACGCTCCAACCGACAACACCTACCGTGTCATCGTGACCCGCGAGGGCTCTACCTGGCTGGCCGATGTCCCCGAACTGCCCGCCGCGCACACCTTCGCCCGGACCCTGCCAGCGCTCGACCGCGCCGTCCGCGAGGTCGTCGTCCTCGCCGCAGACCTCCCCGACGAGGCCATGCCGAGCCTTGCGCTGGAATACGACTACCACACCGGCAACACCGACCTCGACGCGGAGACAGCCCAGGTGCGCGCCCTGCGCAGGCAGGCTGAACACCTCGCCGAGGAGGCGAGCGCAAGCACCGCCGCGGCGGCGCGTCACCTCGTCACAAACGGCGTCTCGGTGCGCGATGCCGCAACCCTTCTCGGGGTCAGCCCTCAACGAATCTCCCAACTGACCGGGCAGTCCCGCGCCAGCTGACGGCGCACGTAAAGCCGGCGCGACGCATACTCCCACTGGAAGCCGTGTGCTGAGCCGTTCTAGGCACACGGCTTCGGAGCATGTAGGTGGCCGCGTCGAGTTCGTGACCTGGGGTGTTGCTGGGTGGCATGTAGGTGCTCTTGAAACGGCCTCCGGAGCCGTGTGCGGGCGTTCGAATCGCTCCGGGGATGCCAAGAAGATGGGCAGCAACTGGGACCTGCTCACTGCTCTCGTGCGCAACGCCCGGAAGCGAGGGGTCAGACGAGGAAACCCTGACGGCTGCCGCAAGGGTAGCCGTAGTTGTCCTTGTGGGCGTTGAGCCGCGTATTTCGCGTCTGCCTTGGGAAGCGCCTGCCGCACCAATGGCACTGTACTGCGTAAGGCGCACTGCCGCGGCGGCTTCCCGGCGCGGGTCCAATCCTTGATGGCGCGCCAGAGCTAACAGGCCTGGCGAGCGTGGGTCCGGACGCAGCGAACTCGACGGCGTACCGCGGACGAAAGGGTCGAGTGCTGACCTTGACTGACTGGATGCGGTCGAGTCGGTAGGTGCGTACTTCGCCGGTGACGGTTTTGACGGCGGCGAGGAGAAGATTACCGTCGCGGCTGCGGCGGAGTGAGTAGGGCTCGATGAGGCGGCGGGCGCCCTGGTAGCCGAGTTCGACGCAAAGCCGGTTGGCCGCAGCGAAACGGATTGCTTCGAGGGAGACGCCCGTTCGCCATGTGGTAATCGTCGGCGGGGGCGTCCATCCCGTTTCGACATCGCCTGTGACCGGCGCTGAGAGCAAAGGCGCGATGTCCTTGCCTTCCAGCCAATCGAACAGATGAGGAAGCTCGTCCCAGAAGTCCTCGACCGGCGGAAGCGCAGGAAGTTGGTGCCGGAGCATATTCGCCCACTCAGCCCGCATTTCGGCGACCAAGTCTGGGTCGTTGAGCGAGGCGACGGATGGGAAGGCGATACCCTTCGCTGCGCACTTCTCCTCGAGGGCTGGCCGGATCAGGTGAGGGTTCGGATGCAGATCGCGATGCCGGTAGAGATTGACGATGTCGTAGAGATCGCGAGGCCGGCAACGTTGGGCCATCGCCCTAATCTTCTCCGCGAAGAGCTCGTCGAAGGAATAGCAGCGCACAGTAGCAGGCGGCGGGAGCCCGTCGGGGTAGGGATGAGCGATCGTTCGTAGCACCGGAGGTCGGACCACGCGCTCATCTGAAGTGAGGTCTAGTTTGACACGAGCGGGCATGGGTGCGGCCAGTGGGCCACGGTAATAGATCGAGCCTTCGATAGACATCGCAACAGGTCGGACTCTGAACATCGGGGGGCGCACGGAGAAATCGAGCCCGGACGCCTCGGCCACACGGTGGAGGAGCCTTCCGACAGCGGCTTCCAAGTCTTCGGGTGTCGCTTGCCGTCGCGCGGGAAGCACAGTGAAGTCCAGATCCTCGGAGAACCGGTAGGTTTCGAAATAGCACTTCTTCAGGCACGTGCCACCCTTGAATACCCATGCATCGCGCAGCTTCGCGTCAGACCCGATACCCCACAGCAGCCAACCGAGAACGTAGTCCTTTTCGATCACGGCGTGGCTGAGTTGCCACTCCGCAACTCGCTCGACGATGTCGGCGTGTCGAATCATGCGGCTACCCGCACCGACGCGTTTACCCGCAGACCCCACCGATTATTGATTTCGCCTTGCCGTGGGCCGGAGGGGTCGAGCAACGTGACACCCGTACTCATCTGCTCATGACACCGCGCGGCCAGATCCTCCGCGTCCAGGGCAAGAACCTCCGTTAAGTAGCCCAAACGCTTGAAGACTGAACGATTTCCGATCCGTGCCGAGTAGTCCAAAAGCGCATCGTCTGCGCGGTGTTCACTCGCCAGGTACACGGCCAGTACGGCAGCGCCGTGTTGGATCCCGCCGCCAAGAGCTGGGTCATCGAGGATGTCCACCGCCGTTCGCGACGGATCCGAGACCGCAACCTGCGACTGACCGCGCCAGACGGTCCGAGTCCCGAAAAAATGGCGTTCCTGGATCGTCTTGACCCTAAACGGCGTCTCCTGCAACGTAGGCCGACGATCCCGGACCCGCCGTGTCGTGATCACCACCACCGTGCGGAAGAGCTGCTCGGTCAACCCCCAATACTCACACGCGCTCCAGCCTCCGAGATAGCACGGGTCGAACGTCTTTGCGGCGACAACCCAAGCGTCCTCCCGCCACTGACCCGAAACCCGCGCCTCCAACGGCACGGCGACGTACAGCCCCCTGCGCACGCGCGCAAGCCACCCGCGACGGGACAGGTACGACAGCACGCGATGAGCGCGGGTCGCGTCGATGCCCAAGGCGTCCGCAGCCTCCGCCACCGTGAATGCGCTCGGGAACTCGCGATGTAGCGTCTCCAGCAACGGCCGGTTTGCGCGTGAGATTCCGGGTGCACCGCTGTCGGACTCCATGCGTAAAAGCTACCACGGGATGACAGGTTCTGGCTGTACACTGTCGGCGTGCCACCTCACGATCTGGCAAGCACTAGCTGTGTCTCGACCAGCAGCATCCGTGCAGGTCGGACCGTTGCCCATGTTCCTCGAATCGCTCCGGGGGCACCCATAGGGCGCTGACCTGCGCAAACGCCTCCGGGACCGGGTCGGGAGTTGCTAGCAAGTAGGCCTAGCGTTCGCCGGCACGGAAGATGGCTGCTTGAGCATCATGCAGCGCCGAACGCGTTAAATGCGCACCAACAGACGAAGGAGGCCGGATCGTCCTGGTCCACGGTCGCACGCGCCGCATGCAGAGCAACCGCCAGCGTGTCGCCTCGCTGTACCCGCTCGTGCAGAGCGCACATGAGCGGCACGATGTCCCAGTCAGGCACGACGACGGCGCTCGCGACCAAACCAGCCGTACCACGTGCGAGGAGCGAGCTGACGAAGCCGAGCGTCTCGTTCCCTTCGTATGCAACCTCACTGCCCGACTCGCATGAAGCGAGGACGATCCGATGCGGCACTGCGCCGCGGTCGTCCAATTCGTGCACGGCAAGCGGCCCGTCGCTCAGCAACAGCGCGGAGAAGATCGGGTTGTCCGCTCGCACCCTTCCGTGGCAAGCAAGGTGGGCGAGTCCCGCACCGGTGAGCGCCGCAGTGACCGCGTGCACCGTGCTCGCTGGCGGCAACAGGACCGCTGATCGTGGGTACAGGCCGCGCAACACCTCGACCTCGTTCGCTCCACCAGGGACATCCGGTCCGGCCACGAGAACGACCTCCCTGCGCCCGCCGACGGAACGCGCGCTGCGCGCCCAGATCGACGCCGAAGGTGCGATCGACACCGGCAGCGCATGCACGGCGGACCACGGGATACGCTGCAGGTCGCCGACCGGCACAACGACGAGACCGTCATGGTCAGGCAGTTGAAGTGGGTCCACGAGCATCCCCGCAAGCCTGCGGAGGGCCGCGGCAGCGTTGTCCCGTGCTGTCGCCGTCGATCGGGCGGAGCGCGGCCGGGCCAACCGCCGGAGCGCGAAGAGCAGAGCGCTGACCTCGAAACGCACCGTCTCGACCGATCCGAGCTCGACGAGCCGGGTCCGGCGCGGCTCCAGCACAGCTGCCAGCACCTGGCCATCCAGGATGTCGTACTCGACGAGCATCTGGCCGTCGAGCAGGCGTCGCAGTTCCTGGGTCGACGCCCGCTCGGCGCGGGCGATAATGGAGGATTGGCGAGCCCACGTGGCGCGCCGTATCCGCGCCTCGAGATCCGTCTGCCGCGCCAACAGGTCGGTCGGCTCGCGGCCGGTCTCTCGTCGAGCATCCAGGATTGCGGCGTGGACGGCGCGGAGTGCAGCCAATTCCTCCTGGACCTCTTCGACGATCGGCAGCTCGACCGCAGACAAGGCAGCGGCCCTGGTTCGCTCCATCCAATCGAACACCCGAGCGGGCGAACCGGACCGGACCAGCGCCTCTAGGCCGAGGCGGCCCAACTCCGCGCCGTGCCCGGACGCGAGCGCGCGGAGTTCCCTTGAGGCCAACGCCGCGCGGTGCCGCGCCAAGTCTTGCAGACCAGCTCGGCTGTGCCGGAGTACGGTGCCGTCCTGCTGCCCCAGGCGCGCGGCCAGCGCTGCGGCGATGCGTCCCTTAAGACGGACCAGAACCGGGGCGCGCCGGGACAGCTCGTGCGCACGGCCCAAGGCGTTCCTGGCCGCCACGATCCGGCCGAACGCTAGGCCGATCCGGCCGGCGGACAGGTACGCCTCGACGGCGGTGAGGGGCATGCCGAGTCCCTCGAGGGCGATGGCCGCACGCCGCGCCGTCTGCAGGTCGATGGGCAGGCTCTCGGTCGTTTGGAATCGCGCATCGACCGCGATGAGGTCGGCACGGGCGGCCCAACTGCGGCGGCGCTGCGCGCGCATCCGGCGCGCTGTCTCCTCGGCAATGCGTGCAGCCGCTCGCGCGTGGCCCTGTAGGAGCGCCAGCCGGGCCGCCCGTAACTGCGCTTCTGCGGCCATCAAATGCACGCCCCGCCGCTCCAGCAGTTCGACAGCGAGATGCGCCTGCTCACCGGCCTCCGCGAGAAGCCGCAGCTCCATCAGCGCGTCGGCGTACTCCGCATGCAACTCGGCGAGCGACAGCCCCGCCGCCTCCCAAAGCCGGCTCGCTTCCTCGAAGCCAGCGAGCCCCTCGGTGACCATGCCCGCCTGCACCATGACCGATGCTCGTGTCTCGGCAACGATGGCCACGTAGGCGGGGCCGACATGCTCGGCGGCGGCGGCCGCCTGGTCGAGCCAGCCGAGTGCTGCCGCCAGTCGCCCGCGCTGCGCCGCGATCAGCGCGAGGTTGTTTGCCGCCCTGGTGCGCACCTCAGGGGCTAGGTCTGCGGACGACAGGAGCCGCCGGTAGGTCTGGCCAGCCTCGGCCAGCCGGCCCATGTTCTGATGGAGCGCGCCCTGCTGTGAGGCCAGCTCTGCTGACATTTCTGGACTGACCAGGTCAGCCGCCTGGTCGAAATCGCGTTGCGCGGCGCGCATCCGCCCCAGTTCCTCGTTCAGCACTCCTCGCGTCACCAGCACTTCACCCAGCCGCACCTTCAGATGATGCCGACGCGCGGTTCGGCCCGCTTCGTCCAGGAACGCCCTAGCCCGGTCGTAGGCCATGCGGGTGCGATAGACCCATGCCCCTGCCCGCAGAGCCATGATGAGCGACTCCACGTCACCGGCTGCGCGGGCCTCTGCCACGAGCCGTAGCGCCACCGGGCCCGAGGCCCCGGGTTCGGCCACGACGCGGCTGTATATCGCCGCTGCGCGTATCAATAGGTCGGATTTTCGCTCATCGTCCATGACAGGCGGCTTAGCCTATGTGTCGCAGAGTCACGAGGCTAACAGCGGCAGGAAAGTAGGAGGTAGAGCCGATGACGGAACCTCCCGAGCAGTCGGCCGAGCAGCAGGCCGACCCGCACAAGCGACCGCGAGACGGCGAGGGCGACCGCGAGACCCGTCTAAAGTACTGCAAGGCAGATCTAAAGGACTGCGAGCACCGTCAGGATGACTTACGGACAATTCGGAAGCAGGTCGCCAACTTCGACAGGCGACGGCGGGACCCGGAGTGGCGACGAGAGATCATCCGCCTCGCGCAGCAGCGTCGCAAGGACACCGACCTGGTGCAGTTCGACGTGCTACCCGAACCCGGCGGCGAACAGCTGCTCGTGGTCCGGGGCGAATTGCTCATCAGGGCGGATGCTTTTGATGATCGCGCAAGGAGGATCGCGACACAGTACGGGCTGAACAACTACGAGGCCGTTGATTGCTTGAAAAGACGAGTCATCCGGTTGCACGGATGGGACCGCCGGCCGGAGGAGCTGCCAGATGTTGCCGACGCGCTCCAACGCCAGGATGTTCCGGTGTCGTACGACTTCATCTCACCCTCGTCCATCGTCATGAAGGGCGAGGGCGGACCGGAGCCTTCGGCGCGACAGGGACCAGAACGCCAGCCAGTCGAGCCAGGTCGGATCCGCGTCGCAGTCATCGATACGGGCATCAGCGACGAGCAGCGGCGTGACGGCTGGCTGAACGGGCTCGCCGACGGGAACAACATCGACCTGCTCGACGCGATCCCGAGGCCGGACGGGCTGCTCGACCTCGGCGCCGGACACGGCACCTTCACGGCCGGCCTCGTACAACAGACGGCCCCCGCCGCAGACCTCGCCGTCTATGCGCCAGTCGACAGCGACGGCGTCGCCAGGGAGATCAGCGTCGCCTGTGCGATGGTCGAAGCAGCCCGCGCGGGCCTCGAGGAGGGCAAGTCGGTGGTGCTCAACCTGTCTCTCGGCACCGAGACGTTGAACGACCAGCCGCCGGTCGCCCTAGAGGTCGCGCTCGATATCATCGACGAACTCGAGGCCGCCGCCGACCACGGCCAGCAGGTGCTGGTGGTGGCTGCAGCGGGCAACAACGGCCGGTCGCGACCATGCTGGCCAGCTGCGTTTCGTCGGGTGATCTCGGTCGCTGCCCTGACTCAGGATCTCTGGCCCGCGACCTGGTCGAGCTATGGGTTCTGGGTCGACTGCTCGACCATCGGTGAAGGTGTGCGGTCGACCTATGTCAAAGGCCAAGAGATGCCGGAGATGGACCGCGAACCAGACAAGTTTGGCGAGAACGCATGGGCGCTGTGGTCGGGCACGTCCTTTGCCGCGCCCCAGGTTGCGGGCAAGGTCGCGTTGATCGCCGAGCGAGATGGCATCTCGCTGCGCCGCGCCTTCGTCAGGCTGCTCGCGGGAGCACCACGCATCCCCGACTTCGGCCGCGCGGTGAGGATCCAGGAACCCGCGTGACCGGGAGCGACGCCGTCACGGGGTCCCTCCTGGCAGGGCGGGCAGGACGGCGGTGGGGTCGCCGAGGATGACCATGCTCTGGCGATCACGGGCAGCGAGTTGGCAGGCGAGCAGGGTGGGGCCAGCGTCCTGGGCCAGGTTGAACGCACGGACTGCCTGGTCCCACTGCGCAAACAGCTCGCCGACGTGGTCGTAACATTCGCCGAACGCGCAGCCGACAGGTGCCGGGTGGAACAAGTTCGGATAGAGCGCACGGCATATCGAGCTGGTCAGTGGCTGCCCAGTGCGGCGCTGCCGGATGGTCCAGTCAAACGTCGGCTCGACGTGGCCGATGAACGCACGGGCGGGTTTCGTGGCGCCGAGGAGCGCTGTCGGCAGCGGTGCCACCTGTTCGCCCAGAGCGGCCACCTCGGTGAGTAGCCGGTCTATTCGAGAACCCGGCGGAAACAGACCGTGGAAGTTGCTGACAGCAGCTGCCCCGGCCGAGCAACAGGCGTGGGCGTACCAGATGGCCCCGTCCGGCTGCCAACCGGCGAGCAGTCGCTCTGGCCGCACCAGCTCGTAATCCTCCCCCACGAGCAGCCCCAAGTCGCGCGCCATAGCCGCCGGGTCGTCGAGCGGCCCGGTCATCCCGTGGCTGGTGGTAACCACCAGCGCGGGGCGTTGGCCCGCGAGCGCCTTGCCGAGGTCGGCGACTGTCGCGTCACCGTCTGCCCCGAGGTAACGCACGTTGCGGCCGATGTCGTCGTCGCCCGCTAGCGCCTCATGGACGGGCGCAGTGATGGCCATGCGCATCAGATGTGTGATGTCGGCGGACCCCAAATCGGGTGCCCACACAACCGGATGTGTCGGTCGGGCGCATGCTGCGGCCCAGCCACCGAGCAGCGCGTCTACATACCGCCCGAGCGCCTCACCATACAGATGCAGGCGTCCGACGTAGCAGGCGCTGTTGAGCACGTACTGGAACGACCACGGGATCTTCTCGGGCGTGCCGTACAGAAGCAGGTAGCGCGGCAACTGCCCTTCGCCGATTCCCCGGCCGGACCCGCTGATAGCGAGATCCTGGGGCCCGCGGCGTAGGTAGTAGCGCCGAATGTGCGTCGGCGCGAGCTCAGCCCGGTAACGGAGCACTGGACCGGGTGCGCGGGCTTGGAGGAGGGCACGGATCGGTTCTGGCGCGTCCGCGCCAACGGTCCGGTCCGCTTCCGGGATAGCGTCGTTGTCGGGCAGCACCAGGCCCCACCCCACTCGTGGGTCGCCCCAGTCGCGCAGGTCAGCGTCCGGTTCGGGCTGGAGGTAGCGCTGCGGGCGCGCTGGTTGCGTCCGGAGTGCCCAAGCGAGCCCGTCCGCTGCGATCTCACTCTCGGTCGGACCGGGTTCTCCCGTCCACGCGTTGATCGCGAGCGTTGTGGGCCAACCGCCAACGCCGATATCCACGGTCACTGCCCGTCTCGCAACTCCCGCTTGATTTCCTCGATGCGCCCGTCGATCTCGCGAAGCGCGGCCGCGGGAGTGGCCGCGTGCAGCGCGAGTCGCGCCCGGCTCATCTCGTTGAGCGTGCTGGCCAAGTAGGACATCCGCTCCGGAGGGAGCCGCGGGTGGACCTGAATACACTCGACTCGCAACGGCTCCGGACGCACATACAGGACCGGGACTGACCAATCTCGGTACCGCGCCGCCAACTGGGCGGGACCAGGGAGGGGGTCAGCCGTCTCGCCCGGGTGCCCGTTGAGGTACTTGTCGCGCAGTTCCTGGCGTGGACGGTGCAGATCGGCCGCCCAGTCGATCTCCGCTATGCCGCCGGGAAGGAGCAACTTGGCCAGCCGGTCGAGCAGGCCGGGGTAGTAGGACCTGGTGACGAGGTGCCCGTCGCTGTCGGTGATCGGCTCGCGCATTCCAACGACGGCCGGGTAGCCGGCGCCGACCACCATGTATGCCAGCGAACGGATACCCGGGGTGTCCGCGCCGCCCCGGCAGCAGTTCAGCACGACGAGCCAAGTGTTCTGAGTGAGGCCGCGCAGCTCCCCAGGCTCGACGAGCACGGAGCTGCGCTTGCGCGAATGGTCCTGTGGGGTGGCGAGTTCCAGGCGGGGGCCGTAGTCGCCACGGCCATGGGAGAACACGTGAAGGATGTGTGGGTCGAAGTCGCTGACCTGGTCGAGGAACTCGCTCTTGCTGGCGAGCGGCACGGCCGACAGCCGCTGGTCGCCGAGCAGCCTGATCTCGTGCTTGATGTCATTACAGAGTCCGGGCTGGCCGACGATTACACGCAATCGCACGTCCAACGCCGCGTTCAGCACGGCGTTGCGCAAGTGCTCCCATTGCGGCCGCGCGTCGATCCCGGTCGCGGACAATGCAGCAAGTAGCCGCAGCGGGGGAGAAAAATAGCGCACGTCCTGCTCGGTGGGCAACATGTCGGTGATACGAGCAATTGGCCACCGCCCGTCGAGCGCGAGGAATTCCTTACGCTGGTCGAACAGCGTCTCCCAGGGAAAGGCCGCCGCTTCCTCGGAACTGAGCCGCAGGTAGATCGGGCAGAGTACCCCCGACCCATCGTCCAGTGCGGCATCTATCGCCCGCCCGACCGCTGGGTGCAAAATGAGCTTCTGAAGCAGCTGCTCACCGACCCGCTTGACAACGTCCGAGCTTGGTGGCGTCTGGTTGAACAGCGCGAGGACTGCATCGGCTTTGCACTGGAAACGGTAGAGTTGCCCAGGATTAGGTATGTCGGCCGGTGCCTGGTCTAGGGAGAACTTGACGGTCTCGCGTCCGTCCTCCCCTATCTCGCCCGCTATCCGGACGACGACGCGGCTCATCGGGCTCCTCAGGGTTTATGGCTCAGCGCTTGCGTACCGCTCGATCACGTCCGAGACGAACTGCAGCGCATCCTCGACTCCTCTTCGCGCTGCCTGCTGGCTTACTGAAGCACGTTGATTACCAGAGATCGGCTCGATCAATAAGGCCGCCGCTCGCTCCAGGGAACGTTGGTCAGCTGTCACCCACGCAGGTGCCCCGTGCTCGTCCTCGATCATGCCGAGGGTCCGGCCCTTCGCGAGCGTATAGGTCTGGGCCCAGGCCTCGATCAGATTGGCCGGATCGGTGCGCATCGGGGCACGGGTGTGCGCGGGTTGGACGGCCACCATTGGAGCGCCCGGATGACAATAGAGGGTAAGCGCGGGAGTCCGCGGCACCCCGGCTCCGCGGAGAAACAACCACGGATACGCGTGGCCCAGTTCGAGCCCGCGCGTCGCGTCGGCGTAGGGGTCGTACAGCAGCACCGGTCCCGTCCACTGCTGCGCCATCCGGTGGGCGAGTAGCCGCAAGCCGACATTGTTCACCCCAGGGCGTGGGACAGTGAACCCAAGCAGCCAACTGCCCGTGCGGCGTTGGAAGGCCTTGAGGTCGGCCGCACCGAGCAGGCACGTCTTTCCGTCGTCCGGTCCTGAGATCGGGGACGCGGGCAACGCAACTGCACCGTAGTTGGCGGAAAGGTAGCCCGGCGCGACCAGGTGCAAGACATCGACGCCCGCGCCATTGAGAACCTGCATCATCCATCGCAGCCACGGGTTGGCGTACTGCTCCTTCTGGTCGTCCACCGCCATCGCGTCGTGCTTCTGCTCGAGTTGTCGTCGCTCAGCGCCCGCCCACGCGCTCGGGTCGTGGACGTGAACGCCAGGGGCGTCTGATCGGCGCGACAGGCGGTCCGCGACGCGCGGGTACGCCTCCGCATCGGCGAAGACGTCGATTCGGGTCCGTTCGGAGACGCCCGCCACCTGCTCGATGAGCTCATCGACGAGATCCTCGACTGGAATGGTTCCGGGCGTCTTCCGACTGCTCGCGCAAACGACGACCCTGAGCTGGTCGTAGGTCGCCACCGGCGGCACGGCGTAAAACGGGAGGCGTAGGACGGGTACGCCAAGCGCGGGTTGCAGGAGTCGCTCCCACGGAATGGCCGGTAGGTAGCCCCAGGGTCGGCGTAGCCTCAGCCAGACCGGTCGAGTTGATGGGCGCCGCGGCAGGTGGAGCGCTCGGCGTAGGTCATCGAGCGCCCCCGGCGGAATCTGGAACGATGGCTCGGCGGAAAGAAGCCGCAGCTCAGCCAGACTCACTGGTACGCCAATCGCCGCTGCGGGGACATGAACCTCGCCGGTGACCGTCCCTGTGATCTCGACCCGGAACCGAACCACCACGGGCTCGGCGGTCAGGTCGATCGAAACGTCTATGACCGACAAATCGTAATGCCGGGTCAGCGGGTCAAGTGACATGTCGCCGCTCCTAACCGATCAATTGAGAGTACAAGGCCCACCAGATGGACGGGTTACTGATGTCGCTGTGCCCGCCGATCGCCTGGGTTCCGTCGAGTGCGTACAATTCGGGGCTGTCCGCTCCGAGCGCGTATCGCGTTCCGGGGGGATTCAGCGGAATCCTCCGACACTCGGGGCCGACGCCGCCTGGGCCATATCCGCCGAGCGCCGCGAAGTCGTTCGGCGGCGTTGGCCACGGTGCCAGTGCTGGCTCACCAAGGTCGCTGTCGCGCCGTAGCGCCAGATGGAAGAACCTGGTCAGCGGGCGATCATGGGGGCTGTAAGTGGTTAGAATCGGTTGTTCCACCCGGCAAAGCACTCGATGGTATCCGCCAGTCCGAGACGTGCGCGGCACCTTCGCGGCGAAACAATATTGATTCACAGCGGGCTGGAGCAATAGGAGCGAATTCACCGGGCGTTGCAGCGCACCCGATGCGATCGCGGACAACATCACCTTGGCGCCGTACGAGTGCCCGACCAGATGAAGCCGGGCCCGAGGGTTAGCCGCGACCAGGGTCCGCAGCAGCGGCCCGACCCCGCGGGCACCGACCACCCCTGCCCGGTCCTTCATCTGCCATACCGTCGCACACCGGATCAAGGCGCGTGGGGCGAAGACAGCCCCACCCGCGGCCTCTGGGCCTGCTGACACGGATGCACCGTCAACCACACCCCAGTCGCCTGAGCCACTCGAAGCGCCGACCTGCGCCGACGTCCGCCAGACCTCGATGATCGCTCTCGGATCGAGCGGCGCCGGCTCTTCTCCCATCTCATCGCCAATGTTGGCGGTCAGCGGAGCGAAGATGCCCGCGAGATCCCGGGCCTGGCGCTCGTCGAGCGTTCCATCCGGCTGCGTGAGCTCGTAGAAGCGGTCGACGTTCTCGTCCGAGATCGCTGCAGCGAGATCCCGGAGCTCGCGCCGCTCTATGTCGAAGGCGTCTCCGTCGAGCTCAGGGTCACCCTGTGGCCGGCCAGCGAGTTGTGGCCCGGCCTCCCAAGGCAGCACGAGCGTCGCGCTTGGCCAGAAGACACCAACGAGCAGTGGCCGGTACGCACGGCCGAGCGGTAGCGGATACGCCTGGATGGTTCTGACAAACCCGTCGACGAAGGCCTCATAGTTCCTGATCGCGTCCTTCCAGACGGTGTTCCAGCCGTGCGAGAAGAGGAACAAGTCCGTGCAGCCAGCCGACTGCATCGCTGCGACCAAATGCTCACGCGTGCGGGGGGCCTCGCAGCGGCCGCCCTTGTCGAACGGCAGGACGTAGAAAGGCGCCGCGTGCCCCGGTTCCACGTCCATCCTGCTGTACGGTCCTGGAGGTCGGCGATCCGCCATGATGCCTCCACGTCGCCTGCACATCGCTCTGCCCGCCGGGCAACCCGATCTAGGCCGCAGCCGATGGC
>Ga0184623_10000381_pt1 | contig 18900 bp, 16 predicted proteins | sample PLM1_100_b1_FD_133138 | JGI IMG/M metagenome (GOLD analysis project Ga0184623, IMG submission 133138) | Groundwater sediment microbial communities from an aquifer in East River, Colorado, USA - PLM1_100_b1 | ecosystem: Environmental > Terrestrial > Soil > Riparian zone | place: USA: East River...
CGCTGCTGACCAAGTGCGGTTCCGAAGTTACCGCCCACCGGCACTGCGGGCGTGAGGTCATTGAAACCGACTCCGGCGGCGTCTTTGTTGATGATCGTGATCGTGGCGCTCGAGGCTGTGCCGGCGACGAGAAGGATCGTGAAGAACGTCAAAGTGACGCGCATCTAGTTCAGGGTCACGGTTCCTTCTCGACCTGCGGAGTCTTTGGCCGTTCAAAGATCGCAGCCGCCTGCTCCACCGAGACGATGCACGAAATGACCGGCTTCCCATCGGCGCCGATCTTCACGACGAGAACGTTCCTGAATCCGCCGTCCGGATCGAACGTCATTCCATCGCGGGTTCTGGTGACGAAGAGATCGCTCGTGTTGCGCTGCAGCATCTTTCCGAGGTCAGTGGCGTCGAGCCACGCTCGGAACAGCTCGCGTTCCATCGCGGTCTGTTCAGCTGCTTTCTGCTCGTCGTCGGCAAGAACGGACGGGCAGACGAGAACCGCGAGTAAAAGGCTCACGACGAGCAGGGGACGGGAACGGGGATTCACGCGTTAAGCCTACTGTACTCCTGCTCGGAGCTCGTTCATGTCGAGCGCGTTGATGACCGTCGTGCCGGCGATGATCGTGTTCGTGAACGTGGCAGGCGACAGGCCGGTGATGGCCGCACGCGCGGCGTTCAACCTTGTCCGCAACTCTGTCGAGTGCACGCCCTTCACATTGACCGTCGAGTCGAGCGTGACATCGGTGTACGGCGTGTTGCCCTGCGATGCCAGGGTCTGAACGGCGTTCACGGCCGTCCGCATCTGCGTGAAGTGAGCCGCTTTCACTGACGTTGAAGCAGGCGTGAGCGTCGGGTCGGTGAAGATCACGGTCGTGGCCAGATCGACGTTGCTGTCACCCGATTCCGCCGAGCCGTCGTGCGAATGAACCTTGTAGACGTACGCCGTGTTTGCCAGCGCGGTGGTATCGGTAAAGGGAGGCGCCGCCGGAGTGCCAGCGAGCTGCGCGTACGCGCCGCCGCTGCTGCGGTAGACGCGATAGGAGGTCGCGCCGATGGCGAGCGTCCAGGTCACGGACACCGATGTCGGTGTCGCGGCCGTCGCGACGACATTGGTCGGGGCGGGCGGTGGTGCCCCGCCGATGATGACTGATTTCGTGTCTGTCACACCGCAGCGGTCCGTGCCGTAGGCCGTGGCTCGTAAAGTCACCGTACCGGAGGCGCCGGCTGTGAATGTGATCGCATTCGTTGTCTGACCGCCCGTGATCGAGCCGTTGGAAATCGTCCATGCGTACGTCGCGCCGACGATTGCTGAAATGTTAGCGGCGTTGCCTGTCGAGCTGGCCGGTACTGTTGCCGGCGCAGTGATCGCGGAGATCGTGAAGCTGCCGACACCGGTCACGATGTTGAGGCCGCCGGAGAGAGGTCCCATTGGCCGCAGCAGATAGTCGTCATAGACGTGCTGACTCGGTTGCCCTGTCACTCCGAATGTGAACCGACTCTGGCGGATTCCGCCGCTCGACAAGATGTGGCAGTAGCTCATGATCGTGCCCTTGAAAAAAGTTTGCGATCCGGCAAGGAAGTCCGTTCCGGCGAAGCAGCCCGCGCCCTCGGTCGCACGGCAATGATCTATGAAGTGGTTCGCGGTATTCATCGGGAACGCCTCCGTGCCGTCCGTGAAGAGCGACGCGACGAACTCGGCCTGGCTGATCGTCATGCAGTGTGTGTGCGGGCTGCCAAAGTTGTGTCCAAGCTCGTGTGAGAATTGGATCAGCGGCCAGTAGTTCTGAGTTCCATTCGGCAAGCCGTACAGCGTGCCCTGGCTGTTCGTGGCGTTCGGATCGGGGATCGTTCCCAGGGGACCCGCCGGGAAGGTTCCGATCCCGCCATTCCATGAGTACGGGCCTGAGAAAGTGCCACCCTGCGGGTTATCCGACCCGCAAATGGTTCCCACCCAGGCAATCCCGGCGAGAGTAGCCTTGCCGCTCAGCATCGCGACAGCAGACGTGGTGCGGCCGGCCGGTTTCAACACGACGTTGTGGTAGTAGTTGCCCAGCTCATCGAGTCCGGGGCCAGCGCTAGCGGCCGACCATGGATCCGAGACCGAGGTGTAGATGTTGACCGCTGGCCCAAGTACTACGTTCGTCTTGAGGTCCCGGTTGTAGATGGTGGAAAGCGCGCCGGTGAGGTTCGTGATGTAGTTTGTCGCAGTCGTGACGTCGCTGAGGGCGTTCTGGTAGAACTCGAAGTCGGTCTCGACCTCGAGCGTGATCGCATACGACTGCGTGCCGCTGATGCCGTTGGCCTTGATCGGGAGGCCGTCTTTTCCCGTGGGCCGGATCGGGCGATCGAGGACGGGCTCTATCTTCCTCTGATCGAGGGCGCACACCCAGTTTCCCGTTTCATTCTGGAGAGCGTCGTTCGCGTCCGCCGCGGTCAGGAAGTAGTCGACCTCCTCGCCGACGGGTGCCAGCGTCGGCGCGCCAGGACGGCTCCTGCGACGCTGGGCGGTGACGGCGAACTTCATATCGCGCGTGTCGACGAGGCCTTCGATACGTCCGGTCTTTCCGTCGACCGAGAAGAACGCGAACGACTCCAGATCGCCGTTGACCAACCCGCGAAAGAATCGCATCGGCGGCGGAGCGAGGTACCTGACGCCGGAGTCGCTATGAATGGCCACCTTCCCGTCGGGTGCCCAGACCTGGAATTCCTCCAGCTCGATGACCGACCGTTTATTGTCGTAAAGAGGGAGGCGGTCGAGGCGGATCTTCTTCGCTACAACCGACGCACGAAGAGGAGCCAGTGCGTCGTCGTTGATCCGGGTAACGGTGGCCGCAAATGCGGCAGTGGTCACATTGAAAACCAGGAGGGCCCGGACGCCAAATCCGGCAGCAGCTCTCCACGTCGACGTTCTCGTTTCGACAGGCATAGTTACACTCTCTTGTGCGATTTTCGGACTACAAAAGTATACAGCCCGGCGCTATTCCGCCCAGTCCGCGTCGTGAGTGAATCGTGAGGCCGGTCACATTCGAGGAACAGGGGCTCACTTCACCCGGTTGGCGAGCTGCTGAAAGTGCACGGCTTTCACCGTCACTCCGCCGAGCGCGCCGTCGGTGTAGCCACCGGTCGTGAGACCCAGTACGCTCATCGCCGCGTCGAGCTGGGTTCGCAATTCGGTGATGTGCACAGCCTTGATGGTCACGCCCGCCGACGCGGAGTCTGTGAAGGCCGGCGCACCCACAAGGGCCTGGGCTCGCACGGTGGTGACGGCGGTCCGCAACTGGGACAGATGCGTCGCTTTCACCAGCGTCGTTCCGACTGCGAAGGGATCGTCGGTGAACATGATCGTCGTCGCCAGATCGGACGCGCTGTTCGCTGACGTTCCTCCCCCGTTGACCGCCCGCACCCGATACAGGTAAGCGGTGTCTGCCGAGAGGCCGGTGTTGTTGTTGAAGGGAGGCGCGCCCGGCGAGCCAACCAGCGTGAAGGCGCCACCGGGTGCTCTCCGGTCGACCTCGTACGAGGTCGCGCCGCCGACAGGCGTCCAAGTTACCGTGATCGATGATGTAGACGTGGCAGTGGCCACGACTCCCGTCGGAGCGGCTGGAGGGGCGCCGCCGGGATAGACCGCCCTGACCGCAGAAATATCCCAGGTCTTCAGAGCGCCGTACGTGACGACCGCGGTCATGATGGCGTCGTTGGAGCAGTCATAGGTTGGCTGCGTCGTACACGCAACGGGTGGAGCGAAGACGTTGCGGTTCTCATTCGAGTGGCGGAATCCGAGGGTGTGACCCACCTCATGCGTTACGGCGGCAGTGAAGTTCGCCTGGCTTAGCGAGCCAGGGATGCACGCGTTGACACCCTGGTTCATGGTGGCGTCGGCTTCCGTAACATTAAAGAAATCTTCGCCGTTGACGGTGCTCGCGCCTGACGTGGCCTGGATACCTCCCAAGCCCAAGAGACCACCGCCCATGCAGCTAAAATCGTTTCCCGGGAGGTCCTTCTCGAACGAGACGTTGCTTACACCGTCCGCCGCGTCGGTGATCCCGTTCGTGTTCGCGGTGAAGGTCGCGAGCACCAGATTGGTGTTCGACATCGCATCGCTGTTCCAGTTGGAAAACGCGCCAGTGATCGCGTCGGTCCCGTTGTTTGTGGCGTTCGACGCGTTGTTGCCCTTGTTGTAGTTAGCGGCGCCAGGGAAAACGTTCCACCGCATGCCGTCGTCCGTCTCATTCGCGGCGCTGGACATCGTGTACTGCGTGACCGTGCAGGGGCTGCATACGTTGGAAATCAGCGGGAGCAGCCCGCGCGACTTCCGAGGCGCGTCGCCGACCAGCGGGCGGGGCTCGACTGTGTATTCACCCTTCGCCGGCAGGTGCCGTGCGATTCCCCGCACGTACGTGAGAAACAGGCCCGCATCCCGTCGGGCCTCGTGGTGCACGCTGCCGTCCGTGTTCCAGCCGTGGATCTCGGTGGCTTCACGGATCAGAACTTCGCGACCCGTATCGTCTGTTTCAAACCTGAAGAGCCCAAGCGCGAAGTCGGTCACTACGTTGCTCGCTTCAAACTCATTGAGGAACACCAGCACGCGCTCACCATCCGTGAACCGCGGAGCACCCGGGACTACCTTGACCCGAGTCTCCAGCACGCCACCGATCGTACGGACCTCGATCTCATCGCCGCGTGTCCACGCCCCCTTGAGAACATCTTCGACGCTCAGAACGGTGACGGTCTCGATGCCATGCTCCTTCGAGTCTTCGGCATACGACGTGAGCGCGCGAGCGATCACGATCGCATGGGCCTTCCCTACGAGAACGTCGTCGGACGGAACGATATACGTAGCCGCGTGCGCAACTGCGGAAGGCAACAGTACGACAAGCGACAGAAGCCGCCTGAGGGTATGCATAGTTTTCTCCCCGATCTCGACCCTTATTGCGTGCGGTCAGTATACGACGGCCGCCGTGATCGGAATAAACGCCAGTTGCAGCGCGGTAAGCACGATTCGCCATGCCCTTGCTCAGGAAAGAGCCCGATGCCTTCCCCGACGACCTCTTTCAACTCCCGGTCGAGTCGTTTCCGTGGATGGTTGTCCATGTCAGGAGTCGCCAGGAAAAGTTGCTGGCCAGACATCTTCATCAGCGGTCGTTCCCATTTTTCCTTCCGCAGATCGACCAGAAAAGGAAACGTAGCGGACGGATCTTCACGTCGTTTCTTCCGCTGTTTCCCGGTTACGTGTTCGTCCGCGGAGGGGCGGATGCCCGCGAGGCGGTGCGGCGAAGCAACGTCGCCGTCAACGTGATCGATGTCATCGACCAGGAGCGGCTTGACGGCCAACTCGGAGATATCAGAAGGCTCCAACTCGCTGGAGCATCTCTTCGGCCGCACGAGGAATTCGTCGCCGGCGATCCGGTGCTGATCAAAGAAGGTGCCTTCAGCGGCTACAGCGGCGTTGTCGTACGCGAGAGAGGGCGTGAGCGGCTTCTGATCTCAATCGCTCTCCTGCGGCAGTCGGTGGCTGTGGAATTCGACCGCGAGATGATCAGTCGCGCACGGCCGGGAAGGGATCTCCTGGCAAGCCGCTAGGGAAGGGTGAAGGCCTAAGGCGCTGTCGTCGGCTGATGCCGCAGATAATCGTCGGCTGCCTGCTCTTCGCGAACGCGATTGTGCAGCAGACAAAAAACGATCACCGTGGGAATCGAGACCAGCAGCACGAGTAATCCGTAGAGTCCAAGACGTCGCACGCTCGCGCTTCGCAGGGTCCTCGTGGACGCCGTGCCGGTAAGCGTGAAGAGCTGGGTCGACGGGGTCATGTTGCCCGAGATGATCTGAAACAGCTCGTTCATCTTGCTGATGAGCTGAGCGACTTCCGATCGCGTTTGCTCGATCTGCGCATGGACGGCCGCCCGATCGAGAGTCGAGGTGCCGGCCGAAGGCTTTCGCAGGTCACCGAGGACTTGATTGTCATAGGTGACCGCCTGTTGAAGCGGGATCGTCTCGGCGAGTGATGACCGGTAAATGTCGACGAGACCCTGGCGATACTCCGCGTCGCCGGCCCGGCCGGCGATCGACATGAGGCGATCGAGGAAGGTGTCGCTGAGCTGCGGCATCACCGACTCGTTACGATTGAGCTGTTCGCCGGCCTGCTTTGGCGTGCTGCCGCCAGGGGTCCCCTCCTGTGTCGATCCGCGCTGTTCGTAAATCGCCATCGCGTCGCGGGCGGAATCGGCGAGCCGCTGCATGGCTTCCAACTGCCGCTGATCGTAGGCCAGTTGACTCTCGAGGAAGCGGACCGTCCCCTCCCGATCGCGCATCAATCCGGGGTTGTGCAGCACCACCACCAGCAGCGGCTCGAGGCGGAATCGCATGATGTCATCGATCCGGATCTTGACCTCTTCGAGAGATTGACGATCGTCGGGTGTCCGGGCGAGCGTGGCGCCGGGGAGCATCTCGATCTTATTGATATTGCTGATGACGCGATTGGTCTTTGCGCGGAGCACCGCGAGCGCTGCGACGGGATCGTTCTGTTCCATGGCGCTCGGCTTGACGATCTCCGGCGAGAGTACCGAGACCTGATAGGCGAGCACGCGCTGCTGATTGACTGCGAAGTCTGCCCAGGAATTGAGAATGTCGAGCAGCATCTTCCTCGCCAGCGGTTCGGGGATCGACCGGCCACTGCCGCGGCGGTCGAGATTGATCGAGTATTCGTTCTTGGCGATGCTCTGTCTCTTGAGCTCGAACTCCTTCTGCAGCCGCTCGCGATCGATCGGAGAGATCCTCGAGTCGCCGAGCTTCGCCTGGTATTCGGCCGCCAGCAGGTCGTACTGCGGATTCGATTCGAGCACGAAGACGGCGCGGCTGAAGTCGCCGAAGCCGATGAAGTCTCCGAGATGGTTGTCCTTCCACGCGCGCGCCAGGATCGGACCGTTGATGATGTCGGCAATGTTGAACTTCGAGCGGTTGGGGTACTCGCCCTTGCCTGCGCCCTCGAAATCCAGCCGGAATGGCTGCGACGTCAGACGTTGCACGGGGCTGAACAGATAGATGGCGACGGCTATGATCATGTAAGCCAGAAGGATGCAGGCGATCGCCAGCAGAATGACCTGCCGGTAGGTGCTGAGGACATGGGTGAAATGGCTTATGGAAATCGCGCCTTCCGGCTCGACTACGAACTCACGGTCGATATGGTGGGGAGAACGTTCCTGCGCGGAATAGTCGGTTTGCATTTGCGATGGTAGGATGTCAGCCGGTTGGATGCGCGTCAAGGGATGGCGCGCCATCAGCATCGCCGTTATGATGGGTATACTTTCCCACTTGACCAGGAAACGGGTACAATCATCGTTCCGCAAACGAAGGGTTCAGCAACGGGAACTACCTCTCGAGGAGGCTTTCATATGAATCGTAGACTCGTCATCCTAGCAGCGTTGGCGTGCGTCATTCTCGGTACCACAGCGAATGCGCAGTGGATCGCATGTGGGGGCGGTTCTCAGACGTGTACGAATGCCGACGTCGGTATCGGTACAACGACTCCCACCGGTACGCTGGACGTTTTGAAGAATTCTCAAGACTCGCTCTTTCGATCGGCCGCGGGGGGTGGGTATTCTCGAGTCTTCGTAAACAATAACGCAGGCGGCGGATTTTATATGCTCGCCTACGGCTCGACCTTTCCTGGTACATCAACCTTTGGTGGTCTGCCAAACGCCAACCTGACCTTGTTGCTGGGTACGGGGGCGAACGGGCTTGTTGTGGGGACGAGCCAATCGCAACCCATAGTCTTTTCTACGTTCGGTGGAGACCGCGTGCGAATCACCGCCGCAGGCAACGTCGGCATCGGCACGCCAACTCCGACCGCGCTGCTCGACGTCAACGGCAACGTCAACGTGACCGGAAACATCGCCGCGAAGTATCAGGACATCGCGGAGTGGGTGTCGTCAGAATCGAATCTCGATCGCGGTACGGTCGTCGTGCTGAGCACCGAGCAGTCGAATCACGTGGTGGCCTCGGGATCCGCGTATGACACGAAGATCGCGGGCGTCATCTCCGACATGCCCGGCCTCCTCCTCGGCGAGGAGAGCAAGGAGAAATCGAAGGTCGCGACCACCGGCCGCGTGCGCGTGAAGGTTGACGCCACAAAGCATCCGGTGAAGATCGGCGATCTGCTGGTTACCAGCAACACGCTGGGGTACGCGATGAAGTCCGAGCCGGTCGAGGTCGGCGGCGTTCGCATGCATCGCCCCGGCACGATCGTCGGCAAGGCACTCGAGCCCCTACCCAGCGGACGGGGAGAGATCCTCGTGCTACTCAGCCTCCAGTAGGCCTCTACAGACTACGATCCTTAGAGCGACGGCCTTCGGGCCGTCGCTCTTTTTAGCGGCCGGCATGGAAAGGACCTACCGTCGCGATCACTGCAATCAGCAAGAAGAGGAGTGCCGCGTCAAGAGTCGGAATCGCTGGTGGGCCGAAGTCGTACTGCCATTGAATTGTAATCACAGGTCGCGCCACCGCGAGCTCGGTCTTGAACGGTGTGATGAACTTGATCGCGTAGCGGACAGTTTTCAGCATCCAGCGGTTTTTAGATCTGAATCAGCTGCACCACGCCCTGCGCGCTCGTGATAACCGGCTTGCGCGTGCTAGAGTCCGGACCTCATCCATGAGGCGCCCACCCTTCTGGAGTTCCATAGTCCTCGCCTGCCTGATCGTCGCCTCTTCGGCGACGGCGGCGACAATCGCATGGACCGGCGCCGTGAGCAATCAGTGGTCGGTGGGTGGGAACTGGAACAGCGGCGTGGTGCCGGTGGCCGGTGATGCGCTGGTGTTCCCCGCCGGCACAACGAACCGGAACATGAACAATGATCTGCCGACTGGTCTGGCCCTGCAGTCGCTGAGCTTCCCCAGCGGAACCACTATGTATTCGCTGAGCGGCAATGGACTCTCGCTTTCGGCAGGGCTGTCAACCTTGTGCTGTGCCACATTCACCGCTCCGATGACGCTGACGGCGTCGCAGACCTTTTCCTCGGGCGGAAACGACAACTTCGCAGGCCCTATTGATCTGAATGGCTTCACCCTGACGATGGTTCCTTACGTCACCACATTGTCAGGGTCGTTGAACGGGTCGGGCTCATTCGTCCTCAGTGGCGGAGGGGGATTGAACCTGACCGGCTCGAGCACGTTCTCGGGAACATTCAGTTTGATCGGGGCAAGAATGAACGTGAGCGGGTCGATCGCGAACTCATCGCTGACAGTGAACAATTCGGCCATCTCGGGTAACGGCACCATTCCGGCCACTTCACTCTTGGACGGCGCGACGATGCGGGTGGGCAACGAGCCGGGTGCAGGCTGCTGCGCTGATCCGCATACAACGGGGATCCTTTCGACGGGCAACGTTTCGCTGCAGGGCGGCGCATTGCAGCTCGACCTGGGCAACCCGACCCCCGGGACAGGTCACGATCAGATCAACACGACCGGGTCCGTGACGCTGACCAATCCGACGCTACTGGTCTCGCTTCCATCGTTGATTCCGACGGCGAGTCAGACCTTCGTGATCATCAACAATGACGGCACCGACGCTATCGCCGGTACTTTCGCGGGATTGCCGGAGGGAGCCACCTTCACTGTCGGTTCCTCGCAGTTCCGCATCAGTTACGTCGGAGGCTCGGGGAACGACGTCGTGCTCACCGCTCTCGCGGCAACAGCCAGCAATCTGACGTCCTCCATGAATCCCACCGTATCAGGTCAGTCGTTCATTCTGAACGCACATGTGACTTCGTCGTCTGGCACTCCCCAGGGAACGGTTGTGTTCCGTGATGGAGCGATCGTGCTGGGAACGGTAGCAGTCGATGCGAATGGTGACGCCTTTCTCAACGCCTCGCTTCGTGCTGGCAATCATTCCATCATCGCGACATTTCAAGGGACCGGCATCTTCGCTCCGAGTACTTCGAATACCCTTACGCAGAATGTTGCCAAGGGAAATGCCGCGGTCACGCTCGCAACAACTCCTAACCCATCGATTGACAACCAGGCTATCGACGTAAGCGTCCAGGTGTCGGCATCGGCACCCGCAACAGGTGTTCCAACGGGAAGCGTCACGATCAACGTGGATGGGCAGCCCGTCGGGACAGTGATGCTCGACGGGACCGGCGCAGCATCACTCTTCATTGGACCACTTGCTGCCGGCGACCATGTCATAGCGGCCTCCTACGCAGGCGATAGCGAGTTCACCTCTGCCCAGTCAGCGCCTGCGACCCAGAGCGTACTCGCGCGAATCAAAGTTCGCGATGCCACGGTCTTTGAGCCGAGCGTGGATTCGACCGTATCCGTTGTTGTGGAGCTGGTCGCGGCGAGCAGTCAACCGGTCACGGTCTCATACTCGACTTCGGATTCGACGGCGGTAGCAGGTTTGGACTACATCGCTGCGAGCGGCACGATCGATTTCGCGCCCGGTGTGACCTCTCGCTCGATGCAGATCATAATCAAGAGCGACTCGATCGTGGAACCGCAGGAGACTTTCCGAATCGTACTCACCTCTCCAAGCAATGCAGTCCTCGATCGACCGGAAGCGGTCGTGACGATCACAGACCCAAGCGCGATTCCAACACTCGACGAGTACCTGCTGTTGTTGCTGGCAGCAGTGTTAGCGCTGGTCGCCAGGCGCGCCATCCATTAGACGTCAATCACTTGTGCGCGCGACGCCGCAGCCGATAGTGAAGTTGAAGAAAAATGTGTCCCCCAGATTCGCAGAATGTGGTCGGGGCGAACCTCACCCGCTTCCTCCGCCGGATACACTCGAATGGTCTCGCGCATTGTTCGGACATATCGCGCCCGGACGCGCTGGCCATGAACGGTGAAGTAGAAGCCAGGATCGCCGAATCTCCGTCCGGACGAGGTGATCGTGAGCGCACCCTCCTCGTCACCGATGGCTTCATCACGACGATCGCATTCCCATTCGGGAGCGGAAACACCACTTTGACGCAGGGATCCTCGTGGCCCGGAACGCGAGCGACTGAGTACGTTCCGGCATAAAGCACGTTCCCGGTTTTCCTCAACAGACGCACCCATGCGGTGAGCGCGACATCACCGCTCTTCGCCGATTTCAGTTGCACGACTTGACTGATGGTCCCTCCGGCGGTCTCAAGAGGCTGCAGAGGGGCGGCTGTTCTATGCAGGGAGTGCAGGAATGCAGACCTACATCGTGACCTTCAATCTGGCGACATCGGCATTCACGCAGACTCCGTTAGCAGGCGGAGGCACTCCGGTCTTCCTCGAATACTCATTCGACGTTGCGGCGATCCCGACTTTCCAGGGCTGGGTTCTCATTCTCCTGGCTGCGACGCTCGTCGTGGTTGCGCTGAGGGGATTCCCTTCAATCGCCTAGCGTTGCGTTTCGTCGATCGCTGTGTTTCAATGGCATCGTTCAACAGTTGAACGATGCCGCACTCCGTCACAGATGAGGTTCGTTACCGGATGCTCCGGTATCTCGAGGAGCACCCCCAGGCTTCGCAGCGCGAGTTGGCCCAGCATCTCGGCGTAAGCGTGGGGAAGGTCAATTACTGCCTTCAGGCCCTGATCGCCAAGGGCCTCGTCAAGATGCGCAACTTCCAGGGGAGCAGAAGGAAGCTGGCCTACGCGTACTACCTGACGCCGCGGGGCATCGAGGAAAAGGTCAACGTCACATACCGATTTCTTCGTTTGAAGACTGCGGAGTACGACGCGATTTCAGCTGAGATCGATCGGCTCACAAACGAGCTCGCCGAAAGCGGTTTGTTGGATTCAGAGAAGGTCGGCACACCGTAAAGGTCGACGAAAAAACATGCGTTCCGGCAACGAGACGTCATGTCAGGGTAGGTGGATGACACGGCCGCAGGGCTGTGAGTACACCGAAGGGGGCGGAGCCTGCTAATGGCGAAGAACTTCGCCATCACGGGAGTGGCCGGATATGTCGCGCCACGCCATCTCAAGGCGATCCGGGATACCGGCAATCAGCTCGTCGCGGCAATCGATCCGCACGATTCGGTCGGATTTCTCGATCAATACGCCTTCGACATCCGTTTCTTCACGGAGATCGAGCGCTTCGATCGTCACCTGGAGAAGCTGCGGCGCGGTCCGGAGAGCAATCGCGTGCATTACCTCTCGATCTGCTCGCCGAACTATCTTCACGATGCGCATTGCCGTCTCGCGCTGCGCGTCGATGCAGATGTGATTTGCGAGAAACCTCTGGTTCTGAGTCCGTGGAACCTCGATGCACTCCGGGAAATGGAGAGCGAGACCAAGCGCCGCGTCTGGACCGTCCTTCAGCTCCGCGTGCATCCGAAGCTGGTTGCGCTCAGAAACACGCTGTTATCGCAACCTGCGAACGTTCAGCATGACGTGGTCCTTACGTACATCACCGCCCGAGGCGGCTGGTACCACAACTCATGGAAGGGACTGGAAGAGAAGTCGGGCGGAATTGCGGCGAATATCGGCATCCACTTCTTCGATCTTCTCTGGTGGCTCTTCGGTGAAGCAACGACATCCAATGTGCACATGACAGGACGCAAGCAGATTGGGGGCTTCATCGAGTTTCAGCGGGCGCGCGTCCGCTGGTTCCTGTCGGTCGACCCGGCGGACCTTCCATTCAGCGCCGAGCCGGGAAAGGTCAGCACGTTCCGTTCGATCATCATCGATGGCGAAGAGGTCGAATTCACGGAAGGCTTCGGCGATCTCCATACGCGCGTCTACGAGGAAACGCTGGCCGGCCGAGGATTCGGAATCGATGATGCCCGGCCGTCGATCGAGCTCGTGCATCGGATCCGAAAGGCGGATGTCGATTCGTCTTCGCCTCGCGACACGCGCCATCCATGGCTCCTCGGCATCCGCGAGACGCAGCATCTGGTGCGGCGATGACCGGAGGTAGCATCTTCGTGCACGAGAGCGCGTACGTCGACGAGCCTTCCGATCTCGGCGAGGGGACGAAGATCTGGCACTTCTGTCACGTGATGTCGGGAGCGCACATCGGAAAGAACTGCATCCTCGGTCAGAACGTCTTCGTCGGGGCCGACGTGGTGGTCGGCAACAACGTGAAGATCCAGAACAATGTGTCGCTGTACGCCGGTGTCACGCTCGAAGACGATGTCTTCTGCGGTCCGTCGTGCGTGTTTACCAATGTCATGAATCCGCGGTCGGAGATCATCAGGAAAGAGGAATATCGGGCCACCCTCATTCGCCGCGGCGCGACGATCGGCGCGAATGCCACGATCGTCTGCGGTACGACCGTGGGACGCTTTGCTTTCATCGCTGCCGGCGCGCTCGTGCGCACCGACGTTCCCGACTACGCGCTCATGGCCGGTGTGCCCGCTGTCCGAAAGGGCTGGATGAGCCGGCACGGCCACCGTCTTCAGAAACGAGACAACAACGGACTGCTGATTTGCCCGCAGAGCGGCTGGCGATACGAGGAGTCGAACGGCGCCCTTACGTGCCGCGACGCTGACGAGACTTATGCTGAATGACAAAGTCATCTTAGTGACCGGCGGGACCGGTTCCTTTGGCAAGAAGTTCGTCGCCACTGTTCTCGAACGATTCAGCCCGCGCAAGCTGATCATCTTCAGCCGCGATGAGCTCAAGCAGTTCGAAATGCGAGAGCGTTTCGACGAACACGCTTATCCTGCCCTTCGCTACTTCATCGGCGACGTCCGCGATCGCGAGCGCCTCTATCGAGCGTTCGATGGCGTGGACATCGTCGTGCACGCCGCCGCGCTCAAACAGGTTCCGGCGGCGGAATACAACCCCATCGAAGCAGTGAAGACGAACGTCCTCGGTGCAGCGAACATCATCGATGCCGCGATCGACAAGAACGTCGAGAAAGTCATTGCCCTCAGCACCGACAAAGCTGCGAATCCGATCAATCTTTACGGCGCGACGAAGCTCTGCTCCGACAAGCTCTTCGTTGCCGCCAACAGCTACTCCGGATCACATCGAACGCGCTTCAGCGTGGTGCGCTACGGCAATGTCGTCGGTAGCCGCGGCAGCGTCATTCCATTCTTTCTTCGCAAGCGACAAGAAGGCGTTCTGCCGATCACCGATCCGCGGATGACCAGGTTCTGGATCACGGTCGAGCAGGGGGTCCAGTTCGTGCTCGACTCGCTCGAGCGGATGCATGGCGGCGAAGTGTTCGTGCCGAAGATTCCCAGCATGAACATCGTCGACCTGGCCAGAGCGATCGCCCCCGAATGCCGCACGGAGCTCGTGGGCATTCGTCCCGGCGAGAAGCTCCACGAAGTCATGGTGCCGGAAGACGACGCCCGCAACACGCTGGAGTACGACACTTACTTCGCGATTCTGCCCTCATTCTCCGATTGGGATCTCAACGCTTACCTGCAGAAGAATGGCGGCGGGAAGCCTTGTCCTGCGGAGTTCAGCTACAACAGCGGGACGAATAGTGAATGGCTGAGCGAAGCCGACCTCCATCGGATGATTCAATCCGTCATTGATGAGAAGCATGCCTAGGCTGGCGATCGAAGGCGGGTCGCCGGTTCGCGCCTCGATGCTCCCTTACGGTCGGCAGGCGATCGACGCCGCCGACGAACAGGCTGTCCTCGGCGCGCTTGGAGCGGACTTCATCACCACGGGTCCGCTGGTCAATCGCTTTGAAACAGTGTTCGCCGAGCGGGTGGGTGCGAAGTTTGCGGTGGCCGTGTCGAATGGCACAGCCGCTCTGCATGCGGCGGCGTTTGCGGCCGGCATCGGACCGGGCGATGAGGTCATCGTTCCGACGATGACCTTCGCGGCGAGCGCGAACTGCGTGAGGTATCAAGGCGGCACAGTCGTTTTCGTCGACGTGCGCGACGACACGCTCAACATCGATGTTGATGCAGTGCGCAATGCGCTGACCTCGAAAACGCGCGCGATCGTCGCCGTCGACTTCGCCGGTCATCCCTCAGTGACGGAGGAGCTGCGGTCTCTGGCCCGGTCACGGGGCTTGCGCCTGATCGAGGACGCTGCGCATTCCCTCGGTGCGACGCTCGATGCGAAAGTTGTGGGTTCATTCGCCGACATGACGACTTTCAGCTTTCATCCCGTCAAGCACATCACGACGGGTGAAGGGGGCATGGTTACCACCAACGACTCCGAGCTCGCATCGCGATTACGACGATTTCGAAATCACGGGATCACTTCGACTCATTTCGATCGCGAGAAGGTCGGCTCCTGGCATTACGAGCAGATCGATCTCGGCTACAACTACCGCCTCACAGACATTCAATGTGCGCTCGGCTTGTCGCAACTCGCAAAGCTCGATCGGTGGGTCGAAAGACGGCGCGCGATTGCGGCGAAGTACGATAAGGCGTTCGTTCCGCTGAAGGCAGTCCGGACACCGGCTGTGCTCGAGGGAGCGGATCCATCGTGGCATCTCTACGTGATTCGACTGCGACTCTCTCTCCTGAATACGGATCGCGGGAACATCTTTCGCGCGCTGCGCGCCGAGAATATCGGCGTGAATGTGCACTACATCCCGGTTCCGTGGCATCCCTACTATCAGAAGCTCGGCTATACGAAGGGCCAATGGCCCGTGAGCGAACAAGCTTATGAGGAGATGCTCAGTCTTCCCATGTTCGCAACCATGACGGACGGCGACGTGGACGACGTCATCGCCGCAGTGGAGAAGGTTCTACGAGCTCACCAGACGCCCTTGCCGTAATCCCCGCTCGCGGCGGGAGCAAACGGATCTCTCGTAAGAACGTGAGAGAGTTCTGCGGAAAGCCGATGATCGCCTGGTCGGTCGAGGCAGCGAAGACATCCGGCCTCTTCGGTCGCATCATCGTCTCGACCGACGATGCCGAGATCGCAGACGTAGCGAGAAAATGGGGCGCAGAAGTGCCGTTTGTGCGGCCGGCCGAGCTTTCCAATGACCATGTCGGTCTGGCCGAGGTCATTGCACACGCGACGCAATGGGCTCTGGATCAGGGATGGCCGGTGAACATGGTCTGCTGCATTCTCGCCACCGCGCCGTTCGTCGAAGTCGATGATCTCGAGCGGGGTTTTCAGGAACTGGCGTCTGGCGATTGGTCCTACGCGTTTACCGCGACAGATTTTCCAGCACCGATTTTCAGATCTTTCTTTCAGCGCCCTGAAGGCGGAATCGAAATGTTCTTCCCTGAGCATTACCTGACTCGTTCTCAAGACCTTCCGGCTGCGCTTCATGATGCCGCACAGTTCTATTGGGGGCGCACGTCCGCGTGGATCGAAGGGAAGCGCGTGTTTGACAGAAGCTCAGTGCCGGTCATCATTCCGCGCTGGCGGGTGCAGGACATCGATACCGAGGAAGACTGGGTGCGCGCCGAGTTGATGTTCCGCGCCATGAAGACCGAGAAAGGCGCCGACCGATGATCGTTGTCTTCGGCGCAGGTGGTTTTATCGGCACGTACGTCACCGATCAGCTGGTCGGCGAAGGCTATGAAGTCGTCGCCACCGACATCAGCGAGATCGGCGGTGCGTATTACCAGCGGCGGGGGATTCCGTACTACCGCGTCGACATTGCGCAGAGATCCGATTTCAAGGCTCTGCCGACGAAGGACATCGAGGCTGTCGTGCATCTCGCATGCGTCCAACCGGCCAACGTCAGCGAGGCCAGGTACGACCCCGCCGACTTTGTCCGCGTCAACGTCCTCGGCACGATCAACGTCCTCGAGTTCTGCCGCGTCAACCGCGTCCCGAAAATCATCTACACCTGTTCGCATCGCAATACGCAGGGGATGTGGGCCGAGAAAGCAGGCGCGCCGATCCGGGAGTCGGACGGACGCTCGATCAAGTTCACCGGCGACTACGCCATGTTCAGCATTTCCGAGTCCGCGGCCGCCGATGTGGTGGAGCACTACGCTCAGACGTACGGCATCGACGGCATCGTTTTCCGTCTGCCGCCTGTCTACGGGTACGGACCTCACACGGAGATCTTCAAGGACGGCAAGCCGCTCAAGACCGGCTTTCAGATCTTCATTGAGAGCGCAGAGCAGGGCAGTCCGATCGAGCTATGGGGCGATTATGAGAATGGCCGCGATATCGTCTATGTGAAAGACGTCGCATCAGCGATTGTGCTAGCCGTGAAGACACCTGCGATTCGCGGGCTCTTCAACATATCCTCAGGACGCCGACTATCGCTCAAGGAGCAGGCGGAAGCGATCATCCGGGTCTTTTCGGCTGCCGGAAAGAAGTCGGAAATTCGCTTTAGCCCCGAGAAGCAGAACCTGATCGAGTGCTACGTCTACGACATCAGCAAGGCGCGCAAGGCCTTCGGATGGCAGCCGAAGTATTCGTTCGAGGACATGCTGGTCGATTACCGCAAGGAGATGGACTCCGGGCGGTTCGCCTTTCTCGTCGAAAAGAGAAGAATACTGATGCAGGGGACTCCAACTTAGGAGGCTTTATGAACCGAATGCGCCTGGCTTTTTGCGTTGTGGTCATCGGAGCCTTTCCGATCATTGGAGCGGCTCAAGAAGAACGAGCGTTTCCCGTGGTGGCCGCTGCTCCGGTCGAAAAGGTCCGCTTTGCGGGCGCTTCGTCGTCGGTGCAGATACGGATCGAAGTCCGGTCGGCGGGCGGCGATCTGGTGTACGACTCCGATTGGAAGGACGGCAACATCTTTGACTGGTTGCCGCGCGACAGCTCCGGCCATCCGCTGGCCTACGGCGCTTACCGCGTGATGATGAAATGGAAGAACCTGGCCGGTCAGACGTCTGAGAGAGAAGCCGCCTTGCGCGTGGACTCAGCCGGAGTGGCGATCGAGGACCAGCTGAGCACGACTCCCAAGATCGTCTTCGCCGCGCACGATGGGGACACAGGGGAACTGATCACTACGAGCGGAGATTTGTCATTTCGCTTCGGAGACTTTCTTCATCGGAAAGATACCGAAGCGATGCGCCTGACTCCGGCTGGAGAGCTGAGGGTGAATGGGCTCATTCATGCCGGCGGCGTCATGTTCCCTGACGGAACACTCCTGACTTCGGCCTCTGGCACGGCGGCTGATGCCGCTAGCGAACGTAAGCAGCATGCGGTCGCCGCTGAGCGAGGTGCAGCCCCGCAATCCTCTTGGATCATTCGAGCGGCTCCCCCGGTCGCCACGGCCGCGCGTCCGGCTCCGCGTCCGAACTTCGTGCCCGGCTACCAGTTCGTGGTCGGCGAAACTGGCGTGAACGTCGGAACGACGAATCCGAACTATCGGCTTGATGTCACAGGTCTGATCAACACCGCCACCGAGTACAGGATCGGTATGAGTCATTTCATCCACAACTGTTGCGGCGGTGCCGCGAACCACAATTCTTTTCTCGGCATCAACGCCGGCACACAGAGCGTCGGCCAGCCCGTGAATAGCGGCAGCGGCAACACTGGTGTCGGCTACGCCTCACAGACCAACGGCAACGGACTGGACAACACGTCTGTCGGCTTCAACTCGCTGCCCAACAATAGTGGCGACTACAATACGGCCATTGGAAGTCACGCGCTCTTCACAAATACCGGGGGTAACTACAACACCTCTGTCGGCTACTTGTCGCTATCCGCGAACTATCCAGGCGGCTCCGAGCACGGCTCTCTAAACACGGCCGTCGGTGTCTACGCTCTCGACAACAACACCACCGGAAACAACAATATCGGGCTGGGCAACAGGGCCGGTCTGAACCTCACTACCGGCAATGACAACATCGACATCGGCAACCAGGGCGTCGCCGCTGATTCAGGCACGATCCGCATCGGCACTACCCTCACGCACACGAGGACCTTCATCGCCGGCATTAGCGGTGTGACGCTCGGCCCGTCGACTTCTGTCGTTATCGATTCCAGCGGACAGCTTGGGAGCATCCCATCTTCGCGACGATACAAGTTCGATATCGGCGACATGGGCGAGGCGACCGATGGGCTGATGGGCCTCCGGCCGGTGACGTTCCGCTATCGGAG
>Ga0184623_10000382_pt1 | contig 18881 bp, 17 predicted proteins | sample PLM1_100_b1_FD_133138 | JGI IMG/M metagenome (GOLD analysis project Ga0184623, IMG submission 133138) | Groundwater sediment microbial communities from an aquifer in East River, Colorado, USA - PLM1_100_b1 | ecosystem: Environmental > Terrestrial > Soil > Riparian zone | place: USA: East River...
GCCGCGGGTCATCATCGACATCGCCCGCATCCCGAGCCTCTCCGGCATTCGCGAGATGGACGGCAAGATCGAGATCCGCTCCGGCACCGTCCACCACGATGTCGCCACATCGACTTTACTGCACCGGCAGTGCCCCGTCGTCTCCGACGCGGCTGCGGAGATCGGCGATCCGCAGGTTCGCAATCGCGGCACGCTCGGCGGCAGCCTCGCCCACGCCGATCCGTCAGCCGACTATCCCGCCGTCATGCTCGCGGTCGATGCCGACATCCACGTGAAGGGTTCGAAGGGCTGGCGCGTGGTGAAGGCGCACGACTTCTTCAAGGATCTGTTCACTGTCGACCTGGCGCCGGACGAGATCATCGCGGGCGCCCAGTTCGCCCCGGTGCGAGCCTCGGCGTACGCCAAGCTCCACCAGCGTGCCTCGCACTACGCCATCATCGGCGTAGCAGCCGCGCTCGAAGTGAGCAACGGCAGAATTCGGTTGGCACGCATCGGGCTCACGGGCGCGGGCTCACACGCGATCCGCCTGACAAACGTCGAGGAGGCCTTGGCGGGACAGGCGCGGTCGAAGGAGACCATCGACGCGGCCGCCAAGCTGGCCGGGACGGATTTGAAGGCGGTCAGCGCCGACATCCACGCCAGCGAGGAGTACCGCCGAGCGATGATCCCTGTCTTCACCCGACGCGCGCTGGAAGCCGCGTTAAGCCGGGTGTAGGCCTGGTGCTTAGTCCTAATTGATCGGGGGCGACCACACAGGCGACACGATCCGGGGCGCGATGATGAGCTCGCCACCGCTCACTTTGGAGGTCGCGGGATCGGTATCTGGTGACTGATTGCCAGGCATGCGCTGGAAGGCAATGACTGCTCCTTGCCGATCGAAGGCGGTCGGCTCAGCGCCAATCGAAGGATTCATGATGGACGGGCGAGCGGTCACATGTGCGTAGCCGAGGGCGTGACCGAGCTCGTGGGTCCGCAGCAGGCGTCGAGCTTCATTCGTTTTGTCGAAGTCGCGATCGAGATACACGGCACCACCGGTCACCTGCCCGCTGTCATCGGTCCCCCACCGGCCAAATCCGATCGTGTTGACTAGAGCCCGAATGTTCCGGTAGCGCCCGACAACGATCTTGCCAGTGCGGAGGGTGTTGACCTTGGCGCCGGACGAAGCGGATTCCCGCTCGACTGACGCGAACCTCGTAAACGTGTTCCCCGTCAATAATGCGAGCGCTTCCGTCAGATGATCGATGAGTTCCGTCGTCTCTGCGTCGGTCAGTTGCTCAGAGGTCGCATAGTACTCGTCTCCGGCACTGAGACCGTTCGCGTAGGTCATCACGGTCGTCAGCACCACGAGCGATGGCGCGGTGGTCCATCTCTGGAGCCCGCCGTTGCCCCCGCGGAACATCTGGTCGAACGCAACGAGGTCGAATGCGGCCGGAATCAACGACTCGCGCGCGGGCTCGACCGAAGGCGTGGTGACGACCGTGTGACGTTCGACCACCGACGCGCCCGTCAGGATGGCAAGCTGGCTGCCCCCTGTGACGTTCTGGACGCGGAAGGCGCCGTTCGTGTCAGACACCGCGGTCTGTGAACCAACTTTCACCGTCACACTCTGGATTGGCTGACCATCAATCGCGCTGATGGTTACACCGTCAAAGGAGAGCGCGATTGACGCCGCGGGGGCTTCGGATGTGGGTGCGCTCGGAGAGCCGCCACAAGCCTGGGACGTGATGATCAGCGCGAACAGGACGAACGGTCGTCGGTAAAGCATTGGGCAATGCTGACTGCAAGCCAGGTGCTTCACGAAGATCTGCAAAAGCAGGCCACTATTCGCCGCTCACGTGACGGATCGATCACAACTTTGATGGCGTGCTGACAAAAGGGGGCGGGCGTCTTCACCCGACGCGCGCTGAAAGGAGCACTCGCACGCGCCTGGACACGCTGCCGATGAGCCGCTCACCGAGGAGAAGCAGAAAGTCTGCTTCCAGCGATACTAAGTTCCGACGATATCATTGCCGCCGAGTCGTCCCTCGCGACTATTGATGGCGGATATTGATCACCTTTGGCACACAACAGTGACCATTTCGGCACACAGCACGCGGCGTAACTCGCCTTCAGAGCACCAGCTTTGTAATTCAGTGACCGCTGGCGGCCTCAAATGAGACCGATCGGTTCTGGCCTGTCGATTGCTGTCCTACGTGGGTGGTATGACCTACGGGGGGTTCTTCGGACCGCCTGAACCATCGATCGCTCCGCCGCGAATCGGATTGGCCCTCGGCGGAGGCTTCGCGCGCGGCATCGCGCACGCCGGAGTCTTGAGAGTCTTCGAGCGTCACGGCATCCCGATTCACTGCATCACAGGAGTCAGCGCGGGGGCGATTGTCGCGGCCGCGTGTGCCAGCGGCGCGCAAGCCGACGAAATCGACCGCGCAGCCCGCGCCATGCGGTTCGCCGACGTGGCGCGCTGGAGTCTCAGCCGGATGGGATTCGTGGTGAGCGAGCGCATGAAGCCATTCCTGCAGCGGCTGCTCAAACACTACCGCTTTGAAGAGATGCGAATTCCGCTCGGCGTGGTCGCGACGGACCTCTGCACCGGTGAACCGGTCGTTTTCCGTGATACCGGCGACGTCTTTCTTCCCATTCGAGCGAGCTGCTCCTACCCCGGTCTGTTCCAGCCGTTACGCCTGGACGGCCGTGTGCTGGTGGACGGCGCGATGAGCACCGAGATCCCCGCCTTGCTGGCGCGCGACCTCGGCGCGACGCACGTCGTGTCGGTGCACTTGCCGGCGCCGTCCTGCCGGCGTCCCCCGGCCGATGTGTTTCAAGTCATTCGCCGATGCTTCCAGATCATGCAGATCCGTAACCAGGATGACTGGCGTCAGGCGAGCGATCTGGTGATCACGCCGGATCTCCAGGCCATCGAATGGGACGGATTCGAATGCGGGCCGGAGCTGCTGAAAGCCGGAGAGGCGGCCGCGTTGGCGGTGTTGCCGACGATCCAATCCTGGTTCTCGAGAGTACCCTGTCAGGTTTCAGAAGGAAGGGATACGGGTTTTTCGAAACCCTTTCCCACGACGTCCGCCTCACCTGAGCCCGCCTAAAGTGGCGTGTCTCGGACCGCGCGTGCCCGCTCTGCCCGCGTTCAGATCCAGCTCAGCTACCGTCCGTGTTCGGTTCGAGCGGTCTCAGCGTTATTAACTTTGAAGTCGCTCGAAGGGCCCACGGGCCGCAGGACACGCCCTGGACCGATGGGTTGTCCCGCTCGGCTCAGGTGCCCCAACCTTGGAATCCGGCGCGTCTGCAGGATACGGCATCAACTTTGCCAATGAATCCAGCCACCGTTTGCAGGAGGTCTTTTCTGTGGGAAATCTGATCACGGAATTTGCAATTTTCGCGTTCTATATGTCATATCCGTCACTGCCGCTCTCTGGTCCTTTCATGATTTTTGGCACAGTCGTCAGCGTGATCGCGATACTGGCTGCGCTCGTGGCAGCGCGCAAAGATCAGCCTCAGACTCAGCAGCTCGCAGAACAGGCGTTGATCCACTATCAACAGGACCACCAGTAAGGAACTGCCGGTGCTCGCCGAATGCTCAACTCATCGGCATCATCTCCCCACGCGCAGCCCGCTTCCCCACCATAAGCGCCAGCGTCAGATCGCCGCGGCGAATCGATTGGCGACGGCTTCGAATCCATGCTAGGACGCGCCAGAACGATCGCGCGTAGAATGCGGGTACCGCTGGCGAGTGCATGCACCATGTCTACATCGTCCGTTGCGCCGACGGAACGCTCTACACCGGGTGCGCCCGCGATCCACGCGAGCGTGCGAAGGTGCACAATAGCGGCCGTGGCGCTCGGTACACTTCGGGGCGTCGTCCGGTCTGTCTGGTCTATTCAGAAGCCTTTGAATCCCTCGGTGAAGCGCTCAAGCGCGAACATCAGCTGAAGCGCTGGCCTCGCAGGAAGAAAGAAGCGCTGATTTTCCTCAATCGAGAATGAGCTGTGCGCGTTGGAAACGGGCGTGCGCGGCAGCGATCACCGCAACGTTCAGTATCGTCAGTATCAGCGCGGCCATCAATTCTGTTCGGATGAGACGATCGCCGGTCAACATCCTGACGAGGGCTATTCGTCTCGGACTCGAGAGCTCTTGCAATCCAAAGAGAGCAGCAAACATCACCACCATCGATCCGAACGCGAGAATCTGGCTGGCCTGACGAACCGTCGAGGCACGCAACGACACGAGGATCGCGAGGCTGCTGATCAACACCGACAAAAGGAAACCAAACACCAGCCAGGTGACGACGTTCGTAACCGAAAACAGCAGGAGCGTTCCCTGACCATGTGCAAGATTGACGGTCACCAGCGCCAGGACGAGAGATACCACCAGGATCCCCCACGAATACAACACCGATGCGGCGAGCTTGCCAAACAAGATCGCGCGATCGGAGAGGCGGCTTGCCAGGAGGGTCTCCAACGTATGACGTTCACGTTCGCCGGCGAATGCATCCACAGTGAGCGTGATCCCGACCATCGGCAATATCCAGACGAATCCGAGGACTGACACGGGACTGGTCAGGTACATCCGGCCTATCCGCCACGGAAGAAAAACGCCGACCAGCGCGATCGGAAAGATCACGCGCAGCCAGTTGCCCGTCTTGGACCCGCCCTGGAAGAATTCTCTGAACTCCTTCCAAATCATCGTGCGGATGTCATCGAGCATGGCTGTCTTCCTCCATAAGCGTCAGGAATACGTCTTCTAAACTCGCCCTGCCTTTATGAACTTCTTCGATCTGCACCCCGAAACCGACCAGCATCGCCACCAGCGTAGGCGTGTCGGAATGATCGTGCAGTTCAAGCTGAAGCCTTGCACCCGCGAGCGTGGCCGACCGAACTTCCGGTCTGTCGCGAAGGGTCGCGAGGACCTGTTCGCTGAACCCATGTCCAATCACCTCGACACGATGACCTCCCGTGCGGGCACTCAGCTCAGCCGGCGGTCCTTCCGCCAGGAGCCTTCCTCGTCGAATCAGCCCCACTCTCGAACAGAACTTTTCGGCCTCCGACAAGTTGTGGGTGGTCAGAAAGACAGTGACTCCTTCGCTGCGAACCAAGGCGACCAGCTCGTCGCGCAGCGATGCCGACGCGACCGGGTCCAAGCCAGCCGTGGGCTCATCCAGGAAGATCAGCGCCGGACGATGCAACAGCGTGCGGGCGACAGCGAGCTTCTGCTTCATGCCCCGACTCCAGATGCCCGCGCTCTCTTTACGCCGATCCCATAACCCAAAGGACCGAAGAAGCTCGTGGATGCGGGCTCGACGTTCAAGCGCCGGGATCCTCCAGATGCGGCCGTACAACTCCAGATTGTCCTCGGCTGAGAGCCGCTCATAGATACCCGAGTGTTCGAGGAGGGCGCCGCTTCGGAGGCGGATTTCATCAGCCTGGCGCACCACGTCAAAGCCCATCACTTCGGCCCTGCCCGATGTCGGTTCGACGAGACCGAGCAGCATCCGAATTGTCGTGGTCTTGCCCGATCCGTTCGGTCCCAAGAACCCAAACACAGCCCCGCGGGGCACAGTGAGGGTCAGTGCGTCAACGGCTCGGATGCTCTGGAAATCACGTGTGAGAGATTCGGTACGGACGACCGCTTCATGCATTCGTCGCACGTTCGCCAACAAACGATATCACTACTGTTCGCGAACGCCGTGTGACGCGCTTCGGCCGGTCTCATTGCCGGCTCAGGATCACCGGTGATTCTTCGACCCGCTGGCGCGTGCGGCAGCGTTGGATTCAGAGGGAGTCAGAGGGAGATGGAGCGCCCGGTTCGGCACCACGGGCGGGAGAGCTTGCTTGGGAATCGCTAGTCCCAACCTCAACGGAGCTGCGCCTGTGGGGTGGCGTGGCCAGCGCCCTCGACATCGCCCCTCCCACAGGCGTCGTAGAACCAGACAGGTCGCCGTCAACTACACACGCCCGTCGCTATCGGCATGCCGGGTGTTTGCAGTCGCAGTGAACTTCCGTCGTGTCGGCGGCCTCGCGGCAGTGCTCGCTGCAATATTTCCCATACGGGCCGTTTTTCGGCGCCGTGCAGCGGCAGCCGGGATGCGCACACTTTTCAGTCTCGCTCACGATAGCCTCCTACACTACAGTCCGCCTTCCCGAGGCAAGATGGATGACGAGAAGGACGATCCCGACGAGGAAGAGCACCCACGCGATCTGAGTGGCGACCGCCGCGACGCCAGAAATACCCAGCACCCCGGCAATCAACCCGACGATGAGAAACACGAGGGCGTAATACAGCATTGGTCCACACTCCTTTGGCCAAAACAAGAAGCAGGACTCGTGCCGGAGCGGCAAATTCCTAACGGCTCAATAAGATCTGGGCTGCCCAATGGCAGACCATGCCGGATTCCATGCCCGGGGGCCGAAATTGTCACCAGATACGGCCGTAAAGAGACGCGGTATGGCCGTACAGAGATTGGACAGGGGACCCTCTAGCCGGATTCAGGGGTGGCGCGCTCATACATCGTCAGTTCCCAGGTACCGGACGTCACGTCGTGACGCACGATGTACACATCGCCGTCATGGCCCTTCAGTTTGAAGTATCGATGGTCTGGCGCCAGCCAGCGGTCAAGAAGTTCGACAACCTCGACCCGGCGCTCACCGATGACAAGCACTCGCGGCGTTTCCTCGCCGCGGTGCCCGGCGTAGCATTCGATCTGCACACGCATCTGGGGCGCACGGGGCCGGGTGTCACTTCCGGCCACTGCGACGTCGTGCCAGGGCCTTGACGGCTGCCACCAGGTCTGCCGGATCGATAGGCTTCGCCAGATGCATCTCGAAGCCGCTCTGCTGCGCTTTAGCCCGATCCTCCGTGCGTGCGTATGCGGTCAGCGCCGCGGCCGGGATGTCGCGGAGCGCCGTGTCATCCGATCGCCGAAGCCGTTCAATGAGCTCGAAACCGTCCATGACAGGCATGCCAACATCTGTCACGAGGACGTCGGGACGCGCTTCCTGGATAGTATCGAGCGCGGCGCGCGCCGAACTGGCGCTTGTGACTCGGGCTCCGGCGGCGTTCAGGATTTCTTTGAGCAAGGTGACCGCATCAGGGTCATCGTCGACGACGAGGACGTGCGTGCCGCTCAGATCGACCAGCGCGCCGGCGGGCGCCGTGCCTTCCTGTCGAGGGTGAACGCGTGTGGCGTCCAACGGCGGTTCGGAATGAACCGCCATGAGTGGAAGTTTGACGCGGAAGGTCGCGCCCGGGCTGTCCACTCCGCTGGCCGCATGCACGGTCCCGCCATGCATTTCGACAAGGTTGCGGACGATCGCCAGACCTAATCCCAGACCTGCATGCTGCCGCGCGGTGCCGCTGTCGGCCTGGCGGAAGCGCTCGAAAATGTGCGGAAGAAAATCCGGAGCGATGCCGATTCCAGTGTCACTCACCACAATTTCAACGCTCGAGTCCACGCGTTCAAGTCTGAGCTGCACATGGCCGTGTCGTGGCGTGAACTTGACCGCATTCGACAGCAGATTCCACACGATCTGCCGAAGCCGATCTGGATCCCCTGACACCAGTCCGACCTGACGGTCGAGGACCGTGTGCAGAAGGATGCGTTTGGCCTCCGCGGCCGGCATGACCGTCGCGACGGCGTCGTGCAGCACGGACGATAAGTCGACCGGTTGAACATTCAATCGCAGTTTGCCAGACACGATACGCGAGACATCCAGGATATCCTCGACCAACTGCGTCAGCGCCGTCGCGTTGCGTTCGATCGTGTCCACCGCGCCCGTTACCTTTTCGCCCGTGACGATGCCCGCGGCCAGCAAGCGCGAATAGCCAAGGATCGCGTTCAGAGGAGTCCTCAGCTCGTGCGACAGCGTGGCCAGGAACTCATCCTTCAGCCGGTTGGCGTTCTGGAGTTGCTGATGCGCCCGGGCATTCTCGACCGTCATCGCTGCGCGCGATGCCACATCCTCGGCAAAGTGAACATCTTCATCCGTGTAGCGGCGTCCCGATCGGGCGCTGGCGAGCGTGAGCGCCCCCAGTGCCCGGCCGCGCGCCATCAGAGGTACGCAGATGTAAGACATCAAGCCGAGCGCTCGTATGAGGCGGATGCGCTCTTTATCGCCCTTCGCCACCGCCACAATCATTTCGTCCGTGATTTCTGGCACGATCGCCGGCGTGCCCGTTCGAATCACATACGGCACGCTGTAGAACGCGGTGGCATCTTCGTACCGTTCGCGGACCAGCCTGGCGAGCTCGATTTTGGCCGGATCGATATGCGCCACGGCCAGCCGTGCGATCTGCCCGTCTTCCTGCACAATGTCCACGGCACACCAGTCCGCAATGTCCGGCACGGCCAGATTCGCGACGCCCTTCAACGTCTCCTGGTAGTCGAGCGATCTCGACAACGTCGCTGCCATGCGCGCGAGAAACGCCGTCTGCCGACTCGCGCGCTGCATCTCGGCTTCGGCTTTTTTCCGATCGCTGATGTCGCGCGCGATCTTCGAGGCGCCGATGACGACGCCCGCATGGTTTCGGATCGGCGAGACGGTCAGCGAGATCGGGATACAGACGCCATCCTTTCGGCAGCGGACCGTTTCAAAGTGATCAACCGTCTGACCACCTTGGATGTGTTCCAGAACCACGTCCTCCTCGTCCTGATGCTCGGGCGGGATGATGAGCCGGATCGACTGACCCACTGCTTCGGCTGCCGTATAGCCGAAGATCCGCTCGGCGGCTCGATTCCACGACGTGATGACGCCATTCAAATCCTTGCTGACAATGGCGTCGTCCGAGAATTCGACGATAGCGGCGAGGCGCACCGCGTCGCGTTCGAGCTGCTTCCGCTGCGAGATGTCGCGCGCGATCTTCGAGACGCCGATGACCTCCCCGTTCCGGTTCCGGACGGCAGAAACCGCAAGCGAGACCTCGATTCGAGTGCCGTCCTTTCGAACGCGCACCGTCTCATAGTGGTCGATGGCTTGTCCGGTACGAAGGCGCCGGAGGACGTCCTCTTCTTCTGCGAACCGGTCGGATGGGATGATCAGGGCGTTCGGTTGGCCGAGTGCCTCGGATGCGCTGTATCCATAGATTCGTTCGGCCTCGCGGTTCCACGATGTGAGCGTACCGTTCAAATCCGTGCTGATGATCGCATCTTCGGAGAACTCGATGATCGCACTGAGCTGGGCGGCGCTATCAACGTGCTGGTCCGGTGAGAGCGGCATTCTGGACAGAGCCAGTGAGAGCGGCATTCTGGGCAGAGCAGGATGCAGTTTTGCTGCCAGCTTCTTTCGGCTGCCGGACGTTTCTCGCGCATACCTGTGTCCATCTGCGCAGCAGATTGTTGCTCTTCGATACACCTGCCTTTATTTTGAGGTTCGTCAGAACCGAAACAGGTGCGTGAACTTGACAGCCACGCCACGGTTCACGAGCGCTGCGAGGCGGCGCTCCGTCGTATCGCGGCCGTCAGTGTAGACGACGAACAGATCGCTGCCCGGCTCGTACTCCCATCGGAACCGAACGTTGGTCTCGATGGTGTTGAGGCTCGAGTTGTACTGCATGAGCGTGCTTGCGAACATGCGGGGCGAGATGGTGTAGGTAGCACGGGCGCCCGTGAGCCTGGTGGTGAATTCCCCCTGCGGCAGGTGCACCCAGTCTACGGACAGTCGGGGTTCGACAGCCAGTTGCGACGAAAAATTCACGCGCCCGCTGTACGTCAGGCCCGTGTGATCGCCCGAGTAGAACTCGCCGCGAGCGGCAGTGACGACACCGTTCACCCTGCGTTGGGGGCCGAGCAGGTAGATGGCCTGCACCTCGTTGAAGTGATATCCGCCCAGGGGAACGATGACGCCGCCGGCGATTCGAAACGGGAGTTCGACGAATTCGTAATCAGCGCTATACGTGATGGCAAACGCGTCGCTGTTCTGAAAATCGGTGCGGAATGCGCCTCGCGAAACCTGGCTCTGCAGCGTGCCGTCACCACTGACAAAGCGATCGTAGTTCGCCTCCCAGCCTATCTTGCGGACACCGCGAATTGACTTCGGACGTGGACTGAAACGAGCGTCGGCGTACGTCCGGCGGACATCCGGACGCCGCACGTAGCCGACTTCGGGGTTGAAGGCGGCGCCGATCTTCATGTGCTCGACCTCAAAGCCGTAGCGGTCGGCGGCATACCGAAATTGCCCGCGGTAGCTCTCGTCGTCACCGCGTAATCCCGTCGTGGCCGAGCGAGCGTAGTAGGTGTTGATCTGCACGTTCGTGTAGAACGCCATGCTGGCGTCGATCCCATAGACGTCGTTTGACCCTCGGCCGTTGAGCGACGGCGTCCGGCGCGTGGCAAGCAGACCAATAGTGCTGCGGCGCAGGATGTCCCGCTTGAGACGAGCCACCAGGAAGTTGGTCCCGAGCGCGCCCGCTGTGGGGGTCTCTTCGGTTCCGATGTCCAGAATCCCGATCGAGGTCCGGCCGACGCGACCGGTCAGGCGCGCACCCGCCCGAATGGGGACCAGCCCCCCCTGGTTGAGGCCGATTCGGCGGGTGAAGAACAGAATCGGCGTATCGCTCTGAGCGGTGACCGCGCCGGTCCCCGCGAAATCGAACACGTTCTGTCCTTCAAGAAAGAAGTCCCGCTTCTCGGGGAAGAACAAGCTGAACCGCGTGAGATTGACCTGCTGCTCGTCGATCTCCACTTGCGCAAAGTCAGTCTTGTACGTGAAGTCGAAAATCAGGCTGTTCGTGATGCCGTACTTGGCGTCGAACGCAAAGGAAGAATCGAACTTGTTCGAGAAAGGCGGATCAGCCGCCCGGTTGGTCATGAGATCGGACACGAACGACGGCTTCAGCTCGATATTCCGCGACACTGGTGGCGGCTCGATGCCCACCAGCGTCGTCGCGATCGAGAGATTCTGCACGCCGGATCCACCGTACGATCGCGGGACCGGCGCGAGCAGCGAGTGCTCGTTCTTGCTTCGCACGACGCGACGCATGTTGAAGCCCCACACCTGGGAGGGGGTCTGCGGATACCGCAGCGACTTGAAGGGCACGATCATCTCGGCTGTCCAGCCGCGATCGAATTGTTGACCCTTCACGTCCCAGACCGTGTTCCAATCGTAATTGGTGGTTGTTTCATTGACGACGAGGGCGTCCCGAAGACCGCCGAGCGGGTTGCTCTGAAAGAAAAACGCGGTGCGCCGATCGTAGAACGTGTCGAACACAATCGTGACGTTGTCGTTCTGGAAGATATTGCTGCTGTCGCGCCGCATCTCGTTCGCGACGATCCGCTCAGGCCGACTGTCGAAGCAGCGAAAGACAACGTAGACATTCCGGTCGTCGAAGAACACCCAGACTTCCGTATCCTCCGTCGCCGCCGCGCCTGCCTCAGGTTCCTGCTGAATGAACCCGCGCGCCGGCTGAATCGTCTGGTAAATCGGCTCGTCCAGCCGCCCGTCGAGCACCAACGGCTCATTCAGTCGCACAGCCCGGATGGTGCTCCGACCATCGTCGGCCCGAATGAATGTCGCCGGAAGAGCCGGCGGTGGCGGATCGACGCGAGGATCGCCGTTATTGATAGTCTGCGATTCACCGTTCGACGCCGCCGTCGTGATGATGAGAGGGGCGAGCAGGGTCGCGAACAGACGGACTCGCACAGGTTGTCACACCGGAGAAAGCGGAATCACCATTATCACGCCCTTTGGCCTCGCGCCCTTGCCAGGCGGGCGCCTCGACGCCCAGAATGACACACTTATTCCCGGGCGAATCCCAAGTTGCGCGCAGGTATTCACGGTGAAGCGCCGAAATGACGATAGAATGTTGGTCTGAGCTTAAGAGCGCAAAATCTTCTTCAGTGATTCTCAGATTCCCAAAGCCCGGAGCCTGACGCCGACTGGTTTTTCACAGGCTCTGTGGCTCCGGCCGCGTCGAATGGAGCGGGTCGTAGACGGGCCGGGCGACGTGCCCCCGCTCTTGGGGGGTATTTTCGCCACAGGTCTCGTCCTCGTCATAGGGCAGCGAGTCGCTGCGATATGGTTTATTGGCCCTAACCTGAGGTTTTACAGAGGGTTCAAGTGGTACCGAATTTGCTGTCACTAAGGACTCCACCAACCATTCAAGGTCGTTGACGTCGGAAAATCTGTTCTTCAGGAAGGTGCACAGTGGGTGCTAACAGGGTCTCTTCTCGTGCTTACGTGGCCGCGGTGCTGGCTGCGCTTTCGTTGGCGGTTCCCTCTTCGGCCCAGACGTACCGCAGCGACAGGCGCTCGAACCTCACGATCGACAATTTCGGGCGTGTGAACGACAACTACTACCGCGGCGCTCAACCACAGGGGAGCGATTACGCGGATTTGGCGGCGCTCGGTGTCAGGACGGTGATCGATCTGACCAGTGACGATAGCGAGGCGAACGAACAGAGGCTGGTCGAAAGCGCCGGGATGAAGTCTTATCGCATCCCGATGACGACCCACGAGCCGCCCACGTCGGCCGAGGTCGCCGACTTCATGAAGATCGTCAACGACCCGGCCAATCAGCCGGTGTTCGTTCACTGCGTCGGTGGCCGCCACCGCACGGGCGTCATGACCGCTGTGTACCGAATGATCCAGGATAACTGGACGGGGGATCGGGCTTTCAAGGAAATGAAGCAGTACAATTATGGGCCCGATTTCCTGCATTCCGAGTTCAAGAAGTTCGTCTACGCCTATTCCACGCAGATCGATCGCTCGCGCAAGGCACCTCTGGAAGCGGCGGTAACAACGAAGACCACGAGCTAGCAAAGCCTGAAAGGGCCCAAGGCCAGCACGGTCGGCGGTGGCCGGAGCTGAAAGCTCCGGCCTGCACCGCCCACGCATTTCCGAATGTAGGGCGGACCTCCTCAGGTCCGCCAAGACGGTGTAAAGAAAAGCTCCACTTCCACCGCCCGCCTCCGCGAACGCTTCGGCGAGGCTCACCGAAGTCGCCGAAATCTTGGTGCCGGCGACGGCGGCAGCCTCAGGTTTGTTCCGCTGATGTGTTATTTTGGGATCGACTCAGAGATTCCCGAATGACACGCGCCGTTTCCACCGTCCCCCATCTCGAATCCCGCATTGAAGAGATCGCGCAGGAAATTGGCGGAGATGGCTTCGCCGTCTCCCTTTTCGACTATGAGACCGGCGTCGAGTGGTCACGGCAGGGCGATCGGTGGTTTCACTCGGCCAGCACCATCAAGGTCGCCGTGTTGCTGGCGCTGTTCGGGGCGATCGACGCCGGGCGGTTTACGCTGGACTCCCGGCTTCACGTTCGCAATCGTTTCCAGAGCATTGTCGACGGCACAGTGTTTCGCGTTTCCGCGGCGCGCGATGCCGATAGAGACGTGCATGCCGCCATCGGCAAGACCATGCGGCTGGCCGATCTGGCTCGTCACATGATTGTGACCAGCAGCAACCTCGCGACAAATCTTCTGGTCGACCTCGTCGGTGTCGAGCACGCACAGCAGATGCTCGCACGGCATGGAATCGCCGGCGTCGATCTCGCTCGCGGGGTCGAAGACGACAAAGCCTTCGAAGCTTCATTCAACAACCGCGTGACGGCGAACGGCCTGGTGACGCTGTTCCGCGTCCTCCATGAGGGCCGTGGTCTGCTGGCAGAGTCGGCCAGGGAGATTTTGCAGATTCTGTTCCAGCAGGAATTTCGAGCCGGGATTCCGGCCGGCTTACCGTCGGATGTCCGCACTCAGGCGCGCATTGCGAACAAGACCGGTGAGATTTCCACCGCGGCTCACGACGCGGGTCTCGTCTTCCTGCCCGACCGGCAGCCTTATGTGCTGGCTGTGCTGACCGAGCCGGGGCCAGGAACAGACAACCGCATGGAACGACTCGCCCGTGTCTCGACAATCGTGTACGACTGGCTGACGTCGCCTGATCTGTCCGGCTCGCCAGAGGCCGCCTCATGACGGGAAGCCTGCCGCTCCCGGTGATCGACGGGCTCGAGCTCGGGGCGCCTCATCGCTCGTTGCTGATGCCGGGCGCACTCGTTCGCGATGCCCACGGTCGCGCACGGCGACTGCCGCGCTTTTTTTTTGCCGTCGACTCATGGTCGACGGCGCTCGAGACCCGACTCACGGCACATTTTATGCTCTGGGAATTCATGGATGTGGACCTCTACGAACCGGTGCCGCTTCGCCGGTTTCCTCGTTATGTCCCGTGCGCGGTGAGCCTTCTTGCCGCGCACCTGGAAGTGTTCCGCACCGAAGTCGGGACGCCCGTGCACATCGCCGCCAACGGCGGATATCGTTCCCCATCACACGGCCGGTCGGCTCCAGGCTCGACGCATTCCTGGTGTACGGCGGCAAACATCTATCGCATCGGCAACGAGTACCTCGACGACCGCGACACAATCGAGCGCTACTCGTCCATCGCGACCGGGCTTCTGCCGGCGATGCGGACGAGACCTTACGGCCATGATGCCGGCTGTGCCGACGATCATGCGCATTTCGACATCGGATACGTGACCGCGGTGCCCACTGACGCGGCCGACGAGGAGCAAGAGTGGGACGCCAGATAAACAGCAAGCGCATCCGGAGGCAGGCTGGGCTGCGACTGGCCGCTGTGGGGCTGGAAGCGGAGTTCTCGCTCTTCGTGAACGATGTCGCTGTCAAGCCGGAAGCGATCTTCGGTGATCCCCGTGCGTTCGTCCGCGGTGCGCTGTTGCATCGTGTCGGAACCTCATATCAGTTGCCTACTGGCGCGGCCGTGTACTTCGACACCGGCGTGATCGAGGTGGCGACCCCGCTCATTGAGCTCGAACGCGGTTGCGTGGCGCGCGCCGGGCGGTCGTTATGGGAGTCGATTGGCTTCATTCGAGGCGAGCTCGACGACTGGGAGCGGCGGACCGGACAGACGGCGCGGCTCGTCGGGTTCAGTACACATTACAACGTGTCGATTGACGCGCGGTCTCGCAATGGGGGCGCGCAGCGTCTGGATGCGCTCGCCAGACTTCTTGTTCATGTGCTGCCGCCCCCGGTGATGCTCCTGGCGACGAATCGACAATCGACTGGCGTGGGCGTACGGCCGCGCGGCGACCGTATTGAAGTGACCGCTGACTTCACGCCAAGCTCCAGGTTGATGGTGGCCACCGGTTCGCTCGTCACCGGCATCGTTCGGAAGCTGGCGACCTGGCCGTCCTTCGACGTTCGCACGCTCGGCCGCAAAGGCCTGCCCCGGATTCGCGGGTTTCGGCCGATTCCGCATACCTCGCGCAAAGGCTGGCTGGCACGATTCGACTGCTACCCGGCGAACCCGATGGCGACCGATGTCAACGCGCCGATGTGGCAGCTCTCCGGCCGGGGGACGTCACGCGCGAGCCTCCGTGAAATCGCGGCAGAGATTTTCGGATTTTTCCGCTGGCCGATTGCGCGTGTCGCCGATCCGTTCTCCTTGCGTCTCATTCGGTCTGTTCTGACGGGACGATCGCGGTCGTTACTCGATCTGCAGGAGCGGCCAGGCGGTTATGAAGATGTGGGCCGATTGTGTACGTGGCAGCGGTTCTACCCCGATACCCTTGTGGAACGGTCCCGATTCGAGCGCATCGTCATGCACGCGCTCTCGGGAGACAGGCTTCACATTGATGGGTTGGACTATACGCCGACTGGCATGCAGGGCTGGTCGCGCATCGTCTTTCGTCGTGAAGCCGACGGGAAGCGAGTGATATTTCCGCTCGATGATTTGCTCCCGCATCTGCAATCGTGGAAGCACTAGCCATCAACCTCCTTTCTATTGATGCGTGACCGCGTCCACGGAGCTCGGGATCAAAATGAGCGGCGAGCGGCGCGGGGCGAAGGGGCCCCGCAAGCGAGTCCGCCCCGTGGGGGTAGGGGCCCCACGATCCAAAAGAAGCCATGCGCAGTACATACGATGATGTTTATTCCCGCTCGATCGCCGATCCCAGAGCGTTTTGGGCTGACGTCGCCTCAGGGGTGGACTGGTACAAGCCGTGGGACACAGTTTTCGATGACCGCCGCGCTCCCTTCTGTCGCTGGTTTGTCGGCGGCCAGATCAACACCTGTTTCAACGCAGTGGATCGACACGTCGACCGGGGCCGCGGCGAGCAGCCTGCCCTGATTTATGACAGCCCCGTGACGGGCACGACGCACAGCTTCACGTATCGTGAGCTGCGCGATCAGATCGCCCGGTTCGCGGGAGTGTTACGAGCACTCGGCGTCGCCAAGGGCGACAGGGTTCTCATTTTCATGCCGAATGTGCCGGAGGCGGTCATCTCAATGCTCGCCTGTGCCCGGCTCGGCGCAGTCCACTCAGTGGTCTTCGGCGGATTCGCGGCCAAAGAGCTCGCGGTTCGCATCGATGACGCTGCGCCCAAAGTCATTGTGTGGGCGTCATGCGGCATCGAGCCCGGCCGGGTGATTCCCTACAAGCCTCTGCTGGACGGCGCCCTCGAGCTCGCCTCGCACCAGCCAGAATGCTGTGTCGTGCTGCAACGGCCTGCCGGGCAAGCGACGCCCGAGGCGAGGCGCGATCGCGACTGGCAGGCGCTGATGTGCGATGCGCAACCCGTCAACGAATGCGTGGCTGTCGCCGCCACAGATCCGCTCTACATTCTTTACACGTCAGGAACAACCGGACGGCCGAAAGGCGTGGTTCGCGACAACGGTGGGCACGCCGTGGCGCTGACCTGGAGCATGCGCTCCATATACGGAGTCGAGCCGGGAGATGTGTACTGGGCGGCATCGGATGTCGGTTGGGTCGTCGGCCACAGCTACATCGTCTATGCGCCCTTGTTTCACGGGTGCACAACTGTTCTCTATGAAGGGAAGCCGATCGGCACGCCTGACGCCGGTGCCTTCTGGCGGGTGATCTCGCAACATCGTGTCAAAGTGCTCTTCACCGCGCCCACGGCGATCAGGGCGATCAAACGGGCGGATCCGCGCGGCGAATTCATCGCGTCCTATGACCTCTCGCCTTTCAAGGCGCTCTTTCTTGCCGGCGAACGTGCGGATCCCGACACCATTCACTGGGCCGAACAGCGGCTCGGCGTTCCTGTGCTCGATCATTGGTGGCAAACCGAGACTGGGTGGGCTATCTGCGCCAACCCGCTTGGCCTGGGAGGGCTTCCCGTCAAGTATGGATCGGCGACGAAGCCGATGCCCGGCTACGTCGTGAAGGTTCTGGACTCTGACGCTCGTGAGGTGAACAGGGGCGACATCGGCAATGTGGTTGTCAAACTGCCGTTACCGCCATCGTGTCTTCCAACGCTCTGGAACAACGACGAGGGCTACAAGCAAGCCTACTTGAGCGATTTTCCTGGCTATTACAAGACGGCCGACGCTGGTTTCGAAGATGAAGAGGGCTACTTCTGGATCATGACCCGTACGGACGACATCATCAATGTCGCGGGCCATCGCCTCTCCACTGGCGCCATGGAAGAAGTACTGGCGTCGCATCCCGACGTTGCCGAGTGCGCCGTCGTCGGCGTGCAGGACACGCTCAGAGGTCAAGTGCCGTTTGGCTTGCTGGTTCTCAAGGCGGGCGTCACACGCGAGACGTCGGATGTCATCGCCGAGGTCGTCGCGCTCGTGCGCGAGCGGATCGGACCGGTCGCCGCGTTCAAACAGGCGGCGGTCGTCGACCGGTTGCCGAAGACGCGATCCGGCAAGATTCTGCGGGGAACGATCCGCTCAATTGCGGACGCTCAACCTTACAGCGTACCGGCCACAATCGACGATCCGGTTATTCTGGACGAGATCCGGGACGCACTCGCACAGTGCGGTTACGGCCCGAGAACGTAGGCGTTTTCGCCCTGCGCGCTGATTCGCCTCCGAGCCATTCTGAAGAGCTTGAATCGTAAAATGAATCGAGGGTGCCCCAATTGACATGTCTTGAGTAATGATGAGACATTATCGTCACCCTGTTTTTCTGGCCTTATTGGGAGGCTCCGGTGGTCATGAAGAAGAGTTTTCTCTGTGCCGTTGTCCTGGGGGTCGGTTCTCTCCTTCTCCCGGGCTCTGCGTGGGCACATCACGGCGATGCAGGCCGCTACAACGAAGAGGTGACGACCTTGACGGGCACACTGGTGCAGCTCGTGATGGTCAATCCTCATGCGCTCATCATGCTCGATGTAACCGAGAATGGCACGACGACGAGATGGACGGCGGAACTGGGGGGACCGCAGCAGTTGGCGAAACAATTCGGCTGGACCCCGGCTGCGTCAAAGATGTGGGTCGGAAGCAAGGTCACCCTCATTGGCCGTCGGGTGAAGAGCGGTGCCCCTTATATGAACCTGACTGAACGCGCCAACATCGTTCTGTCGGACAGCGGTAAGGAGATTTTCCGGACGCCGAACTTCGGCGAGCCACCCCCACCCGCAGAGAAGTAGTCCGGACGAATGGCCGGGTCGAACCCGCCCCCTATCAGGCAGTCACGCCCCATGACATGTGTGTGGCGCCATCGGTCAACCGATCGGCGCCTTCCCACCGCGCAGGACGGTTCCACATTCCTCGCGTATATCAAGGAAGGGCGCACCATGAAGCTCGGATTGAGGCAAGCGATCCTTAGTGCGATGGGAACGATACTCGTGTGCATGCTGGGCGTCGCGCTCGCACGCGGCCAGGCTGGACCAGAACAGAGACCACCCATGGCCGAAGAGGTCTTCAAAAACGTCCAGGTGCTCAAAGGGATCCCCGTCGACCAATTCATGGCGACGATGGGATTCTTTTCCGCTTCCCTGGGCATGTCCTGCGAGGATTGCCATTCCGCCGACGACCGCAACTGGGCAGGGTTCGCCGTCGACAATGCGAGAAAGCGGATGGCGCGCCGGATGATCACGATGATGCAGGCCATCAATAAGGACAACTTCGGTGGGCGCCAGATCGTGACCTGCTACTCGTGCCATCGCGGCGCTGATCGCCC